>Ga0228698_1000570_pt1 | contig 25933 bp, 24 predicted proteins | sample McNCre117_Aug_MG_FD_178015 | JGI IMG/M metagenome (GOLD analysis project Ga0228698, IMG submission 178015) | Freshwater microbial communities from McNutts Creek, Athens, Georgia, United States - 1-17_Aug_MG | ecosystem: Environmental > Aquatic > Freshwater > Creek | place: USA: Georgia...
GTGGCCTGCGTCAGCAGCGAGAGCACGGTGCCCGAGCTCACCAGGGTCATAACGGCGGCGCCCAAGGCCAGCGCCACCACGGTATTGAGAGAGGTTTTTTGGATAGACATGTTGGGCTCTTTCAGGTGCGGCTACCGGCAAAGCCCGCGGGCTTCCAGATCAGGATGGCCACCATGATCACGAAGGGCAGTACGGCCGATTCATCGGGCATGTACACCGCGCCCAGTGACTGCACCATGCCCAGCACCAAGGCCGCGACAAAGGCACCAGCCAAGGAGCCCAGGCCACCCACCACCACCACCACAAACGAGTCGATGATCACGTCGCTGCTCATGCTGGGCGACAGGGACAAAAACGGCGCGGCCACCACACCGGCCAGGCCTGCCAATGCGGTACCCAAGCCCACCACACCGGCGCTGAGTGCATCGGTGTTCACACCTTGCATGGCGGTGGTGGTGGGGTCGGTGCTGGAGGCCCGCACAAAGAGGCCAATCTTGGAATAGCGCAGCCACAGGCTCAGGCCCAGCGCCACGGCAATACCCACCACGATCACCGCGATGCGGTAGGCGGGCAAGGCGTTGCCAAACAGGTCCACCGAGAAGTTGAGCGCCTGGGGTGCAGCCACCGACAAGTTGCTCTTGCCCCACACGGTTTGCACAAAGTCTTCAATCACCAGCAGCAAACCAAAGGTGACCAGCACCACGGTGAGCGGGTCGCGGTCTTGCAGCAGCCGGAAGCCATAGCGGTCCAACAGCACGCCCAAGAGCGCCATCACCAAAGGTGCGCCGATGAGCGCCACCCAGAAGTTGCTGGCACCGGCAATGGAGTAGCCAATGTAGGCACCCAGCATGTAGAGCGAGCCGTGGGCAAAGTTCACCACCCGGCGCAGGCCGTAGATGAGCGCCAAGCCTGAGCACATCACGATCAGCAATGCGCCGTAGGTCAGCCCGTTAAAGAGGTTGATCGTTAGCAAGGGAAGTCTCCGGTTTTTCTAAAAAGGGTTAGGCGCCGGGCAAATCGGCCAGGGCCGATTCGGGTGCGCCAAAGCAGGTCCAGCCACCATCCACCGGCAGCACGACGCCCGTGATGTAGCTGGCGCGTGGGGACGCTAGGAAGCAGATGGCCTCGGCAATCTCGGTGGGTTCGGCCATGCGGCCCAAAGGGGTGCGGTGCGCTATCGCCGGTCCATCGACCATGCCCTTGCGCACCAGGTCTGCCACCAGCGCGGTGTTCACATAACCGGGCGCCACGGCGTTCACACGGATGCCGCTGCGCGCCCATTCACTGGCCAGCGCGCGCGTCATGCCCAGCACACCGGCTTTGGCGGCGCTGTAGGCATTGCGCGTGGGCAGGCCGATGGTGCTGGCGATAGAGCCCAGGTTGACGATTGCGCCGCGCTGCGGACCGTTTTGCTGCAACATCACGCGGCCCACGGCCTGGCTCATCAAAAAGGTGCCTCGCAAATGCACGGCCAGCACGCGGTCAAAAGCGGCGGTGTTCTGGTCCACGGTGGCACCGGTCTGGTCGCCAATGCCGGCGTTGTTCACCAGCACATCGACCCGTCCAAATCGGGCCACCACGGCCTGCACCGCAGCGGCCACGCTGGCCTCGTCGGTGATGTCGCAGCCCAGGCCCAGGTGGGCTGCGCCCAACTCAGTGGCGCGCATCTGCACACCGTCTGCGCGCAAATCGAGCAGTGCCACCTGCACGCCATCCCGCGCAAGTGCCTGCGCCGTGGCCCAGCCGATTCCGTCGGCGGCACCGGTCACGATGGCAATGCGGGCAGTAGCAAGTGTCATGAAAGAGGCTTGTTTGTTAGAGGAAAAATGAGAGGCCACAGGCCGCTTCAAAGGTGTCGAATTCTGTGTCGCCACCCGGACACGTGCTGCATCGTTTCGGGCCAATAACCGGACAATTCATGCACGGCCATGCAGGTGTTTTCCCTAGGGTTGGCAGCCACATGGCGGGCCTTTTAGCGGTGCGTGAATTGCGGTTCGCGCTTGGCTACAAAGGCCTTCATGCCTTCCTTTTGGTCGGCCAACGCGAAGGTGGCGTGCAGCGTGCGGCGCTCGAACAAAATGCCTTCGCTCAGGGACGATTCATACGCGCGGTTCACGCTCTCTTTCATCATCATCAAAGCGGGCAACGAGAAGCTGGCCACCTTCTCGGCGGTGCGCAAGGCGGTATCCAGCAGCTCGGCCGCAGGCAGCACGCGCGACACCAAGCCCGCACGCAAGGCTTCTTCTGCATCCATCAGGCGGCCGGTCAGGCACAGGTCCATGGCCAGGGCTTTGCCCACGGCGCGCGGCAAGCGCTGCGTGCCGCCCGCGCCGGGGATGGTGCCGATCTTGATTTCGGGTTGGCCAAAGCGCGCGGTGTCTGCGGCAAACACCATGTCGCACATCATGGCCAGCTCGCAACCGCCACCCAATGCAAAGCCGGACACGGCTGCAATCACCGGCTTGCGGAAGGTGCGCAACCGCTCCCAGTTGCGGGTGATGAAGTCACCGTTGTAGGCGTCGGCAAAGTCCATGTCTTGCATGGCCACGATGTCGGCACCCGCGGCAAACACTTTCTCGGAACCCGTGAGCACCACGCAACCAATGGTGGGGTCGGCCTCAAAGGCATTCAGCGCATCGCGCAGGCCTTCCATCACCGCGTCGTTGAGCGCGTTCATGGCCTCGGGCCGGTTGAGCGTGATCAGCCCTACCCGCCCCTGCACGCTGCTCAATACAACACCGCCGGCAACACTGCTGCTCACGCCTGGCCTCCAAACTCTTTGGCGGTGTCGCGCAGCTTGAACTTTTGCAGCTTGCCGCTGGGTGTCTTGGGCAGGTCTTCCATCAGCTCCAGTCGCTCGGGGTGGTACTGCTTGGTGACCTGGTTGTCCGACAAATAGCGACTCATCTCGTCGAGGGTGAAGCTGTGGCCGGGGCGCACGGTCACAAAGGCGCAGGCACGCTCACCCAAGCGCGCATCGGGGTAACCCACGATAGCCACCATGGCCACGGCCGGGTGCTTGTAGAGCAGGTTCTCAATCTCCATGACCGGAATGTTTTCACCGCCGCGGATGATGATGTCTTTGCTGCGGCCGTTGATGCGGATATAGCCCTCAGCATCCAGAAAGGCCATGTCGCCGGTTTCAAACCAGCCATCTGCATCGGTGGCATTCAGGTGCGGGCGCTTGAGGTAACCCGCAAACAACGAGTTGCCACGCACCAAGAGCGCGCCGGTCTGGCCCTGGGGCAGCGGCTTGCCATCGGCGTCCACCACTTTCACCTCAATGCCGTCCAGCGGTTTGCCATCAGTGGAGCCCGACTTTTCGCTGGTGCGCTCGGGCTCGGTGATGGTGACTGCGCCGCACTCGGTCATGCCCCAGGCGGAGCTGACACGCAGGCCCAGCACGCGGCGGGCGCGCTCGATCAGCACCGGCGGAATGGGTGCGCCGGCGCAGCAGAAGTTGCCAAAACGCGGCGACACCGGGCCACCGGCTTCGGCCGCAGCACACAGGTCAGCCACAAACGGGCTGGAGGCCATGGAGAAGCTGATGCGCTCGTCGCGGATGAGTTCCAGCGCCTGCTTGCCGTCCCAAATGTCTTGCAGCACGGTGGTGGCATTGAGGATCAGCGGGATCATGGCCAGATAGCCAAAGCCGGTCAGGTGGGCCATGGGCGAGGCGCCCAAAATCACATCGCCCGTGCCCAGGTGGTAAGCCCCAATAAAGCCGTGCAGGTTGGAGAACAAGGTGTTGGAGGTGTGCGTCACGCCCTTGGGCTCGCCAGTGGTGCCAGAGGTGTACATCAGCAGCGACACATCGTTGGCACCCAGCGTGGTGGCGGGCAGCGCGGTAGCAGTGTCGCCCAGCAGCGCGGTCTCAAACGCATCGTCGCCACTGCCATTCACCACCACCAGGCGGGGCTTGGCATCCAGCGTGGGCAGCAGCTCGCGCGCCATGGCCTCGTAGTCAAAAGCCTTGTAGCTCTTGGGCACGATGAAGAGTTTGGAGTCGCCAAAGTCCAGCATGAACTTGAGTTCGCGCTGGCGGAAGATCGGCATGATGGGGTTGGCCACCGCACCCACGCGGGCACAGGCCAGCGCCACGGCAATGAACTCCCACCAGTTGGGCAACTGAAAGCTCACCACATCGGAGTGGCCCACACCCAAGCGTGCGAAGTTGCGCGCCATGCGGGTGACGCGCGCATCCAGTTCGCGGTAGCTCAAACGCTCGGGTGCGGCGCGGTCGCTGCGGTAGGCCACCACAGCAGTTTTTTCGGGGCATTCGCGCAGGGCCTGGGCCATGAAGTCGTTGATGGTCTGGTTGCGCCAGTAACCGGCTTCGGTCATGGCTTTGAGGCGCGGGGCGATGAGTACGGGGTCGAATTGCATGCGGGTCTCCACAGGTTTTAAAGGTGCCACGACAGCGCAGCACTTTCGGCAGTTGCGACAATGTATTGTCTTAAATGATTTTGCACAATAGGAAAAAACCACCGCCACACCACATTCTTCTAGGTACTTTCCCTAGTCTTTTTACCAATGATGCATAGCAACAAATGGGCTTTTCATTGGAGAAAGTGTCCAGGCTTATGGTTTTTGCCAAAAATGCTTTTTATGTAAAGGTATTGACTTAAAAACCGGCGCAACCCTAAACTCCGCTCCATCTCAAAAGGAGCGCACGGATGGACTTTCAACTCACAGATGACCAGCAGGCGCTGGTCGATGCGGCCGCTAAGTTTGCGGTGCAAAAGCTGGCCCCCGGCTACAAGGCGGGCGACAAGAGCGGCCGCGTGGACCGCTCCATGGTCAAGGCCATGGGCGACATGGGCTTTCTGGGCCCGGAGCTGCCCGAGCAATATGGCGGCATGGGCGTGGACTGCGTAACCAGCGGCCTGCTGTTGGAGCAGATCGCCTATGGCGACTTCAACATGTCGTACATCAACCTGCTCACCTCGCTGTGCGGCCAGATCATCAGCACCCATGCGCAGGAGTACCTCAAGGAGCGCTGGCTCAAGCCCATCCTGGCCGGTGACAAGCTGGTGGCCATCGCACTCACCGAACCCAGCGCAGGCTCGGACGCCGCGCGCCTCAAGCTCAAAGCTGTGCGCGATGGCGACCACTTCGTTATCAACGGCGAGAAGACCTCTATTTCTTTGGCCGACCAGAGCGATGTGGCTGTGGTGTTTGCCCGCACCGGCACCGACGCCGATGGCGCCAAAGGCATCAGCGCCTTCTTGGTGCCTATGGACTTGCCGGGCCTGACCCGCACCGCGTTTGACGACGTGGGCACCCGCGCCGTGGGCCGTGGCTCCATCTTCTTTGACAACGTGCGCGTGCCCGCAGACCACATGCTGGGCACCGAGGGCAAGGGCTTCATCCAGGTGATGCAAGGCTTTGACTACAGCCGCGCGCTGATTGGCCTGCAGTGCCTGGGCGTGGCGCGTGCGTCGCTGGACGAAGCCTGGGACTACGCCAAGGGCCGCGAGACCTTTGGCCTGCCCATCATCGAACGCCAGGGCGTGAGCTTTCCGCTGGCCGAGAGCGAGACGTATCTGGAGTCGCTGCGCTGGCACTGCCTGCGCACGCTCTGGCTCAAGGACAACGGCCGCCCGCATTCGGCCGAAGCCGCCATGTGCAAATGGTGGGGTCCCAAACTGGCCTGCGAAATCATCCACCAGTGTTTGCTGACCCACGGCCACGGCGGCTATGCCAGCGACTACGCCTTTGCACAGCGCTACCGCGATGTGCTGGGCCTGCAGATTGGTGACGGCACGGCCAACATCATGAAGATGATCATTGCCCGCGAAAAGTCCGGCATGCGTCTGACCTGATCAGAGCTTGGACATATTCGTCTGCAGCTTGGTGAAGTAATGGATAAACGCCAACCGGTCATCAAAGGACAAGTCCTTCAAGGCCTTGTCATAGAACTGGTGGATCGGGTCTTGCAGCTTGAGCCACAGGGCCTGGCCCTGGGCACTGAGCTTGACCTTGCGCGAACGGCGGTCGTCCGCATCGGTGGCGCGCTCGATCAGCCCATCGCGCTCCAGGCGCGAGAGCACACCGGTCAGGTTCTGGCGGCTCACCAAGAGCAGGCGCGACAGGTCGTTGATGGACATGCCGCCTTCGGCCTGCGGACGCGACAAAGCGCCCAGCACCGACCACTGCTGCGTGGTCACACCAAATTCTTCAATCGCCTGCGTGCCCTTGGTGTGCAGCGTGTTGGCCACCTGAAACAGGCGAAAGAACAAGCGGTTGTTGATCTCGTTGACGGCGTGGTCTTTTTCGCTGCGGAGGTCGGACATGGGCGGTGGCGCGGATGTGAATGAAAAGTGGGGCGATGGTAACGGAGCCCCTTGCAAGCGAAACAGTTTTTATTTTTAACAGGAGAAATGCAATGCGTGGATTGAAAGACAAAGTGGTTTTGGTAACCGGCGGTGCGGGCGGCATTGGTGCTGCGACCTGCAAGCGTTTTGGCGAAGAGGGCTCCAAGGTCGCCGTGGTGGACATCAACCAGGCCGCAGCCGATGCCGTGGTGGCCGAGATCGTGGCCGCAGGCGGCACCGCGCAAGCCTTTGCGCTGGACCTCACCAAGCAAGACCAGGTGATTGCAGGCGTAGCCAAGATCGAAGCGGCACTGGGCCCCATCGACGTGCTGGTGAACAACGCTGGCTGGGACCGCGCAGGCAACTTCCTCAAGACCGACAAGGCGCTGTGGGAACAGATCGTGGCCATCAATCTCTATGGCTCGCTCTACATGCACCACGCCGTGCTGGCCGGCATGTCCGAGCGCGGCCGTGGCCGTGTGGTGAATGTGGCGTCTGACGCAGCCCGCGTGGGCTCTACCGGCGAGGCCGTGTACGCGCTGTGCAAGGGCGGCATGATTGCTTTCAGCAAGACCATTGCGCGCGAACTGGCGCGCAAGCAGATCAATGTGAACGTGGTCTGCCCCGGCCCCACCGACACCGCCTTGTTTGCCGACTTCGCCGGTGAAGGCGAGCAAGCCGACAAGCTGCGCCAAGGCCTGGCCCGCGCCATCCCCTTCGGCCGCCTGGGCCAGCCCGGCGACCTGCCCGGCGCCATTGCCTTTATGGCCAGTGACGACGCGGCCTTCATCACCGGCCAAGTCATCTCCGTTTCTGGCGGCTTGACCATGGTTGGTTAATCCAGCACCTCATTCAATTCAATCAAGGAACACACCGTGAACTACACCGACATCCTCTACACCAAGGTAGACGGCATTGCCACCATCACTATCAACCGCCCCAAGGCCTACAACGCCTTCACCGCCAACACCTGCGAAGAAATCATCAGCGCGTTTAAGGACGCGGACTTTGACCGCAGCGTGGGCGTGGTGGTGCTCACCGGCGCGGGCGAAAAAGCCTTTTGCACCGGCGGCGACCAAGGCACGCAAGACGGCGGCTACGGTGGCCGTGGCGTCATCGGCTTGCCGGTGGAAGAAATGCAAAGCGCCATCCGCGATTGCAACAAGCCCGTCATCGCCCGCGTGAACGGTTTTGCCGTGGGCGGCGGCAATGTGCTGGTCACCATTTGCGACCTAGCCATTGCTTCCGAGAACGCACAGCTAGGCCAAGTCGGCCCCAAGGTCGGCTCGGTGGACCCCGGCTTTGGCACCGCCTTGCTGGCCCGCGTGGTGGGCGAAAAGAAGGCGCGCGAAATCTGGTACCTGTGCCGCCGCTACAGCGCGCAAGAAGCACTGGCCATGGGCCTGGTGAACTGCGTGGTGCCTGCTGACCAGCTGGATGCCGAAGTGAAAAAATGGTGCGACGAGATTCTGGAAAAGAGCCCCACCGCGCTGGCACTGGCCAAGAAGTCTTTCAACGTGGACACCGAAATGATCCGCGGCATGGGCGGCCTAGCCATGCATGCCCTGAAGATGTACTACCAGACCGAAGAGTCGGCCGAAGGCGGCAACGCTTTCCGCGAAAAGCGCAAGCCCGACTTCCGCAAGTACGCAAAGTAAAACGCTCGTTAAGCTGCAGCGCAAACAGACAAGGACACCACCATGATCAGAGACCCGGAAACCATCAACCTGTTGCTCGACACCATTGCGCGCTTCGTCAACGAGCGCCTGGTACCGATGGAAGCCCACGTGGCCGAAACCGACCAGATTCCCGACGATGTCGTGGCCGACATGAAGGAACTGGGTCTCTTTGGTATGTCCATCCCTGAGGCCTATGGCGGCATGGGCCTCACCATGGAAGAGGAAGTGCTGGCAGGTTTTGCGGTGGCGCAAACCTCGCCCGCCTTCCGCTCCCTATTTGCCACCAACAACGGCATTGGCGCACAAGGCATCGTGATCGATGGCACGCAAGCGCAAAAAGATTTTTACCTGCCCAAAATTGCCACTGGCGAAATCATTGGCTCCTTCGCACTCACAGAGCCCGATAGCGGATCGGACGCGGGCAGCCTGCGCACCAGCGCAGTCAAGGACGGTGACTTTTACGTGATCAACGGCACCAAGCGCTACATCACCAACGCGCCCGAGGCCGGCATCTTCACCGTGATGGCGCGCAGCGATACATCGCGCAAAGGCGCAGACGGCATCTCCGCTTTCATTGTGGAAAAAGGCACGCCGGGCCTCTCCTTGGGCAACATCGACAAGAAGATGGGCCAGAAAGGCGCACACACCTGCGACGTGATTTTTGACAATGTGCGCATCCCCGCATCCAACCTGATTGGCGGCGTGGAAGGCATTGGCTTCAAGACGGCCATGAAGGTGCTCGACAAAGGCCGCATCAACATCGCTGCGGCCAGCGTGGGTGCGGCCGAGCGCATCTTGCGTGATGCCATTCGCTACGCCAAAGAGCGCAAGCAGTTCGGCAAAGCCATTGGCGAATTCCAGCTGATCCAGGCCATGCTGGCCGACAGCCACGCCGAAATTTATGCCGCGCGCTGCATGGTGCTGGACGCCGCCCGCAAACGCGACGACGGCCACAACGTGAGCACCGAAGCGGCCTGCGCCAAGATGTTTGCGTCCGAGATGTGCGGCCGCGTGGCCGACCGTGCGGTGCAAATTTTTGGTGGCGCGGGGTATCTCGCCGAATACGGCGTGGAGCGCTTTTACCGCGACGTGCGCCTGTTCCGCATCTTTGAAGGCACGACCCAAATTCAACAACTGGTGATCGCCAAGAACCTGCTGCGCGACGCAGCCTAAGGCCTGGCCCTCCCCTCTTTCTCTACAAGGAAATCGGTTTATGAAAGCACTGGTCGCAGTCAAGCGCGTGGTGGACTACAACGTCAAAGTCCGGGTTAAAAGTGATGGTACGGGCGTTGATATCGCCAACGTCAAGATGAGCATGAACCCCTTCGACGAGATTGCCGTTGAAGAGGCTGTGCGCCTTAAAGAAAAGGGGGTGGTTACTGAAATCATTGCCGTGTCGTGTGGCGTGACCCAATGCCAGGAGACTCTGCGCACTGCGATGGCGATTGGCGCGGACCGGGGCATCTTGGTGGAGACAGCGGCTGACCTGCAGCCCTTGGCCGTAGCCAAGTTGCTCAAGGCTTTGGTCGATAAAGAACAACCCGGGCTGGTCATCGTCGGTAAGCAAGCCATTGATGACGACTGCAACCAGACGGGCCAGATGTTGGCTGCTTTGGGTGACTGGCCTCAAGCCACGTTTGCCAGCAAGGTCGAGATTGCCGACGGCAAGCTGCAAGCCACGCGTGAAGTGGACGGCGGCTCGGAGTCGCTGTCCATGTCGTTGCCAGCGGTGGTGACCACCGACTTGCGCCTCAACGAGCCGCGTTACGTGACGCTGCCCAACATCATGAAGGCCAAGAAGAAGCCGCTCGAAGTTGTCAAGCCTGAAGACTTGGGCGTGAATGTGGAGCCGCGTATCAAGACGCTGAAGGTATCTGAGCCGCCGGTGCGCAGTGCGGGTATCAAGGTGCCTGATGTTGCCACGCTGGTGGACAAGCTCAGGAACGTGGCCAAGGTTATTTAGTTTTCTTTGGGATGGCTTTGCGAGCTGCTGCTTTTCTGGGTGTGCGCTTCGTGGAGGCGGCCGCCATGGCACTCAGCTCCGCGGCTGTCCCCCGCCCGCTCAAGCGGGCTCCTCCTTGATGCCGCTGCGCTGAGCACCATGCCGTCCTCTTTGCGCTTCGACACGATCTAACTTCCTTTTGAAAGTCATACCATGACGTCTCTTGTTATTGCTGAACACAACAACGCTTCTATCAAGGCTGCCACGCTCAATGCTGTCACTGCTGCTACCCAATTGGGTGGTGATGTGCATGTGCTGGTGGCTGGCCACAACGCCGGTGCCGCTGCTGCGGCTGCGGCCCAGATCGCTGGTGTTGCCAAAGTCATCCATGCTGAAGAAGCGGGCCTGGCCCATGGCCTTGCTGAAAACGTTGCAGCGCAAGTACTGGCTCTTGCTTCTGGTTACAGCCACATCCTGTTTGCAGCGACTCCTTCGGGCAAGAACATTGCCCCGCGCGCGGCTGCCAAGCTCGATGTCGGCCAAGTGTCTGACATCACCAAGGTGATCAGCGCTGACACGTTTGAGCGCCCCATCTATGCAGGCAACGCGATTGCTACGGTGCAAGCGACTGACGCCACAAAAGTTCTGACCGTGCGTACCACTGCGTTTGACCCGGCTGCTGCAACTGGCGGAAGCGCTGCTGTTGAAACCGCAGCCGCTGTGGCTGCATCGGCCAGCATCACGTACCTGGGCTCCGAGATCGCCAAGAACGATCGCCCCGAATTGACGGCTGCCAAGATCATCGTCTCCGGTGGCCGTGCCTTGGGCTCTAGCGAGAAGTTTGCTGAGGTCATCACGCCCTTGGCTGACAAGCTCAACGCCGCCATGGGCGCGTCCCGCGCTGCCGTGGACGCAGGCTACGCACCCAATGACTGGCAAGTGGGCCAGACTGGCAAGATCGTGGCGCCGCAGCTCTACATTGCCTGCGGTATCAGCGGTGCGATCCAGCACTTGGCTGGCATGAAGGACAGCAAGGTGATCGTGGCCATCAACAAGGATGGCGAGGCGCCCATCTTCTCGGTGGCTGACTATGGGCTGGAGGCGGACTTGTTTGCTGCCGTGCCCGAACTCACCGCTGCCATCTGATACCGCCACTCACGCACCAGCGCAACCAACCCAGAGCAAGCGGCATGTACGAACTTCACAACGCGGTGGCGGTGATCCGCCTGCAAAACCCTCCGGTCAACAGCCTGGGCCATGCGCTACGCCAGCACATCCACACGTCCATCGTAGCGGCGCAGGCCGATGCGGCCGTGCAGGGCATCGTGCTGCTGGGCTTGGAGAAGGCCTTCTCTGCCGGTGCCGACGTGAGCGAATTTGGCAAGCCTGCGCAAACCGCATTCCCCATCCTGCTGGATGTGGTGGCGCGCATCGACGCCTGCACCAAACCCGTGGTGGCCGCCATCAGCGGTGTGGCCTTGGGCGGTGGGCTGGAGCTGGCACTGTGCTGCCATGCCCGCGTGGCGCTGGCCTCGGTCAAGCTGGGCTTGCCGGAAGTGAACCTGGGCCTGATCCCCGGTGCCGGTGGCACGCAACGCCTGCCGCGCCTAGTGGGCGTGCAAACCGCGCACAGCATCATCCAAAGCGGCGTGCCGCAGACAGCCAAGCAGTTGGAGAGCAGTGGTTTGTTGCAACTGGTAGTAGATGTTTCAAACACCACGCTAGACACCTTGCTGCATGCCGCCTGCGAAGTCGCGCTCGAACTCAGCAACACCGACGCTCCCTTGCACCGCGCACGCGACCGCCAGTTGGATGCGCGAGCGGTGCACACATTTATCGAGGAGCAACGCGCCAAGCTCACACCACGCCAGCGCAAGCTGCCTGCCAACATCGCTGTGCTCGACGCACTGGCCGCCAGCGCGGGTGACTTTGATGCGGGCATGAAGACTGAGCGCGCCTTGTTTCTGGAGTTGCTGGGCAGCACCTCGGCCAAAGCCTTGCGCTACCAGTTCTTTGCCGAACGCGAAGCTGTCAAGCTGCCTGCGGCACTGCAGGCAGAACCCCGCCCCGTGCAGACGGTCGGCATTGTGGGCGCAGGCACCATGGGCGCAGGCATTGCCATCAGCGTGCTGGATGCGGGCTTGAACGTCATCCTGCTGGAGCAGGACGATGCCGCCCTGCAACGCGGCGTGGCCCGCGTGACCGAGCACTACGCTGGTCGTGTGTCAGCCGGCAAGATGAAAGCCGCCGTGGCTGCGGCCAACGAAGCCCGCCTAGCGCCCACCACCGACTGGACGCAGTTTGCGCAGGTGGACCTGGTGATTGAAGCCGTGTTTGAAGACCTGGCGGTCAAACAAGAAGTCTTCAAGAAGATCGACGCCTTTGCCCGCGCCGGTGCGGTTCTGGCCACCAACACGTCGTATCTGGATGTGGACGCGATTGCCAACGCCACACGCCGCCCGCAAGACGTGCTGGGCCTGCACTTCTTCAGCCCGGCCAACGTGATGAAACTGCTGGAAGTGGTGCGTGGCAGCGCCACCGCCCCCGATGTGCTAGCCACCGGCATGGCGCTGGGCAAGACGCTCAAGAAGATGCCGGTGCAAACCGGCAATGCCTTTGGTTTTATTGGCAACCGCATCTACAACGCCTACCGCAAGCAGTGCGAGTTCATGCTGGAAGACGGCGCGCTCCCCGAGGAGGTGGACGCTGCATTGGAAGACTTTGGCTTTGCGATGGGACCCTTCAAGGTGGCCGACCTGTCGGGCCTGGACATTGCCTGGCGCATGCGCAAGGCGCAGGCCGCCACGCGCGATCCACGCGAGCGCTATGTGGACATTCTGGACACGCTGTGCGAGCAAGGCCGCCTGGGCCGCAAGACCGGTGCGGGCTACTACACCTACACCGATGGCAAGCCCGCCAAGGCGACGGACGCCGTGGTGCGTCAGGCCATTGAAGCCGCATCCGCGCGCCGTGGCATCACGCGCCAGGGCCTGAGTGCCGAAACCATCCAGCGCCGCGCCTTGCTCGCCATGGTGAACGAAGCCGCACTCTTGTTGGGCGAAGGCATTGCCGTACGCGCCAGCGATGTGGACGTGGTGCTTGTGCAAGGCTACGGCTTTGCGCGCTGGCAAGGCGGCCCGGTGTTCTGGGCACGCCAGCAGGACCGCGATGCGCTCTTGCGCGACATGCAAGTGCTGGCCGAGCAGTCGGGCTTTGGCTTCAAACTCGCTGACCTTTCCCCTCTTCTCAACACCTGATTTTTTTGCACACACAGCATGACCCACGCCTTTATCTGTGACGCCATCCGCACCCCCATAGGCCGCTACGGCGGCGCGTTGAGCAGTGTGCGCACCGACGACCTGGCCGCCCTGCCCATCAAGGCACTGATGGAGCGCAACCCGCAGGTGGACTGGAAACAGATCACTGATGTCTACCTGGGCTGCGCCAACCAGGCCGGTGAAGACAACCGCAACGTGGCCCACATGGCCACGCTGTTGGCGGGCCTGCCCATTGATGTGCCCGGCGCCACCATCAACCGCCTGTGCGGCTCCGGCATGGATGCGGTGGGCACGGCAGCGCGCGCCATCAAAGCGGGCGAGGCCACGTTGATGATTGCCGGTGGCGTGGAGAGCATGAGCCGTGCGCCGTTTGTGATGCCCAAAGCAGACACCGCATTCAGCCGCGCCAATGCGGTGTACGACACCACCATCGGCTGGCGCTTCATCAACAAGCTGATGAAGGCCCAATACGGCGTGGACTCCATGCCCGAAACCGCCGAGAACGTGGCCAAGGAGTTCAACATCAGCCGCGCCGACCAGGACCTGATGGCCCTGGCCAGCCAGACCCGTGCGCTGGCTGCACAACAAGCCGGTCACTTTGCCCGTGAAATCGTGCCGGTCACACTGCCCGGCAAGAAGGGCGAGCCGGTGGTGGTGAGCCAGGACGAACATCCGCGCGCAACCACCCTGGAGGCGCTGGCCAAGCTCAAACCCATCGTCCACGCAGAGGGCACCATCACCGCCGGTAACGCCAGCGGTGTGAATGACGGCGCTTGTGCGCTGCTGCTGGCCAATGAAGCCGCTGCCACCCGCAACGGCCTCACGCCGCGTGCGCGCATTGTGGGCATGGCCACCGCGGGCGTGGCGCCTCGCATCATGGGCATAGGCCCGGCGCCTGCGTGCGAAAAGGTGCTGGCGCAAACCGGCCTCACACTCGCGCAAATGGATGTGATTGAACTCAACGAAGCCTTTGCCGCACAAGGCCTGGCCGTGCTGCGCATGCTGGGTATTGCCGATGACGACGCGCGTGTGAATGCGTGGGGCGGTGCGATTGCGCTGGGGCATCCGCTGGGTGCTTCGGGTGCGCGTCTGGCCACCACGGCGGTGAACCGCTTGCACACCACGGGCGGGCGCTATGCGCTGTGCACCATGTGCATTGGCGTGGGCCAAGGTATCGCGCTCATCCTGGAGCGTGTGTGAGCAAGACCACCGTCTATGAAGTGAAGGTGGCCTTTGGCGACTGCGACCCGGCGGGCATCGTCTTCTTCCCCAATTTTCTGAAATGGATGGACGCGGCTTCGCTGCACTTCTTCAAGCAATGCGGCGTGCCGCGTTGGGCTGATCTGGAGAAGCAGACGGGCATCATTGGTGACCCTTTGCTAGAGATTCAAACGCGCTTTGTGTCACCTGCCACGTATGGTGAGACCTTGCAGGTGCATACCTCGGTGATTGAGTGGCGGGGCAAGGTGTTTACGCAAAAGCATGTGGTGATGCGCGGCGACACGCTGATTTGCGAAGGCACTGAGAAGCGCGCGTTCTGCATCCGCGTTCCCGGTGAGACTTACCGCATCAAGTCAGTGGCTGTGCCTGAAGATATTCGCTTGCTGTGTAGCTGAGTCAAAGCGACTGCCTCGACAAAACCGAATCCATAGCCTGCGCCCGAAACTCCCTGGGACTCAACCCCGTGTGCTTCCGAAAAAACCTCCCAAAGTACGTCTCATCCGCAAACCCCAGCGTATAGGCCAGTTGCTTGATGGAGCTGGTCGTGTAGACCAGATCGCGCTGCGCCTCATGCACCATGCGCGCGTTGATCACGTCCATGCTGGACATGCCCAGCTCCTCGCGGCACAAGCGGGTGAGTTGGCCAGAGGTGATGCCCAGCTGTTCGGCATAGGCCGTCACCGGCAAATGCTTCTTGTAGTTCGTCTCCACCAGGGCGCGGAACTTTTCTATCTGAGCCACCTTGCGGCTATTGGCCTTGGGTGCGGCCAGGGCTTGCGCGTCCGACAGGCGGGCGATGTGCACGCACAGCGCGGTCAGCAGCGACAGGCCTGCGGCCATCTGCCCGACCGCGTGGATTTGCGTCTCCTGCTCGATGGCGAGGAACAGCGGCATCAGTGCCTTGGCGTGGATGCTGTCGGCGTCCAGCGCAATCAAGGCGGGCTTGCGCACCAGCGCCAGCAGTTCGGGCATCAAGACGGACGCCACCGATTCCAGCGGGCCTTGCGCGGCGGTAACCACCGGACCGTTCACGTTTTTCTGGAACACAAAGCCATGCACGGTTTGTGCAGGAATGAGCAAAATGCAGGGCGCTACCGCGTTGAGGCGGGCACCGTCCAGAATCACTTCGGCACCGCCTTCGGTGATGTAGAGGATCTGGATGAAGGCGTCGTGCTTGTGCGGGCTGATGTTCCAGTTGTAGGGCTTGGAGCGTTTGGGTATCCACTCGAAGTCAAACAGGTTCTGCCAGCGGCTTTGCGCCTGGTCGCCATACAAGGCGTAATTGGGGATGACTTTGGTGGCCACAGTGCGTCCGGGAGTGATGCACGAATTGTCTGAATCTTCGCGTGATCTGTCAAAGCAGAATGGCAGCCATTACCCAACAATCCCCCATCCATCCAGAAGGAAAAAACATGACGACGAGACAAAACGATTGGCTGGGGCTGCAAGGCCGTGTTTGTGCGGTGACCGGTGCAGCCAGTGGCATTGGAGCGGCAGCAGCGCGTGAGCTGACAGCCTGTGGCGCCAAGGTGGCCCTGCTGGACCGCGACGGCGCGGGTGCTGAAAAGCTGAGCGCCGAACTCAACGCCGCAGGCGCCACCACCGTGGCCGTGCAATGCGACATTGCTTCTGAGGCCGCCGTGCTGGCCGCAGCGCAAACCGTGCTAGAAAAACTGGGCCCCTGCTACGCGCTCATCAACAACGCGGGCATGTTGCGCCCCGGCGTCTTGTCGGACGTGAGCTTGGATGACTGGAACGCGGTGCTCGCCGTCAACCTCACCGGCTACCTGCTGTGCGCCCGCGCCTTCGCTGCGCAGATGCGCGAGGCCGGTGTCGGCAGCATCGTGAACGTGGCCTCCATCTCGGCACTCACACCGCAAAGCGCCAGCGGTGCCTACAGCGCCAGCAAAGCCGGTGTGTTGCTCATGTCGCGCCAGATGGCGGTGGAATGGGGCTCGCAGGGCATTCGCAGCAATGCCATTTGCCCCGGCATGATCCGCACCGCGCTGTCGGCCAAGTTTTATGAAGTGCCGGGCTTTGAGGCCAAGCGCGCCTTGGTTACCGCCAGCCGCCGCGTGGGTGAGCCGCAAGACATTGCCGACGTGGCCGTTTTCCTGGCCAGCCCCCGCTCGGCTTATGTGAACGGTGCCGAACTGTCGGTGGACGGCGGCATGTCGTCCATGCTGATGGACATGGTGCCGCGCCCCGGCTTCAACACCACGGCCTAACAAAATCAAGAGGAACAAACATGTCCAACAACTTCACCTGTGATCTCGTGGTCGTCGGCTCCGGCGCCGCCGGCCTGGCCACCGCCATTACCGCCAAGAAGCGCGGCCTCGATGTCGTGGTGCTGGAAAAAGAAACCGTGTTCGGCGGCACCACCGCGCTCTCGGGCGGCGTGCTGTGGATTCCCATGGGCCCGCATGGCCGCAAGCAAAACCCCGCCGACACGCGCGAGGCGGTGCGCCGCTACATGATGGAAGAGACCGGCAGCTACTTTGACGAAGCTGCAGTGGATGCCTTTTTGGACAACGGCCCCAAGATGGTGGAATTCTTCGAGCGCGAAACCGCCATGCAGTTTGTGCCCACGCTCTACCCCGACTACCACCCCACCGTGCCCGGCGGCGTGGACATTGGCCGCTCCATCTTGGCCAAACCTTTTGACATCCGCGAGTTGAGCAAAGACATGGCGCGCCTCAAGCCGCCGCTCAAAACCATCACCTTCATCGGCATGATGTTCAACTCGTCCAACGCCGACCTGAAGCATTTCTTCCAGGCCACCAAGTCGCTCACCTCTTTCATCTATGTGGCCAAGCGCCTGGCCACGCACCTGAAAGAACTGGCGGTGTACGGCCGTGGCATCCAGGTCACCAGTGGCAACGCGCTGGCCGCACGCCTGGCCAAGTCGGCGCTGGATTTGGGCATCCCCATCCTCACCGGCACACCGGCCAAGAAGATGGACATACAAGGTGGCAAGGTCACCGGCGTGGTGGTACAAGGCAGCGGCGGTGAATACATCATCAGCGCGCGCCACGGCGTGGTGCTGGCCTGCGGCGGCTTCCCGCATGATGTGAAGCGCATTGCCAAGGCCTACCCGCATGTGGCGCGCGGCCACGAACACCTGTCGCCCACACCCACCAGCAACACGGGTGACGGTGTGGCGTTGGCCGAGTCGGCCGGTGGCGTGGTGGACATCGTGTTCAAAGACAGCGCAGCCTGGATGCCGGTGTCCCGCGTGGACTACGGCAAGGGCGAGATCGGCGTGTTCCCGCACCTGCTGGACCGCTACAAGCCCGGCATCATCGGCGTGCTCAAAAACGGCAGGCGCTTTTGCAACGAGAGCGAGTCGTACCACGACGTGGGCGCGGCCATGGTGCGCGCCTGCGAAGGGCAATCCGAGACGGCGATGTGGCTTATCTGTGACAAGACCACGCTGGGCAAATACGGCCTGGGTTTTGTAAAGCCTGCACCCATGCCCATTGGCAAGTTTTTGCGCAACGGCTACCTCGTCAAAGGCAACACGCTGGCCGAGCTGGCTGCCAACACCGGCATCGATGCCACCAGCCTGGAGGCCACCGTGCGCGAGTACAACGTGGGCGCGGCCAAGGGCGTGGACACGCAGTTTGGCCGTGGCACCACGGCATTCAACCGGTATCTTGCCGACCCCGCCAACCAACCCAACCCCTGCGTGGCACCGGTACAGACCGGACCCTTCTTTGCGGTCAAGGTCATCATGGGTGACCTGGGCACGTTTGATGGCATCAAGACCAGCGTGGTGGGCGAAGTGCTCAAACGCGACGGCAGCGCCATCGAAGGCCTGTACGCCGTGGGCAACGACCGCGCCAGCGTGATGGGCGGCAACTACCCCGGCGCCGGCATCACCCACGGGCCCAACATGACCTTTGGCTATGTGACCGCGCACCACATTGCCGACAAGGCCGGAGCCAAGGCATGAGCGAGTTGCAACTGCCGCAGGCCTTGCAGCCGCACATGAACAAGCCGTTGATAGACCACCGCATCTACACGATTGCGCTGCGCAAGATGCCCGAGTTTCTGGAGGTGTTCAACCGCTTGGCCATGCCGGTGCTGATGCAGACGCTGGGTCACCCGGTGGGTTTCTACACCAGCCTGGTGGGGCCACAAAACCAGTTCATCCACCTGTGGGCGTATGAGAGCCTGGCGGACTACGAACGCCGCTGCCATGCGCGCGACACGCACCCCGACTTCCCCGCCTACATGGCCGCATCCGGCCACCTGATCACCGCACAAGAAACGCGACTGATCAAGGGCGTGGCCATGCCGGGCCTGATCGTTCCCAAGGCATAAGCCATGGCCGGTTTGAAACTCCACGCCTTGGTGACCGGCGCCGCAGGCGGCATAGGCCGTGGCATTTGTTTCGCATTGATAGAAAAAGCCCAGCGCGAGGGCGACACGCTGCACATCAGCGCCGCCGCGTCCGCACCGGGCGAGAAACTTGACGCGCTGGTGGCCAAGCTGCGCGCTGCGGGCATCACCGCGCACGGCGTGGCCGGTGACATCACCGACCCCGCACAGTGCGCACGCATCGTACAAGAGGCACAGGCCCACGGCGGTGACATCAGCACGCTGGTGTGCAACGCGGGTAAGTCCGGCCCCGGCAAGTTGGCCGACCTGCCGCTGGCCGAGTGGGACCTGACCTTCAACCTCAACACCCGCTCCACCTTTTTGCTGGCGCAAGCCGCACGCCCGCAACTGCTGCGCACACACGGCAGCATCACGGCCGTGGCCTCCATGTCGGGCCTGTCGCCCCACCCTGGCTACGGCGCGTATTCGGCGGCCAAGGCGGCGCTCATCATGCTGTGCCGCCAACTCGCACAAGAGTGGGCCGCAGACGGCATCCGGGTCAACACCGTGTGCCCCGGCATGATCCGCACCCCGCTGACCGAGCCGGTGTACCAAGACCCTGAAACATTGGCCCGCCGCGAGGCCCTCGTCCCCCTGGGCCGCATAGGTCGTGCCGACGACATAGGCCAGGCCGTGGCATGGCTCAGCAGCCCACATGCCAGCTATGTGACCGGGCAGAACCTGGTGGTGGATGGCGGCGTGAGCGAGCACATGCTGGCGATGATTCCCGGTCGGCCGGGCAAGCCGCCGGTGCAAAGATAATTCAGTCGTGAAACACCAAGATCAATCCGAATTTTTCAGACGCGGCATCGCTGCAATCGAGGAATCAAAGCGCACTGGGGGATGTACACCAGCCGAGACGGTTCTGGCCAAGCTAGAAGCCAAATTGGCTGTTGTGCGGCGAGCCTCACCGCAACGCAAAAAATGACCTGAGGCGTTGCATTCAGCGTTTCCCTAAAACCGACCTGTAGCGCGTTGATTTCATTCTGCAGCGCGGAGCATCAGTTTGCCCAGTCGAAGTAGACACTCTTGAATGGGCGCTACAGAAAATCAAAAATGGCATGGCGATAGACGGGGCAACACAAACACCACACCCATGCAGTAGGTCACCGTACCGATACCATGGCGCTGCTTCATATCAATGGACAAAACGTCATGAATCCGATCTCTGCAAACACCGCTCTCTACATCAAGCTCGGCGAAGGAGGCATGTGGGAGGCTGACTGCATGCGTCACGGGTTACTGAAATTCGGATACCAGGAGATACCTCACTCCTTGTGCATTGATGGTGACTGGAAGGAGGTGGAGCGCCTCATCAGAAAGTCAACGCAAAACCAAGGTGCGGCAACACGCCACCTCAATCAGATTCGACAGTTTTATGAAACTGATGAATCTGTGCTTTGGGTCACCTTTCACGCAGACAGACTTTGGTGGTGCTTTTCAAAGCGCAATGTTTCCGAACAAACTAACAACGAGAAAACCCGAAGCGTCATTGGCAAGTGGATGGACTCAGACATTTCAGGTTCGCCCCTTCTGAAAGGACGTTTAAGCGGGAAACTCCTTGCAGTTCAGAAATTCCAAGGAACGATCTGCACTGTGTCCGAACTCGCCTACTTGCTTCACAAGATAAACGGAACATCTGAACCACATGTGGCAGCTGCCCAAAATGCTTTTGAAAATTTACAGAATGCACTGATTCCGATCATCAAAAATTTGCATGAGGTGGATTTGGAAATTTTGGCCGATTTGATTTTTCGACAAGCCGGGTGGCAGCGCGTGGGTGTATCAGGTGGCACGGAGAAAGATATTGATTTGGATCTCATCTCTCCTGTTACAGGTGAGCGAGTGGCCGTACAAGTCAAGTCAAAGGCAACAGCCACGACATGGAGCGCATACAAACTGAAGTACGCCGATATGCGTGGATATTCACGGTTCTATTTCGTCACTCACAGCCCCAGCGATGCCCTAGTGAAAGATGCAGAGAACATAAATGATCCTGATTTCCTGCTTTGGGATGCGAAGCAGCTCGCATCGCAAGCTATCCGCGGCGGCCTAACGGGTTGGCTCTTAGACAAGGCCGCTTGAAATTGCATTAGGACGCCCGCTGCAACCCCAGCAGCGCATCCACCGCAGCCTCTGCTTTTTCAAACGGCACAAAGATGTGGTCGTGAAAGGCACCGGCCACCACATTGCAGCTAATGCCTGCTTGGCCCAGCGCGTGGGCGAATGCGGCGGTCAGGCCTACGGCTTGCAGGTCGGAGTGCACATGCAGCGTGATCCAGGCGCAACGAAACAGCACGGGCAGCTGGCGTTGCAGCGCGTCCTCTTCCGTCACGATCAGCGTGATGCCTTCCACCTCGCGCACCATGGCTACGCTGGGGATGGCGGCGATATCGGTGGCGTGCGGCACCGACACATAGGCATACACGCCCGCGTTGCACACGGGCTCCATGCTGCGCAGCAGAAGCGACAAGTCCGAAATCGGTGTGGTCATGGTGGGGGCTCCGTATGCGATATCCGGCCCAGGGGGCTGCCGCTATAGTGCCCGATATGCCAAAGCCCTCTGTTCTTCGCCCTCTCCAGGTCAGGCCGCGCCTGTTTCTCAGCATGGGCATCGGCCTGGCGGCCGCGCTGCTTCTGCCTTCTGGCGTGGCGCACGCTGCGGTGACGCGTGCGCTGGTGGGTTGGAACCTGGCAGCAGTGCTGTACCTGGTGTTGGCGCTGCACATGATGTTCAGCTCCACCCATGACCGCATGCGTGAGCGCGCCTTGCTGGAGGACGAAGACAGCACCACCATCCTGGTATTGGTGATTGCAGCAGCGCTGGCCTGCGTGGGCGCCATCGTGGCGGAGTTGGCCTTGGTGAAAGACTTGCATGGAGAGCCGCGCTTGGCGCACACCCTGCTGGCGGGGGTAACGATTGCCACCTCGTGGGTTTTTACGCAGACCATGTTTGCGCTGCACTACGCGCACGACTTTTATGCCACCGCCACGCAGGGCCGCCACGGCGGGCTGGACTTTCCGGGCGGGGAGCCGCCGGACTATGGCGACTTTTTGTACTTCTCGCTGGTGCTGGGCACCTCGGCACAAACGGCAGACGTGAACATCAGCAGCCGCAAGATGCGCCGCACGGCCACGGTGCATTGCGTGCTGGCCTTCTTCTTCAACACCACGCTGCTGGCGCTGACCGTCAACATCGCTTCGGGCTTGTTTTAGAGCAGCGTGCGCAAGTAGTCTAGGCTTTGCGCCAGGGCTTGTTCTTCATCCGGGTAGGCCGGGTCCAGGTAATCAATTTCCACCGCCAGCAGGCCGGTGTAATGGTGGGCGCGCAGCACGTCCAGAATCTGCGGCACCTCCACGAGCCCCTGCCCTACCGGCACGCTGGGCCAGAAGCCAAAGGTGCGCGGGTCGCCCCGGCGGGTGGTCACATCTTTGATGTGTGTGGCGCGCACCCAAGGAGCCAGCTTCTTCGTCACCTCCAGCGGGTGCTCGAACATGCGCAGGTTGTTGGCTGTGTCCAGGCACACGCCCAGCCACGGGGAATGGATGGTTTGCAGCAAGTCCAGCAGCTCGTCGGCATACAGGTCGATGTGGTTTTCAATGGCCATCACCACGCCGTGTTGCTCGGCCACAGGCAGCAAGGGCTCCAGCAGCGCGATCAGACCGGCCTTGTGCGTGGGCCAGTCGGCGATGCGGGTGCGCCTGCCTCCGGCGCAGATGCGCATCACCGCTGCGCCCAGTTCGGCGGCAATGGCAATGTGGCGGCGTAGGTCATCTGCGGCGGCCGCATCGGTCCCCGAGCGCAAGCCGTTGGGGTGGCCCCAGGCCCACACGCGTTGCAGCTGGCGTGCATCCAGCTCCTTGCGCAAACGCTGCAGCACACCGGGCGCATCAAAGTCCACAAAGCAGGACTCCAGCGACACGCCCTGCACCTGCAAGGCCTGCGCACAATCCAGAAAGCCCCACACATCCATGCGTCGACCCGGGTCGGTCTGCAGCCCGTCGTACCACTCGCCAAAGAAGCGGTGGTAGCAATAGGAGTCGATGGCGAGTTGCATGGGTGTCTCCAGTCGTCTTAGGCCGCAGTAAAGAACGCGTTGAACATCACCTTCAGGTCTGCAGCCACCAGTGGCTTGAATTCCATCTGATCGAGGATGTCGCGCTGCAGGTCGATGCCAGGCGCAATCTCGTACAGCTCAATGCCTTGGGCCGTGAGGCGGAAGCTGCCGCGCTCGGTGAGGTACAGCACCTCTTGCCCGCGCACCAGACCTTGCGGGCCGCTGAAGGTGATCTGGTCCACACGCTGCACCAGTTTTTTCACGCCGCCTTGTTGCAGCACGCGCATCTGGCCATCGCCGGTTTGCAGCTTCACGCCCTTGGCGGCCAGCGTACCGCAGAACACCACTTTCTTGGCGTTCTGCGCAATGTCGATAAAGCCGCCAGGCCCCACGGTGATGCCACCCAGGCGCGACACGTTCACGCTGCCCTCGGCATCGAATTCGCCAAAGCCCAGGAACGCCACATCCAGCCCGCCGCCGCCATAAAAGTCGAACTGCGTGGCCGCATCCAGCATGGCTGTGGCATTGCGTGCATAGCCAAACAACACACCGTCCATCAGCGTGCCGCCGTAGGTGCCGTGTTCGATGGTTTGGTAGATGCGGTGGTGCTCGTTGCGCGCGGCAATCAGCTTGGCCACGGCATCGGGCACGCCCACGCCGTAGTTGATGATGGGCCGCTCTTTGCCGGTGTTGAAAATCTCGGTGTACGCACGGCGCGCCACGGCTTGGCGTTCGCTAAAGGCCTCTTGCGCGGCAGCCACTTCGCGGGCGTGGTCTTCGGCCTCGCTCACACGCCGCGCCTCGCCGGTCAGCTCACCGCTAAACGCCGGGTCAAACGGAATCGCGTAGCTCACCTGCTGGTTGGCATCCACCACGATGGCGTCCACCCACGCGGCAGGAATACGCACCTCACGCGCCTTGAGCGCACCTTTAGGCAAACGCTCACGCACCTGCACGATGACCTTGCCGCCACTGTTGCGCGCGGCCAGCGCGAGGGATTGCGCATCGAGGTTAGCGGCTTCGTGTTCGAAGCTGATGTTGCCTTCTTCATCCGCCGCGCTGGCACGCACGATGGCTACGTGGATGGGGAAAGGTTTGTAGCGCAGGTATTCGTGGCCGTCCATGTGCAGGACTTCGGCCAAGTCATCCTTGGCGGCATCGTTCATGCGGCCACCGCCATGGCGCGGGTCGCATACGGTGCCCAGGCCGACGTGGGTGATGAGGCCCGGGCGGCCTGCGCCAATTTCGCGCATGAGCTGGCTGCTGACGCCACCGGGGAGGATGTAGGCCTCAATTTTGTTGTCGAGTGCGAGCTGTTGCATGGCCGGCGACCAGACCCAGTGGCCACCAATGACTTTGCGCACCAGGCCTTCGTGGGCAAAGCAGTTCATGCCTTTGGTTTTCTTGTCGCCAATGCCCAGGGCGTGGACCATGGTGAGGTTGCGGGGGGAATGCGTGGTTTGAAAGCGATGTTGTACGGCTTCAAACATGTGCGTGGCTTCCATCAGGCCACCGCCACCGCCCATAAGGCCCACGGTATCGCCGTCGTTGATGAGGTTTGCGGCCTCTGCTGCTGTCATGAATTTGGTCATGTTTCTGTCTCGATTTACTGTTGTTGGTTTGGGTGGTTTGTTTTTGCGTTGTGGGTTGGTGCACCGATACAAGGGTGTGGCGGCTGCCTCCTACTGGAGTACCACAAGTCGGCAGCCGCCACACCCTTGCATCGGTGGGTGCGAGCACGTGTGCCGCCTGAATTCAAAGGCACCTCACTCGGCTCGAACCATTGCGGGCGTTGCGTGTCTTCCTCGTAGGCGAGCACGCCACGAGTGAGGGCTTGGGCGGCCGCCGACTTGTGGTACTCCAGTAGGAGGCGGCCGCCCAAGCCCTCGCTCGTGGCCCCCCAACGTCACCGCAAAACTAGGCACGCAAAAAACTCAGCGATTCACATCAAACAACGAAGCGCCCTTCTTCAGCACTGACTTCGCAATGACACCGCGATGAATCTCACTAGTGCCATCAAAGATGCGGTAAATCCGCGCATCGCGGTAATAGCGCTCAATCGGCAACTCCTTGCAGAACCCCATACCGCCAAACACCTGCACCGCCCGGTCCACCACACGGCCCAATGTCTCGGCGGCGTGCACCTTCACCATCGCCACCTGCTCACGCGCATCCAGCCCCTGGTCCATCATCCATGCGGCCCGATACACCATCCAGCGTGCAGCGTTGATCTCGATCACGCTGTCAGCAATCTGCTGCTGCACCATCTGGAAATCACCAATCTTGGTGTTGAACTGCTTGCGGTCATTGGCGTAGCCCACCATCAATTCGCACACATGGCTGGCCTTGCCCACCGCGCGCGCACCCACCTGCGCCAAGCGCACTACATTGAGCGCGCCCATGGCCAGCTTGAAGCCCTGGCCCACTTCGCCCAAGAGCGCAGCGTCTTCCAGCTGCACGTTGTCGAAGAACAGTTCCAGGTGCGGCGTGCCGCGCAGACCCATCATCTTTTGGTCCTTGCCTACGGTGAAACCGGCCAGGCCCTTGTCCACCATGAACATGCTGATTTCCTTCTCACCCGTTTTGGCCGAGACTAGGAAGAAGTCGCTCCACTCGCCGTCGCTAATGAAGTGCTTGCTGCCGTTGAGCACCCAGCCGGTGTCGGTTTTCTTCGCATTGGTTTTGATGCCTGCGGCATCCGAGCCTGCACCCGGCTCGGTGATGGCAATGGCGCAGGTGCGCTTGCCTTCTACGGCGGGCTTGAGCCAGCGGTCCACTTGCGCACCCTTGCAGTGCAAGAGCGGCTCGTACACATTGCCAAAGGCGCGGCGAATCAAATAGTCGGTGGTGTGGCCGAACTGTTCTTCACACAGGATGCGGTCCATGATGGACAGGCCACCGCCGCCGAACTCGGGCGGCATGTTGAGGGCGTACAAGCCCAGCTCTTTGGATTTGTCATGCAGGGCCTGGGCTTTGGCGGTGTCCAGAAAGCCTTGCGCTTCCAGCTCGTCTTCCAGGGGTTTGCATTCTTCGGCGATGAAGCGACGCACGGTGT
>Ga0228698_1000571_pt1 | contig 25890 bp, 17 predicted proteins | sample McNCre117_Aug_MG_FD_178015 | JGI IMG/M metagenome (GOLD analysis project Ga0228698, IMG submission 178015) | Freshwater microbial communities from McNutts Creek, Athens, Georgia, United States - 1-17_Aug_MG | ecosystem: Environmental > Aquatic > Freshwater > Creek | place: USA: Georgia...
GTCGGTGACGTTGGCGTTCTCGGCGTTCTGGCGCACCGAGGCGGCCATCTCCTGCAGCGACGCGGAGGTCTGCTCGACGCTGGCGGCCTGCTCGGAGGCGCCCTGCGACAGGCTTTGCGAGGTGGACGAGACCTGGCTGGCCGCGGAGGTCAGGGCCTGGGCGGCGTACGTCACCTGAGAGATCGTCTCGACCAGCTGGCCCACCATGCGATTCAAGTCGCCCTGCAGCTGCTCGAAGATGCCGGCGTGCTCACCGTCCATGGCGCGGGTCAGGTCCCCGGCCGCCACGCGCGAGAGGGTTTCGCTGACCTCGGCAAGGTTGCGCTCGGTGGTGCTCAGCAGGTCGTTGACGCCGTTGCCCAGCGTGCGCATGAAGGCCGGCGCCTGTGCGCTCAACGCGATGCGGCGACTGAAGTCGCCCTGCGCGGCGCCCTGGACAATGGAGGTGACCTCCTCTTCGGCGTGGACCTCTTCGGTGCGGTCCACCCATTCGAGCACCGCCCCGGCGCGCCCGCCTGCGTCGTTGAAGATCGGGCTGGCGGTGAGTTGGATGGCGCGCCCGCCGAACTTCCAGTTGGCGCGATGCGGCCCGGTCAGGCCTTCGACGACGCGGCGCTGGTGGGCCGGGTTCTTGTGGAAAAGGTCGAAATTCGAACCGATGATGGTCTTGACGTCGAACTTCGGCACCACGGTGCGCAGGTCGTCGGCGATGCGGGTGAGCAGCGCGACCACTGACTTGTTGGCGTAGCGGATCACGCCGCTGTTGTCGGCGATCAGCACGGCGCTGGGCACGTCGTCCAGCGCCATGCGGATGCGCAGGTTCTCGTCGGCCGAAGCCGCGTTGCGCCGCAGGATGGCGCGCACCTGCTCGATGGTGTCGTTGATGAAGGCCTTCTTGCCCGGCAGCTGGGCCAGCGGGGCGTCGTAATTGCCGCGGCTGAGTTCGGCCACCACGCCCAGCGCCAATTTCTTGACGGCGATGTGCGCGCCCACCATCTCGTTGACGCCCTCGGCCAGTCGGCGGTATTCGCCCTCGTAGCGCGCACTGTCGATGACCACATCGATGTCACCGCGCTCGTGCTCGGCCGACATCGTGCGCATTTCCTCGATCAAGCGGACCAGGCTGCGGCGGCTTTCTTCGAACGAGCAGGCGATGTTCGCAAATTCGTCGCGCCCGTAGGCCTCGAAGGGTGCCGCGATGTCGCCCACCGCCATGCGGTGCGCGCCGTCTTGCAAGGCCCCAGCCGAGCGTCGAACCGACACCAGAACGGCCAAGAACAGGTAGGCCGCGAAGGCCACGCCGCCCAGCAGCAGTGCGGCCATCACCAGCCGTTCCTGTTCGATGCGCGCGGTGCGTGCCTGCAGTCCGGTCTGAAAGGCCTTGTCGATGTCACCGTGCAGGGCGTCGAGCGCCTGAATCGCCCTGGCACCGTCGGCAAACAGGCCCGCTGCGTCGAGCGCGCCATTGCGACTGGCCTGTTCCTGCGTGCTGCGCAGGTAGGCCTCGACGGCGGCCTGGGCGGAGTTCCAGGAAGCCGGCGGCGTGCCATTGAAGCGGGTGATGCCGTCCAGGCGCAGCCGGGCCAACTGCGCTTGGTCGTGCAGGCGCTGAACCATGCCGTCGATGCGAGCGCGCTGGGCGGCATCAAGCCCGCTCTGGCTGCCGCTGCCCGCGGCCTGCAGCGAGGTGTCACGCAGCTGCGCGAGCAGCTCCATCTGTGCGGGCAACACGGCCACGAACAGGTCCATCTGCAAGTAGGTGATCGGCTCGGGGTCAAAGATCAGGCCGGTCTGCTCGGCGGTGAGCTGGGTCAGCGCGGCGAGCTGCTGGCGCGCCTGGTCGAAGCGGGCCGACATCCCCTCGGGCGTGGTCGCGACGCCGGGCGTCGGGTCGGTCAGCTGCGTCAAGGGCTCACGTGCGGCCGTCCAGCTGCGCTCCAGGCCCCAGTCGGGGTGGCTGGTGATCTGTGCCTGCACCGCCGCGATTTGCTTGCGCAGCGCTTCTGGCGCCGGGGCCGGCTTGTGCGTGGCCTGGGCCAGCAGGGTTCGACCGCGCGTTTCAGACAGGGCCAGCGACAAGTCCAGCAGCTCGTGGACCATCTGGTGGCCGGCCTGCTCGCCGCGGGTGTAATTCAGGTCGGCCTGTTGACGCAGGCCAGCGTTGGCCATCAGCCATACCAGGGGCACGGCCATCACCGCACCGACGGCCATGGATTTTCCCGCCAGGCTCAGGCGCCCGAGGGGCGCTGCCACGGCGCGCAGGGCCCAGGGCAGCGTGTGGCGACTGGGAGCGGTCCTTGGGGAGGTTCCGGTCATGGGGCGGGTTCCGATGCGAAGAATTGAAAAAGCGTGTTCGACGGTGTCGGGGCGACTGTGCGGCAGCGGCGCGTCGGTCGATCAGTCGATCAGCGCCAGGGTTCGGGGGCTGCGGAGGGCGTTGCCGTCCGCGGACTGGCCGAACGAAGCGCTGGGGCGGCGGCCGACTGCGCTTGCGGCGCTTCGGGGGCCGCGCCCGGCCGAGTCCGTCCGCTCCTCGGCCAGGCGAAAGCGCGCCACCAGGTTTTGCAGCTGGGCGGCTTCGCCATTGAGCTGCTCGGCGGTGGCTGACAGCTCTTCGGAGGCGGCGGCGTTGCGCTGCGTGGCCTGGTTGACCTGATCCATCGCGTCGGTGATCTGCACGACGCTGTCGTTCTGGTGATCGGAGGCCTGGGCGATCTCGCCCACCAGCCCGGCGGTTTTGGTGATCACCGGCACCATCGCGCCCAGCAGCGCGCCGGCCTTCTCGGCCAGTTGCACCGACGATCCGGCGAGCTGGCCGATTTCCTGGGCGGCGACCTGGGAGCGCTCGGCGAGTTTGCGCACCTCGGCGGCGACGACGGCGAAGCCCTTGCCGTGGTCACCGGCGCGGGCGGCCTCGATGGCGGCGTTGAGCGCCAGCAGGTTGGTCTGGTAGGCGATGTCGTCGATGATCGAGATGCGTGCGGCAATGGACTTCATCGCCTCGACGGTCTGCGCCACCGCGGCGCCGCCTTCTTGCGCCTCGGCCGAAGCGTGGGTGGCCATGCGGCCGGTCTCGGTGGCGTTGCTGGCGTTGCGATTCACGGAGGTGGACATCTCCTGCAGCGCGGCGGTGGTTTGCTCCACGGTCGCGGCCTGCTCGGAGGACTGCTGGGCCAGGGAGTGGGCGGTGCTGGTGGTCTCCCCGGCGGCCAGACTCAGGCGGGCCGCGGAAGCGCGCACGTCGGTCAGCGTGCGACTCATCGTCTCGATCAGGCCATTGAGCATCTCGCCGACTTGGCGGATGAAGCCGTGGTGGCGATCCAGGTCCATGCGGGCGGTGAAATCGCCGCGCACCGCCGCTTCGGTCACGCTGGTCAGTTCGGCCTCGGCGGCGAGCTGCTCGGTGCGGTCCTGCCACTGGCCGATCGAGCCGATGTGCGTGCCGTCGGCGTTGATGATCGGTGTCGTCGTCACATCGTAGGTGCGCCCGCCCAGCGTCATGCGGCTGGTGGCACGCTCACTGAGTTTGCGCAGCCGCTCGACGGCGGCCGCCGCGTCGCGGTAGAACAGGCCGATCGAGCCGCCGACGACCTTGTCCGGATCGAAGTTGGCAATGTCCTTGCGGAACTGCGCGGCGTCGCGGTGCAGCACCTCGCGCATCGCGTCGTTGGCGTAGACGACGATGCCGGTGGCGTCGGCGATGCAGATGGGCAACGGCGTGGCGTCCAGTGCGCGGTTCACACGCAGCGCCGCGTCGCGCTGGCGGCGGTCTTCGGCGGCGGCGGCCTCGGTGCGGGCGATGGCCGCCAGCGCCTCGGTCTGGTCGCGCCACTCGATCACCGCGCCGGTCAGCGTGCCTTGCGCGCTGCGCACCGGGGTGATCGTCAGCTCCACGGTGCGCCCGCCGGCCACGCGGGTGACGTTCTGGCTCTGGTCCAGCGCCGGCAGCACGCCCTGGCCTTTGACGTCCACCATCATCGTGTGCAGGCGTGCGCCCTGCATCTTGGCGGGGTCAAGTTGGGGCCAGTCGGCGCGCAGGTCCTTCAGGTGCTGCTCGATCCAGTCGCGCAGCGAGGTGTTGACGTAGACGACAAAGCCGTCGGCATCGGTGACGAGCATGCTCGCGGTGGCCACGTCCAGCGCCATGCGGATGCGCTCGGATTCCAGCGCGCGGCGCCTGGAATCCGCCAGCTCGAAGCCCAGGCGGGTTTGCAGTCGGCGCACCGCGTGCAGCGCAGCGACCGGTTCGTCCTGGCCCACCAGTCGGGCCACCTCGCCGTCGAAGCGGCCCTGGGCGTAGCGGTCGAGGTGCTCGCGAATATCCTGCAGGCTGTGACGCATGCGCTGGCCGACGCGGCGGATGGCCCAGGCCGACGCAACGACGGCGGCCACCGGCAGGGGGGCGAACCACCAGCTGTGTGACAGCGCGACGCTCACGCCCGCGGCGGCGGCGGCGCAACCCAAGCCGACCGCCAAGCCCAGCTGGCGGCCGATCGACCGGGAGCCGAGCAGCGCGGCCACGCGGGCGCGGCGCTGGACGGCCGCGGCCTGGACGAATTCGCCTTCGTGCACCGTCCAGCCCGGCGCCTGGCCGGTGCGCAGGCGGCGGTAGGCCTCCTCGGCGGCGTTGACCTGTTCGCGCGTGGGCACGGTGCGCACGGACAGATAGCCCACCACCTGGTCGTTTTCCTCCAACGGCGTGACGTTGGCCTGCACCCAGTAGTGGTCTCCCTCTTTGCGACGGTTCTTGACCATGCCTGACCAGGGCTTGCCGGCTTTGAGCGTGGCCCACAGGTCCGCGAAGGCCTCTTCTGGCATGTCCGGGTGGCGCACGAGGTTGTGCGGCTGGCCGATCAGCTCACGCTCGGTGAAGCCCGAGGCGACGATGAAGTCCTGGTTGACCCAGGAAATCCGTCCTTTCGTGTCGGTGCGCGAGACGATGCAAGAACCCGCCGGCAGCGGGTATTCCTTCTGAGTGACAGGAAGATTGGTACGCACGGCGGGGGGTCCCTGGTCGTCGGGTCGGTGAGTGAGGCGGGAGGCGGTGAGGGCGTGGTCAGGTGCTGGCCTGGCGCAGGCCGCCGCGGCGCAGTGCCGCGTGGCTGACGGCGGCGTGGGACACCAGGGTGGGCAGGTCCAGCACCAACGCCACCTCGCCGCTTCCGAGCACCGTCGAGCCGGCGATGCCGGGCAGGTGCTGGAAGACGCGCCCCAGTGGCTTGAGCACCGTCTGGTGCTCACCCAGCAGGCGGTCGACCAGCAGACCGACCTTGCCGGTGGGCGTGCGCACCAGCAGCATGCTCTGGCGCGCCGGGCGTTCGCCGCCTTGGCGGAAGGCGCGGCGCAGGTCGACGTAGGGCAGCACCTCGCCGCGCAGGTCGAAGCAGCCGGACAGCCGGCCGTCGTCGGTCTTGCACGCCGGCGGGGTCTCGATGCACTCGACCACGCCCTCCAGCGGCACCACGTAGTGCACCTCGCCGACGGTGGTCAGGAAGCCGTCGATGATCGCCAGCGTCAGCGGCAGGCGGATCTGCATCGTCGTGCCCAGACCGGGCGTGCTGGCGATGTGGATCTGGCCGCGCAGCGCGTCGATGTTGCGCTTGACCACGTCCATGCCTACGCCGCGGCCCGACAGGTCGGTGACCTTCTCGGCCGTCGAGAAGCCGGGCGCGAAGATCAGCTGGTTCACCTCGGCGTCGCTGAGCAGCTGGTCGGCCTCGACCAGGCCGCGTTCGATCGCCTTGGCCAGGATGCGCTCGCGCGGCAGCCCGCGCCCGTCGTCGCTGACCTCGATGACGATCAGGCCGCTCTCGTGATAGGCGTTGAGTGCCAGCCGCCCGCGGCTGGACTTGCCGGCCGCGGCGCGGTCCTCGGCGCCCTCGATGCCGTGGTCCAGGCTGTTGCGCACGAGGTGCATCAGCGGATCGGCGATGGCCTCGACCATCGACTTGTCCAGCTCGGTGTCACCCCCGGTGATCTCCAGCTCGACGTCCTTGCCCAGGCCCTTGCTGACGTCGCGCACCACGCGCTGGAATCGCGCGAAGGTCTCGCCGATCGGCACCATGCGCAGGCTCAGTGCGCCATCGCGCGCCTCCTGCACGAGGTCGTGGATGCGCAGCGCGGCTTCCAGGAAGGCGGGCGAGGCCTCACGCTGCGCCACCAGCTGGGCGCCGGAGCTGGCGATCACCAGCTCGCCGATCAGGTCGATCAGGCGGTCGAGTTTGTCGGCCGACACGCGCAGCACGCGGGTGTCGTCGCCGCGGCGGTCTTTGGCCCCTGCGCGGCGCTCGGGTTCGTTTTGGCGGCGATCGCTCTTGGCCGGCGTCTGGCGGCGTTCGATCTGCGCGGCAGCCTGGGCCGAGGGCTCATCCGTCGCGGTTTGAGCGCCAGGGTGTGTGGGGTTGCCCCGCAGCGGCAATTGCACACCTTGCGTGGCCCAGATCGCCAGCAGGCGCTCGCGCGCCTCGAGGTTGTCGCCGCAGCGCAGCGCCAGCAGCGCCTCCCAGCGCGCGGGCGGCGCATCGGGCTCCAGGATGGTCAGGTCGCAGTCGTCGATCAGGAACTCGAAGACCTGCTCGATCGCGCTGCGCTCGGCGTCCTCACTGACGAAGCGCAGCTCGAAGCCCAGGTGGCAGTCTTCGGCGTCCAGTGCGTCCAGCGCCGGCACGCGTTCGTCGAGCGTCGCGACGTGCTGCACCGTGCCGATCGTGGCCAGGTAGCGGATGAACGACAGTGGGTCCAGCCCGTTGCGCAGCGCATCGATGCGAAAGCGCAGGGAGATCTGCCAGGCGCCGCCTCTGGCGGGGCTACCGGTCGCAGCGGGGGAGGGGGCGTGACCCTGCGGCAGCGGCTCGGCCGGCGCCGCGTGGCCCAGCAACGCGCGCAGTCGCGCAGCCAGGGTGTGGCTGACGGCGTCGAGCGCCGGGTCGGGCGTGCTGGCGCGACCGGCGCGCACCTCTTCGAGCAGGCGCTCGATCTGGTCGCGGCTTTCCAGCAGCGCGGCGATGAGCGGCTCATCGACGGTCAGGTCTCCGGCGCGCACCGCTTCCAGCAAGGTCTCGACCTCGTGGGTGAAGCCGACCACCGCGTCGCAGCCAAACAGCCCGGCCGTGCCTTTGATGGTGTGCGCAGCGCGGAATGCGGCGTTGATGACCTCGGCGTCCTGCGGGTCCGTTTCCAGCCCGAGCAGGCACTGCTCGAACTGGGCGAGCAACTCATCGGCTTCCTCCAGGAAGCCGGCCCGCGCGGCGGCCAGGATTTCGTCGTCGTCGTCGTTGCGTTGGCTCATGCGCCTGCTCCTTCGCTGGTGCAGTCTTTGGCGGGGTCGGGCGTGGCGGGGGCATCGACGCGGGTCAACCAGTGCGCCAGTCCCAGCGTGACCAGCACCTCATCGACGTTGCGGCTGCAGGGGGTCAAGCGCAGGGACTTGCCATGGTCAGCCAGGCTGCGGCGCGCGGCCATCAGCAGTTGCACGCCGGCGCTGTCGAGCCCGGTGACTTCGGACAGATCCAGCGCCAGTCCAGGGGCGTCACTGCCAGCCGTCTCGTTCACGCCGCTGAGCAGCCTGAGGTGGCAATCGGCAGCGGTCTGAATGGTCAGCTCGCCGTCCAGGCGCAGGGCACGCAGCGCGCTCATGGCGTCAGACGCACAGGCGGTTGACGGCGTCCACCAGCTGCGAGGGCTGGAAGGGCTTGGTGATCCAGGCGCGCGCGCCGGCGGCGCGGCCTTCGGCCTTCTTGGCCTCCTGGCTCTCGGTGGTCAGCATGATCACCGGGGTGAACTTGTAGGTGGCCAGCGTCTTGACGTGGCGCAGGAAGCTCAGCCCGTCCATGTTCGGCATGTTCACGTCGCAGACGATCAGGTTGATCTTCTGACCGTTGAGCTTTGCGCTGGCGTCCTTGCCGTCGCCGGCTTCGACGACCGTGTAGCCTGCTTTTTGCAGCGCCAGCTTCACGACGGTGCGAAAACTGCTCGAATCGTCCACCACAAGGATGGTTTTGCTCATTTCTGGACTCCTAGGGGATCTGGCGGGTACTGTCGCCGGTTCAGGAAGAAGGGGAGGGCTGGAAATCGGGCGGGAAGGCGGGACAGATCCGCGCATCCGGCGGGACTCGGCGGCGCACGAGGGACGTTTGGGGCGGCTCGCCGGGGCGTCAGAAGAACTCCACCGCCGGGCCGGTCTGCACGCTGACGGTGTTGTGGTGGTGGTCGAGCTGCTCGCGCATGGAATAGCTGTGCTCCAGACGCTGCAGCCACTCCTTGACCGCGGCGCGGTCGGCGCGCCCGCCCTGGTCGAGCCATTCGACCAGGCGCTGCATGTCGGTGGTGACGTTGGTCAGCATCTGGCTCTGACGGTCCTGGTGCTGCAGGTTCATGTAGAGGTTGTCCAGTGCTTCACCCACATCCAGTCGGGCCGCTCGCAGTGCCTGCGAGTTGCCGCGCTGGCGCTGAAGGTCGTCGAGGATGCGGCGCACGACGCTGCGCGCCCGCTCCTCGGCCTGCCAGCCGAGTTCCTCGTGGTCGGCCGTTTGCTGCGCGCTGCTGGACTGCAGCTGCTCCAGCCCGTCGATCAGCCCGCGCAGCCCGGAGGCCAGCGTCGCCGCTGCGTCGCCCGACTGGCGGGCCAGTTGGCGCACCTCCTGGGCCACGAAGCCGAAGCCGCGGCCATGTTCGCCCGCGCGGCTGGCCTCGATGGCCGCGTTCAGTCCGACCAGGTGGGTGTTGCCAGCGAGCTGGGCCATGCGGGTGGCCGCCTGGGCCAGCTCATCGAGCCGGTCGTGCTGGGCGAGCAGGGCTGCGCGCATGGACGCCTGGCGGTCGATCGCCTGGCGCGTCGGTTCGAGCAGCAGCTGCACCTCATCCTGGCATCCCTGCATCAGCGCGTCGCCGGTACCGGCTGGTGAGCTGAGCTGGCCGCCGGCGTTGAGCGCTTCTTCGAGCCGCTCCTGGATCTTGGCGAAGGCCTCGATGATCTCGTTGAACTGTCGCTCGCCTTCACTGCGGGCGGCCTCGACGTTGCGCAGCCAGATCGGCAGCACTTCGCGGGTCAGCCCACTGGCGCGCTGGTCGTCGCTGCGCGCAGGCGCCGGCACGGGCGGCTCAGCCGAGGCGCGCGGCGTGGCCAGCACGCACACCCACAGCGCGGCGCTCAGCGCGGCGATCCAGCTCCACGGTCCGCCCGAGGGCGTCATCAGGCAGGCCAATCCAGCCATCAGCCCGGCTGCCGCTGCGCGTGAGGTGGGCAGGCGGCGGGCCAGCGGGCGCCAGAGCCAGGCCGGCGCCGCGGGAGGGGGGAGCGCAGGCGGCAAGGTGAAGGGGGCGGAGTCCATCGGTTCGGTTGGCTTCGGCGGTGAGTGGACGGCGCAAGCCGTATCGGGCACTGCACCTTAGGCACCCCTGGGGAAGAGGAATAACCCGAAATGGCATTGCCGTCGGCGGCATATCGACCGCTGGTCGCTGATCTGGAGGGCTAGGCTTGCCACCATCGACGGGGAAAGCGTCCGGGTTTGGCCAAGGCTGCAACCACGGCGCGCTGTTCTCTGCGCACCGCTTCATTGCCTAGGGACATGACGACTCCATCGCCCTCAGCCCGAACCGCCGCCGGCCGGTTGTTCGCAGGCATCGATCTGAACGAGCTGCGCGCGGTCTGGCGCTTTCATGGCGTCTGGGGCCTCGGCATGCTCGTGCTGCGCAACCTCACGCTGGCGTGGAAGGCCGCGGTGATTTTTGGACTGCTGGCCCTGCCGATGGGCCTGCTGGCGTTGGGCTACCTGCGAGGGGTGTCCGATCGCATCGAGGACATCGACCGCCAGCGCAGCGGCGTGGAAGCGCTGGAGCAGCTTTCGCGGGCCGCCTTTGCGGTGCGGGATGCGCGCTGGCGCGCCGTGCGCGCCAGCGTCGGCTCGCCGGTGTCCGTGGAGGGGGAGGCGCCGTTGGCCGTCGAAGCGGCGGCTTGGCATGCGCTCCAGGGCAACCGCCTGATGGCCGACGACGAACTGCGCCCCGCCTGGGAGGATTTCGCCCAGGTTCGCGCTCAAGGTCTGCCTCTGCTGGCTGAGCGCCATCCGCCCACTCCGATTGGCGAGCAGGTCAAGGCCGCCGAAGCGTATCGGCGCGCGTCGGCGCGTCTGGCACGCTCGGCCTTCGATGCCAGTGAGGGCTTGGCCCGAGTGGATCGAGGTCAACGCGCCCTGATGTTCAGCGCGGTGGGGCTGTCGACCTTGGTCGATGTGGCCGAGCGGCTTGCCGAGGTGGCCGCGACCTCTCGCGAGGCGGCGCCACCTGCCGCCGAGCGCCTCCGGGAGAGCGCGCTGACCCTGGGCCGCGCGCAGCACCTGATCGAGGACGTGCGAGCCCATCTGTTGGTCGCCGAAGCGGCCGGGGACGTGGTGGTGCGCCGCGTGCTGCTGCCGGCGCTCGACCGCCTTCAAGGCCAGCTCGGGCGGATGTCGAGCCCCGCGGGCTTCGCTGAAGGGCCGGGCTCGCCCGAGGCGCTGCCGCCCCCATCGCTGCAGCTTCCTGATTTGGCGCGCACCGCCCACGTGGCTCAACTCGTTGCGTTGCAGGCGGTGCGCGGCCACCTCCAGGTGCGGCGCGAGGCGGTCTGGTTTGGCCTGCGCATGGAACTCGTGGCGCTGCTGGCGTGCACCGCCGCGGCGCTGTACGCGCTGGTGTGTGCTTACCGCGTCGTCCACGGGGGGCTGCTCACGCTGCGCAGCCACGCCGCGCGCATGGCCGAGGGCGACTTCTCGCAGATCCCCTTTCCGCGCGGGCGCGACGAGGTGGGCCAGGCGCTGGGCAGCCTGCGCGTGTCGCTGCTGCGCATGAACGAGCTGTTGGCGACCGTCTCGCGGGGCGTGTCTTCACTTGCCCATGCGGTGCACGAGGTGGCCGATGGCAACGCCGGCTTGGCCCAGCGCACCCAGACGGCCGATCAGGGCATCCACCGCATGACCGGCCGCGTGCTGTCGTTCTCTGAAAAGATGGACGCCTGCGGCCGCGAAGTCGACGAGGCGGTGGACCACGCCCGCGCCATGCGCATCGACGCGGCGCGCAGCAAGAAGAGCATGTTCGGCCTGCGCGAGCGCATGGACACGCTGCAGGCCAAGAGCCATGAGATCGGCGACATCATCGGCCTGATCGACGGCCTGGCCCACCAGACGCGCATGCTGGCGCTGAACGCCTCGGTCGAGGCGGCGCGCGCGGGCGAGGCCGGCAAGGGCTTTGCCGTGGTGGCCGCCGAGGTCCGCGCGCTGGCCCAGCGCAGCGCTGAAGCCGCCACGCAGGTGGGCGGCATCATCGCCGCCTCTACCGCCGAAATCCAGGACGGTCACGCGCTCAGCGAGCGCGCCAGCGAGGTGGTCACGCTCACCGAAGAGCGCATCGCCGCCATCAATGAGCGCATGAGCCGCATCGTTTCGGTCCTGCGCGAGAGCACCGCCGAGGCCGAGGAGGTGCTGGTTCTGGCGCGCGAAGTGGGCTCAGCGACCGAGGGCAATGTTCAACTCATGAATCAGTTGACCGACGCCTCGGTGGCCCTGCGTGGCCAGGGCGACACCCTGGAAACCGCGATGGCCCAGTTCAAACTGGCCTGAAAGCCGCTTGGGTCGTGACCGATTTCGCATCGGCGCGGCTTTGTGAAGGAACTCGCCCCGTCGGGTTGTCCGCGGCACGCACTCAGATCGGGGGGGCGGATCTGCGAAATCGTACACTTCTGATCCCGACGAATAGGAGACGAGGTGTTGGGCGGTTCTCTGCGACGAGGCAGACCGGGGCGCGGCAACGGCAGTCCGGTGGTGACGAACAGCACCGGGCGACCCAAGCGCGCCCGATGGGTGCGGTGGGCGGCCTCGCTCAAGACGCGGCTGGCGCTGGTGTGCGTGCTGGCCGTTGCCATTGGCGTGTTCAGCGCGGCGGCTTTGGTGCTGGCGCAGGCGCGTGAGCACACCGCCGCCATCGTGCACCAGGCCGAGCAGGCCAATGCCGAATGGCTGGCCCAGGTGATCGGCCAGCGCATTGCCCGCCTGCAGGGCGCGCTGCGTCTGGCCGCCGAAGTGGTGCCGCTCGATCGCCTCGACGATCACGAGGCGCTGGCCGCCTACATGCGCCAACGCCAGGTGCTGTCCACGCTGTTCTCGACGATCCAACTCACCGACGCCAAGGGCCGAGTCCTGGCGCAGCGCGATGCGCAGGGCGTCGGCTCTGCAATGCGTTCGCTCGGTGACACCCCCTGGTTCCGCGCCACGGTCGAGGGCGGCCAGCCGGTGGTGTCGGCGCCGACCAGCGAGGAGGGGGGCGCACTCGCTGCCGCGGTGGAGGCCGGGGGCGACGACGCGGTCACCCCCGTCGATGCCATGCTCCACTTCACGATGCCGGTGGGCCGCGGTGAGCACGGCGCGCCGGCGGCGGTGCTCATTGGCGGGCTGCGCTTGGGCTCGCGCGACCTGCTGGCCGATCTGGTGTCCAGCGCGGTCCCCGAGCGTTCGGCGGGTGCACCGGGCGCGATCGACGCCGGCGGGTTGGTGCAGACCGTGGTGGTCGACCGGTTGGGCATCGTCCTGGCGCACCCGGACCGGCACCGCGTCGCCCGGCCGGTGGCCGACGACAGCGCCGTGGCGGTGGTCTGGCGCGCCGGTGGCGGCGATCTCGCCCAGGCCCAGGCCGAAGCGGACGACCTGATTTCCGCCGCTGCGGTGGTGCCCGAGCAGGGCTGGATGGTGTTGCGCGTGGCCTCGGCGCGGCGCATGTTGGCCGGATTCGACACCGCGCGCGAGGACGCCGCCATCGTGTCGCTGGGCGTGGCCGGCTGCGTCGGGCTGCTCATCCTGGTCTGGCTGATGCGATTGTTGCGCCCGCTTGAGCAGCTCGAACAGCGCGCCCGCGCGCTGCTGCTCGACGACGCGCACAGCAACTCCGGCTGGCCGGTGGCCGACGGCGAGATCGGCGAGCTCGTGCTGGCCCTGCGCATGGCGGTGAGTCGGCGCAACCAGGCCGAGGCGCGCACCAACAACCTGATTGAGCAACTTCAGTCGATGCTGCACACCGCCCCGATCGGCATCGCATTCACCCGCGACCGCCACTTCGAACTGGTCAGCGATGAGTTCTGCGCCCTGCTGGGTTACCGCAGCGAGCAGCTGGTGGGTGAGGCGGCGGGCATCATCTACGCGCAGCGCTCCGACTACGAGGCCTTGGGCCCACAGGTGGTGCAGACCTTCGCGCTGCAGCAGGAACTCGTCACCGACTGCGAGTTCGTCCGCCGCGACGGCAGTCGCTTCATCGGTGAGCTGCGCGGCCGCCCCGTGCGGCACGGTGACCCCGCCGCCGGCACGATCTGGCTGCTGCGCGACGTCACCAGCGAGCGCGCCGAGCACCGCGAGCTGACCTGGTCGGCCACGCACGACGCGCTCACTGGCCTGGCCAACCGGCGCCACTTCGAGGCCGGCTTGCAGCGCCTGCTGCCCACGGTGGGGGCCGATGCGCCCGCGGCGCTGCTCTTCATCGACCTGGACCACTTCAAGGACATCAACGACAGCGCCGGCCACGCCGAGGGCGACCGCGTGCTGCGCGAGGTGGCCCATGCGCTCACCACGTCGGCGCCCACGGACGCGCTCGTCGCTCGCCTGGGCGGCGATGAGTTCGTCGTCCTGCTGCCGAACTGCGATCTGGAAACGGCCTTGCAAGTGGCCGACCGAGCGCGCGAGGCGGTGAACCGCATTGCCGTGCGGCACGCCGGTCCGCGCCTGACGATCGGCGCGAGCATCGGCGTGGTGCCGGTGGCGGCGGGGCTGGGCCTCCGCTCGGGCTCGGCGTCGGCGAGCGACGCGGTCCTGGCCGCCGAAGGGGTGGCCCGGGTGCTCGCCCGCGCCGATCGGGCCTGCTACGTCGCCAAGAACGCCGGCCGCGACCAGGTGCACACCGACCTGGGGGCCGACCTCGCGGTCTGAGGCCTGCGCTCGGGGGGCGAACTCAGCGGTCGCTGCCCGCGTCTGACGGCGCGGGCGAGCCCGCCGCGGCGCCCATCGCCTCCTGCCACATCCGCTTGGGCACGTGCCGCGTCAGCCGGATCAGCGCCTGTTCGACCAGCGCCGGGTGGATCTCGTGGCCCACGCCCTGGGCGACGTCCAGCGTCGCGTCGCCATCCAGCGCCCCCAGGTGCTCGATCGCCTCGCGGGCGTGCGCGGCCGGAATCACTGCGTCGGCGCCGCCATGGAAGAGGTGCAGCGTCGTCAGCCGCGGGGCCTGCGCCGGCAGCGCGGCGTAGCGCCCGGCAAAGGCCAGCACCCGCCCGGCCAGTCCGTCGACCTGGGCGATCGCCTCCAGCGCCAGGATCGAGCCCTGCGAAAAGCCCACCAGCGCCGTCGCCGCCGCGCCGATGCCCAGGCGCCGCTGCGTGTCGCGCACGAAGGTCAGCAGCGCCGGCAGCGCCGCCGCGACCCGCGCGGGGCGGTTGGTCTCGGTGACGCCCATGACGGAAAACCACTGGCGGCCGGCGCCGCCGCCGTCGAAGGCGTGGAAGCCCTGCGGCAGCACGAAGGCGGCCTGCGGGAACTGCCGCTGCAGGAACTGCGCCAGCGGCAGCAGCCCGTCGGCGGTGGCGCCCACGCCGTGCAGCAGGATGAACAGCTGCTGCGCGTCGCCCTGGGCGGGCAGCAGTTCGAGAACGTTGGGGTCGGTGGACGGGTTCATGTCCGCACTGTAGCGAGGGGTGGGCGCCCTGCGGCGCAGCGGGGCCGAACCCAGCGTTCGATCCGCCGCAACGCTGCCGTCGGCCAGATCAGCCGGATCTGCCGTTTCAGCCTGCGGCCGCCGCCACCGCGATGTCCGCCGCCAGCGCGTCCACCGACTCGGGGCGCGTGTCCCAGCTGCACATGAAGCGGCAGCCGCCGCCGGCGATGAACTCGTAGAAGCGCCAGCCGGCGGCGCGCACGCGGTCGATCACCGGGCGCGGCAGCTTGGCGAACACCGCGTTGGCCTGCGGTGGATGCAGCAGCTCGACGCCCGGAATCGGCCGCAGCGCCTGGTACAGCCGCTGCGCCATCGCGTTGGCGTGGCGGGCGTTGGCCAGCCAGGTGTCGTTCTCCAGCAGACCCAGCCAGGGCGCGGAGATGAAGCGCATCTTCGACGCCAGCTGCCCGGCCTGCTTGACGCGGTAGGCGAAGTCCTCGCTCAGCGCGCGGTCGAAGAACACCACCGCCTCGCCCACCGGCAGGCCGTTCTTGGTGCCACCGAAGCACAGCACGTCCACGCCGGCACGCCAGGTGATGTCGCTGGGGTGGCAGCCCAGCGTGGCCACCGCGTTGGCAAAGCGCGCGCCGTCCATGTGCAGCTTCAGGTGGCGGCGCTTGGCGATCGCCGCAATCGCGCGGACCTCCTCCACCGAGTACACCGTGCCCAGCTCGGTGGCCTGCGTCAGGCTCACCACCTTGGGCTTGGGGTAGTGGATGTCGCTGCGCTTGGTGACCAGCGCCTCCACCGCGTCCGGCGTCAGCTTGCCCAGCCGGGCGGCCTCGCTCGACGTTTCCGCCACCAGCAGCTTCGAGCCATTCGAGAAGAACTCCGGCCCGCCGCACTCGTCGGTTTCCACATGCGCCACCGAGGTGCAGATCACCGAGTGGTAGCTCTGGCACAGCGAGGCCAGCGCCAGCGAGTTGGCCGCCGTGCCGTTGAAGACGAAGTAGACGTCGCAGTCGGTCTGGAACAGCTCGCGCAGCGCGTCCGACACCCGCTGCGTCCAGCGGTCCTCGCCATAGGCCGGCTCGTGCCCGCTGTTGTTCGCCTCGTGGAACCAACGCTCGGCGTTTGGGCACATGCCGGCGTAGTTGTCGCTGGCGAAGTGTTGGCGGGGGACTGCGGCGTCGGTCATGGGTCACCCTTCGTAGCTGCTCACCGGCACACACGAGCAGAACAGGTTCCGGTCCCCATACACGTTGTCCACCCGGCCCACCGGCGCCCAGTACTTCTGGCGCTTCAGGCTGGCCAGGGGGTAGGCGGCGACTTCGCGGGGGTAGGCGTGCGTCCACTCGCCGGCCAGCAGGCTGGCGGCGGTGTGGGGGGCGTGCTTGAGCGGGTTGTCGTCCCGGCTCCAGGCGCCGGACTCGACCTGGCGGATCTCTTCGCGGATGGCCAGCATGGCGTCGCAGAAGCGGTCCAGCTCGACCAGGGGCTCGCTCTCGGTGGGCTCGACCATCAGCGTGCCGGGCACCGGGAAGCTCAGCGTCGGGGCGTGGAAGCCGTAGTCGATCAGGCGCTTGGCGACGTCCTCGGCGCTGACGCCGGAGCTGTCCTTCAGCGGGCGCAGGTCGAGGATGCACTCGTGCGCCACGCCGCCGCCCTTCACGCCGGCGATGCCGCCGCTGTAGTGGATGTCGTAGGCGTCGGCCAGGCGCGCAGCCACGTAGTTGGCGCTGAGGATGGCGGTTTCGGTGGCCTGGGTCAGGCCGTCGGCGCCCATCAGGCGGATGTACATCCAGCTGATCGGCAGCACCGCGGCGTTGCCCAGCGGCGCCGAGCTGACGGCGCCGACGCTGAGTTCGCTGCCCTGGCCCGCGGCGCGGTGTGCGGGCAGGAAGGGCACGAGGTCGTCGACCACGCAGACCGGGCCGACGCCCGGGCCGCCGCCGCCGTGCGGGATGCAGAAGGTCTTGTGCAGGTTCAGGTGGCTGACGTCGCCGCCGAACTGGCCCGGCGCGGCCACGCCCACCAGCGCGTTCATGTTGGCACCGTCCACGTAGACGCGCCCGCCGTGCGCATGCACGAGCTCGCAGATCGCGGTGACCTGGGTGTCGTAGACGCCGTAGGTCGAGGGGTAGGTGATCATGATCGCAGCCAGGCGGTCGCGGTGCTGCTCGCACTTGGCGCGCAGGTCGGCCAGGTCGATGTTGCCGTCCTTGTCGCACTGGGTGACCACCACCTGCAGGCCGACCATCTGGGCCGAGGCCGGGTTGGTGCCGTGGGCGGACTCGGGGATCAGGCAGATGTCGCGGTGCGATTCACCCCGGCTGGCATGCCAGGCGCGGATGATCAGCAGGCCGGCGTACTCACCCTGCGAGCCGGCGTTGGGCTGCAGGCTGATGCCGGCGTAGCCGGTGGCCTGGGACAGCCACGCGCAGAGCTGCTCGTTGAGCTGCGCGTAGCCGGCCAGCTGGTCGGCCGGGGCGAAGGGGTGGATGTGGGCGAACTCCGGCCAGGTGATGGGGATCATCTCGGCCGTGGCGTTGAGCTTCATCGTGCACGAGCCCAGCGGGATCATGCTGCGGTCCAGCGCCAGGTCCTGGTCCGACAGGCTGCGGATGTAGCGCAGCATCTCGGTTTCGCTGTGGTGCGTGTTGAACACCGGGTGCGTCAGGTAGGCGCTCGTGCGCTGCAGGGCGTGGGGGATCAGCGGGGCGGCGCCTTCGGCCAGGGCCTCCACCGTCGGCAGCGGGGCGCCGGCGGGCGCGAAGACCTCCCACAGCAGCGCCAGGTCGGCGCGGGTGGTGGTCTCGTCCAGTGAGAGGCAGAGGTGGTCGCCCCAGGCGCGGCGCAGGTTGGCGCCGCGCTCGACGGCGCGCGCCAGCAGGCGCTCGGTGTCGGCACCGGTCTTCAGGCAGACGGTGTCGAACACGCCGTATTCGAGGTGGTGCGTGCGCGTGGACGGCCAGCCCAGGATCGCCAGGCCCTTGGCCAGGATGGCGGTGTAGGTGGCCACGCGCTGGGCGATGCGCTTGAGGCCCGCGGGGCCGTGGTAGACCGCGTACATGCTGGCGATCACCGCCGGCAGCACCTGCGCGGTGCAGATGTTGGAGGTGGCCTTTTCGCGGCGGATGTGCTGCTCGCGCGTCTGAAGCGCGAGGCGGTAGGCCGGGTTGCCGTGGCTGTCCACGCTGACGCCGACCAGGCGGCCGGGCATCGAGCGCTTGAACTCGTCGCGGCAGGCCAGGTAGGCGGCGTGCGGGCCGCCCGCGCCCATCGGCATGCCGAAGCGCTGGGTCGAGCCGAAGGCGATGTCGGCGCCGAATTCACCCGGCGGCTTGAGCAGCGCCAGCGCCAGCGGGTCCGCGCCGACGATGAAGGCGCCGCCCTGGCGGTGCACGCGTTCGGCGTCGGCGCTCCAGTCGTGCAGCCAGCCGCTGCTGGCGGGGTACTGCACCATCGCCGCGAAGAGCTCGCCGTCGAGCGCAGCGTCCCAGGCCTCGGCCGAGTCGGCCACCACCAGCTGCAGGCCCAGCGGCGCCGCGCGGGTGGCCAGCACCTCCAGGATCTGCGGGTGCATGTCGCCGGAGACGACCAGCACGTTGCTCTTGCTCTTGACCGAGCGCTTGGCCAGCGTCATCGCCTCGGCGGCGGCGGTGGCCTCGTCGAGCATCGAGGCGTTGGCGATCGCCAGGCCCGTCAGGTCGGTGACCATCGTCTGGAAATTGACCAGCGCCTCCATGCGGCCCTGGCTGATCTCGGCCTGGTAGGGCGTGTAGGCGGTGTACCAGGCCGGGTTCTCCAGGATGTTGCGCAGGATGACGCCCGGCGTGTGGCAGCCGTGGTAGCCCTGGCCGATGAAGCTGCGCAGCTGGCGGTTCTTCCCCGCGATGGCCTTCAGCTCGGCCAGTGCCGCCGCCTCGGTGGCGGGGGCGGGCAGGTCCATCGGCGCGACGCGGCGGATGTCGGCCGGCAGCAGCGCGTCGATCAGCGCGCTGCGGCTGCCCACGCCGATGGCGGCCAGCATGTGCTGCTCATCGCGGGCGTCCGGGCCGAGGTGGCGGGCGCGGAATTCGGCGTCGTTCTCGAGCTCGGCGAGGGAGGGCAGGGCGGGCTGGGTCATGGTCGGCGCGGGTCGAAAGGGGTCAGCGGCGGGCGGCGGCGGGGATCAGAGCTTGGCGAGCAGGGCGTCGTAGCCCGGCGGGTCCATCAGCTCTTCAAACTGGGCGAGGTTGCTGACGTGCACCTTGAAGAACCAGCCGTTGCCCATCGGGTCGCTGTTGGCCAGGGCCGGGTCGTTGCGCAGGTCCTCGTTGACTTCGATGACCTCGCCGTCCACGGGCATGTAGATGTCGGCGGCCGCCTTGACGGACTCGACCACGCCGGCGACTTCGCCCTTCTTGTAGGTCCGGCCCACTTCGGGCAGGTCGACGAAGACCACGTCGCCCAGCGCGTCCTGCGCGTGCAGCGTGATGCCGACGACGGCGGCTTCGTGGTCTTCGATGTTGATCCACTCGTGGTCGGGGGTGAACATGGTCGTCATGGGGCGTTCCTCGTTGGAAGGATGAGGGAAGAAATTCGGGATGAAACGGAAGGAGCCAGGGGTCAGCGTGCCGCCGCGCGCTGCGAGCCGTTGGGCGGCGGACCCGCTGCCGCCCGGTGCGCAGCTTAACGGCGGTAGCGGTGCGGCGCGAAGGGCATCGGCGCCACGCGCATCGGCAGGCGCTTGCCGCGCACCTCGGCGAAGAGCTCGCCGCCGGCCGCCGCGTGGTTGGCGGCGACGTAGCCCATCGCGATTGGCTGGTTCACGCTCGGACCGATCGTGCCGCTGGTGACGCGGCCCACCGGCTGGCCTTGGCCGTCGACCAGCGCCGCGCCCTCGCGCACCGGGGCGCGCTCCTGGCCGATCAGGCCGACGCGACGGCGCGCCGGGCCCTGGGCCAGCTGGGCGTCGATCACCGCCGCGCCCGGGTAGCCGCCCGCGCGGGCCCCGCCGGCGCGGCGCACCTTCTGGATCGCCCAGGTCAGGCCGGCCTCGACGGGCGTGGTGGTCTCGTCGATGTCGTGGCCGTACAGGCACAGGCCGGCTTCCAGGCGCAGCGTGTCGCGCGCGCCCAGGCCGGCGGGCTGCACCTCGGGCTGGGCCAGCAGCGTGCGCGCCAGCGCGACGGCGTGGGTGGCGGGCACGGAGATCTCGAAGCCGTCCTCGCCGGTGTAGCCCGAGCGGGTGATGAAGCAGTCGGCCCCCGCCAGCGCGAACCAGCCGCCGGTCATGAAGGTCAGCGCGGCCACGCCGCCGTTCAGCCGCGCCAGCGCGTCCACCGCCTTCGGGCCCTGCAGCGCCAGCAGCGCGCGCTCGGGCTGGGCGATGACCTGGCAGCGCTGGCCGATCTGGGTGATCAGGTGGCGCAGGTCGGCGTCCTTGCAGCCGGCGTTGACGACCAGGAAGAGGTCGTCGGCGCGGCGGGTGATCATCAGGTCGTCGAGCAGGCCGCCGGCGGCGTTGGTGAAGAAGGCGTAGCGCTGCTTGCCCACCGGCAGGTCGACCACGTCCACCGGCACCAGGGTTTCCAGCGCCGCCGCGGCGTCGGCACCGACGAGGCGGACCTGGCCCATGTGCGAGACGTCGAACAGCGCGGCCGAGTCGCGGCACTGGCGGTGCTCGGCCAGGATGCCGGCCGGGTACTGCACCGGCATCGCGTAGCCGGCGAAGGGCACCATGCGGGCGCCCAGCTCCAGGTGCAGTTCGTGCAGCGGGGTCTGGAGCAGCGGGGCGGCGGATTCGGTGGGGGCGTTGGCGGGGACGGGGGCGGGGGCAGCAGCGGTCATGGCGGACGGTTCCAGGGCAACGGGACGCCGGCCCACCTTGGGTGCGCCGTGCATCGAAACCACCCGGCCCGGCCGGTGTGGTGCTTGCCCTCGCTGTCCGCTTTACCTGAGAGATTGGCGCTGCGGCGATGCACTCGCCGCGGCACTTGCCCCTTCGGTGGGCCGTCGCGATCGCGTCGCTGCGGCCTCTCTCCAGTGAGGTGACGTCGGCCTTTCGGCCCACGTTTGCCAGTCCTTTTGCCTGAGCGTTCGATCGGCTGGAGGGTCTCTCCAACCGGCGCCTTCGGCGGCTGCCAGCGAACGACGGGGTCGTGCGGCGGCGGCTCTCTCCTGACGGGCGGTAGTCTAACCGCAGTCGCCGCGCTGGTCGGGGCGCGACGTGTTTGGTGCCGCGCGCGCCAGAGCGCGGCAGTCTGTGACTCAGAGGTCGCGCAGCGCGGCCTCGATCAGGCGCTGAAACTGCGCGCCGTCGCCCAGCGCGTTCGCGCTCAGCAGCGCCAGCTTGGTCAGGAAGAGCTCGCTGCGCTCCTGGGCCGCGGCCTGGTCGATGGCCTGGGCCAGCTGGTCGTAGACGGTCTCGAGCGCGTCGATGCTGAGTGGCGGCTGAGCGGGCAGGGTGGGGGGCGTCATCGTCGGGGTCCTCGGGTCGGGCGCGCCGCTCACTGCGGCAGGGCCTGGTTCAGCGCGGCCTGCAGCCGGGTGGCGTCGAGCGTCAGCCAGCGCGCGCAGACGTGCTGGTCGGGGCGCAGCAGGTAGGCCGCGCCGCTGGCGGGCACGCCGTAGCGCCGGCGCACGCGGCCGTCGGCGTCGGCCAGCGTGGCGTCGGCCCCGGCCACCGGCTGGGCCGCGCCGATGGCGGTGACGCGGATCGGCACGCCGCGCCCGCGCGCGGCGGCCAGCACCTCGCACAGCGCGGCCGGCAGCGACCCCGCCTCGGTGAAGTAGAGCAGGTCGAAGCCCGCGCCGTGCACGCCCCCCAGGTGGTCGAGCAGGAAGTCGTCGGCGCCCAGGCGCACGTTGCGCGGCGGCGCGCCGTGGGCTGGGCCGTCGGTGAACAGCCCGTCGTCGTCGCCGGGGCTGTTGAGCGCGGAGTGGCTGTACTCATGGGGCCGCGAGGTGCGCCAGTGGTAGAGCGGGCGCACGAAGTCCTGCGTCAGCGACAGCGACAGCACCGCGTTGCGCAGCAGGCGAAAGCCCGGGCTGGGCGGCGTCATGAAGCGCGTGCTCTTGCCTCCCTCGGCGATGATCTCGCGCGCCGCGCCGACGCGCTCGGCGCTGTGGTTGGCCAGCAGCGCCGGGCCCGCCAGGCCCTTCACCACGAAGGCCAGCTGCCAGCCCAGCGACTGCGCGTCCTGGAAGGCGGTGTTGGCGCCGCGCACGCCGAAGATCGGCAGCAGGTGGGCCGCGTCGCCGGTGAAGATCACCCGGCCGTGCACGAAGTCCGGCAGCGTCAGCGTGCGCGCCGAGTACACCGAGCTCCAGTCCATCTCCCAGGGCGTGCCGCCCAGGCCGATCGACGCCAGCTGCGCGTTGATGCGCGCGGCCATTGACTCGGGCCGCAGCGCCTGCTCGGGCGTCTCGCCGGCGGGCAGCTGGTAGTCCACGCGCCAGATGCCGTGCGGCTCGCGGTGCATCAGCACCGTGTTGCCCGGATTCCACTCGGGGTCGAAGAAGGCCAGCCGCTCGGTGGGCAGCGGCAGGTCGATGCGGAGGTCGCAGATGACGAAGAAGCCCTCGTAGGAGGCGCCCTCCATCTGCAGGTCCATCGCGCTGCGGATCGCCGAGCGCCCGCCCGAGGCGTCCACCACCCAGTCGGCCTCCAGCCCGTACTCGCCCTCGGGCGTGTCGATGCGCAGCGCGGCGTGGTCGCCGTGCTGCGTCACCGCCAGCACCTGGTTGCCCCAGCGCACATCGATCAGCGGGTGTGCCTGGCAGGCGTCGTGGAGGTACTCCTCCATGTACTGCTGCTGGAGGTTCAGGATCGGGAAGAAGCGCTCGTCCTCGCCGTGCGGCGCCTCCATGCGGAACACGCGCTCGCCCCGGTAGAAGGAGTTGCCGAAGCGCCAGGGCAGGCCATTGGCGGCCATGCGATCGGCCACGCCGATCTGCTGGAGGATTTCCATCGAGCGCCGCGTGAAGCAGATCGCCCGGCTGCCCTGCGAGAACTGCCGCTCGGCGCTCAGCAGCACGCTGGGCACGCCGTGGCGCGCCAGCTCCAGCGCGGTGACCATGCCCGCCGGGCCGGCGCCGACGATCGCGACCTTCTGCCGCGTCGGCGCCGGGTGCTGCGCGGGCAGCCAGGGCTCGAAGACCTCGTAGCGGTAGTAGATCGACGGGCGCGGGGTGCTGCTGGGCTGGTGCATGCGGGCCTCGGTGAAATCGGGAATGCGGCGATTTGGTTGCGTGCGCAACTATATGGCCGATTCACATCCGGGTCGCTCGGGTAAACCCGTGGGGTCAAACCGTGGGGGGTCGCCGCGTACACTGGTCCGAACCCTCCGCTGACCGCCGCCTTGACCGCTCACCCGAACGATCACCCCACCGATCCCGCTGATGCCGCTGATCCCGCGCCCGATGCGGACCTGCCGCTGGAGCGCACCCTGAGCTTTCGCCTGCTGATGCTGCACAAGCTGAGCGAGCGCACGAGCGGCGCCGACTTCCTGCAGGAGCTGGGGCTGACGGCCAGCGACGGCCGGGCGCTGGCGACGCTGGGCGCCTTCGAGCCGCTGTCGGTGGTGGCGCTGGCCGAGGCCTGCAGCCTGAACAAGGGCCAGGCCAGCCGGGCGGCGCAGTCGCTGGTCGATCAGGGCCTGGCGGACAAGCGCGACAGCGCCGCCGACGGCCGCGGCGTGGTGCTGACCCTCACGCCGGCGGGCCGCGCGCTGCACGCGCGGACCGTCGCGCTGGTCAACGCGCGCAGCCGGCGGCTCTTCGGCTGCCTGAGCGAGGCGGAGCAGCGCACGCTGAGCGAGCTGTTCGACCGGCTGATCGCGCACAACCGGCGCGCGCCGCGGGGCTGATCCGCCCGGCCGACCGGGCGCGGCGCGTCAGGGGATGCGCGTGGCGTCGATCGACGGGTCGAAGTAGGCCCGGCTGTTGCGGTGCACCGCCGGGTCGGCGAGCAGCGCGTCCACGCCGAACCAGCGCAGCTCGCCGTGCTGGGCGTCGGGCTGCAGCGTGCGGGCCTGGGCCTCGTCGAGCGTCAGCCGGTAGGCCAGCACGACGTAGTGCGTGCCGTAGCCGGGCGTGCCGGTGAAGTTGTCGTCGTAGAGGTGCTCCCAGGCGCGCAGGAACTGCACCGCCGGGAGGCGCGTGGGGTCGAGGCCCAGCTCTGCCGCGGCGATGCGCTGCAGCGCCTGCGCCACGCGCTCGTCCTTGCGGATGCGCCCGCCGGGGACGAACCAGCTGTCGCGCGCCGGCCGGTTGCGCCGCCAGCCCAGCAGCACCTCGCCGGCCGGGTTGTGGCAGATCAGGTCGATGGAAACCAGCGGCGTGTGCGCGACGATGGTGGACAGCGTGGCCTGCGGCAGTGGGGCGGTGGACGGCGAAGTCATGCGCCGAGTATGGCCGTCGCGGGGGCCGCCGCCGGACAATCGGGCCGCGCTGCGGCGGCGATGCCACGGCGCGCCGTGCAATCGTCCTGCTCAACCTCAAGCGGAGAACCGACGGATGTGGATCGAACTGGCGCTGATCGCGCTGATGGCGGGCGTGCTGATCCGCGTGGTGATGGGCGCCTACGCGCGCGGCGCGGCGGCTCAGGCCGAGGCGGCGGAGGCTGAGGTGGCAGCGCCGGAATCCGGCGCCAGCGGCAGCTCCAGCACGAACTCGGCGCCGCCCTCGGCGTGATTGCCGGCCAGCAGCCGGCCGCCGTGCTGCTCGACGATGCCGTAGCTGATCGACAGGCCCAGGCCGGTGCCCTTGCCCGGCGGCTTGGTGGTGAAGAAGGGGTCGAAGAGGCGGCTGAGGTGCTCGTCGGCGATGCCCGGTCCGTTGTCACGGAAGGTCAGGCGCGCCAGCGGGCCGTCGCAGTGGCCCTCGATCCACAGCGTGGGCGGGCTGCCGTCGGCGCGGCGCAGGGCCGAGGCGGCGTCGTAGGCGTTCTGGATCAGGTTCATCAGCACCTGCAGCAGCTGCCCGGCGCTGCCCAGCACGGGGCAGGGTGAGCCGCTGCGCCAGTGCACCACGAAGGCGGGCGCGGTGCCCTTTTGCACCCAGTGCACCGCGCGCTCGATGACGCCGTTGAGGTCCACCGGCGCCAGCTCGCCGCGGTCCTTGGCCGAGAAGCGCTTGAGGCCGTTGACGATGTCGGCGGTGCGCTGCGCACCTTCGAGCGTGCCCTCCATCAGCGAGGGCAGGTCGGCCAGCAGGTGGTCGATGCGCAGGCGCCGGCGCATGTCGGCCAGCGCCTCGGGCGCGGCGCCGGCGTGGATCGCGCCGAGGTAGCTGCGCAGGCGCTCGCTGTAGCGGCCCAGCGCGTGCACGTTGCCGAGCACGAAGCTGATCGGGTTGTTCAGCTCGTGCGCCACGCCGGCCACCAGGCGGCCGAGCGAGGCCATCTTCTCCGAGTGCAGCAGCTGCTGCTGGGTGCGCTTGAGCGCCTCGTGCGTTTCACGCAGCTGGTGGTAGGCGCGCTTGAGCTCACCCATCGGCCGACCCACGAAGACCACGCCCACGCGCCGCCCGCCGGCGTCGAAGCGCGGCGTGCCGTTGAAGTCCACCGGTACGCGCTGGCCCTGGGCATCGAGCAACTCCACCTCGACGACGGTGCCCCCGCGCTGCAGCGCCGGGGTGTCGAGCACGTGGCGGATGCGCGCGGCGCTGGCGGCGTCGGCCATCAGCGCGGCCAGCGGGCTGCCGCGCAGCGAGCGCTCGTCGCGCCCGACCAGCTCGCACAGCGCGGCGTTGGTTTCCTCGATCTCGCCGGCGCTGTTGCAGGCGGCCAGCACGTCGCTCATCGCGGTGAGCAGGCTGAAGATGAAGCGCTGCGACTGCTCGAGCTGGGCGTTCTTCTCTTCCAGCGCCACCTCGTCGGCGACCAGCTGGGAGTAGACCTCGTCCATCTTCTGGATCACGTCCAGCCAGGTGGACTCGTCCACGCCGGCCAGGTCCTCGCCGGAGCGGGGGGGCGGCAGCGGCGGCAGGGCGGGCAGCGTCGGCCGGCCGCCGGGCGTGGCCAGCAGCGGGGTGGGCAGGGGCGGGACGGACGGCGGCTCAACGGGCCGCGGCGCGGTGGGGTCAGGCGCCATGGTTCGGTGCGGGCTGGGCGCGCGCGCGCTGCAGCGTGTTCAGCGCGGCGTCGAAGTCGAAGGCGCTGACGTCCTGCACCAGTTGGCGCAGCGCGGGCGCACCCAGCGCGGCCTGCAGCGCGGCCTGGCGGTCGAGCACCGCGGC
>Ga0228698_1000572_pt1 | contig 25881 bp, 22 predicted proteins | sample McNCre117_Aug_MG_FD_178015 | JGI IMG/M metagenome (GOLD analysis project Ga0228698, IMG submission 178015) | Freshwater microbial communities from McNutts Creek, Athens, Georgia, United States - 1-17_Aug_MG | ecosystem: Environmental > Aquatic > Freshwater > Creek | place: USA: Georgia...
ACCGCCGCTGACTGGGAGGCCCAAGGCCGGCGTGCACGCGCCGCGATTGACGACATGGATGCCGCCCGCGCCCGGGTCATTCAGCTAGACGGCCCGGCCAAATAATGTACCTGGGGCACTTCGGGCTGCGGGAAGCACCGTTTTCGATCACGCCGGACACGGACTTTTATTTCGCGCACGCGGGTGCCCAGTCGGCGTTGAACACCTTGCTGGTGGCACTGCGCAGTGGCGAAGGCTTTTTGAAAGTGGTGGGCGAGCTGGGCTGCGGCAAAACCGTGCTCTGCCGCCAACTGCTCAAAACCTTGCAGCACGAGTGCGTCACCGCCTACATTCCCAACCCCGACATGGGGCCGGACGATTTGTTGGCCGCCTTGGCCTTGGAGTTGGGCCTGGTGGTCCAGCAGCCGCCCCAGCGCCACCAGATATTGGCGGACATTTACCGCTGCCTGCTGGCCCATGCGGCGGACAAGCGGCGGGTCGTGGTGTGCATTGACGAGGCCCAAGCCATCCCGGTGCGTACGGTGGAGAGCCTGCGCCTGTTGTCCAACCTGGAAACTGAAAAGCGCAAGCTGCTGCAACTGGTGCTGCTGGGCCAGCCGGACCTGGACAGCAAGTTGGCGCGCCCTGAAATACGCCAGCTGCTGCAGCGCATTACCTTCAGCGAGTACCTGGGGCCCTTGGGCAAAGGTATGGAGGGCGACTATCTGCGGCACCGGCTGGCCCGCGCAGCACGCGATGAGTCCACCGACCTTGATGTATTCACCCGCCCTGCGGTGCGGGCCCTGGCCCAAGCCAGTGGCGGAGTGCCGCGCCTGCTCAACATCATGGCCCACAAGTGCTTGATGCTGGCCTATGGCGAAGGCGTGCACCGGGTCAGTGCCAAACATGTGAAGTTGGTGGTGAAAGACACGCCCGGCGTGGCAAAGCCGCGCAGTTGGCGGGATCGATGGGCGGGTTTGTGGGGCCGCAAACCCCGCACGGCAGCTGCCACCAAGACCGCAGGAGAGGTGTACGAATGAGTGTGATCAACAAGATGCTGCGCGATCTCGACGAGCGCCGGGCAACCAGCCTGCAGTCGGGCCTGCGTGCGGGCACCCAGGTGGTCCGCGAGCAGCCGGCGGGCCATAAGATATCGCTGTGGCGTGTAGCCCAAGGCGTCTCGGCGGTGGGCGTGTTGGCGGGCTTGGGGGCCGTGGGCTGGTGGGCTTGGCAGGAGCAAAGCAGCGCGTCCGCCCTGCCAGCGGCAGTTGCCCCGGCGGTGGCGGCACCTCCCCTGCAGGCGGTCAGTGCCTTGCCCGCCGCGAGCGCAGCCAGTGGGGCTGCCAGTGCGCCGGTCGAGGTGGCGGTACCTGCGGCTCTTGCGGCCAGTGATGCGATGGCGGCATTGCCTGCTGCGGTTGCTGCAAGTGCGCCTGCAACGCAAGCTGCCGCATTGCCCGTGCCCGTTGCATCCGCGCCGGCGACGATGGTGACGGAGCTGCGCCAGCCTCCGGCAGCGCCCAAGGCGCCGGTGGCCAAAGCGCCCTCGGAGCACACCGGTTTGCAGTTGACGCCGTCTATCTGGGGCGTGGCGCCGCCTGCTGCACCCAAAGCGGCAGCAACTGCCGCGCCTGTGTCTCCAGTGGCCCCTGAGCCTGCGGTCCAAGCGCAGCGGCAGCAAAACGCCGCCCGTGAGGCCCTGGTGCAGGCCCAAGGTTTGTACAGCGGCGGCTCGGTGGATGCTGCCATCACGCTGTTGCAAGACGCCCTTTCCGTGGCAGAGCGGGCCGCCCCTGCGGCGCCGGTGGCGGTGCAGCTGTCGCTGGTGCGGGAGCTGGCGCGTATGGAGTTGGCCCAGGGTCGGGCGCCCGCCGTGCTGGAGTTGCTGGCGCGGGTGGAGCCCCAGTTGGCCGGCCAGGCCGACTTGTGGGCGGTGCGGGCCAACGCGGCGCAACGCCTGGGGCGCCATCAGGACGCCGTGCAGTTTTACGCCACTGCGCTGCAGACCCGGCCTGCCGAGCCGCGCTGGCTGTTGGGCAGCGCCGTCTCGTTGGCCGCGCTGGGGCAACTGACCCAGGCCGCCGAGCTGGCAGACAAGGCGCGTGCCATCGGGCCGGTCAGCAAAGACGTGCTGGGCTACCTGCGCCAGCAGGGCGTGGTGTTGTCGGATAAGTAAGAAATCAGGTTCTGGTCCAGGCGGAATAAGCGCCAGCAGCTCCTGATTTCATAGCAAATCGCAATTCTTTAGACGCTAGGCGCCTGCGCGCAGCACCCGGCGGTACTGCATGGCCTCGGCCACATGGGGCAGCAGGGTCGCGTCGGACTGCGCCAGGTCGGCAATCGTGCGGGCAATTTTCAGGGTGCGGTGGGTGCTGCGGGCCGACCATCCCAGCTGGGTGGCTGCGGTTTGCAAAAACTTGGCCGCTGCCGGGTCCAAGACGCTCCATTGGTCGATGGCTTGACCGCTGAGTGTCTGGTTCGGGTGGCCCTGGCGCTGGATGGCCCGTTCGCGGGCTTGCAGGCTGCGCTCACGGATGGCGGCGCTGCTTTCGCCCGGCGGGCTTTGAATCAGTTCGTCGGCCGGCAGCGCTGGCACTTCCACATGCAGGTCGATGCGGTCCATCAAGGGGCCACTGAGCTTGCCTTGGTAGCGCAGCACCTGGTCCGGCGTGCAGCGGCAGCTGCGGGTGCTGGAGCCGAGGTAGCCACAGGGGCAGGGGTTCATGGCGGCCACCAGCTGGAAGCGGGCCGGAAACTCTGCCCGCCGCGCAGCCCGTGCGATGGTGATGGTGCCGGTCTCCAGCGGCTCGCGCAAAGCCTCAAGGGCACTCCTGCTGAACTCTGGAAACTCATCTAAAAAGAGGACCCCATGGTGCGCCAGGGAGATTTCACCCGGTCGCGGCGGGGAGCCGCTGTCGGGTTTTTCTATTGATGAGATGTCATCTTTATGATTCAATGACTTACAAACGCGACACTGGAAATTAGTGAGACGATATTTCTTTATTAGCTGAGATGGTAGCTTTGAAATCTTTAAATAGTCGAGATAGCGTTAAAAATTCACGGCCTAAAAGGCCTGTTCGCGGCATCCCGATCAACACTAGGCACGTCACGGGGCATGTCAGCTGGCGTGAATCTGAGCCAATTCCCTACGAGTCACCACTTGAACGGGACTTTGTTCTTCGCCAAGAGTTCTCGCTTGCTGTGTCATCCGTACTGTCCCAGCCTTGCAAGATTCCTTTTGTGACTCACTCAGGGCGTCATGCTGTTTACACGCCGGACTATTTGGTGACTTACACAGTCTCCGATATCGCGCTCGGATGGGAGCCGCCGCCGTTGCTGGTGGAGGTAAAGTCCAAAAAGGACTGGCAGGAAAACTGGCGGGAGTGGTCGCCAAAGTGGAAGACTGCGCGCCGCTATGCGGCAGAGCTCGGGTGGCGATTCAAGATCATGGATGAGAGCCGTATCAGAACCTCCGCGCTGGACAACATCGCCTTCTTGAAGGAGTACCGCGATCTGGACGTGGAGCGAGAAGATAGCGACGCCATCGTTGCAGACGTGCGGGACCGCGGTGCAGTAAAGGTGGACTACGTTTTGGCCAAGCACTTCCCTGGGCTATATCGCGCGCGGGGTATTGCCCACATTTGGCACCTCATCGCCCGCCGGCGTCTGGACTGCGATGTCGGCGGAGACTTGGGTGATATGACGGAAGTGTGGGTGCCTCATGGTTGCTAAATTGAACGCTGATGAAGAGATGAAATCGGTGTTTGCGCCATCGCGCCGCCGTATCGAGGTGCAGAGTGGAGCACTTGTGCAGCATCCTGAGGGTGTATTCCGTATCGACGACGTACTGGACTTCGACACAGTTACTGCGACGAGCGTGGAGTCCGGTCGGATACAGGTGCTGAGAATCGGCGAACTCCAATCGATGGAGCCCGCTCCAGCTGTGATGGATGACGTGGACATTGACGCAATCGATGCGGACGACTGGCGCGTCGCCCAAAGTCGATATGCGGCGGTCAAACCACTTTTGGAGCCAGGTGCTCAGTCCAGGGAAAGCGTAGAGTTAAGAGCGAAAGAGCTTGGGATCAGTCCAGCTACGGTATACCGGTGGTTGCAGCGCTACCGGTCACTTGATGCAGTTTCGGGACTGATTCCGTTCCAGCGAGGATGGAAGACCGGAAATGGCCGCATCTCGGCCGCCGCTGAAGCTTTGATTCAAGAGGTGATCGAGAGCTTCCATCTGACGCAGGAGCGGCCAACGGCGCAGAAGACGGTTCGGGAAGTGCGGCGACTTGCGGACGAGAGGGGAATGGTGTTGCCCAGCGGAACTGCCATCAGAGCCCGCATTGAACGTATACCTGAGTACGAGCGGATGCGACGACGTGGCGAGAAGGAGAAGGCAAAAAACAAGTTCTCGCCAACGCCCGGAGTTTCGCCTGATGGCAAATACCCACTTTCTCACGTCCAGATTGATCACACGCCGCTGGATGTCATAGTAGTCGACGATGTGCATAGGTTACCAATCGGCAGACCATGGTTGACGGTGGCTATCGATGAGAACACTAGGATGACGACGGGTTACTACCTTTCATTCGATGCACCATCGATGACATCAGCGGGAATGTGTCTGGCCCACGCAATTTTGCCGAAAGAAGAGTGGTTGATGCTTCATGGCATCGAGGCTCAGTGGCCGGTTTGGGGCAGACCCAAGGTAGTGAAGAGTGATAACGGATCTGACTTCAAGTCGAGCAGCTTCAAGAAGTCGTGCGCCCTTCATGGCATTGACCTTGCCGTGAGGCCCAAGGGCTCGCCACATTATGGTGGCCATATCGAACGACTCCAGGGTACCCTGCTCAGAGAGTTGCACGACCTTCCCGGGTCGACGTTCTCATCGGTGTCCCACAAGGGCGAGTACGACTCCGAAGGCCTAGCGGTGATGACAAAGTCGGAGCTTGAAAAGCAGATCCTAATGCTGATTTGCAATGAGTATCACCGTCGTAAGCATTCAGCGCTAGGCATGCCCCCCTTGCGCAAATGGGAGATAGGGATTTTTGGTGGAGCTGGACAGCCTCCCCGCGGTATGCCTGCCAGGCCTGCGGACCGCATGACGGTGTATCTGGACTTCCTGCCAATTTTCGAGCGCACGATCCAGGCGGACGGAGTAGGTTTAGACAACGTCCGCTACTATGCCGATGTACTGCGGCTCTGGATTGGCGCCAAAGATTCGGAGACGGGCAAGGCCCGCATGCATATTTTCAGGCGAGATCCCCGAGATATTAGCTGCCTGTGGTTCTACGACCCTGAGACCAAAAACTACTCAAAGATTCCGATGGCCGACCAAAGTGCGCCTCCGTGCAGCATCTGGGAGTACACGAAGGCGAAAGAGGAAGTCAAAAAGGCAGGATTTGATCCTTCGGATCAAAAGGCCGTGTTTCAGTCGATTGGCAAACGGCGTGCCATGGTCCAAGAAAGCGCGCAGAAGACCAAACACGCTAGGCGTGAAGCCCAGAGACGGGCTGACCATGCGAAGACAGTGAATCCTGCAGACCCGCTCGCCTCTCAGAGGCGCGCACCCGCAAAAGATGCACCGCACAAACCACCACAAGCCAAGTTGACGCCTCCATCGGGCCTTGCTTCTTCCGTTTCAGCGACGGATGACATCGCATGACATCTACCATTCTGGCTTCATTGCCAAAGCAATATCTGCACGTGCATGAACAGTTCCGCTATGCGTGCGAGCTGTCCGATGCGCAGCGCATCGCATTCCTTGATGAACCGCGTTGGGTCGGGTACCCCCACGCGAAGTTCGTCATAGACACGCTGGTTGGCTTGATGAACAAGCCAAAGCGCCCCCGCATGCCGAACCTCCTGCTGGTTGGTGACTCGAATAACGGCAAGTCCACCATCATCCGCCGTTTTGAACAATTGTGTGGCACAGGCTACGTTGACGAGGAGTCTGAGGCCGTGCGCCCGATCGTGATTGCAGAATCACCACCCGGTGCCGACGAGAAAGGGCTATACATTTCGATACTGAGCCAGTTCTGGTCTCCTGTTCGGGCAAACGCAACCGCCACGGTCTTGCGCCATGAAGCGATCAACAAGCTCAGACTTTGCAAAGCCAAGGTGCTGATCATCGAGGAGTTGCACTCACTTCTAATTGGGCCGCCTGCGAAGCAGCGACTGCTGATGAATGCGATCAAGATGCTGTGCAATGAGCTGTGTATCCCTGTGGTTGGCGTTGGAACTAGGGATGCAGTCCGGGTGCTCCATACTGATCCTCAGCATGCGAGTCGCTTCGATGTGATCTCTCTCCCAAAATGGGAGTTGAACAACGGTTTTCAGAAGCTCGTGGCAGGCTTCGAGACAGTGTTACCGCTAAAGCGACAGTCCAACCTATCAGAGCCTGAGCTTGCAACTGCGTTGCACACCATTAGTGACGGAAACTTGGGGGATTTGCACCGGCTGATCATCGAGTGCACGATCAATGCCATATCGCAGGGTACGGAGCAGATCACGATGGACATCGTGCAGTCCAATCAGTGGTTGAAACCAACCAAAGGCCATAGGGAGTTGGGGGTGTGACTCGCAAGGATTTTCGGCCAGGGCCGTTTGATCACGAGTTGCTGACATCTTGGCTTGCAAGGGTGGCCGTACACAGCGGTTGTGAGCCCTTGGTTCTTACCGGTGCTGTCTGGCCGGGGTGGCGCATCTGGACAGTCGATGCGGACAGGCAGATCAGCCCAGAGCATGCTCAGGCCGCCGCCTCGTGGTTCAAATTGCCTGTGGAAGCGGTGCACGCCTGCACACTGGCAGCCGTGGGTGAGAAATTGCATGAAAACTTTGACGCTCATAGACCGCTGTGGCCTTGGTTCATTGCTCTGGGGAGTCGCAATCGCTTGAGGCGAACGGGATTGCCCTTCTGTCCCAAATGCCTTGCTGATGATATTCAGCCCTACTACCGCTTGGAGTGGCGACATGCCTGGATAGTAGGGTGTGAGCGCCATGGTATCCGTCTAGTAGACCGTTGTGATCGCTGCCACGCAATCTGCGAACCGCATCGCAGTACTGCGGCGACCGGTGATCTCGCTCACTGCGTTGAATGCGGTTTCGATCTTCGTAGTTCCAGGTGTGAGCTCGTAGACGACAAGGCGTTGAGCTTGCAGCTGCACGCGAACGCTATCCTAGCTTCGGGAGTGGCGGTCTGGGGGGGCGATCAGGTTTCGCGAATGGAATGGTTCGAGCGTGCCAGGAGTCTGCTTACCAAGGGCCTATGCCAAGTTGATGCTCAGCGGGCTGCAGCGATGGGATATCGCCAGATTGGATTATGGTTAGAGTTGCAGGGACCGATGGAGCGCGAAGCCAGGCTAAAGGTCCTCGATTGCCTTTTGAGAGGTGATCCTCCGCAAGTAATTGGCACTGCGAGATTGCGTCGCGTTTCAGGTACAACCCAGTCGTTACCAGTGAAGAAACCACGCGCCAGGAGATCTCGAACCATTCCATTGGCCAGGGAACGTGTGCAAGAGGCATGGGCACGATGGCTGCGTAGGAATCGCATGTGGTGAACATCTTGGAGACACAGATCCAGTGCTGTGACGAGTGCGGTCGTGGCATTTCTAAGGCCCATCGCATCGAAGCCGGGAGAAAGTACTGCACAACCTGCTACGCACGGTGCTTCAAACGCCGGCTATGTACGGGATGTGGAATGTTTAGCCGCCTTCTCGTTAGTGCCAGTGATGCCAAATGCCGTAGTTGTTTGGCCAATGCTCCCTGCATCAGGTGCGCGAGTGTTGGAAGAAAACTTGGAATGGTCACAGATGCTGGGCCTGTTTGTAATGCTTGCTACCCGTACTTCAGGGAGTCTGTGACATGCTCTCAGTGCAATCAGGCTACACAGCGACCGCAGCACGTCGAGTCTGATGGGCGCAGGAAGCTCGTTTGCCAGCGCTGTGCGACAGCGCATCACCGAACCTGCTCGTTTTGCCGGCGACATCGTCTGTGTGTCGATCGACTCGACGGAACACGCGTTTGTAAGAAATGCGATGAGCTGGGCATGACAAAGTGCGAGGCTTGTGCCTCTCCCATGGCTGCGGGGCGTGGCAGTCGTTGCGAAGATTGCTACTGGAAGGCGCGATGTGAAGCGGTAGGCGCGCAGCTTTGCGAACTGTTGTCGAGTGCCGCGGTCCGCGAGGAGTTTCGGCGGTATGTAAGCTGGGCAATGGTTAATGTTGATCTGCCGCGCCTTGTTCGCGCGCTTCCCCGGCACGTGCAATTCTTCGAGTTGTTGGAGCAAAAAGCTGGCAAGGAGCCATGGAGTGCGCCTTTGATGCTGAGGATTTTCGGCGTCGCAGGTCTCAGAAAATTCGAGCTTCCTGTGCGGTGGATGCATGCAAGTGGTGTGTTGGAGATCAATGCGCAGGAGAAGGAGGCTGTAGCCGAGCTGGGAAGATCTCAAGAGCTAGTCTCAAGTGCGCCGCCAGAGACCGTGGCGCGCCGGCTGTTGGACGAGTTTTACGCTGACCTTTGCACCAAGGTGCGTATGGGCAAGATGAAGCCCAAATCGATGCGGTTGTCACTTCGTCCTGCCGTATCGCTCTTGGAACTTGCGGATGCGGGTTGGCAGCGGACACCAGATCAGGTGGCAGTGGCGGAGCTCCTGGATGTGACACCCGGTCAGCGGGCTGCACTTTCGACGTTTCTTGGGTTTTTGAAGGCCAAGCACGGTATAGCGTTGAGCGCCACATTGGTAGGCCGCCGTCGAGTCTCCGGGAGGCGTGAAGTGCTTGGAAAGCAACTTGCTGCTCTTGCGAAAGAGCAGCCGCGACCTTTAGATTTCGAAAGCCGCTGGCTTCACACTGCACTGGCTTATTTCCACGAGCGATCTATTGCTCAGGCAAAGAGTCTCCTGAAACAGGGAGTGCTGAAGGAACTGGATGTTGGCTACGAACTGGTCGTTGAGGAAGCCAAGTACTGGTTGCCGAAGCCACCGAGTGCACCAACAGGTGTGTAAGCGGTCGAGTGAATCCAATCTCCGCGATTCGCGCACAACCCCGTCGCCGTGCCTTGCCGCTCGTTTGGATTTCGTTTCTTTTTGCCTGAGTATCTTCTTCGTATTATTTGGGAAACATGATGCCCAACTTACGTAGTGCGTTGACGGCTGTCGACTGACCAACTACTTTGTCGGAGTCGGAAGAGCATCGTCGGTAATCTTCACCATTGAACGAGGGCAAGTTTGCAAGTGCCGTTCTCATGATCCCCTTGGCTTCAGCAATCTGAAAAAGCACTTCTGGAATCCAGTCAGCTGGAGCTCTCCCGGCAGGGAGCTTTATAGCCAGACCGCAATATGGCTCCTCTTTATCGTCTTTGTTCGACTCCTTGGACAAGTTGCGTCGCTGCACTTCGAACAAATAACCCTGAGCCTGAGGTGAGCCGACCTCGACTACCATGCAACCCCGTGGTTTTGTCGGCTCTTCGGGGTATGCGTACACCCACTTCGCCGCGCTCGCACTGAGCGATGTCGCCCCATTCGCGCCTGTTTTAAACCCCAAGCTCAGCAACTTGAGTCCTTGAGTAATGCTCGAAGATGTCGTGCCCGAGAAGCTGAACCAACTCAGCACTGTCAGAATCTCAGGATGCTGTGATTTTAGGTGTTGCAGCCCATTACACAAATCGCGCAACGCGCCCTCCGGTTTCAGCTCAATTTCGGAAACGAAGCGCGCGAGGCCAACGCCCTTTCCTGAACCCTCAGCCTCACCTGGTGCGCCCACTGTAGCTGCTTGCGCAGCGGGCCCGGGAGAGCCGCGAGGCACTGATTTATCCGTGGTGATCTTCGTGACTATTGCGGCTTCCAGCATCCGAATGGAGGGGTCGGCGATCACAAGCGTCTCGGTGCCATGGTCAGGCGTGAGGTCGTCGTCGATTGGCGTTATTTCGTCTTCCCCAAACTCTCGCGTGTTCCTTGGTGGGTGTGGTTTGTCGGAGTAGCCCTCGTCTCCAACTTCAGGAAATTCACTGCGCAATATGTGGATGCTGGGCTTCAACGGAACCGAATAGCCAGTGATGCGTAGTCCCAGAAACGACCCTGGCAAGGTCTCCAACCCCTCTACTTCTATCCTTGCAGGACCTGTGAACCAAGGTCCAATAGTCGGGAATGCAAGCTTATTCCTCGTGCTGGGAGGCCCCAGCTCATTTTCGATATCGGCGTGGATACCACGCACCTTTCGATGTGTGAAGCTTTCATATCTCATGTGTGCTAGTAGATGGGCATCGACATCGGTGGCAAACCACGGCAAGTCGACTGTGCGAAAACCAGCCATAGAGGGGACGGGTTTATCGAGCCGTAACCGATTCACTACTTCGTTCCATCCGTATGTGGTCAATACACGATTGATCTCCTGATCGCGACCATAGCACCGAAGGAACTCAAGACACGGGATCAAGAGTGTGCCCCGGTCGCTGTTCATCTCGAGGAGCTTGCTGCGGTCTCGTGCTCCGTATGGAAGGGGGTATGCGCCTTGATGAATCAGCTCTGCACCTGTCTTGGCATGATGTTGGGCACTGCTGAGTGCATCGGTCCAATGTTTCTCTCGGAAGTTCACCACGAACTCACGCTTGGTGTATTGAACTTGGATTCGCGACTTTTTGCCCTCCCATACAGAGCCCATCCGCAGTTGTCCCAGACTTGTCAGAGCAACCTTGCACGAGGAGAAATTACCCAACTTGCCGTCGTCATGCAGTTGGAGGAACCACACAACGACACGGGGGACGTGATTTTTCTGCATTGCACGGCAAATAGCACCGTACCACCACAAGACATATCTCTTGTTGTCGTCGTGTTTGAGTGTTTTTAGTTCGATCTGTTTGGGCGATCGTGCTAGTTGTTCGGGGGAGATGATCACTTAGTGAAGTTGGAAGTCATTGCATTGATACGCCAAGCATTGTGCACATGGGCTGGGACGTCAAGGGCGTCGTGGCGAGCAACAATCTGACTGCCTCCCGTCTGCGCTAATCGGATGGAATGTGCGATGGGCCAGACCCGGAAGAACCATTTCGAGAATGGTAGACGTCACCACTGCGTTGCGGTCTACCAGGTCCAGTACGCCGCTTTTTCTGGTCAAAAGTGTGGCCGGGGGGTGGATAAAAACTTGGACTGTTGGCGCCGATTGAATTTTGACACTGTCAACTTTCGGTCGGCGGCAACAGATTACCATTAAGTCACGGTCTGGCACTTATTGAGGAGATCGAGTGCCATACTCTAAATGACAGGATGCTTGATTTACCTAGTACGACAATTGGTAAAACGCTCGACGATCTTCAGATAGAACGGAGGCGCCCTGTCAAAGTCTTTGAGTATGTGGTTGTACCGCACAGCCTTTGCTCGCCAGGCACTTCGCAACCGCGGCTCCAAACCCATCTTCAGCCAGCCAATCAGCAGAATGACATGGCGTCGCTCGGCCGGTAACCGCGATTCAAAACCAGTTAAATTAACCTCGGACTCCAAAGCCCTGTACTACTGAAACCGGGGGGACGTCGCCGGGGACCGGACATAGCCAATAGAAAATTTCCCGACAACTATTCCATCACAGCGGGTTCGTAAGGCTCAGTGGGATCCGCCAACTTGTCGGCTATCTTTGCCAAAAAACTGTATCAAGATTGGACTGACTTGACAAAAAACCGGGGCTTCGATCAAAGGGTCACAGTAGGACGCCAGCTATCCCGTTAGCGTTTGAGTTTCTTGATGTAAAGAAGCAAATTTCTTATATGAAGTACTTCATAAATATCAAATGGTTGTGTGATTTTTTGAAAAATTTTCCAAAACCCGGCCGACCTCTCGAGGTGGGGTTTGACGCGGCGAGATTGCGTGGAGAGCCCGGTATCAACCCATAAACTCACCCGAATGGGTGATACCCAAATGGACAAATGTTGTGTAAAGTCGCGTGCAATTTAGAGCATTAAGTCGGTGATGTTCACTTTGGCGTGGGTATTTCCGTTTCCCAGTACATATTAATTTCGAATGCTTAAATGAATATCTTCAGGCTCCATAGATTCTGTATCCGGGCATTTTTCGCCTTTGTCACCATTTTTTTGACTGTATTTACTGTTTCTGCTCAAGCACAGTACATCTACGTGGAGCCCACACAGTATTTACAGGTTGATTCAAATTGGGGTGGAATTAGTAGGCCTGCGTCTGCAGAGATTGGATGTCAATCCATTGCAGAAGGCTATACCAAGGCCGCTGGTCCCCCTTATATAGGTCGAGTTCAGAAATTAACGCACCCTTCACCCACTTATTGGGGATGTTATCTCGACAGAAGTTCTGGTGACGGCATTTGGTACCATGATGCTGATCCCGATGGTGCTATACGTCAACAAAATGAATGCCAACCTGGATTTGTTTTTGATACATCAATCATAAATTCAGATGGCAGCACACATCTTAGATGCCGAGGGCTTGCCAGCTACCAAATTGTTGGACTGTCTGGCCCGTCTGAGGTGCGGCCCGCAGGCACCGGCGGCAACACCACTGTTGATTTGACGGCCAAAGTAGCTCAGGGCGGAAACCCGAAGGCTGGGGTTGTGGTTAGCTTTTCAGTCGATGTCATCGCCAACTCCGGCGGGCATGAGCACAATGATTCCAATCGCCCCAAGGGCACGCTCATCGGAACTCAAGGTACGACAGATGCCAATGGTGAAGTTCAAGTGACGTTTAAAGCACCGGAAATAGCGGGCATCCACACCATCAAAGCCACTTGCGCCACCTGCTCTAATAACCCGGTCACCAAGGAAGTACAGGTTCGGGTGCCGGACCTGTTACCGATCTCCCCCAACCCACCTCGAAATGTGGACGGCACATTTGTTTACGCCCTTACCAGTGTGGACAAAATACACCAAGGCAATGGGCGGTATCACCACAATCAGTACTACTTGACGGAGCAATCCCAGATTAACCTGCAATCAATGATTGCTGCCTTCGCTGCTGAGGGATGGGGCACGGTAGCCTTAAACGATGCCAGTCTGTATTGGGGTGGTCGCTACGACATTACTTCGAATTGGGGGGCGCCGCATGCGGCACATCGCGAAGGCCGTGAAATCGACATCTCGTTTACCCGCGCACAAAACCCGGTGTCTGTGGCTAAACAAAAGATTTTTTACAAAAAATTCTGTGAATCCAAGACGGTTCAGGTTCCCTTCTCAATCCTTCATCATTATGTGTTGGTGCCGCACTTCCACGTATTTTTAGAAAAACAAACAGCTTGCTTTAAATCGGAACATTAAGTCATGAGATTAATTAAATTCATTCAATTTGCAATGATGGCGCCGATGCTGTGCATTGGCTTGGCCCAAGCCCAAGACAGTGCTGTATTTGACGCACAACAAAACGCGTGGAAGCTCTACTACCAAGACCCAGAAACTGCGCAATGGGTCAATAAGATGTATGTTCAGCAGAATGCGATCAAGCCAAGCGTCAAGTCGGCAGTGCAAGTCAGCGGATCGCAGTATGTGTATCGCTACCGCGTGAGTAACCGCCGCGATGCGAAACAGGCCATTGACCTGTTCCGTATTTGGGGAATTCCACTGGTTTACGCAATTCCGAATTTGCCACCTGTGACGGCGAGCATAAAAACGGACAACGACAAGTGGACTCAGCAAAATTGGGTTCAGCTCACTGCCAAGAGAAATTTTGAAAGTAGCGTGGTCAAGGCCCCTAAAGGCTGGAGTGCCGGACTGCGGGTCGACGAAAAAGATGGGCAAACCAGCTTCGTTTGGACACCAGGCCTGAAAGATAGTGATCCAGATGGCATTTTTCCTGGAAAAAAACAAGACGGCTTCATGGTGATCCGTCCAGAATTACCAGGTATTGCGAGGGCGAAACTCACAGGCTCTACCGAGGAGCCTTGGGGGCTAGACAATCTGCCTAACACGCCGTACTGGAATCAGAAAATCGACGAAATTCAAGACTTGGACTATGTGTTAGTGCCCGTTCTGGCTCCCGTCATTCCGGTTCCCAATCCATACAACGGCGCAGAGCTTGCACGTCGGCTCAAAACACATGTTCAAACCTGGCTGAAATACGGCCATATCAATGCTGATGTGCTCACACGGTTAAACCGCCAGTTCGATGTGCTGATTCCTGCGCTGGAAATAAACAACAAACAATCGGTACGAGCAACGGTAGTGGCCATTCGCAAGGAATGCGCTGATCGGCATCAAGATCTTGGTGATGATAAGGTCGAGGAAGATGATGATGAGCACGAATCGGCAGCATTGCCACGTACAACATTGCAACGCAGTGCTGCACCAGCCCTTCCGCTTGACCGGGTAGCTGCCAGAGTATTGATGTTTGATTTGCGCTACTTGATGGATCGAATGGACTCAGTGCATTGACTGAGAAGCTCAGATGCCTTCTCCACGAGGACTTGGTTGGTGCAATAGCGTCGAAATTTTGAAGGATCGAAAGTTGTCAGGGTGAATGGCCAGCTTGCCTTCAGTCTTTAGCGTGTCATTCACCTAGGGAAGGTCTGCGCAAAGCGCAGTCGACTGTACCTGCATGAATCGCCCCGGAATCTGTAGACACCTTCGAGCCTCAAACCTGAGGCACTAATAGGAAGTGCCATGAGCAACAAGAGATATCCGGAAGAATTCAAGATCGAAGCTGTCAGGCAAATCGTTGACAAGGGCTACCAGCTGAGTAGGCAGTAGTTCATCGAGATCCTCCGCAAGACCTCAGTGAGACTTTTGTGTGGTGTAAGACTTCCACAAACCACACATCTCTTCCACCAGGGGCTCGACATACATGAGTACGGTGTCATCCCAGATTTGTTGCAAGCTTTGACGAAGTTGATTGGTCATAGGCACCTCATGCGTATACAGGTGTAACGTATCAGACGACTGTTCCGTGCACCGGGATTGTTAATAGCTACGGGAATGAAACATTCATGACATGCCACTGAGGTCGATACCCAGCCCATAACAATGCAAGGGAGTGGGTCGTGCTGGAATTGGCAATCAACAATGTCTCCGTGTGTGAAGACCGAGACAAGACAGATTTCTGGTGCCTTATCGGCGCCATCCCCATGGTGGGGTTAATATTTTTTCGATGTGTGCTGCCTCAGCAGGCGAACTTTCGACGCGGAAATCCGCTTTACACAACTTCACTTGGCGATAGTCGTCGTACCTTATCCCGGGGGCGTTAGTCAAAACGAGCCAACTGGGCTTGCTAAATCAAATAGGAAGAGACATGAAAACACGCATTCTTGTAGGCGCCATTCTCCTTGCATTGGGAACTACAGGCGCCATGGCGCAAACCACCGCCAGCACAGTTCAACGCGATGTCAATCAGCAAACGCGTATTGAAAATGGCCTGAAAGACGGCAGCCTGAGCACCAAGGAAGCCGGCCGTTTGGAACGTGAAGAAAGCCAAGTGGATCGCTTGCAGGCCAAAGACCTGAAAGACGGAAAACTAACACCCAAAGAGCGCGCGCAGCTGCGCAGGGCACAAAACAAGGCCAGCAAAGACATTCAATCCGCTGAGAGCAACGGTGTCAAAGGCAATCCTGAATCCAAGTCTTCCGAGCGACTGCAAGCCGATGTGCAACGCAACATCAATCAAGAAAAACGGATTGAACAAGGCATTCAATCGGGTTTGCTCACCAACCGTGAAGTAGGTGGCTTGGAAAAAGGCGAATCGCGCGTTGATCGCAAGGAGGCTAATGCCGCGCGTGATGGACGTATCGGGAAGCACGAACAAGCAGGCATTCAGCGAAGTGAAGATAAACAGAGCGGGGAAATTTTTGAAAAGAAGCACAATGGGAAAACCCGCAAGGGCTAATCATTTCTATGCAGACTTCTGAGTAGATCTTTCTATGAATACACGCATTTTTTCGGCATTTATTTGTGCGATGGGGCTTGTCGCAGGTTGCGCAACCACCGGTTCCGGCAGCAGCTCTGCCAAGCCCGTTTTTTATCCCAATACAAAACTCAATGCTGTGGGACAAGATCGCGCTAACCAAGACGCTGAAGCATGTATGTCTCAAGCCCATGCGGCGGGATTGACCCCTGAGGAAAAAGACAATGCAGTTGCCCACGGGGCCGAGAAAGGCGCGGCAGTGGGCGGCGTTGCTGCTGCAGTTGGCGCCTTGGTGCGAGGCAAAGGTGTTGACAGTGTCGTTGAGCGCGGTGCACAAGGTGCGGCGGTTGGAGGATCAGCTGGCGCGGTTGCTGGCGCATTCCACGATAAACCCAGCACAACCTACCGCCACTATGTGCAACGTTGCCTGAAGGACAAGGGCTATGACGTGATAGGCTGGAATTGAGTTTCCATGAAAACGATAGAAACTCAGTGCAGCTTATTGCTGCTGACGGATGTTTGAGAATGTGAAGCTGTCAAATATCCGGTAGCAAGAACACACTACTAAAAAGTTTCCCAGTCAGCTCCACTTCTTGCGTCAGTCGCCTTGGCTAAGGATTGAGGTTTAGGCAGTGCGCCTGTCAACGATGTAGGCTTGGACCGCATCTGTAACTGTTGATGACTCAATTGTTCACGACGCTCGATACCGTTTAATTTAACAGCGGTTCACTACCTCGATCACAAGGCTACCTGCCACATATACCTATATGTTGCATTGCGCCATTCCCTCTGCACTGACGTGTATCACGCTCCTGATTTCGAGTGTTGCATGCGTACTTTTGTATCATGCCAATCGCAACTAACTGACAAATTACCCGATTTGGCGTTGCTACCAACATCCAGGAATGCGCTATGGATGTAACTGAACTGGCAAGACGTTAGGAATTCAACCCAAATGGGTATGACGTTCGACCTTGCCCTCAGTATCCATAGATGCAAGACCTTGCAGAATTCCACAAGAATCGATGGTCTGCTCTGAAACGCAGCGCTCACGAAGTTCCCGAAGCTGCTTCTTCAAATGTGTGAGCTCGCGTATGCGTTCATTCACATGGGCAATGTGCTGGTCAAAGACCGCATTGATAGCGCCACACCCATCTGCTGGCTGATCCGCCAGATTCAACAAGGTATGAATTTCCTCATGGCTCATATCCAACGCCCGGCAATTGCGGATAAACCGCAGGCGCTCTAGGTGTTCAGGGCCATAAATCCGGAAATTTCCCTGTGTACGGGCGGTTTCGGGAAGTAACCCTTCTTTCTCGTAATAACGAACCGTCTCCACCGTGCACTGCGCCACATGGGCTAATTCACCGATTTTCATGTAAGCCCCCAAAAACATCTTGACTCTATAGTAACTTCAGGTTGTCTAATTTGGACATATTCAATTGAAAGTCCCTATGTCCGCCTCCAATCCGCTCGATCACAAGAAACATGGCCATGGACACAGGCATTCCCATCAAGGTGACGCTTGCTGCTCCGGCTCACCCGTCAAACAGGACGAGGTCAGTTCTTGCGCGACCGACTGTTGCAGCAGTGAGGCAGCGGCTGTCCAAGTAATAGCGCCATTGGCTAAATCTGCCCATGTAAAAGGAGGCGTTCAGACGCCGATTCGCATCATGCAGATGGACTGCCCCACCGAAGAGGGACTACTGCGCAAAAAGCTCGGTGGCATGGCTGGAGTAAGCGGCCTGGAATTCAACCTAATGCAGCGGGTCTTGACGGTCAGTCACGCGCCCAAAGACTTAGATCTCATTCTGGCGGCCATACGCTCCGTGGGCTTTACTCCAGAAGTCGCCACTGAAAACGCGACTCTGGGAGAGCCAACACCGGAACCTTCCAAAACCTGGTGGCCTTTGGCATTGGCAGGCGTAGCGGCGATTGCCTCGGAAGCAGTTGAGTGGGCCAGTTTGCCTACTTGGATGGCTGCTGTTTTGGCATTGGTCGCTGTTTTCGCTTGCGGTATCACGACCTATAAAAAAGGCTGGATTGCAATCCGCAATGGCAATCTCAACATCAATGCACTGATGAGCATTGCCATCACGGGCGCGCTCCTCCTGGGACAGTGGCCAGAGGCAGCCATGGTGATGGTGCTGTTCACGATTGCAGAACTGATTGAGGCCAAGTCGCTCGACCGGGCCCGCAATGCTATTCGCGGGTTGATGCAGCTGACGCCGGAAACGGCAACTGTGTTGCAAGCCGATGGCTCATGGAAAGACATGGCCGCCAAATCGGTGGCGGAGGATGCCCGCGTCCGTATCAAACCGGGCGAGCGCATTGCCCTGGACGGAAAGATAGTCAGCGGCCGTTCAACCATCAACCAGGCACCCATCACGGGGGAAAGCCTCCCCGTGGAAAAAGCCGATGGTGATCCAGTGTTTGCCGGCACGATCAACGAGTCCGGTTCGTTTGAATACGTGGTGACGGCTGCTGCCGACGACAGCACTCTGGCGCGCATCATCCACGCGGTGGAAGAGGCACAAGGCGCGCGGGCACCAACCCAACGCTTTGTGGACCAATTCGCCCGTGTCTACACCCCAGTGGTGTTCGCAATTGCCTTGGCGGTTGCCATCTTGCCACCGCTCCTGTTGGGTGGGGTCTGGTTTGCGTGGATCTACAAAGCACTGGTGTTGCTGGTGATTGCCTGCCCTTGCGCTTTGGTGATCTCTACCCCTGTCACCATCGTCAGCGGTTTGGCCGCAGCGGCACGTCAAGGCATCCTGGTTAAAGGTGGCGTTTATCTGGAAGATGGCCGCAAGCTCAAGAGCATTGCACTGGACAAAACCGGCACCATCACCCACGGCAAGCCTGCGCAAACTGATCTTGTGACGCTCAGCGCAATGAATGAGGCTGAGCTGCGAAGTATCGCGGCAAGTCTGGCTGGGCGCTCAGACCACCCCGTTTCCAAAGCCATCACAGAAGCGGCTAAGCGCGACAACATTGTGCTGCGCAATGTGGACGGGTTCGAAGCTTTGCCTGGACGCGGAACCAAGGGCACTATAGACGGGAAGCTGTTCTATTTGGGCAATCACCGCCTCATTCACGAACAAGGACGTTGCTCTGACACGCTGGAAGCACGTTTGTCTGCGTTGGAAGAGCAAGGCAAGACGGTCATTCTGCTGGCCGACGATCAGGAAGTACATGGCATGTTTGCCGTGGCCGACACAGTCAAGGACAGTAGTCGCCAAGCCATCGCTGAACTGCATGAATTGGGCATCAAGACGATCATGCTGACCGGCGACAACGCCCACACCGCCAAAGCCATCGCCGACCAAGTCGGTATAGACGAAGCCAGGGGCGATCTGTTGCCCGAGGACAAGCTCAAGGTGATCGAAAGCAAGATCGGCGAAGGCAGCGCTGTCGGCATGGTGGGCGATGGCATCAACGATGCTCCCGCTCTGGCACGGGCAGACATCGGGTTTGCCATGGGCGCCGCTGGTACGGGCACCGCCATTGAGACTGCCGACGTGGCCTTGATGGACGATGACTTACGCAAATTGCCTCGTTTTGTTCGCCTTTCCCGTAGCACCCACGCATTGCTGGTGCAGAACATAGTTTTGGCCCTTGGTATCAAGGCCGTGTTTCTGGTCTTGACCCTCATCGGTGCCGGCACGATGTGGATGGCCGTTTTTGCAGACGTAGGCGCGAGTTTGCTGGTCGTGGGGAATGGGCTGCGCTTACTTCGCAAATGATCCGCGAACAACTTTCGCTGGTAGCGCCACGACCGAGATCAATTTTGGTGAATGATCTTTTACTTCCTGATAGCTTGGCAGATGACGGGACCGTCATTTTTTTGACATTGTTTTGACTCAATAATCCAACCAAAGAACACGCAACCTACCGCATCCGATATGGCAGAACAAAAAACATTTTTCCCCCGCCAAGTCGTTGAAGCTGGTGGTAATCGCTGGGATTGGGCTCTGTTACCTCTGGTATTGGCACTGCTGGTACTGCTTGCGTTTGGCGCAAGACAAATGGCGACTCCCTACCAAGTAGGGGCAGAGCTTCCCATCTCACTCGACATCAGCTATTTGCCTTACTACTTATTGCGTACCACCCTGCGCATGTTTATGGCTTTGGCAGCGTCGCTCATCTTCAGCGTCATCTTTGCCGTGCTGGCCACCAAATATCGGGCGATGGAAAAGTTTCTTGTCCCGATGTTGGACATCTTGCAATCGATCCCCATTCTTGGATTTTTATCCATCACGGTGACTGGATTTATTGCTTTGTTTCCTGGCAGCTTGTTTGGCGTGGAGTGCGCGGCAATATTTGCGATTTTTACCTCACAAGCCTGGAACATGGCCTTTAGCCTTTACCAGTCTTTCAGGACAGTCCCTGCAGAATTAGCGGAAGCCTCTCGCGTTTTCCAGCTGTCAGGGTGGCAAAGATTTTGGCGTCTAGATATGCCGTACGCCATGCCGTCATTGTTGTGGAACATGATGATGTCGATGTCTGGCGGTTGGTTTTTTGTGGTGGCGTCTGAGGCGATCTCTGTCTCCAATCAAAACATCAAGCTTCCTGGGATTGGCTCCTACATCGCAATGGCGATTGAAGCCAAGGATCTTGGGGCAATTGGTCTCGCAGTAGGGGCGATGTTGTTAGGTGTCTTGCTTTACGACCAACTATTCTTCAGACCGTTACTGGCGTGGGCAGACAAGTTTCGCTTCGAAGAAATCGGTGGAGAGGCGCAATCGTCCTGGTTGCTCACCTGGCTGCGACGCACGGAGAGACTGCAATCTTTAGGTGACCTTTTCGCGAAGATGCTTACGCGTAGCTTTAGTCTTTTTCGGTTGCACCACGATGGCACATCGATCAGAGCACGCACCGCCGAGACGTCTCCAGTGATGGCGCGAGCATGGGATGCTGCGCTGGCGGCGCTCATCATGTTCGCTACTTGGCGACTTCTGACTTTTATTCTTACCGAGGTAGGCTGGTCTGAAGTAGTGCATGTTTTCGTTTTGGGTTTCTATACCTTTATCCGGGTGATGCTTTTGATTGGCTTGGCGGCCCTTGTCTGGGTTCCGGTTGGAATCTGGATAGGCATGAATCCCAAAATTGCAGCGCGGGTCCAAGCCGTAGCGCAATTTTTGGCGGCTTTTCCAGCAAACCTGATGTTCCCTGTGTTCGTGGTGGGCATCGTTCACTTTCACCTAACACCGGATATTTGGCTATCTCCATTGATGATTTTTGGGACGCAGTGGTATTTGCTCTTTAACGTCATTGCAGGTGCTTCCACTATCCCAACTGAATTGCGATTTGCTGCTAGAAATATTGGCTTGAAAGGATCACTGCGCTGGAGGAGGTATTTGTTACCTGCTGTTTTCCCAAGCTTCGTAACTGGCGCCATTACTGCAAGCGGCGGTTCTTGGAACGCCAGTATTGTTTCGGAGTACGTGACCTGGGGTGACACTACTGTTCAAGCTCATGGGATAGGTAGTTACATCGCGGAGATGACCGCAACGGGAGATTTCCCCCGCATTGCGCTAGGCATTGGTGTGATGTGCGTCTACGTGATGTCTCTAAATCATTTTTTGTGGCGCCGCCTCTATCGCATGGCTGAAGATCGACTCAACTTTTAAAGAACAAGAAACATCATGAAAGAAATCATTGTTGATCTCAAAGCCGTCGGAAAGTCATTTGCAGCCGCAGACGGTACGCCTCGCACCATTTTGGACAAGGTTGACTTCACGTTGCGAGAGCGTGAAATCGTAGCCCTTCTTGGTCAATCAGGCTCAGGCAAATCGACACTCTTACGCATCATGGCGGGCTTGGTAGAGGCAGATGTTGGCGACGTGTTGTATCGCGGACAACCACTTTACGGACCTGCTCGTGGCATCAGTATGGTCTTTCAGTCATTCGCTCTTTTCCCTTGGCTGACAGTTCAACAGAACGTGGAAATCGGGTTGGAGGCACGCGGTGTCGCAGAACAAGACCGAGAAAAACGCGCTCAAAAGATCATTGACATGATTGGTTTGTCAGGATTTGAGGGAGCATTGCCACGTGAACTCTCAGGCGGTATGCGTCAGCGAGTGGGCATTGCGCGAGCACTGGTAGTGGATCCAGACGTCTTGCTCATGGACGAAGCATTTTCTGCGCTCGACGTTTTGACTGGTGAGCGTTTGCGAGATGACATTCTCGAGCTTTGGGATGACGAGCAAATATCAACCAAAGCAATTTTGGTGGTATCTCACAATATCCAAGAGGCGATCATGATGGCGGATCGTGTTCTGATATTTGCAAGCGATCCTGGGCGTGTAAAGTTTGAAATGCAAATTTCACTTCCACGCCCACGAAATGCTGACAGTCCCGAGGTTCGGCAGCTAGTGGATGAAATTTATGCAGTGATGACTGCTGGCCGCATTCGCAGTGGTCGGACGACGGAAGAGCTCGAACCAATCCGCTTGGATTACCGTTTGCCTGATGCTGATATTGGCCTCATGGAAGGTATTTTGGAGCGCTTGATGGAAGACCCATTCCAGGGTCACGCAGATCTGCCGCAACTTGCAGAAGACACAGACCTGACCGATGATGAGTTGCTACCAGTGGCAGAGGCCCTTGCACTTTTAGAGTTTGCTGTCCTAGAGGGCGGAGATGTGAATCTGACTGAATTAGGTAAGAAGTATGTCGCCGCAGAAAACGACAAACGCCAATCAATTTTTGCAAAACAATTGCTGAAGCGCATTCCTCTTGCCGCTCATATTCACCATAGCCTTTCGCAAGAACCCACGGGTGAACTCAAAGAGGAGCACTTCCTTGAGTTGTTGAGTGAAAGCTTAGACAAAGATGAGGCGGAGCGGGTGCTTCAGGTGGCCATCGAGTGGGGCCGCCATAGCGAGGTCTACAGTTATAACTACAACACTGGGATCGTGCACCTACCGGATACAGATGCAATGGCAGTTGCCGAGACTTGATAGAGCCTCATCTCTGCGCTTATGGGGCCGACTCCACCGCGCATTTGATGCAATCTTTGAAAATTTTCACACAAGCAACTGCGACTTGATATTGCTTAAACGTTGCTCAGTAGTGTTTACAACTCTCGGCCTGGTGATCTGCGACATCGACAAGAAAGATGCGGCAGCATTGTTTCATCGTTGCCGCAATCACTATTGACACGCTCAACTGTCAAATAATCGAATAGTGCAGACGTTTCCAAGTCCTCGCGCTACCGAATTGGAAACGTAGCAAATACATCTGCAGACGCACCTGCAAGGTGGGCTACTTTTGAATCCTCAACTTATGACTTCTGAAACCTGACTTGTTCAACGCCGGCAGGACGGACTACTACTGAATTGGCTAGCTTGTCATGCCAACCCTGCTTTTTACGATCCAGTCCGACCCACAAAAACCCCAAACCGAACGGGATCGCCGACAGAAAGTAACCCACATATCGCAGCAGACTGGCAGGTATGGTGAGCGGCTCTCCGGTGTCCGCATCCACCACCTTGGCTGACAGCGCCATTTTTCCGGGTGTCGCCCCGAACCTTACCCACATGGCTATCACCACGACAGCGGGCAGGATGTAATTCACGAATACATCGGCAGGCCCCATCAGAAATGAGCCGACTGGTGACATGAAACGCAATCGTCCATAAATCACAAAGGTGAGGGGGATCACTATCACCAGCTGAAGGATCACATCAATGAGTGATGCGCCCGCACGTGCCCAAAAACCGACGTACTCTAGCTCAGTAGATTTCACCTTCTGTCTCCCTTAAAAATCTGATCTTGCATCCTATCTCTGCCTAAAAGTGTAGATGGTTTAGCAGGCCAAACGAAACGAAGACGCAGGAGGGCTATGACTCATTGGTGACATAACTGCTGACACCGTATGGCTGAGGCCGAAGCGGCAGACCTTCATACTTACCCCGTTCCGTATACTGAGAATCTCAACTCTTCTTGAGTCAACGTATAAGGAGCCCGTAGTGCCCATCCCCAAAGAAAGTTTGTTCGCGATCCAAGCCGCAGGTGCTGCCGTCCATGCCGCCGATACTGCGCTGAAGTCAGCGGTTCAAGCCTATGCCGACCATGTAGGGCAATCCATGAGTCAAAACCCTTTTGACCTGAACACGGACTCCCTGTTTGAAGAATGGAAAACGGTGGCACGCCTGTCCCAGACACTGGAGCAGATCGAAGCTGAACTGCGCAAGGTACATCAAGCGGCCCAGAACTTGGGACAAGGTGTATTGCTCACAGCGAACGTCAGCCCACGCTTGCGTGCCCCTACCCGTGTACCTATTGCCACTGTTGCCACTGTTGCCAACAGCGTCCCCGTTCTGGAAGCCATTGAGGCTACCGATGTTGTCGTGAAGACGGCACGCAAAGCGAAGCAAGCTGCGACCAAGCCTATTGCCACCAAAGGCGTAGGAAAGGCCGAAGCCAAGAGCAAGAAGTCAACACCGAAGTCTGCTTTGAGCCCCAATACCCAAAAGCTCTGGGATCAGCTCAAGACAGTCTTGAGCGCCAAGAAGTTCACCGCCATCAAACGCACCAAGGTTGGATTGGATGCGGGCCTACCTACAGGCTCGGTCACCGCCTCATTTACCAAGCTGTTGGAAAATGCTTATCTGGCAGAAGATGCATCAGGCGGACTGAAGCTCACTTCCAAGAAGTAAACGCAAGGAGAAACATCCATGAACAAGACCGAACTCGTCGAAGCACTGGCTTCTAAAACCGAACTCTCTAAAGCTGCTGCTGGCCGTGCAGTGGATGCGCTGATTGAGATCATCACCGCCAAGGTAGCGAAGAAGGAAGATGTGCAACTGATCGGCTTTGGTACCTTCAAGGCAGCCAAGCGTGCTGCACGCACAGGCAAGAATCCACGTACCGGTGAAGCATTGAAGATTGCGGCAACGACCGTTCCCCGCTTTACTGCGGGTGCTGCTTTCAAGGCCGCAGTGGCGAAGAAGAAAAAGTAATACGATCTATTGCGGCAACTGCAATAAGAAGACGAAGGGGACTGACAGTGATGTCAGTCCCCTTTTTATCGGACATCGCCACTAGGTGGACCACTGGCCAACGTTCACTAATCTGTCGCCACCGACATGAATGTGCAAAGTGGACTCCAGTTTAAAACTGCGTAAAATTGAATGATGTTGGTGCTCGCGATGTGGTTCACACACCGCAGTTCAACGGGAAGCAGGAGGGAGACGCCGTTACCGGCCGACCTAACCTGCGCTGCCCCCGCAACGGTAAGTGGATGTGTCATCCGACACCGCTTTCTTCACGGTCACTGAGTGCTTTGAACACGCGCTTGGGAAGACGATGGAGGTTGTATCCACCAGCCCGGATACCGGCCAACAAGGTGAAGCTGCGCCTGGCGCAGCTTCGTGACGCTCATGCCTTGGCGGGGAAGCCGAGGAGGGCGATACAACATAAGGCATGCGCTTGAAATGGCACGTAGCTGCAAAGCCTCCCAAATTTCTAGTCCATCCAAGGGACCAGGAACCCCAAAGGTCATATCCACTTTGGCGTATCCACAAACCTGCACTGCACGTAATGTGTACATGTTCAGGCACCGACTTGAATTTCGGGACCCACACTCGCGCCAGCTAGTTAGGGGCGCTTCAGCCAATTGGTGTGTGCAAACCACCTCAAACAGCAATCTGGAGCTGTAGCTTCAAAGCGCGTTACCCACATGTACGTTGATTTGCCAACGCACTAATGACGCCATGAAATCATTTGGCCCTTCACTTACTTTCACTGTTTAATCTCATTCATCACATTTATCAAGGAGCCCCCCAATGCACATCGAACCCGGATTGGTCGACAGTACCAAAATCTTCCTGAGCTACGCCACTGCCACTGCGGCGGCCGTGTACGCCACAAAGCTCGCATTGAATGCGATTAAGAAAGACGGCCCCCTGGCCTTGGTCGCTAGAGCGCTTTTGTGCATTGGCTTGGTTTTCTGCTTCTTTGAGGTCATGCCGCACCAGCCTGTGGGTGTGTCGGAAGTGCACTTGATCCTGGGCACCACCTTGATGCTGATTTTCGGAGTTGCACCTGCT
>Ga0228698_1000573_pt1 | contig 25867 bp, 23 predicted proteins | sample McNCre117_Aug_MG_FD_178015 | JGI IMG/M metagenome (GOLD analysis project Ga0228698, IMG submission 178015) | Freshwater microbial communities from McNutts Creek, Athens, Georgia, United States - 1-17_Aug_MG | ecosystem: Environmental > Aquatic > Freshwater > Creek | place: USA: Georgia...
GTATTGGAAAGGTATCAGTCTAAAGAGGTAACCATTGGATTCCTTTCAAATATAACCTTAGAAAAAGGCATATTTGTATTTTTTGATGCTATTCAGGATTTGCTTGATAAAAAAATATCGGTTTCTGCAATTATTGCTGGTCCGGTAAGTCCAGTCATAAAAGCTGAATTTGAATCTTGCTTGATGATGTTTAGCAACGTGCGCTATTTGGGCTCAGTTTATGGTGAGGAAAAAAAAGCATTTTTTTCAAAAATAGATTTGTTACTTTTTCCCACGCTGTATGTTAATGAGGCTGAGCCCGTTACTCTTTGGGAGGCTATGGCCCATTCAGTTCCGGTCGTTGCGTTACAGAGGGGTTGTATTAAAGAAATGATTCCTCCCGATGCTGGGCGCGTAGTTTTGAATCGAGATGACTTTGTTAGTGTCGTTGCCGAAGAAGTGGCTTCTATGTCGTACTCTTCAACTTTCCTTGCTTCGCGGCGCATGTCTGCACGAAAAGCATTTTTAATGAAACAAAGACAAAGCACACTTTCGTTCGAGCGCTTACTTCATGATATGACGGGTAATTTCGATAAGGGAGCAAAAAATTGATGCAAGATTTATCCTTATTTAAAGTGCCGGCTAATTTTAGGGGGCGTGGTGTATTGGGGGTACAGCTTTGGTGGTTAGTGCAGGCGACTTTATTTCGCTGGTCGCCTCAGGTGGCTTATGGGTTTCGCGCTTGGATTTTACGGTTATTCGGCTGCGTGGTTGGGCGGGGAGTCATTATTCGTCCTTCAGTAGTTATTACTTATCCCTGGAAAGTGAAAATTGGTGACTACGCGTGGGTTGGCGATAACGCCGTTTTGTATAGCCTAGGTGAAATTGAGATCGGTGCACATGCTGTAATATCGCAGCGGAGTTATCTATGCGCAGCTGACCATGACTATACGCAGTTAGATTTTCCAATTCGGAGTCAAAAGATTACGATTGGTACGCAAGCTTGGTTAGCGGCAGATGTTTTTATAGCTCCCGGCGTAAGCATAGGTTGTGGTGGGGTTATTGGTGCAAGAAGTTCAGTATTCAAAAATACTCCAGCTGAGATGATTTGTTTTGGAAATCCTTGCAAGCCTATAAAAAAGAGAGTTTCGTCTACGGTAATATGCTGAGCGCTTTTTTTCTGGATTTTTGGTGATTAATTACTTCTCGCGCTAGTAGTGACTGTGATTTTGTAATTTTTCGCGTTCGGTATTGATTAATACCGAACGTCGGCTCCATTTTTCTTGAATCATGAGATTTTTATTCTGTAGCGGAGACCACATCCTATGATTTGCGTGATATTTAATTATTATGTTAATAATCGCTTAATTAGTCCGACTTCTTGTCTTTTGATGGACAATGTTTGTAATATCTGAAGAGTGTTCTTTTAGATTTTTCATAATAATTCTACTGTTGGGATTTTTTTGCTTTTGAAAGTGTTAAGTTCCTTCAAGTGGACGTACGCGGTATATAAATTTAGGCTGTCACATATGAAAATCCTTCTATATGGTCTGAACTACGCCCCTGAATTGACCGGCATAGGAAAATACACAGGGGAAATGGCGGCTTGGCTGTCTGCAAATGGCCACGAAGTGCGTGTGGTCACGGCGCCACCTTATTACCCGGCGTGGTCAATCAGCCCCGGTTACAGCGGTTGGGCATATCGGAGCGAGCTAATTCAGGGCGTGACGGTGCTGCGATGCCCCTTATGGGTGCCCAAGCGCCCCGGTGGTGCAAAACGCTTGGTGCATTTGGCCAGTTTTGCCATCAGCTCGTTGCCGGTCGTGTTGTGGCAGGCATGGTGGCGGCCTGAATTGGTGTGGGTGGTAGAGCCCGCTTTGTTCTGTGCGCCGGCAGCCCTGGGTGTGGCGCGGCTGAGCCGTGCCAAGGCCTGGTTGCACGTGCAAGATCTGGAGGTGGATGCGGCTTTTGACATGGGCCTGCTCAAAGGCCAGAAGTTGCGCAAATGGGTGCTAAAGGGCGAACGCGCCCTGATGCAGGGTTTCGACGTGGTCAGCACCATATCCCAGCGCATGCGGGAGCGCATTTTGGCCAAAGGCGTGCCCACCCACAAAGCGGTGTTGGCGCCCAACTGGGTGGACGTAGCGGCTATTGCCCCCACGCTGTATGCCGGAGACGGTTCGTCCCAAAAGCTGGAATTAAACAATTACCGCGTGGCACTGGGTTTGGGTGCCCACCAGCTGGTGGCGCTTTATTCCGGCAATATGGGCGGCAAGCAGGGCTTGGAGCTCTTGGGCCAGGTTGCCAATTTGCTGGAGGGTTACCCCGAAATTACTTTTGTGCTGTGTGGCGATGGCCCGGCAAAAGTCAAACTGCAGGAACAATGCAAGCACCTGCCCCAGGTGCACTTCATGCCGCTGCAGCCGCAGGAAAAGCTTTCCGAGCTCTTGTCCATGGCCGATATCCATTTGCTTCCCCAAAGGGCAGATGCCGCCGACTTGGTTATGCCGAGCAAGTTGACCGGCATGTTGGCCAGCGCCCGCCCGGTTATTGCCACGGCACGCGCGGGAACCGAGTTGGCCGAAGTGGTGGAAAACTGTGGCTTGGTGGTTCCGCCAGAAGATCCGCGTGCCATGGTGAATGCCATTCTGGCGCTGGCAAAAGACCCGGAATTGCGCCAACGTCTGGGTGCGGCAGGCCTGAAGCATGCCCGCGATTATATGGACCGGGACTCGGTGCTCAGCCAGTGGATGGTGGAAGCCTCTTCCCTGTTTGGCGAGCTGACCTGAGCTATTGCAAGGCAACGCCAAAAGCGCTTGCCAGCTTTTCCAGCTCGGGGCGCACGTTTTTGTGCGCCCGGTTCACCATGTCTTTAATGCGCTGTTTGTAGTGGGCGTCCAAGGTGTCCCAATTGGCAAACGCCACGGTGGCCAAGGCCGGTTGCACGCCGCCTTCATTCACGCCGTGTGCCAACGCTGTGTCAAAGGCGGCCCACATTTCGGCATCCATTTGGCTGCGGTACAGTTTGGCCGTGGCCAGGTAGGCCCAGCCGTAGGGAAAGGTGGGGCGCAGTTGGGCTTCGCTGCGGTAGTGGGCAATGGCCTGGTCCCAGAAGGCGTTGGCCTCGCTTGGGGTAGTGGCTTGTGCGGCAATGGCCTGCTGGGAGTACAAATAGGCCAGGTCGCCCTGCAGTTCGGCGTCGTCGGGGCTGATCTGCAGGCCTTCTTGCAGGATTTGCGCGGTTGGGGCCCAGCGCCCAGGCAGTGTGGAAAGGCCTTCGGCGTTGCGCCAGGCGGTTACCTGGGTTCGGGCCGCCATGGTGCCAAGCGCTGCCCAGGCCGAGCGCCCACCAAACCACAGGCTCAGGGCGGCAAAGGTGGCCAGCGCCACCAGGGCCAGCGCCAACAACAGGCCCCGCGCAAGGCGCTTCACAGCGGGCCCCATATGCGTGCAGGCTTGTCAATGGCCATGCTCCGGGCCTTGTCCTCGCCATAGTGTTGCAGCACCGCCTGGTAGCCCTCGCTCAGCAGGGGCGGGCGGGAGTCCAGGTTGTGGGCGTCGGTGGCCAGCAGGCAGTTGTGGCCGGCGTCTATCAGGTCAAAAGCAATGCGCTGGGCGGTGCTGCCAAAGCGGCCCACCAGGGACCCGGCGGTAAGCTGCAGCCAGCAGCCGGCCTCGGTAAATTCGCGTATTTTGTTGGTGTCGGCCATAACGCTTTTATTTCGCTCGGGGTGTGCAATCAGCGGCCGAATTTTTTGGCGCAACAGGCTGTAAATGTAGCGGCCGCTGCCCACCGGAATCATTTGGTGGGGAAACTCCAGCAACACAATGCGGTAGCCGTCTACCGTGCCCAGAAAAGGCACTTGGTTGTCGGCAATCAGGTCAATCAGCTCGGGGCACAGGCGCGCTTCGCCACCCATGCGCACCGTGAGCGGGATGCCGGCCTGCTGCAAGGCGCCGGCATATTCCTGCACCGCGCCTTCCAGGTTGCGGCGTTGGTTGGGGTAGCGGTCGGGGTGCACGTGCGATGTGAGCACGGCCTGCCGAATGCCATCGGCCACAGCGGCACGGGCCAGGTCCAGCGCCTGTTCCATGGTCTCGGGGCCGTCGTCAATGCCGGGCAAAAAATGACAGTGCAGGTCAATCATGGGCAATGCAGGGCATCAAAATACAAAACGATGCGGTGCTTCAGGCGGTGGCCGGCTTCTTGGCAGATTTTTCGTCTGCTGTATCGCCTTTTTTGCCTTTTTTGCTTTTCTTGCCCGCGCCACCGTAGCCGCCATACCCACCGTACCCACCATAGCCACCGTAACCCGAGTAGCCATATTTGCCATAGCCCGAGTATTCACCGTAATATTTTTCGGCTTTGTCAAAGTCCAGTGCGTTCAGCACCACGCCCACCATGTGGCCGTTGGCCCGGCGCAAGCGCTGAATCGCTTTGCGTGCCAGCGGATAGGGCGTGCTGAGCGCCTTGGCAATAAAGATCACGCCGCTCACCTTGGATGCAATCACCTGGGCGTCGCTCACCAGTTCAACCGGCGGTGAGTCAATCACAATGATTTCAAAATGCGTGCCCAGCAGTTCCAGGGTGCTGGCAAAGCGCTCGGAAATAAGCAGTTCCAGCGGGTTGGGTGGAATCATGCCCGAGCCAATCACCATCAGGTTGGTGCCTTCTACACTTTGCAGGCAGTGGTTCAATTCGGCGGTGCCCGCCACCAGTTCCGACAAGCCCGGGGCATGGGGGTCCAGCCCAAAGCTTTTGGCGACGCTGGGGCGCCGCATATCGGCGTCAATCAGCAGGGTTTTCTTGGTGGCCGAATGGGCCATGGCCAGGTTGCTGGAGAACGTGGTTTTGCCTTCCCCCGGAATGCTCGAGGTAACCAGCAGCGTGCGGGTGCGCAGGTCCACCGACGACAGCAGCACGCCGGTGCGGGCCGTGCGAATCGCCTCGGCATACATAGACTGCGGTGCGTCCACCACCATGCGGCCGCTGACGCTGCGCTCGGCTTCGTCTTTGTCCAGCATCGGCATCACAGTGAGCAGCGGTTGTTTCAGGCGCGTTTCCACGTCTTCTGTGGTTTTCAGGGTGTTGTCCAGCACTTCCATCAGCAAGGCCAGCATGGCCCCCACCAACAGGCCCAGCACCAGGGCGACAGACACAATCAGGGGCTTGTTGGGGCGCACCGGGCCGTGTGGCGGCACGGCGGCGTCTACCACCCGGGCCACCAGGGTTTGCAGGTCGCCCGTGACATTGGTTTCCTTGGCGCGTTTGACAAACATGTCATACATTTGCTGGTTGGAGTCCACCTCGCGTTCGTACACGCCCAGGGCAAATTCTTTGCGGTTCACACTCACGGCGGTGCCGCGTGCCTGGGCCAGAGCGCCTTCCAGCATTTTTTCGGTGCTGCGGGCGCGCTGGTATTCGTTTTCAATGCCGCCCACCACCAGGTCCACCTGGCGTTTCAGGTTCTCTGCGGCCGCCTTGGCTTCCGAGGCGGCCTGCACATATTTGGGGTGGTCTTTACCGTAGCGTTGCGACACTTCGGCCAGTGTGCGGTCGGCATCGCTGGACTGGCGCTTGGCATCGGCCACCTGGGCATTGATCAAGACCGCCGGTTGCGAAGCCAGGTCGCCAGTGGTGGCGGCAGATTTCACGGTCTGGTAGGTGGCTTCCAGTTCGGCGCGGTGGGTGCGGGCTTCAATCAGGCGAATTTGCAGCTGTTCCACTTGCTGGCCAGAACCGTTTTGGGCCGAGTCTTTCAGGCTGACCACGCCGGCTTTCTCGCGATAATTTTGCAAGGCCTGTTCCGACTGGGTTAGCTTGTCTTTCAGGCCACTGAGCTGTTCTTGCAGCCAGTCGGAGGCGGAGCGCGTCATTTGGTAGCGCGCGTTCAGGTCGTTTTCTATATAGGTTTGTGCCAGGGCGTTGGCCACGGTGGCCGACAAGGCGGCATCGGGCGAGGTAAACCGAATCACCGCCAGCTGGCTCAGGCGAATGGGCTCAATGCTCAGGTTGGCATTGAAGGTGGGCAGCACCGCTTCGGCCAGTGTGGTTTCGTTCCATTCTTTGGGGGCCTTGTTCAGAGAGAAGCCAATGTGCTCCAGCAGGGCCGCCACGCCTTTTTTGGGTGCGCGGGGGTCGTATTCCGGGTTGTCGTAGAGCTTGAGCTTTTCAATGGTTTTCAGCGCCACGTCGCGCGACTTGATAATTTCCACCTGGGTCTGAAAATATTCCCGTGTGGCGCCCAGACCGCTGTAAACGTCTTCAATTGACAGTACGTTTTTCTTATTGGTTTCAATCAAAACCGTGGTCTTGGCCTCGTACATCGGCGTCAGCACAAAGGCAATCACGCCGGCCACCAGGGTCACCGCCAGGGCAAAGGCAAATATTGCCCATTTGTGTTTTCGCAGTGTGCGCCAGTACTCCACAAAGTCCAGGCGGGGTTCACTGTCTGCCGGGTTATGCAAAAAGTGGGTAGACAACGCGGGCGGGTTTGCAGGCTTATCGGTCATAAATGGGGCAGCGGTGGGTGCGAAGGGCAGCTAAATAGTGGGCGGGGCGGGGAGCGGACGGGGCCAATCAGAAGAAAGACTCTTCTACGAAAATGGTGTCGCCCGGGCTGACTGCGGTGTGCAGATCGGCTTTTTGCGGGCCCGCTTTGGGGTTGCTTTCCCGAATGATGGAAATCTTGGAAAACGACGCCCGTTCCTTGAAGCCACCGGCCAGCGAGCTGGCCTTGAGCACCGTCAGGCCGGGCTGAAAGGGGTAGCCACCGGGGTGCTCCACCATGCCATTGATATAAAACGGCCGGTATTCCTCGATGGTGACCGAAACCCGGGGGTTCAGCAGGTAGCGGCCAATCAGGCCGGCCGTGATGGTGGCTTCTATTTCACCCGTGGTGCGGCCCAGGGCCCGAATTTCTCCCAGCACCGGGTAGGGAATGGTGCCGGCGTCGGTCAGGCGCACGCGCTCACGGCCCAGGTCGTCTTCGCCAAAGACCCGAATGGTAATCACGTCGCCGGCCGCCAGCTGGTAGCTGGACAAGGGCTTGTCGGCGTCGGCCGTCTGCCCTGGCGCGGGCGTTTGGGTTTGCGCATGCGCCGAGACACAGGGCAGGGCGCAGGCCAGCAGGACCCCCAGCAGACAGAGTTTGGCGCGGTGAAAAAATGACAGCATGGGTTCTTTGGGGTTCGGGGTTGGGGGCGTGGTGGATGGGTGGAGGTAAGGGAGTGTGAGGCCAGGCGCAGGGCCTACAGCGAGGCGTCCAGGGTTACCAACGCAATATTGCGGTTGTAGGCATAGCCCACGGTATTGGAGCTGCGCACGGCATTGCTCAGAGAAAAGCCCAGGCGCAGCCAGCGCTGCACCTGGTATTGCAAGCCCAGGGCCACGGTGTTGGTGGTGTCTGCGCGGGTAATGCCGGTGCCTTGGTAGTCGGTCTGCAGCGAACTGATGCCGACATTGCTGGAAATATAGGCGTTCCAGCGGTGAATCCAGCTGGCATCGGCCGAGCTGTTAATTACAAAGCTGCCATAGCCGGTGGTGTCGGCGGCTGCGCGGCTGGTGTGCGCCACCCAGCTGCTGTAGGTGAGGGGCTGCCAGCTAATTTGCGCTTCCCAGCTGCCGCCGGCATAGCTGCCCCGGCTGCCGTCGCCAAAGTCTTTGGTCATTTGCCCCAGCTTCACCAAGCCGGTGGTGGCGGCCGTGGCCTCCCACGTGAGACCGGCAAAGTAGTGGCGCTCGGCATTGTTGTTAATGGCGCCGTTGGGGTAGCTGAAAAAGTCGTTGCGCACTTCCACCAGGGCCATGCTTTGCGTTCCCACCCGCACAAAAAAGCGGCCTGCGACCGAAGTTTGGTTGACGTCGTAGGCAGCCGTGCTGCTGAGGTTGTTTTGGTAGGTTTTGCTTTGGCTGCCAGCGTCAATTTCTATGCGGCCCTTGGCTTCGCGTGCGCCATAAATAAAGCGGCCATCGATATTGGCCGTTTGCCATTGGTTGGGCACTGCCTGCACCGCCAGGTCGTTGCTGCCGCGCGGATCGATGCCGTTCACCAGGCCCACCGAAAGCCCGGAGCTGGCCCGCACCGAATAGATGTTGTCAGCGGCGAAGTGCAGGTCGCTGGTGGTGAAGTTGTCGGCGCTGCTATTGAGGTAGTTGGTGCGGTTCAGGGCGGCGCTGCCGGTGTAGCGGTCGCCGTGGTTCTTCATTTCGGCCACCACCTGGGGCGCCAGGCTGTAATAGCTGGTGGCAATTGCGTTGTTGGTGGTTTGCTGCAAGTTGTCGTCATAGCCATAGCCGGCCTTGACGGTGGGGTACAGGTAGAGGCCGTTTTCCAGCTTGTAGGCGGCAGCGCCCAGGGGCACCGGGGCCGTCAAAATCGTGGCGCTGGTGGCGCCCAGTGAACCCGAAAAGCTGGTGCTTTTAATGTCATACAACGGCGTGCTTTCGGCTGCTGCAGCGTCGGCTGGGGGCGCAGACGCTGGCGACACGGAGGTCGCGGAAGACACTGAAGGCGCAGAAGACACTGAAGCCTCTGGTGCCGCTGCACCTTGTGCTGCGGCTACCGACGCCAGCGCCATGGGCACCGTGCCTGCCAAAAATAGTTGCAGAAATATATTGCTGCGCACACCCAATCCCTTGGTAAGCCTGGGCCCCTTGCTGGGCATCTGGTCAGGCTAAAAATTATTATATTTACGGTCGAATTTTAATTCGTACCCATCCCTGTACGGGTTTTTACCACGCTTGCATGGCATTCAACCCGATTACCCCCGTTATTCACGCCAATTCTGTACCCGGACTGCGCCGCGTTTTCTGAAAACGCTCCGATGGCAAGTTTCCCGCCACCCAGCCCATGGCCAATATCACCACCATGGTGAGCGCATTGGCCGGTATCTGCAAATTGAAGTCCACCGTGCTATGCATGGTTAATGCCACAATCGCCATGGCCACGCCAAAAGCCATGCCCCAGGGCAGGCGCGACCGGCGGCGTGCCATCAGCCACACCATCCGGACCAAACTCGAAACCGCCACCAGGCCCAGCAAAGCCAGGCCCGGCAGGCCGTAGTCGCTGGCTATTTCTACAAAGTCGTTGTGGGCGTGGCTGACGTAGGCGTTGCCATAGGTTGGCGAGCGATAGGTCATGAACAGGTTGTAAAAACTGCCACCGCCACTGCCGGTTAGCCAATAGTCCTTGACCAAAGGCAAGGCCAGCCGGGCGGCTTCGGTGCGCGCTTCCACCGACTCGGACAGGCCGCCGTCGGCCACGCGCAGCTCGGTGTCTTCAATCCGTTGCACCACTTTTTCCAGGCCAACGCCGGTGCCCACCACCAGCACGTCAATCACAATCAGGCTGAGCACCAGGGCAATGGTTTGCGGGGCGGTTTTGCGGGCCAGCAGCACGGCCAGCAAACCGGCCACCAGCAAAGCCGTAAAAAAGGCCGAGTTGCCCATGCGGGAGCGGGTGAGCACCAGGGCAATCACCATTACCACCAAATACAGGCGCAAGCGCATGGTGGGGCTGAGCACAAAGGCAATTGCGGCCTTGGTACGTGCCTGCCAGTTGGCATAGTGCCGGCTCTTGCCGTCCAGGCGGGCCAGCATCAGGCCAATGCCCATGGACAGGCACATGCACAAATAGCCGGCCAGGCTGTTGTGGTAAACGTAGGTGCCCAGCATGCGATCGTGGGCAATGTCAACAAAGAACAGGGTGTAGTGCAGTTTCATGGAAAACAACAACACGCCCACAATGGATTGCAACAGGCCGCTGAAAACCAGGGTTGCGGCGGCCCGGTTGAGCCGGTCGCTGTCGCGCAGCGTCATGGTGGCCAACAAAAAGGCAGAAAAATAGACAAAGCACAAAGACGCCGTAATGTGGCTTTGGTAGACGTCCAGCGAAAGCGTCATGCTGCTGGCCGGCGCTTCGGCTGCGGCCGCCAGCGGTGACAGCAGCTGCACCCACGCCGCCGGCAAGGGCAGGGTTTGCGCCCAAGACCACAGCAGCATGGCGAACAACAGGCCCAGTGGCCAGGCAAACGGTTGGAGTTGGCTGAGTGCCTGGGTGCTGTGGTGGCGCCAGGCCCAGACCATGCCCCCCAACAAGGCCACGACCAGCAGCACCAAAATGCCAATGGCCCAGGTGCGGTTGCTGCCCAATGGAAGGGGCGCCCAGACCAGCAGGGCCAGCAGCCCGCCGTAAACCCAGCGGTCGTGCACGGGGGGCACCCCCGGGCGCACGGCGGCCGTCTTGGCCGATGAAGCGTGATTCCGCATTGTTTTTGTTTCCCTTGTTCCCTTGTTCCCTTGTTTCCCTTATTGCTCTGTTGTCGCTGTCGTGTGCCCCGCCAGTTTGTGATGCGCGCTATTCCGGGGGGAGCGCAGGCAAAAAAAAGGCAGCCCGAAAGCTGCCGATTTTTTGAACAGAGGTGGCCCGGCTTGTATTAGCTGCGGCTGACGTTGTGGCGGTCGTCGCCGTCGCCGTAGCAATGGCCACGCTCGTGCTCAAAGGATTTGTGTTCTTGTGCCAGCTTTTTCAAAGCGGCTTCAATGGCCTTTTCCCGGGCCTGTGCCTCGGCCAGCATTTTGGCTTTGGCAGCAGCAAGTGCCTTGGCCAGTGCTTCTGCTTCGGCTTTTGCCTTGGCTTCTGCTTGTTCCTTGCTGTTCTTTGCATCAGCGAAGGCGGTGGAGCCAACAGCCGCGATGGCGACCGCGAGCAGTAATTGCTTGAACAATTTTTTCATATCAAACTCCCAGATTTTGTTTCTAAACCAAGCAGTCGATACTGCCCCTGTGGCGGTAATTTATCACAGGCTCTGCATTTTGTCTATTTTGCGTTTGTTATTTGGCGCGCAATGCCCCGGTTTTCTGCTAGTGCATTGGGGTGCGTTTTCGGTGCACGCAGACGGTTTGCACTGCCCTGGGGCATGGCGGGGTGGAGTATTTCAACTGGGTGACAAATTAATTAATTTGCTGGTTTTAAATGGACATTAAAAGTGCATCCACGGTGCGCCCCATTAATTTCGCACCAAGTTGGCGCCCGAATATCGGGATTTTTTCTTTTTTGCACGGGGCGCGGCATCAAGCCGCTGCACAGACCCGGTTGCGACCCTGTTGTTTTGCTGCATACATGGCCGCGTCCGCACGTTGCTGCAGGGCTTGAATAGTCTCAAGCGGGACGCTGTCCTGGTCTTCCCAGGCGGCCACGCCAATGCTTGCAGTGACGTGTAAATGCAACAAACCAATCGACGGGTTCAGGTTCTCAATCGATTTTCGCAGCGTTTCTGCCAGTCGCATGGCCCCTGCGCTGCCTGTGTTGGGCAGCAATATGGCAAATTCTTCGCCGCCTATGCGCCCTACAAGGTCGCAGTCGCGCACGGTGTTGCGCATGCAGGCGGCCACTTCTTTTAAAACCGTGTCGCCTGCGGCATGGCCGTGTGTGTCGTTAATGGCCTTGAAATGGTCCAGGTCAATAAAAATAACCGCGCAGGTCGCCTGTGGTGTGGCGGTTTGCAAATATTGCTTGCAGTGGGCGTAGTAGGCGCGGGTGTTGAGCACGCTGGTCAGCATGTCGTGGCTGGCGATTTTTTCCAGTTGCTGGTTGTAGTCGCGCATGCGCTCAAAGTAGGAAACGGAACGGGCACCAAATACATGGAAGAAAATACCCATATAAATCATGCCGAAGCAGGCGGTTGCCATGGCGTTACCCGAATAGGGCGCCAGCATTATGCCGTTGCTGACAATTAACCACGCGACCGAAAACACCGTAATAAACCAGCCGGCACCTGCGCCCAGCAGGATAAATACACCGGGAATATTGGTGAAAAACCACAGCAGGCGCAACGCGTCGCTGGGAACCAGCCACAGGGCCGATGTGTATTCCATCAGGCAAATAATTTCATATGCCCAGCCCACGGTTCGGAAGCGGTGTTTTTTGCCGCGCAAAATCAACCATAGTCCAAACGAGGCCAGGGTAAATAGTTGCATGGACACCATATGCGGTGAATGAATGCGGTTCAGTTGGGTGTATTCGCCACCAATGAACACAGCGGTGAGCAGTGCGCCCGCCAACAGCAGGGAGATCAGGAATTTGTAGCGAAATGCCTCAAATTCTTCGCTTTGTTCAAATTGCGCAGCCCCGAAAAGCCAGCGGCTAAGCCAATGGGGTTCCACAAATTACCTGCTCGTTTGCACTTTCAGGCGGATAGATTCCACCGCCCACCCCTTGGTGCGCAAGTGCGCCAACAATGCGGGCAGCAGCTGGCGCAGCTTGGCCGCGATGGCATTGTTGTCTAGCAGCAAGCACCAAACCCCATCATCTATAGGCCCGGCCCTTACCCCTTTGCGCAGGGGAAGCGGCAATAATGATTGAATACACTGCAAGCGGGCGCTCGACTCTTCGGCCAACTGGCACAGGTGCGCCAATGAGGGGGCCTCCTGCGTTGCCTGCAGCAAGGTAAATGTGTGTGGGCGTCGCTGCATGGCCTCTTTGTTTCGCAGTGCGGGGTGTTTTGACAGGAAAGACAATGCAGATAATTATCACGGATCCGAGGCTACGGCGCGCGTATGCATTTTCTCTCAGTGGTGTGCAGCTGGCCGCAGTGGTGCTGGCCCTCTCGCTGAGTCTCATGTTGATTTCCGCCGGTCTTTACCACTGGGTGTTTCTCAAGGGCGCGCGCGAGGGCTGGCCCGTTATCAGCACGGTGGTGCGCTTGATGGTGCGGGACGAAGTGGCCCAGCGGGATCGGTTCGTGCGCGAGAACATCGATTTGCTGGCCCGCCGCCTGGGTGAAATGCAGGCCAAAATGGGGCAATTGGAGTCACTCGGTGAGCGCGTTTCCGGGCTGGCGGGCATCAATCCAGCCGACATCCGGGCAAAGCCGGGGCAGGGCGGGGCGCTGGTGGGCGGTCATCCCTTGTCAATGGATGAGTTGCAAGTGGCCATGGCCGATTTGGAGCAATTGAGCAACCAGCGCACCGACGTCATGACGGTTATTGAGTCGCGTTTGTTTGCGCAACGCGTGAAGAAAATGATGGTGCCAACCCAGGCACCGGTGCTCACGGGCAATTTGGGCTCTACGTTCGGTTGGCGCATTGATCCGTTCACGGGGCGCTCTGCGTTGCACACCGGGCTTGATTTTCCGGCAGACCCCGGAACGCCCATTTATGCAGCGGCTGGCGGTGTGGTTGTGACCCAGGAGTTCCATCCCCAGTACGGCAATATGATTGAAATTGACCACGGAAACGACCTGATTACCCGCTACGCGCATTCTTCCCGGGTATTTGTCAAAAAAGGCGACCTGATTAAACGCGGCCAAAAAATTGCCGAGGTTGGCACCACGGGGCGCTCCACCGGCCCGCATTTGCATTTCGAGGTGCTGGTGCAGAACGTTCCGCAGGACCCGCAGAAGTTCCTCAATGCGGGCAATGGCCTGGAAGCCCCCAAAACGCTTGCCGTCGCGGCGTCGCCGGCGCCAAAACAAGGGCCGTTATCGGTGACAGATTCGCCCGCTGCGCCATTGGTGGGCAGTTCTGCCAACGCAAATGGGATTGGTGCAGGCGGTCAACGCTAAAATCAGCGGTTTTGGTATTTCGGCCAGCCATCCGGTGCCCCGGTGCTTGATATTGACTGAACTGCCCCTATTTCAAATTGACTCGAAAAGGACTGCGCTGTTCTGCTGCCCACGGTTGGGTTTCAGGCCAGTCTGGTGTGCATGGCTATTAACTTTCTTACCAAAATTTTCGGCAGTCGCAATGACCGTCTCCTCAAACAATACCGTTCGGTGGTGGCGCGCATCAATGCCATGGAGCCCCAGTTTGAGACGCTGAGCGATGCCGATTTGAAGGCGAAAACCCAGGAATTCAAAGACCGCTACGCCGCCGGAGAAACGCTGGACGCGTTGTTGCCGGAGGCGTTCGCGGTGGTTCGGGAAGGCTCCAAGCGCGTCATGAAAATGCGCCACTTCGATGTGCAAATGCTGGGCGGCATGGCGCTGCACCACGGCAAAATTTCGGAAATGCGCACCGGTGAGGGCAAGACCCTGACGGCGACCTTGCCGGTGTACCTGAATGCCCTCAGCGGCAAAGGGGTGCATGTGGTCACGGTCAACGATTACCTGGCATCACGCGATGCCCAGTGGATGGGGCGCCTCTACAACTTCCTGGGACTGACGGTTGGCATCAATCTGCCGCAGGCTTCACGCGAAGAAAAGCAGGCCGCTTACCGGGCCGACGTGACATATGGCACGAATAACGAATATGGCTTTGACTATTTGCGCGACAACATGGTCTACGAGGCGGCAGACCGGGTTCAGCGTGGCCTGAATTACGCCATTGTGGACGAAGTGGACTCGATTCTGATTGATGAGGCGCGCACCCCCCTGATCATCAGCGGCCAGGCCGAAGACCACACCGCCACCTATATTGCAATGAACCGCGTCGTGCCATTGTTGGTGCGCCAGGAGGGCGAGGCCGACCCCCTGACCGGCGAAGGCGTTACCAAGCCGGGTGATTTCACGCTGGACGAAAAGTCGCATCAGGTGTTCCTGACCGAGCGTGGTCACGAAAATGCCGAACGCATTCTTTCGGCACAGGGTTTGTTGCCGGAGGGGGCTTCCCTGTACGACCCGGCCAATATTTCGCTGATGCACCATTTGTATGCAGCGCTGCGCGCCAACCAGCTCTACCACCGTGACCAGCACTATGTGGTGCAGCAGGGTGAGGTGGTGATTGTGGATGAGTTCACCGGCCGGCTGATGACCGGCCGCCGCTGGAGCGACGGCTTGCACCAAGCGGTGGAAGCCAAGGAAGGCGTGGCCATCCAGGCCGAAAACCAGACGCTGGCTTCGATTACCTTTCAGAACTATTTCCGACTCTACGCGGGCTTGGGTGGCATGACCGGCACGGCCGATACCGAAGCCTACGAGTTCCAGGAAATCTACGGCCTGGAAACCGTCGTGATACCGCCCAATCGCATCAGCCGGCGCGAAGACCAGCTGGACCGCGTGTACAAAACCACACGCGAGAAGTACGAGGCCGCAATCAAGGACATTCGCGAATGCTACGAACGGGGCCAACCGGTGCTGGTGGGCACGACCTCGATTGAGAATTCCGAAATCATTGCCCAGTTGCTGGAAAAAGAAAAGCTGCCGCACCAGGTGCTGAATGCCAAGCAACACGCCCGTGAGGCCGACATTGTGGCCCAGGCCGGCCGCGCCAAAATGATCACCATTGCCACCAATATGGCGGGTCGGGGAACCGACATCGTGCTGGGCGGCAATATGGAGAAAGCCATTGAGGCGGTGCAGGAAAACGCGGCGCTGGACGATGCCGCCAAGGCCCAGCAAATTGCCGATATTCGCGCCCAATGGCAAAAGGACCACGAAGCCATCAAGGCTTTGGGTGGTTTGCGCATTATTGCCACCGAGCGCCACGAGTCGCGCCGCATTGACAACCAGTTGCGTGGCCGTTCGGGACGCCAGGGTGACCCTGGCTCCTCGCGCTTTTACCTCAGCCTGGACGATGCACTGATGCGCATCTTCGCCGGCGAGCGCGTCAAGGCCATCATGGACCGCCTGAAAATGCCCGATGGTGAAGCCATTGAGGCCGGCATTGTCACGCGCAGTATTGAAAGTGCGCAGCGCAAGGTGGAGGCGCGCAACTTTGACATGCGCAAGCAATTGTTGGAATACGACGATGTTTCCAACGACCAGCGCAAAGTCATTTACCAACAGCGCAACGCCATTTTGGACGCCGTCGATTTGAATGCACAAATTAGTGCGTTGCGCGAAGGCTGCTTCGAAGATTTGGTGCGCCAGTATGTGCCGGTGGACACCGTCGAAGAACAATGGGACCTGGCGGCGCTGCAACGCGTGCTGGCGGACGAGTGGTCGGTGCACATCGATCTGGTTTCCATGGTTGCGCAGGCCAGCGCGATCACCGATGAAGACATTGTTTCCCGCGTAGTAGAGGCCGCCAACGCCGTGTTCCAGGCCAAGTTGGACTTGGTGGGTGAGCCCAACTTCCTGCAATTTGAGCGCATGGTTTTGTTGCAAAGCATCGACACCCAGTGGCGTGACCACCTGAGTGCCCTCGACTACCTGCGCCAAGGCATCCATTTGCGCGGATATGCCCAAAAACAACCCAAGCAAGAATACAAGCGCGAAGCGTTCGAGTTGTTTGGGCAGTTGCTGGACTCGGTTAAAAACGAGGTCAGCAAGACCCTGATGACGGTCCAGATTCAGTCGGGTGCACAGCTCGAAGATGCGGCCCAGGAAATGGAGACCCGCGCTGAAAACATCAGCAACGTAACCTACACCGCCCCAACGGAAACCGGCGAGGTGGAAACCACGCTAGACGAACACACGGTGCGCGCGGCCAGTGCTGCGGCAACCGCGAGCGCGGCGGCACGCATTGGACGCAACGACCCTTGCCCCTGTGGCAGCGGCAAGAAGTACAAGCAGTGTCACGGAAAGCTGGCTTAATTCCACGTCCCTGCCTTTATTGCACCCATTCAGATCCGCACCATGCCTGTAAATCTTCCCCTCCCGCTCAGTGAATCGCTGTTCCCGATTGCCGGTATGCGCATCGGTGTCGCCGAAGCTGGCATCCGCAAACTCAACCGCAAAGACCTCACGGTGATGCTGCTGGACGAAGGCGCCCATGTCTCGGGCGTTTTCACCAGCAACCGGTTTTGCGCTGCACCGGTTCAAATTTGCCGCGAGCACCTGGCCGGTGGCAACGAGGTGCGTGCCCTGCTGATCAACACCGGCAATGCGAATGCAGGAACCGGTGCCGATGGCCTGGAGCGTGCCCGCCGCAGCTGTGCGGCACTGGCCGAGCGATTGGGTTTTGTGGCCACGCAGGTCTTGCCATACTCCACCGGCGTCATCATGGAGACCCTGCCGGTAGACCGGATTGAGGCCGGGCTGAATGCGGCAATTGCCGATGCGCGGGTGGACAACTGGTTGCGTGCGGCCGAGGCCATCATGACCACCGACACCCAGCCCAAGGCATTCGGCGTGCAAGCCGATGTGGCGGGGCAACGCATCCGTGTGACCGGAATTAGCAAAGGTGCCGGCATGATTCGCCCGAATATGGCGACCATGTTGGGCTTTATTGCCACCGACGCCTGCATCGATCCGGCCCTGATGAAGCCGCTGGCGCTGGCGCTGGCCGAGGGCTCTTTCAACCGGGTGACGGTGGACGGCGATACGTCTACCAACGATTCCTTGACCATTATTGCCACCAATCGGGCGGGCAATGCACCCATCACGAGCCTGGATTCGCCGGAAGGCCAGGCCTTGTTTGCGGCCATGCTCGATGTTGCGCGGCGTTTGGCACAGGCAATTGTTCGCGATGGCGAAGGTGCCACCAAATTCATCAGTGTGGTGGTCGAGGGTGGCCGCGATGCCGCCGAATGCCGCCAAGTGGCCTATGCAATTGCCCATTCACCCTTGGTTAAAACGGCTTTTTATGCCAGCGACCCCAATTTGGGCCGCATTCTGGCAGCTGTGGGGTATGCCGGCATCGCCGATCTCGACCAGTCGGGCATTGATCTGTACCTGGACGATGTGCATGTGGCCACGTCCGGTGGGCGCAATCCGGCCTACCGCGAGGAAGACGGTCAGCGCGTGATGAAACAAAGTGAGATCACGGTGCGCGTTGGTTTGGGACGTGGCGATGCGCGTGAAACCGTCTGGACCTGTGACTTCAGCCACGACTACGTCACCATCAACGCGGATTACCGTTCCTGACCCGGGCCAAGGCTGCTGCATGACCGACCGTTTCGATCAATTTCTGGCGCGTGCGACTTTGTTTATGGAGCGCGTGGAGGCATCGCTGCCGCAGCATTTGCTGGCGCCCGACTGGGGTGCCTCTATCGCCTTTCGCTACCGCCGGCGGCGCAGCGGGCAGGGCGTGATTGCGCAGGTCCGGCACGTTGGCGCCATGCGCCTCCAGGACTTGCAAGAAGTTGACGACCAAAAAGAGAAAATTCGCCGCAATACGGCGCAGTTCGTGCAGGGCCTGGGTGCCAACAATGTGCTGCTGACCGGGGCCCGTGGCACCGGCAAGTCGTCGCTTATCCGGGCTTGTCTGCACACCTACGCAGACCAGGGTTTGCGCCTGATTGAGGTCGACAAGGCCGATTTGGTGGACTTGCCCGACATCGTCGAGCTGGTTGCCGAGCGGCCCGAGAAGTTCATCATTTTTTGCGATGACCTGAGTTTTGACGAAGGCGAGTCGGGCTACAAAGCACTGAAGTCGGTGCTGGACGGATCGGTTGCCGCAGCAACGCCCAATGTGCTGATCTATGCCACCAGCAACCGGCGGCATTTGCTGCCCGAATACATGTCGGAAAACCTCAGCTACACGCACACCGAAGACGGTGAGGTGCATCCGGGCGAGGTGGTGGAGGAAAAGATTTCGCTTTCCGAGCGTTTCGGTTTGTGGGTCAGTTTTTATCCGTTTTCGCAAGACGAATATCTCAAAATCGCGGGCCAGTGGTTGGCGTCCTTTGGCATTGCTGCTGCCGAGATTGAGGCGGCCCGACCACACGCTTTGTTGTGGGCCCTGGAGCGTGGTTCGCGCAGCGGCCGTGTGGCGTTTCAATTCGCCCGGGACTACGCGGGGCGCGCAGGGTCTGCGACATGACCGTCTCGGCGCCTTTGGTTGCCGACCCACAGCAGGCCCGTGAAGGGGGCCTGGAGCGTGCCATTACAGAAGTGGCGGTGGGGGTTTTGCAGCGACCTGATGGGCAATTCTTGCTGTGTACGCGTCCGCCGGGCAAGGCCTATGCCGGGTACTGGGAGTTTCCAGGCGGGAAACTGGAGGCCGGTGAAAGCGTTGAGCGGGCGCTGCGCCGGGAATTGGAAGAAGAGTTGGGCATCCGGATTGGGCCGGTTACGCCCTGGCGCGAGAGCGTGGTCGATTATCCCCATGCCTTGGTTCGCCTGCATTTTTGCAAAGTCTTTGCCTGGGACGGCGCGCTGCAAATGCGTGAAGGTCAGCAGGCGCGCTGGCAAACACTGCCGGTGGATGTGACGCCGGTACTGGCCGGCACGGTGCCCGTGCTGGACTGGCTGCGGGAAGAATTCGGGCCCAGGGATTAGTTGTTGCGCGGGTCACCAAAAGGCGCATCATCGGGCGCAGCGGTGACCGGGACCGCAAACGTTTCGCTGGCCCAGGCGCCAATGTCGATCTGTTTGCAGCGCTCGCTGCAAAATGGTCGGTAGGGGTTGCTGGGTGCATACACGCTGTCGCCACGGCACGTGGGACAGACAACGGTGCGGGTTTCGCCAGATTCAAGCATGGGTGCGCACACGATCAGGAGCAGAGGGTTAACTCAAATGCACTGTCTTCCGTCGATGCATGCAGCCGATCGTCGGCTTCTTGGCGCATCAGGCGGATGCTGACCATTAAACGGTTGCCACTGATTTCGGGAACCACGGCGAGTTTGGATGCGATCGACAGGCGCAGCAACTGGAAGGTGCGGCCTTGCGGCAAATTTTGTTGGAACTGACCGCCCACAACCACCACCTTTTGGGGTGCGCCAGAGTCGCGCAGCAGTTTCAACAGCAGATGAATCGATTCTGCCAGCGGCGCCAGAGGGGCGGCCCAGCGGTCCAGGTCGGCAATGCGCAATGCCGCTGCCTTGTGTTGCCAGGCGTAGTAGGCGGGCAGATCGAATTCGCAGGTTCCACCCGGAATACTGACGCGGCTGCGGATGGCCATCAGCCAGTCGTTTTCAGTGAGCGACTGACCGGCTTTGCCTGACGTGGCATTCAGTGCCGCAAAACAGGATTCCACTTGGCCGACGACCTGGTCGAGCACCGATTCGGCAATGGCCGGGTTGCCCCGATAACTGTTCAGCGCCTGCTTTTGTTTTTCCAGGTCTTTGAGGACGTCGGACTTCAGATCGGCACGCGATGCAACGTCCATTACCTCAAAAATGGTGGCCAAAGCGAAATGGTGATCGAGCGGGTCTTCGCGGGGAATGAGCGTACCAAGGCGCAGGAACAAATGCTCCAGTCGCAGGTACGTGCGAATGCGCTCGTTGAAGGGATATTCGTAAAGAATCACGCTGTGTTTTCCGGTGCCGGCATCATAGCCCGAACTCGTGTCCGATTTTACGTACCAGCAGGGTCAATTGTTCCAAATTGATGCCGTCGTTGTGAACCACTGCATCGGCTGCTGCCAGCCGCTGTGAACGACTCGCCTGGGCCTGCATCATGGCAGAGATTACCGCAGCAGTATGACCATCGCGCAAACCCACGCGCCCTATCTGGGTTTGCGGGCTGCAGTCAACCACCAGCACCCGGTCCAGCTGGCGCCGCCAAACGCCACTTTCCACCAGCAAAGGAATATCAATCACGGTTAAAGTGGCGCGGTTCTTGGCAGCGGCGCGGGATTGCCGGTCGATTTCCGCCGCCACCAATGGATGAACAATGGCCTGCAGTGTGTACCGTGCCTCGGGATCCGAGAACACCAGCGCACGCATTGCGGCGCGATGCAGGCCGCCATCAGCCGCCACCAACCCGTCTCCGAATGCCGCCTGGATGGCCGGCATCGCACTGCCGCCCGCCGCCGTTGTGGCGCGCGAGATGGCGTCGGCGTCAATGAGCACGGCGCCTTGGGCACGCAGCAGTTCGGCAACCGTGCTTTTGCCACTGCCAATGCCGCCGGTCAGCCCCAGTCGCATGCTGAACGACCGGTCTCAGAGACCGATAAATCGGCGCACAGTGTCGGGGCCGACCCACAGCGCGGTAAAGCCGGCACCGGCCAAGAAGGGGCCGAAGGGAATGTAGCCCCCCTCGCGCAATTTGGAATTGATTTTGAGTGCAATGCCGACCATTGCGCCGATAACAGACGCGATCAAAATGATGGGAATCAAACATTGCCAGCCAAACCACACGCCCAGTGCGGCGTATAACTTGAAGTCACCGTAGCCCATGCCATCTTTTCCGGTGAGCAGCTTGAAGCCCCAATACACCAGCCAGAGCGACATATAACCGCCCACGGCGCCCCACAGCGCGTCGGACAGGTTCACCGGGATCCAATGCAATGCCGCGGCGATAAGTCCGCCCCAGAGCAGCGGCAGCGTGAGGTCATCGGGCAACAACGTGGTGTCCCAGTCAATCATCGCCAAGGCCAGCAAGACAGCAGAAAAACTGCACCAGGCCAAAGCGGTTGCACCGGTGCCGAACCGGGCTGCGCAAAAAGCAAACAGTGCAGCGCAGCTGAGCTCAATCAGGGGGTAGCGTGGGGAGATGCCTGCCTTGCAGCCTGCGCAGCGTCCGCGCAGCAGCGCATAACTGATTACTGGAATATTTTCGTGCCAGGCAATGGCATGCCCGCAGTGGGGGCAGCGGGAGCGCGGAACCAGCAGATTGAAGGGCGCTGTGGGGGGCGCTTCAACACCCGAAAATTCGGCGCTTTCACGGGCCCATTGCTGCTCCAGCATGGTGGGCATGCGGTGAATCACCACGTTCAGAAAGCTGCCGATCAGCAGGCCATATATGCCAAAAATGGCGATGTCGACACCCGGTATTCCGCTGACAATCACACCACTTGTCCCAATTTGAAAATAGGCAGGTACATGGCCACGACGATACCGCCGATGACCACCCCAAGTACCACGATAATAATTGGCTCCATCAGGCTGGAGATGCCCGCCACCATATCGTCGACCTCGGCTTCATAGAAGTCCGCGCACTTGCCCAACATATGGTCTACCGAGCCCGACTCCTCCCCGATGGCGCACATCTGAAGAACCATGGACGGGAACAAATTGGCATTGCTCATGGCCGCCGTCAGACTGGTGCCGGTTGAAACTTCCTGCTGTATTTTTATCGTGGCCTCGCTGTAGACAATATTGCCCGCCGCACCGCCGACCGAGTCCAGCGCCTCTACCAACGGCACGCCTGCCGCGAACATGGTGGAGAGCGTGCGCGTCCAGCGCGCAATACATGATTTTTCTATCAAGGTGCCAAAGATTGGCAGCTTGCGCAATATGCGGTCCATGACGCCCTGCAATTTTTCGTTGCGCTTCCATGATTGCAGGAAAAAGTAAATGCCACCGCCCACGCCACCGAAGATCAGGTACCAGTATTTGATAAAGAACTCGCTCATGGCAATCACCAGCAGGGTGGCGGCTGGCAACTCGCCACCAAACGAGGCGAAAACCTGTTTGAAGGACGGCACCACAAACAGCATAATCACCGTAACGACGACAAATGCGACGATCATCACGGTAATGGGGTACATCAGCGCCGATTTGATCTTCGACTTGATGGCTTCCGTTTTTTCCATATAGACCGCCAAGCGGTCCAGCAACTGGTCCAGGATACCGGCAGCCTCGCCAGCCTCGATTAAATTGCAATACAAATTGTCAAAGTAGATCGGATATTTGCGGAATGCCGTGCTCAAGGAAGTACCGGTTTCAACGTCATTGCGGATGTCATTGAGCAGCTTGGTCACACTCGGATTGTTGTTGCCACGGCCGACGATATCGAATGCCTGGAGCAATGGCACACCGGCCTTCATCATGGTCGCCAGCTGGCGCGTGAAGATGGCCAAATCTTTGGGTTTAATGGAGCGGCCGGCATGCATCCGGCGCTTTTTGATTTTGACGGGGGTAATGCCTTGGCGGCGCAGCGATGCCTTGATTTGGTTTTCACCGTTGGCACGCATGTCCCCGCGCACCATCTTGCCGTTTTTGTCCTTGCCTTCCCATTCAAAGACACCGTCTTTGGTGTCCGATTTAGCAGTTCTCGTGGCCATAGGTTTCCCTGGTTGGACTATTCATTGGTTACCGCCAGAATTTCTTCGAGCGAAGTGAGCCCCTGCCGAACTTTGAGTAAGCCAGACTGCCGCAATGTGCGCACGCCTTCGCGCTGCGCTTGATCGGCAATGTCGTGTGAACTGGCATCTGCCAATATGAGTCTTTGTATTGCGTCGGTAATGGGCATCACCTGATAAATTCCCAGCCGCCCCTTGAAGCCCATATTGCAACTGGCACATCCCACTGCTTTGTAGGGCTTCCAGGTGCCGTCCAGGTCGGCTTCAGAGAAGCCCGCATCCAACATGGTTTGCCGTGGAATATCAACGATCTGGCGGCACACCACGCACAGGCGCCGTGCCAGGCGCTGTGCCGCAATGAGCGCCACACTGGACGCAATGTTGAACGGCTGTACGCCCATATTGCGCATGCGCGAGAGGGTGCTGGGGGCATCGTTGGTGTGCAAGGTGGACAGCAGCAAATGCCCGGTTTGGGCCGCTTTGATTGCGATGTCGGCGGTCTCGAGATCCCGAATCTCACCGATCATGATGATGTCCGGGTCTTGCCGCAAAAAGGATTTGAGCGCTGTGGCAAATGTCAGACCCGCACGTTCATTGACATTCACCTGGTTGACGCCAGGCAAGTTAATTTCGGCCGGATCTTCGGCGGTTGATATATTGGCCCCCGGTTGGTTCAATATATTCAGGCAGGTATACAGCGTCACGGTCTTGCCCGAACCGGTGGGGCCGGTTACCAAAATCATGCCATGCGGGCGTCCGATGGCTTTGAGCATGCGCTCTTTTTCATCGGGTTCGAAGCCCAGCGCATCGACCCCCAGCCGGGCCGAATTGGCGTCCAGAATGCGAATCACAATTTTCTCCCCAAAAAGCGTGGGGAGCGTGCTGATGCGGAAGTCCAAAGACCGGTCTGGGCCGATCTTGAGTTTCATGCGACCGTCTTGGGGCACGCGCTTTTCCGAGATGTCCATGCGCGAAATAACCTTGATGCGCGACGCCAGCTTGTCCTTGATGGCAACCGGCGGACTGGCAATTTCGCGCAGTTGGCCGTCAATCCGAAACCGCACACGGTAGGTGTTCTCATACGGCTCGAAGTGCAAATCGGAAGCCCGCATATTGACCGCATCGAGCAGCATTTTTTGCAGAAAACGCACCACCGGCGCATCTTCGACTTCCGTCGCAGGCTGAATCGCTTCGGTCAGGGGATCGGCGGCGTTTTCGTCGAATTCGAAGTCGGCGCCGATGATGCTTTCAACCGCCTCGGTGGCGGTGGTCGCATTGGCTTCCACCATTTTCGCTAACTTGTCGTATTCGGCAATGATCCAGTCAACCCCCATCTGGGTTGAGAACTTGATTTTTTCAGCAGCCCTTCGGTCGGAGGGGTCGGCGGTTGCAACCAGCAGGCGGTTGTTGCGTTTGCTCAGTACCACCAGCAGAAAGTCTTGGCAGGTTTTGCGGTCCAGTATGCCTCTGGGCAAACGCTGCCGGTCCAGTGCGTCTAAATTGATCAGTGGCGCCGCGTAGGCCTGCGCCATGGTGTGGGCCAAGTCGGCAGAGGACACAACGCCAGAGCCCACCAATTCCGCGATAAAACTGTTTTTGTTGGCAATGGAGCGCTTGTATATTTCTTCAGCAGACTTTTGTGCCAGTTTTCCGGCAGCGACCATGGCCCTGCCAATGCCCGGTAGCGCGACACCGGGTAACACACCGGTAGCGATGGACAAGGAACTGTGTTCGGGCGGAATGGAGTCGACGGATGAGCTCATGAGTTCGAAAGCATAGCCGATAGCAGGACGACAGCGGGGATCATCGTCTAAGCACCAGACAAAGTAAACGCGGCCAATGTGGCGACTGCACCACTCATGGCACGAAGCGCAGACCCGCAGCGTCTTTTTCAGATAGCCGCGGCATGCCGCCTATTGTCGGCCATTCGATGTTCAAAGTGGGGTCATTCCAGGCCAAGCAGCGTTCATATTGTGGGGCATAGTAGTCCGTGCTTTTGTACAGAAAATCGGCGCTTTCGCTGAGCACCAAAAAGCCATGCGCCAGGCCGGGGGGCACCCAGAGCTGGTGTTTGTTCTCGGCGCTCAGAATTTCGCCTGCCCATTTTCCGTAGGTTGGAGAGCCTGGGCGAATGTCCACAGCGACATCAAACACGGCGCCTTGCACCACCCTGACCAATTTTCCTTGCGGGTTTTTTACCTGGTAATGCAAGCCACGCAGCACGCCTTTTTCAGAGCGGGAGTGGTTGTCTTGTACGAAAGGCAATGCGACGCCGGTGACGTCTCGAAACACTTTTTCGTTAAAACTTTCAAAGAAAAACCCGCGGTTATCGCCAAAAACACGGGGCTTGAGCAGCAATACGTCGGCAATGCCCGTTGCAAAGGCGTCCATCAGAACACGGTCTCCCGCAGCAAACGCTGCAAATACTGCCCGTAACTCGACTTGGCCAGCGGCTCGGCCAGCCTTTCCAATTGGGCGCTGTCAATCCAGCCGAGCCGCCAAACGATTTCTTCCGGTGCTGCCACTTTCAATCCCTGGCGGTTTTCAATGGTGTAGATGAACTGACTGGCTTCCATCATGGACTCATAGGTTCCAGTGTCCAGCCATGCATAGCCGCGTCCCATGGTTTGCACCGTGAGGGCGCCGCGTTCCAGGTACATTCGATTCAGGTCGGTAATCTCCAGTTCACCGCGCGCGCTGGGCCGCACCTGGCGGGCCATTTCGACGGCATTGCTATCGTAAAAATAGAGGCCGGTAACGGCATACCGGCTTTTGGGTTGCTGCGGCTTTTCCTCAATGCTGACGGCTTGGCCGTGGGCATCGAATTCAACCACGCCATAGCGTTCGGCGTCGTTGACGGCATAGGCAAAGACCGTGGCACCGGCTTTTTGCGCGCTGGCATTGTGTAGCAGGCCGACGAGGTCGTGGCCATAGAAAATATTGTCCCCGAGTACCAAGGCACTGGGGGCGCCGTTGAGGAAGGATTCACCGATCAGAAAGGCCTGGGCCAAGCCGTCAGGCGATGGCTGCACTGCATATTCGAGTGCAATACCCCACTGCGTGCCATCACCCAGCAACTGCTGAAAACGGGGCGTG
>Ga0228698_1000574_pt1 | contig 25865 bp, 25 predicted proteins | sample McNCre117_Aug_MG_FD_178015 | JGI IMG/M metagenome (GOLD analysis project Ga0228698, IMG submission 178015) | Freshwater microbial communities from McNutts Creek, Athens, Georgia, United States - 1-17_Aug_MG | ecosystem: Environmental > Aquatic > Freshwater > Creek | place: USA: Georgia...
TCCATCAGATCCAGATTCTCAGCGGCCTCTTCAAAAAAGATTTGATAGAACTGACTGAGATCGATATCGCCACCGGGGCCGCTATCTTGGTGCGTTTCGGACATTTTTACTCCTGATTATTTTTGGGTAGTCCCTGCCAGTCCGCTTAGCGGATGACCTTTTTGATCACGTCAAGCAACTTGGCCGGATCAAATGGCTTGACCAACCAGCCTGTAGCTCCCGCTGCGCGGCCCGCCTGTTTCATCAAATCACTCGACTCGGTGGTCAGCATCAAGATAGGAGTGGTTTTGAACTGGGGGTGATCACGCAACTTGCGGGTCAGGCCCAAGCCATCCATGCGCGGCATGTTTTGGTCTGTCAGCACCAGGTCGAAGGATTGTGTCTGCGCTTTTTCATAGGCGTCCTGCCCATCTACGGCCTCCACAACCTGATAACCCGCTCCGGTGAGCGTAAAAGAGACCATCTTCCGCATGGAAGGTGAATCGTCAACGGCGAGAATTACAGGCATCAAATGCTCCAGCTAAACAATCTTGAGGGTCAGGTTTAAAACAGTTCAATGGAACCTGCGTCCATTTCGTCCTGCGTAACAGGGTTGGGGCGTTCGGGCACCTCTTCCACAAACGGCACGGCTTCTCCATCCTCACTGCCCATGGACTCTGAGGCCAAGCGATACGCGCAGCCCTGTAAGATTTTGGACGTGTGGGTGATGAGCTGGGAGGCCATGTCTTGGAACTGCAGTTCCGTCACTGCGGCGCGCAATGTGCTGCGCACAACGTCAAGCTCTTTGGATGAAATGAGATCAGGGTTGGCCAAATTGGCACTCGCGGCGGTGAAGCGCTCCATCAGGTTTTCCATGGTGTGCGCCAGGAGTCCGTCAAGGCGATTCAGGTCATGAACAACCACCAACAAAGAGTCTTGTACCTCGGCCACAAGCATCAAAGGCATCTGCACAGACGGTTCGCTTGTTGTTGTCAGTGATGCTGGCATCGTTATAGGTCCTCAAAGCCACGCTGAAAAATAAAGCCACCCATTTAAGCTACCTCCTCATTCTCTACGATCAAGGTTATCAGGAAACCAAAGTGCTGTGGAAATTTTGACTAGACCTATGACTTTTCGCAAGCAAAAGAACTTGCACCGCCTCAGAACACAACCAGATAATCAACGCAAATGCACACGGCCCCACTAGTTCCTCAATTTCAACAGCAGAACATTAACATTCTCCACTTGGAAGACTCCGAGTTGGATCACCAACTGGTTTGCCGGGCACTGCGCAAAGACAAGCTGCTCTTCACTATCTCCCGTGTGGACTCGCTCACCGACTTTGAGCAGCAACTGCGTCAGAACAACTTCGACGTGGTGCTGGCCGACTACCGCCTGCCGGGCTTCAACGCGCTGGACGCCTGGGTCGTGCTTCAAAGCAGTGGTGCAAAGCTGCCCTTCGTTCTTTTGTCTGGGGCGATTGGCGAACCCGCTGCGGTAGCCGCGATCCAACGCGGCATCAGCGACTACCTACCCAAAGACGATCTGCAAAGCCTGAGCCGGGTCATTGCCAGCGCCATCGAAGTGTTCAAAGCCAAAACCGCCGAGGCAAAAGCCGTGGCCGATCTGGCTGCGTCGGAGCGGCGCCTTGCCCACTTTGCCCAGCATCTCCAGACCGCTATTGAGAATGAGCGCGCGTCCATCGCCCGCGAAATCCACGACGACATTGGCGGATCGCTGGCCGCTATCCGGCTGGACCTGTCCTGGATCGGGCGGCACAGCCCCTCTGAAGAAATGACTGGGCATGTAACTACCGCCAACGACATGCTGCAACACGCCATCGGCGCCAGCCAGCGCATCATGATGAACCTGCGTCCGGCCATTCTGGACCAGGGCCTGTTCCCCGCCATCCAGTGGCTGGCTGAAGGATTTCAGCGGCGCAGCGGCGTGAAAACATCGCTGGTAACCAACAATCCAACCATGGCGCCCGACAAACCCATACAACTTACCGCCTATCGCACGGCCCAAGAAGCGCTGACCAACATTTCCAAATATGCGGAATGCACCCAGGTCAAGATTGACCTGTCCGATGCGGAGGGCGTGCTGACGCTGGAAATTTCGGACAACGGCAAAGGCATTTCGCAAGAGGCCTTGGCAAACCCTGCCTCTTTTGGCATCCGTGGCCTGAAAGAGCGCGCCAAGGTGGTAGGTGGCTGGCTGGACCTGAGCACCCGCTTGGGTCAGGGCACCACCCTTATATTGAATATTCCGCTGGAAGGCGAAACCAGCTCCCACGACGAGGCCGACTTTCTGTGATCAAAGTAGTACTGTGTGATGACCACGCCATGGTGCGCCGCGGCATACGCGACACCCTGAGCGAGGCAGTAGACATCCAGGTGACCGGTGAATCCGGCAGTTATTCCGAAGTGCGCGAAGTGCTACGCACCACCGCCTGCGACGTGCTGGTGCTGGACCTGAACCTGCCAGGGCGCGGTGGCCTGGAGGTGCTGGCGTCTCTGAGAGAGGGCGGCTCCAATGTGCGCGTACTGATCGTGTCCATGTTCGCTGAAGACCAGTACGCCATCCGTTGTCTGCGGGCCGGTGCCCACGGCTACCTGAACAAAGCAGGCGACCCAGCCGAACTGGTGGCAGCGGTGCGCACCATTGCGCAAGGCCGCAAATACGTGACCGCAGCAGTGTCCGACATGCTGGTGAACAACCTGGCCGAGCCCAATGCCGAAACACTGCACTCCACCCTGTCGGAGCGGGAGCTGCAAACCTTGCTCAAAATTGCCTCAGGCAAAAAGCTCTCGGAGATTGCCGAGGAGCTGATGCTCAGCCCCAAAACCGTGAGCGTGTACCGCGCCCGTTTGCTCGAAAAGCTCAAGCTCAGCAACAACGCCGAACTCACCGTCTACGCTATTCGCAACGAGCTGGTGTAACCCCCGGCGGACTCAGCCAAAAATCTCCATCACCTGCCCCATCAGCGTGATGAAGGGCTGGTCCAGCATGGGCAAGGTGAAGGCAATACCCACCAGCCCTACCAGCAGCGTGACCGGGAAGCCAATGGCAAAAATATTCATCTGCGGCGCCACGCGCGAGATGATTCCCATGGCCAGGTTGCTGAACATGAGCATCCCCATCATGGGCATGGCAATCCAGAGCGCGCTGGAGAAAATCTGGGTGCCCAGCGTATAGAGCTTCATCTGCGCCAGGGTTTTCAAAAAATTCCCGCCCACCGGGAAGGCCACAAAACTCTTGTTCACCGCCATGAGCACCATTAGGTGCCCATTCATCACCACAAACAGCAAAGAGGTGATTTGGGTGAAAAACCGCCCCACGGCGCTGGACTGGGAATTCAAGCTTGGGTCAAAGAACGACGCGAAGTTCAGTCCCATCTGGAAGCCGACCACTTCGCCAGCCAACTCCACTGCCGTAAACACCAGCCGCACCGCGAAGCCTATGCACAGGCCCACGCCTACTTCTTGCATCAATACACCCAGCGCGCCGGGGTCGTTGAAGCCCACGATTTGCGCTTGCGGCAGACCGGCCTGTGAGGCCAACGCAATCAGGAATGCCAAAGCCACGCGGGCCCGCGTGGTGAAGGCGCGGCTGGAGAACACCGGCGCCAAGGTGAACACCGCCAGCACCCGGATGAAGGGCCAAAAAATCGGGGAGATCCAGGCGGCGAGTTGCGCCTCAGACAGGCTGATCACCGCAGCACCCGTTCAGGCCACCGCGCCAGGGATGGCTTCCAGAATGCGGCGGATGTATTCCACCAGCATGGTCAGCATCCACGGGCCGGCAATGGCAAACACCGCCACCACCGCAATCAGCTTAGGCACAAATGCCAGAGTGGCCTCGTGGATTTGTGTGACCGCCTGAAACAGGCTCACCAGCAAGCCCACCACCAACGCCGCACCGAGCACCGGCGACGACACCATGATCAGCATGAGCAGGGCCTCCTGGCCCATGGTCAACACCATTTGTGCGTTCATTGCCCTGCCCTTTCTAGCTCACAAAGCTGGCCGCCAAAGAGCCCACCAGCAGATTCCAGCCGTCTGCCAGCACAAACAACATCAGCTTGAAGGGCAGTGCCACCAGAACGGGCGACAACATCATCATGCCCAGGGACATCAGCACACTGGCCACCACGATGTCGATCACCAAAAACGGGATAAAGATCATGAAACCAATCTGGAAGGCAGACTTGAGTTCGCTGATCACAAAGGCTGGCACCAGGACCCGCATAGGGGCGTTATCCACCTTGGTATCTGAGGGCAACTTCGCCATTTTGACAAACAACCCGAAGTCCGATTGCCGGGTCTGTTTGGCCATGAAGCTGCGCATGGGCGCCTCGGCACGGGTCAAGGCCACATCGAAGCTGATGGTGCTGTTGGAGTACGGCAAGTAGGCGTCCTCGTACACCTTGTCCAGCGTAGGCCCCATCACAAAGAAGGTGAGAAACAGGGACAAGCCCACGATCACCTGGTTGGGCGGCGCGGACTGGGTGCCAAGTGCCTGGCGCAGCAAAGACAGCACGATCACGATGCGGGTGAAGCCCGTCATCATCAACAGCACTGCGGGCAGGAAAGACAGCGCAGTGAAAAACAGCAGCGTCTGCACCGGCACCGAATAGTTGGTGCTGCCCTGCGAACTGCCGATGATGAGCGGCAACTGCCCCTGCATCTGTGCATGGGCCAGGCCCTGCAGCGTCAGGGCCAACAGCGGCAGCGCCAACTTGGCAAATCGGGCAAAAGTTCTCATGGGTACAGGATTCAAGAGGAAGCAGCGCCTGAAGGCATGCCGGTAACGGCGACAGGTATAGCACCAGCCGCAGCACTTTGGGCGGGCAAAGTATGCAGGCACTGAATGGACTGCTGGGTCACGCCCAGCACCAGCCACACGCGGGCATCCGGCGGGCCGACCTCCACTGTCACAACCTTCTGCTGTGGGCCAACGGCCAGTGCGGACACCATGCGCGCTGTGCCCGCAGGCCCCGTGGCAGCAAAGCCGTAGTGCTTTTTGAGGCGCTCAATCAGAAACGGCAGGCTCACCAACACACACAGAAACAGGCCTATGAGGATCAGGGACTGCGTCATTCCCGAGCGGGGTCAGTTCCTGCTCACGCGGCGCAGGCGTTCCGACGGCGTGACCACGTCAGTGAGGCGGATACCGAACTTGTCGTTCACCACCACCACTTCGCCCTGGGCGATCAGGTAGCCGTTGACCAGCACGTCCATGGGCTCACCTGCCAGCGCGTCCAGTTCCACCACCGAGCCCTGGCCCAGCTGCAGAATGTGTTTGATAGGCACCTTGGTGCGGCCCAGTTCCACCGACAACTGCACCGGGATATCCAGCACCATGTTGATGTCTTGCGTGGAACCATCCGCGTTGGTAAAGGGCCGTGGCGCATCGCCACCCGAGAGTACCGAGCCCGGTTGCGCGTCGCCGCCGTCGGCGCTCTTTTGTTCCAGCAGCGCCTCGGCCCAATCGGCCATGCCGTCGTCGGCCGAATCGTCGGGTCTGTCTTCAGTTGCCATGTCGTTCCCCTAACCAGTTGTGGTCATTGCCGCGCAATGCTTTTTCGATGCGAATGGCATATTTGGCGTTGTGTGTTCCGTAGTTGCACTCGAATATTGGAACACCATCGATGGTGGCCTGGATATGGGGTTGGCGTTCCAGCTCAATAAAGTCCCCCTTCTTCAAGGAGAGCAATCGCTCCACGGTGGCGTCGGCCTTGGCCAGGTTGGCCACCAGCGTGACTTCGGCCGCCTGGATTTCACGCGTCAGCACGTTGACCCAGCGCTTGTCCACCTCCACCGAATCGCCCTGCGTGCTGGAGTACAGCACGTCGCGAATGGGCTCCAGCGTGGAATACGGGAAGCAGAAGTGAATGGCCCCCGCAATGTCGCCAATTTCCAGCTGGAAGGAGGTGGAAATCACAATCTCGCTGGGCGTGGCAATGGTCACGAACTGCGGTTGCATTTCGGAACGCTGGTAGTCCAGCTCCAGCGGGTAAATGCCCTTCCAGGCCTTTTTGTATTCCTCGGTGATCACGTCCACCAAGCGGTTGATCACGCGCTGCTCGGTGGCAGAAAAATCGCGCCCTTCGATGCGGGTCTGGAACTTGCCAATGCCTCCAAACAGCGTGTCGATCACACCGAACACCAAGCTGGGCTCGCACACGATCATGCCGCTGCCGCGTAAGGGGCGGATGGCCACGATGTTGAAGTTGGTGGGAACCGCCAGTTCGCGCAAGAACGCGCTGTAGCGCTGCACGCCCACAGGCCCCACCGAAATCTCGGGGCTGCGGCGAATGAAGTTGAACAGGCCCTGGCGCAGGTTGCGGGCAAATCGCTCGTTCACGATTTCCATGGTGGGCATGCGCCCACGCACGATGCGCTCTTGGCTGGAAATGTTGTACGGGCGAACCTCGCCGTGCTCGGCAGTTTCTTCTACCGACTTCTGGCTCTCGCCCGTAACGCCTTCCAGAAGTGCATCAACTTCTTCTTGGGAAAGGAACGACTCGCTCATAGTGCAACGCTCGCGGGGCTGTTACTGAACAATGAAGCTGGAGAACAAGACCGCCGTGACCGGCACGTCGGCATGCGCTGCAGCCTTCTTTTTCTTCTTGGAGGTGGTGGCCTCTGCAGCGTGTTCGTCTTCATCGCCACCGCCAAACGGAATGGCCGCTTCGTGCAGGATTTCTTTGGCCAACTTGGCCTTGCCCTCAGAAGTCAAAAGCTCTTCTGCCGTTTTTTGCGAGATGAGCATCAGCACGCCGCTGCGGATGGTGGGCAAATAGGCCTTCACGGTGTCGGACGCGTGGGCATCGGTCACCACCAGCGTGATGCCGATTTGTGCTACCCGGTCCCCGCCCGGATCTGCCAGGTTCACCACCATGTTGTCCATGGGCAAATAAGCGGGAGGCGTAGCGTGGGCGTCTTTGGAAGTTTTCGCGGGCTCTTCGCCATCTTCCGCAGCTGCATTGCGCTGCTTGATAAACCAGAACGCTCCGCCACCGGCCAGCAACAGCACGGCCACCAGCGCGCCGATGATGACCATCTTCTTGCTCTTTTTTGGGGGGGCGCCTTCTGCCGCTTCTGGTGCTGTTGCCACTGTATATCCTCACTCACTGTGTCTATGTAAAAGCCATTATTGGTCCGGCCCACGCCCTTAAAGGGTAAATAAGGGCCGAATTCCCAAAGCCTATCCTGAATTTTGCCGAATCAGGTGTTTCTAGACAAAAAGATCAACCGATCGCCCAGCGTCTTGCCCCACGCGCCGTGCCGCGGATGCAGTGGCTGCCTCCAGCGGGCCAATGGCCACCTGGCGCACGTTCGGGCGCCCACGGCGCTCACCGCCGGAGCCGGAGGCTCCGCCGCCACCGGACGTCCCGACCGACACGCCGGTGAGCACCATGCCTTCGCGTTGCAACATGTCTTTGAGGTGGGCACCCGCACTTTCCAACACGCCGCGCGTCTGCGCCTCGTCGGAGCGGAAGGTGATTTGCGCTTCGTTGCCCTGCACGCTGATGCTCACTTCCACCGGTGTCTTGCCCAGGCCGTCGAGCTGAAGTTCAGCGTTTTGCACATTCTGGGAAACCCAGTACGTCACCTGTTCGGCCACCTGCATCTCAGGCGGCACAGCGGCCACCTGGGCGGCGCTTTGTGAAAAGTCAGGGGCGCTCACGCCCAGCGCTGTGCCGGAATAAGTGGGCTCAGACACTTTGAAGCTCTGTGCAGCGCGCTCGTTTTGCGACTTTTCTGCTTTGGCCAGAGACGCCATCACCACCGGCTCGGGTGTACGCGTGGACGAAGCCGTGCGCGCCTGCTCGATGGCGGCCAGCAGTTTGCTGTCTTTTAACTCCGGGCGTTCGGTAGACGTGGCAGTGGAGTTGGTATTTGCGCCGGTATCAGCGGCGGCCGCTGCAGCAGCTTCTTTGGCGACCTTGCTGGCATGTGCGCCTGCGCGCTGCAGATCGGTTGTGGGTTTCTCGGTGGACGCTGCTGTGCTTGCCAAAGAGTCTGATGCATCTTGGGCTGTGGCGGCTGCCGTACGGGCTCGGCCTTGGGTGTTTTCAGCCGGCGCAGCCGCTTGGGGCGCCGTATCCAGCGTCGGTACGGCCGGAGTTGCCGCCTGCTCGGTCAACGATATCGCACCGGTATCGGGCGCTTTGGTGTCGGTAGGTGCAGCAGCACCGGCCGCCCGCAATGCGGCTTGGGCCGCAGCTTGCGCAGCGGCAATCTGGGGGTTCTGCTGGAGCAAGGCCGTGGCATCAAAGGGCTGCGCGCCTAGTGCCGCATCGGCGGGGGCAGCATCGGTTGCAGCCACCGTGGGCGCAGTGTCTTGCGAAGCCGCGTCACCCAGCGCACCCAGGATGGCCATGAAGCCGGTGGCACCGTTGTCTTGCCCGGCATCGGCCGGGCCTTTGGCAGCCTTGGCGGCGTGCGCACCCGTAGTGGACGAGGCTTTGGCCGGTGTTTTTGCAGGAGGGGGGCTGATTTCGATGCTCATAGGTGTTCTTCCAGTGGTTGCCCATTGCGGCCACGCAGGTGGCTTTGGGCGGCAAATTCGTCGGTAGCGCGCTGCTCGCGGCGTTGCTGCTGCAGCCCCAAGGCTGCTCGGCGGCTTTGCAGCACCTGCTTGAAACCGGCTAGGCAGTATTCGGCCTGCAGCAAGCGCTGGTGGGCGGCTTCCAGCTGGCGTTCCAGGTTTGCGATGACGCCCTCCTGCAGATGCACCGCGTTTTGCAACCGGTCGGTGAACTGGTAGTGGTGCTTGACCATTTCCACCGACAGGTTGACTGAGTGCCCACCGATCCAGCGGGCATCGGTGTCAGCCGAGTAGTTTTGCAACTGGTCGAGCTGGCCCTTGGCAAAGTTCAGCGTGTGGATGGCTTGCGCATGCTGGCGCGCCTGCTCATCGCGCTGGCGTGAGGCCTGCTCAATGGCGAGTTCAAGGGCGCGAAATTTGGGCATGGCGGCGGTCCTTCAGGCGGGCTTCAGTCCGGTGTCCACTGCACACCGCAGGACTGCGCCATGTGCGGCACCACCTGCTCGATGGGCGAGCCTTCAAACATGTCCTGCTGCAAAAAGCGGGTCATGTCGTCGTGCAGGGCAATGGCTTCGTCCAGCATCGGGTCGGAGCCCTGGGCATAGGCACCGATCTGGATCAGGTCGCGGCTCTTCTCGTACTTGGAATACAGCGAACGGAAGCGCCGCGCGATCTCGAAATGGTCGCGACTGACCACGTTGTGCATCACGCGCGAGGCGGACTGCTCCACATCAATGGCAGGGTAGTGGCCCGCTTCGGCCAGCGTGCGCGAGAGCACGATGTGGCCGTCCAGAATAGCGCGGGCGGCATCGGCAATCGGGTCTTGTTGGTCGTCGCCTTCTGACAGCACGGTGTAGAAAGCGGTAATGGAACCCACGCCGTTCAAGCCGTTGCCACTGCGCTCCACCAACTGGGGCAGCTTGGCAAAGCAGCTGGGCGGGTAGCCCTTGGTAGCTGGGGGCTCGCCAATGGCCAATGCAATTTCACGCTGTGCCATGGCATAGCGGGTGAGCGAATCCATGAGCAAAAGCACATGTTTGCCTTCGTCCCGAAAGCTTTCGGCGATGGCGGTGGCATAGGACGCGCCCTGCATGCGCAAGAGCGGCGGCGCATCGGCGGGGGCAGCCACCACCACAGAGCGGGCGCGGCCTTCGGCGCCCAGAATGTCTTCTATGAATTCCTTGACTTCGCGGCCCCGCTCGCCAATCAGGCCCACCACGATGACGTCGGCCTGGGTGTAGCGGGCCATCATGCCCAGCAACACGCTCTTACCCACGCCGGAGCCAGCGAACAAACCAATGCGCTGGCCGCGGCCCACGGTGAGCAAGGCGTTGATGGCGCGCACGCCGGTGTCCAGGGTCTGGCGCACGGGGGCTCGGTCCATGGCGTTGATGGGCGCACGCTCCAGCGGTTTGGAGGCCACATCCTGTATGGGGCCCATGCGGTCCAGTGGCATGCCCTGCGAATCCACCACGCGGCCCAGCAGGCCGTCACCCAAAGGCAGGCGCAGCATGCCGGTGTCGGTGACAAAGTCGGCAGCAGACGGCGCATGCAATTGCGGCACCGGCACATAGGCGGCAGCGGGTGCCACGCTGGCTCCACTGGACAGGCCATGCACATCACCCGCGGGCATCAAGAAAGCGCGGTCATGGGCAAAGCCCACCACTTCGGCCAGCACCGGCTCCATGGCGCGGGAGCTGACGATGCACTGCGAGCCCACCGGTGCGCGCAGGCCACTGGCCTCTAGCACCAGCCCAGCCAGGCGCGTCAGGGTGCCACGCACTTCCAGCGGGGCGCTGCGCGCTACACGCTGCTTGGAGCGGGCAAAAAAATCGTCCCACTGCGCCGGGCTGCCTGCCGCTTGCTGCTGGGTTTCAGCGGGCATCATCGTCTTGCTCCCAGCTGGATTCCAGGCCCAGGCTGGCCACCGTCTTGTGCCAGCGACGTTCCACCGAGCCATCAATCACCGTGCCTGCAGCTTCCACCAGGCAGCCACCGGCGGTGACAGAGGGGTCTGTCACAGCGGTGATTTTGAGGTTGGGGAATTCGCGCTGCAGCTCGTCGGCAAACACGTCCAGATCCACCGGATTCATGCGCACGGCGGCCATCTTGGTGTCCACGGTGAGCATGCCCAAGGCTTCCCGGATGACGGGTTGCAAGGCGTTGGGGTTGGTGCTGAGCTCGCGCCGCACGATCTGGCGGGCCAACTCGCACGCCAGCTCCAGCACGCCCTTGGCCATGGTTTGCTGGGACTGTTCGATCTGGTCTTGCGCAGAGGCAAACAGGCTGGCGAAGTGCTGCGCTGCGTCTTGGCCCTGGGTGGCAATGTATTCGTTGATCTGGCGCTGGCCTTCGAGCGTGGCCTGGGCGTGGCCCTGCTCAAAACCTTCGGCATAGCCCGCCTGGCGCGACAGCTCATCGCGGGCACGGTCTTGTGCTTCGGCCTGTGCCTTGACCTTGGCCGCGAACTTGAGCGAGGCCTTGTCTACCGCATCGAAGCTCCAGCTGCTGGCTTGTTCAATGTCTTCAGCCGGAATGTAAGAAGAGTGTGCGCGTGACATCAAACCATGGCGTCGTCGCCACCTCCGCCGCCAATAACAATCTGGCCCTCGTCCGCTAGGCGGCGCACGATCTTGAGCACTTCTTTTTGCTGCGCTTCCACTTCCGACAGGCGCATGGGGCCACGGGACTCCAGGTCTTCCTTGAGGGTGGCTGCCGCGCGGGACGACATGTTGGCCAGGATCTTGTCCTTGAGTTCGGGCTGCGCGCCTTTGAGGGCCACGATGAGCACATCGGTAGACACTTCCTTGAGAACCATCTGGATGGCCTTGTCGTCGAGCTTGATGACGTCATCAAACACAAACATCTTGTCCATGATCTTCTGCGCCAGGTCGGCATCGTGGCTGCGGATGGATTCGATCACCGTGCCCTCGATGGCAGTGCCCATCAGGTTGATCATCTCAGCTGCCGTCTTCACGCCGCCCATGGAGGCCTTGCGGATCTTGTCGCCACCGGCCAGCACGTTGAACAGCACTTCGTTCAGGTCTTTGAGCGCGGTGGGCTGGATGCCTTCCATGGTGGCCACGCGCAGCATGACTTCGTTGCGCTGGCGCTCGTTCAGGTTCTTGAGCACGTCGGCGGCCTGGTCAAACTCCAGGTGCACCAGGATGGCGGCCACGATTTGCGGGTGTTCGTTGCGCAGCAGTTCGGCCACCGACAGCGGGTCCATCCACTTCAGGCTTTCAATGCCAGAGACGTCACCGCCTTGCAAGATGCGGTCGATCAGCAGCGCAGCCTTGTCGTCACCGAGTGCGAGCTTCAAAACCGAGCGCACGTAGTCGCCGGAGTTGGACACCAGCAGGCTCTGCGACGCCGCCACACCGTGGAACTTGTCGATCACGGTGTCCACTTTGTCGCGGGTAATTTGCGAGGTCTTGGCGATGGCCTCGCCCAGCTTTTGAACCTCTTTGGGGGACAGGTGTTTGAACACCTCGGACGCCTCGGCCTCGCCGAGGGACATCATCAGGATGGCCGCGTTTTGCAGGCCGTCTTCGTCGTCGTTTGCCATGGTATTGGTTACTCCCGTGTATTAGGCGGGGGCTTCCCCGTTGATCCACGTTTTCACAATGTTAGCAACAGCGGCCGGGTTGTCACGGGTGAGTTGGCGGGCCTCTTCCATGCGTATTTCAGACTGGGTCATGGCGACCGGTTCGTTGGACGCGTGGGGTGCGGCCAACTGGGGACGCTCGGGCTGTTCAGCCTCCAGCGCGTGGAGCTGCGACTCTTGGCCATGGGCTGGCACCGCTAGCGTACGGCTCTCGGCCAAGGTCTTCATCGCGGGCTTCACAAAGCCAATCAACACCAATGCTGCCAAGGCCAGGGTTCCCAGCGGCCAGGCCAGGCTCTGGGCCAGGTCTTGCACCATGGGCTGGCGCCACACGGGAATGTCTGCCACTTCAGGCTTCTCAATCACAAAGGGAGCGTTCATCAGGTTGACGGAGTCGCCACGTGCTTCCTTGAAGCCCACAGCCTCGCGCACCAGTGCGGTCATCTTTTCCACCTGGGCGTCTGTCAGCGGGGTGCTGGTGACCTTGCCCTTGTCGTCGGTCTTCACCACGTTGTTGATGACCACGGCGGCATTGATGCGCTTGAGCACGCCGGTTGCACCCTTGACCACCTGGATGGTCTTGTCCACTTCGTAATTGACGATGGACTCCTTCTTGGTGCTGCCATTGCCGCTGTTCTGGCCGGCTGCAGCCAGGGGAGCGGGTTGTCCGTTGATGGGCGCAGCCGCTGGAGCGGGCGGCTGGTTGGAGGTAGCACCGGGGATGCCGCTGGCCGGGCCTCCGGTGTTGCCGCTGCCATTGATGCTTTCCACGGTTTGCTGGCTGCGCACGGCGCTGTTCTCAGGGGTGAGGTTGGGCTTGTGCGACTCGGTGGTGGATTCGGTTTGCGAGAAGTCCAGCTCCGCCGTCACCTGAGCCTTGACGTTTTGTGCACCCACCAGCGGCTCCAGAATGTCCAGAATGCGGCGGCTGTAGATTTGCTCGAGTTGCTGCACGTATTGCAGCTGCTCGGCGTCCGCATTCAGGGTGTTTCCGCCGTCTGCCGGCTTGGACAACAGCTTGCCGGTGTCATCCAGAACGCTCACTGCGCTGCCTTCCATCTCCGGCACGCTGGCGGCCACCAAATGGACGATGCCTGCCAACTGGGTTTTGTCCAGCTGACGGCCGGGGTGCAGGCTCAGCAGCACAGAGGCCGACGGCTTTTGCTGGTCGCGGAAAAAGCCGTTCTGATTGGGCAAGGCCAGGTGCACACGGGCACCGGCTACGGAAGAAATCGACTGGATAGAGCGGGTCAACTCGCCCTCCAGACCGCGCTGAAAGGTCAGGCGCTCCTGGAACTGGGTCATGCCAAAGCGGTTGGACTCCATCATCTCGAAGCCTGCCACCGCCCCCTTTGGCAAACCCATGGAGGCCAGCTTGAGGCGGGCGTCATGCACCCGGTCTGCGGGCACCAAGATGGCGCCGCCACCGTCCGAGTACTTATAAGGAATGTTCATGGTGCCCAGCTGGGCAATGACGGCGCCGCCGTCTTTGTCCGCCAGATTGGAATACAGCACACGCCACTCGGCTTGGCGGCCCATCACTAAGCCGATGGCAGCGATGGCGATAAACAGCACGATGCCCAAGACCAGACGCATGCGCTGGCCCTGCTCCATGCCATTGAAGCGTTGGACGATGCTGGGGTTCACAGGGATGGCGGCGGTTGCGGACATGATGTTTTCCAATAGGGCAAGGCGCTCTTGGCCTTGCGAGTGGAAGTGATTATTCGACCCACCCCGCAAAACATTAGTTTGAAAAGCACCGCTTTTACCGCCTAATTGAAAAAAATGCCCCTCAGCCTGCGGCCCTAGTATTAGCCCCAATCAAGTTTCACCGGGAGCCGCTATGGACCTCAAACTGCAACCCCTCTCGATGCCCACCACGGTGCGCCCCGGTGCAGGCGTCCGTCCTGGCGCATCCACCGGCACCCAAGGCGTGGGCGGAGGCTTCTCCGGCGCACTCAAGTCCGCCCTGAACAACGTCAGCGCCGCCCAAAACGAGTCCACCCGCCTGCAACAAGAAGTGCAGATGGAAAACCCCAAGGTCAGCTTGGAAGAGACCATGGTGGCAATTCAGAAGGCACAGATTGGGTTTCAAGCTACGCTCCATGTGCGGAACCGGATGGTTCAAGCTTACACTGACATTATGAATATGCAGGTATAACCCTTTAATCAGCATATCTCTTCGAATATTAATCAATAGCAAATTTGATAATATTCGGAATTACTCCATCATCACAAAATCGTCTTTCAGAACCATCCTAAAAGACGATTCAAACAACATATTGAGAAAATAATGATCGAACGATTTATAGACATATTGGAAATTGACAAATTCGATCATTCACTTGCAAAAGTCATACTAGATGTAGGATCAAGAGATGGCTTGCAATCATTGGAGTTTAGCGAGGTATTTCATGATGCTGAAATACACGCATTTGAATGCAATCCAGACACGTTCGACCAAGTACTTTCAAATACGAAAAATTGTTCAAAAATAAAAGCCAACAATTGTGCCGTAAACGACTACGACGGAGAGTGTACTTTTTATCAAATAGATAAAGAGGCAACTAAAACACCTTGGGCAGATGGGAATCCAGGCGCAAGTTCATTATTTATATCCAATGGCTCATACACACATGAGGAATACATCCAAAAGGAAATAAAAGTAAAGAGCATGACCATTGACAGCTACTGCAACTCAAACGAAATAAATTCGATTGATCTAATATGGATGGATCTTCAAGGTGCAGAACTTAAAGCTTTCAAGGGCATGGAGAAAATGCTCCCCACTGTGAGGTACATTTATGTCGAATTGACACACAAAGAGATATACAAGAATCAACCACTGTTTGATGAAGTAAATACATATCTACTCGAACACGGATTCGAGAGAATAACTGACATCGATAGAAATCAATGGTTTGAAGATGTTGTATATCGCAATAACAAAGAGAAAGAAAAATCCGAAAAACGGGTTGTTTTATCCAACCCCTGGGGAGGACTCGGTGACAACTTGCAATACTCCACCTTGCCAGAACGTTTTTGGACCAACGGATACCAAGTATGGATATCCATTGAGAATAAGGTTAGAAATTTAGAAATTGCGAAGTTGGTATGGGGAAAAAATCCGTATGTATCCGGCATAACCTCAGAGGCACCCAATATTGGAGCCCATGTTTGCTTAAACAGCGACAATTACTCCGATCTCAACCTGCCATTCATTTCGAGAATTGAACTCGCACACAATTTACGCCCCATCAACAAATACCCCAAAATATACATAGAACCCAAATCAATACCTAATTTAGAATCGAAAATTCTTATCGATCTGGGGTCGACCAGTGTTTCTGGTGGAACTGAAAATCTTACAAACTATATCACCCATGTAATAACGAAATACCGATATAGAATGGAAGATCTAATTCAGGTTCGACACAAAAACATCAATCCGGTGCACACTCTTCAATTCAGCAACATTGACTGCATTGACTGCGCATCCATATTTGAATATTGCAATATAATTGCATCATGCCGATCCTTTATAACCGTGCACTCGGGCGCTCAATCATTAGCTGTTTCAATGCGATCGATGGGAGTAATTCCGAAAATTCACTGTCTTGCTTTGGATTGGCAGTTTAATAATAGAGATTATATCTACGAGGATATCGACTACTACATCGTCCGAGCGGTGTAGGCTCGGGCCTATCCGAACTTTTCCGCATTTTGCAAGAAATCAAATACTTGGCATTTATTGTCTTGCTGAGTGAAATCGGTGGACTATTATGAATTTAGCGTTTGAAAGCGATTCAGTACAGACTATTTGACCGCAATCATATTTAAGCTAATTAGCCGGCCATAGGGTGCAAAAGAACTTGCATCTCGAAACAATCCAAACAATTGGACTCTATCAACACTGGAAAATCCAACATTTTTCAAAATCGTTGCTAGTGACTCTTGATTCCAACCTACAAAGTGAAAATCAAATGCGTCAGTCTGACCTCCAAAGATCATACGCATCACATGCCAACGCTGCTCTTGCGTAAGATTTTTATCGAGATAGTGTTCGCACAACACGTCCATGTCTGGAACAGAAATATAAAACCTACCTCCGGTTTTTAATATGCGAAATATGCCATTCAATGTAGATGGCACATCTCTTTGCTTTACATGTTCAAACACATGACTTGCATATATTTCCTCGAATTGCTCTGTTTTAAAATCATTTAAATTTTCAATACTACCCAGGAAATCAACGTGCACATTGCTTTGAACATTGAGTATCTTCCACTCATCATTAAAAGACTCGCCACCTATATGCAATTTCATAACAAACTCCGCACTTCAAGCATATTTAACCATTAGCTTCGCCGAAACATAATTTTTTGCAGACCCATTAAAAATTTATTTCGACAAAAGCACGCCACTATTCCATGGATCATAAGGAATGAAACAGTTAGCAAAAGGAGAAGGCCTTAGAAAAACCCTAGCACTATCATTTAACATTGACGCAAAAAATGACAGGGAGCTGTTAGAAATAACATTGACATTGGCAATAGCCATTGTTATGAAATCAATAATCAACCTCAGCGAGTCATCATCGCATTTAAATAAATCATCCGCAGTAATAATGGATATTTCTTTTTCTTGAAAATATTGCTTGCAGAAGTCTATGTCATCACTGCATACATAGACGGACTTTCCACGAAATGAGCACTGCTCAATTGTTTTCAATGTATGTTCAATTGAATCCATTGATGCGATCCAAAATTTGGGGCTATCTTTATGCGTCAAATAATCACCACGCCTGACGTGAACTGATACTAGACCATCATTATTCCATCCGATTCTTCTATGCGCATCAACCACTTGATTCATGAGCATTGGGTTAATGACAACACTGTCAGAGAATATTTTTTTAAATCTCAAAAACTCACTGGAGTGAAATTGAAAGAAACCTTTCAAATCAATCACAAAGACGCCAGATGCAATTTTCTCCTTGATGATACTCAATACTTCATCCAACGATAAATTCAAAGATGGGTCTATAACAAGAACAGATCCCCCTTCCACTGGAACTGGAGTTTTTGGCAGATTCAAAGCCAGCATGCCCAGCCACTCCGGATACCTGATTTCGCAATCGATTTCGGCTTCAATTATTTTCAGAAAAAAGTATTTAAACAGTTGATTTCCAAATCTGCCGTACCGCCCATCATTCAAATCAGATATTTGAATTATCACAATACCCCCTCAAATCCACATTTCTTCTTCTATCAAATTAACCTCCACCACTCCATCGGCTTTGACAGAGATAAAGCTATTACGACTCACATCTATAATTCCATTTGAAAATTTTGAGGGGCTTTTCAATGATGTCACCAATCTTGAATCGAATCGCATTCCAGTGGAACAATCGACTTCCTTCCATTTGGTACTAACGTTTGGAATCTGCGGATGGTCAATTACGGGTTGAGTAAATATCCACCAAGCATATCTCGAGTATGACCTGGGTAACCATTGATACCGAATTGGCGCACCTGATGGTTTAAAATTATTAAACGAAAAATCAAGGCAGTGGTCATCAGCGGAACCTGGATTTTCTTCAATAGTTTTCTGCCAAAATTCAAGCAATTCAATGGATGCTTTTTTATTTGACCAAAACTGAACCGCACCACTACACACAAGTTGTGACTCAGATACCTGATCTATGCTGTGCGAGTATCTGTAGAACTTGGCATCGTCACTACCAACAAGCGGAACATAAACGCCATTATCTTCGTGACTCAGCCAATTAAAAATAGCGAAATCATTTTTTTCAGCAATTTCAAATAGCAACGAGGGAAATTTTTTTACTTGGCAATCACAATCAATATATACTACATTTTTTCCTGTTTGCTCTATTATTTTTCGCACAAAACTACTTTTTGTGTAATTTAGGTTTGAAGATCCTTTTTCGCTGATTGAATTATGAACAGTAGGAACTTCGAAAACCGCAAATGGCAGCCCTTGTGCCATCATGGATATCGTCAGGCGATTCGCCAACTCTTTGTAATTCTCAGTATACATTGATACAAAAAGTATATTGCCAGGCGCATCAAGAATTCCTGCACGAAGTTCCATGGAGATATTATTTACAAGCATAAATCCATCCAATATATTTTTAACCAACACACGCTCAACTTCACCCTAAAAACCTCACGCTTTGCTGAAGTCTTATTAAATTGATGCACTGCACCCTACAAAACCAATATTACAAAAAGGGGCTTAAAATGCGCTGTCGATTTGATATTTTCTCCATGCCTCTATATAGAAAGACTCCAGATAAATACAAAACAATTTTGTATCAAATAAAATTTGATGACCAATGCTGGATTGGATCCTATTTTTTATTTTTTCTAGAGCAATAGGGTTCAAGGCCAAATCGATGGCTTTTGATTCGTACTCAACCAGCGACGTCGTGATGAGCTCAGAAATCTCTAATGCAATCAGCAAGCTTCCCGCCACCCTGGATGGGAACGAGTTACCCATATAAGTCAAAACCGGCAAGCCGGCCATGAGCGCATCGGCGGCCGTGGTGTGCGCGTTGTAGGGATGCGTGTCCAAAAATAGATCGGCCTGGCGGTAGCGTGCCAAATGGTCTTCCACCAAAGGAACACGCTCTGCAAATACCAAACGCTGCGGATCTACACCGCGAGCAACAGCCTCTTCGCGCAAATTGGCCTGGGCCAACTCTCCACGCGACATCAACCACAGTACACTGCCTGGCACTTTGTGGAGCAAACGCATCCAGATATCAAACAGCGGCGGGTTGATCTTGTAGTCGTGGCTGAAAGAGCAAAACACGAATGCATCTTCGGGAAGCCCACACTCTGCACGGGTCGGTGTGCGTGGAGATATCTGCACACTGCGGTCCGTCGGCAAGTAGGCATCCGGCAGATACGCAACCTTTTCCGTATAGAAGCGCTGGTGCTCTGGCGGGATAACTTGCTTGTCGGCCAGTATGTAGTCGTAATACTCAGATCCCATGGTGCCGGGATAGCCCAAGTAGTTCACCTGCACCGGCGCTGGCCGATAAGCGAACACTTCTGTTCGTGTGTCGCTGGTATAGCCGCCAAGGTCCACGGCAATATCCACTTCCATATCGCGCATCAGTTGCGCTATTTGCTGTGAGCCCTGCCCCCGCACGTCAATAAAGTGGTCAAAGGCCTTGACCATGCGGGCGCGTAGGCGACTTCCATCGTCCACGCCCAAAGAGATGGCTATGGTTTCAAAACGGTTTTTGTCGTGCAGTTCAAATACGCCAGCAATCAAATGCCCAACCGGGTGCTCACGCAAATCTGGCGATACATAGGCCACACGGATGCGGTCGTGGCGATAGCGCTCGCCATTCCACAAGGAAATTGGCTTCTTTGGGCAATAGTGGTTGGCAAAGATGCGTGCGGAGGCCAGATGGTCCTCAGCGGAATCCGAAAACGCCATGATGGACAGCGACTTGCAGGTCCGCTTGCCAGCACGCACGCCTTCGATGATCTTCTGCCGGTTTTCCTCAAAATCGGTCCAGTCACAAATGTGCAGACGCTCGTAGGCTAGCAAGCCCAGGCCGTAGTCAAAGTCGGGCTTCACCTCCAACAAGCGTTTAAACATGTTGATGGCCAGTTCGCTTTGTTTGAATTCGGTCAGCAAAATAGCGCAGTTGGCCAAACCGGTCGCGTTGTCCGGCTCCACTTCAAGCACACGGTTGAATCGTTCTATCGCCTCTTTGTGCCGGTGCATTTCCCGTAGAAGCACACCACTGTTCAACAAAGCCGTCACAGATTTCGGATCGATGGCCAGGCTTTTGTCGTAGCTATTGAGTGATTCGTCCTTACGCCCCAAGGCCTGCAAGGCGGAGGCGTGCACGATATGCATGAGGGCAAACGAAGGTGCCGTCGCAACACCCCTGGTAGACAGTTCCAGAGCTGCGGCCGGATTGCCTCGCTGCAGTTCCACGACGCACATGGAGTAAAGCGCAGCAACATTGTTGGGGTTGGCGGCGAGCAGCCGACCAATCATCTTTGCCGCGTCGTCAATTTTTCCTTCGTTCTGCAACGCAATGGCTTGAATCAAAACATCGTTGTCAGTCGGCGCATTGTGGCGAGCGTTTTTTTGTTTCATCTTGGCTAGGCAGTGTATCGCCCTCAAGGTTCACGTATCGCTTCGCTCAGCCCCTTGGTCAATGGCCAAGCCAGATACGACATCAGCGACCGCTGCCCCACCACGACCTCTGCGGCCAGCGTCATGCCCGGCAGCAGTCGCCCGCTGTCCCCCATGTTGCGCAATGCCGTGGCGCCCAGGGTAATGCGGCTTTGGTAATACGAGTCGGATCCCGTACGGTCGGCGGGCTCGCGGCGGAAGGCATCTTGGCTGATGGTGCGAATGGTGCCTTCCAGCAAGCCGTGCTTCTGAAACGGGTACGCGTCCACTTTGATTCGCACCGGATCGCCAAGCTTGATGAAGCCGATGTCTGCTGCATCAATCCGCACTTCGGCCTCCAAGGTCACGTTCAGTGGCACCAGCGTAAAGAAGGTCTCCGCCTCTTTCACGATGGAGCCGGGGGAGAGTTTGGCAATTTCCAAAACCACGCCGTCCACGGGGGCTGTCATTACCACCAAGCGGCTGCGCATGTCTGCTTTTTGCAATTGCTCTTTCAGCCCATCGCGTTCGCGCGTCACGGCCAACAGCTCTTCCATGGTCTTTTGCCGCCAGCCGCGCTCAAAGGCATTGCGCTCGGCATCGGTGGCTGCCAACTCCCGGCGGATTTCCAACTCGCGGTTGCGTGTGAGCTCCAACTCACGCTCTACTTCTTTGCTGCGTTGCTGAGCCTCAATCAGCTGGATGGATGCACCAAACTTTTGGGCCACCATTTTTTCCTGCATGCCTTCCACCTCGCGGTATGAACGCAAGCGGGCCTCCAGTAGTTGTTGGTCACGCTTGTTGGTCTGCAAAGTAGCCCGCAACTTGGCCGCCACCTCGGCCATGCGCGATTGCTGGGCACGGTAATTGGCACGCCGCTCCGATTGCAATTCGGCCTGCAACTTGCCATCGGCAGTGTTGGATGCATCGGGCAGCTTGGCGTCGCCCGAAAGCTCTTGCTCCAGGCCACTCACCTGCGTTTCCAGGCTCTCCAGCCGTGCCTTGAGTTGTGACTCGTCCGCAGCGGCAAACGTAGCGTCCAGGGCGGCAAGCTGGTCGCCCTTTTTCACCACCTGCCCCACGCGCACGTCCACGCTCTTGATTACCGATGTCTCCAGCGGCTGCACCACCACATTGGGCAAAGGGTTGATCAACCGCCCTTGCGCCACCACCACTTTGTCCAGCTGGGATACGCTAGCCCACACCGCAAAGCTCACAAAGCAAAGCAGCAAGGCATGCAGCGTCAGCTGTGCGGCACGGGGCACCGGGCTGCGCTCAATCTCATCCGCATCGGGCAAGTATTCGATGGCCGTCTTGCCCTTGGCGCGGACAGGCTTGGCCTTGCCTCCCTCTGGGGCCTGTGCGGGGGCCTCTGCTGGCGCAGCTTCGGCTTTGTTTGCGCGTTTGAACGGCCAGAGTTTCATAGATGGCTCGTCTGTTGGTTCCAGAGTTGTTGGTAGGTTTCACAACGCCCCACCAACTCCTGATGTTTGCCACTGTCCACCAGCTGCCCTTGCTGCATCACCAGAATGGTGTCCGCATTGACCAGGGTAGACAAGCGGTGGGAAATCATGACCACGGTGCGGCCCACCGCTATCTTGGACAAGTTGTTCAAGAAGATGGCCTCGCTTTCGGGGTCCAGCGCGCTGGCGGCTTCATCCAAAATCAAGATGCGTGGCTTGGTGAGCAAGGCGCGCGCGATCGAGAGGCGCTGCTTCTGCCCGCCAGAGAGATTGGAAGCGTTCTCTTCCAGCAACGTGTTGTAGCCCAACGGCAAGCGCTCCACAAACTCCGCAGCACCAGATGCTTCCGCCGCCGCTACGATTTCTTCAAACGTCGCTTCGGGCCGGGCCATGGCGATGTTGTCACGCACCGTGCCGCGGAATAAAAAGTTCTCTTGCAACACCACGCCAATCTGGCGGCGCAGATGGGCCAATTCGATTTCTCGGGCATCCACCCGATCAAAGCGCACCACCCCCTCCTGCACTGCGTACAAGCCCTGAATGACCTTGGTAAGTGTGGATTTACCCGATCCGCTGCGTCCCACAATGCCCACCATGCTGCCCGGCTTGATAGAGAAGGTTGCGCGGTCCAATGCCGCATTGGTGGAGCCGGGGTAGCGAAAGGTCACCGCATCAAACGATATTTCACCTTCCAGCGAAGGACGCAAGCCACCCGCGCTGGCGCGTCCTTCAGACGGGCGATTCATCACCTCGCTCAGCATGCGCACGGCCAGCGCAGTTTCCTGGTACTCGTTGACCAAGCCCACAATGGCGATCAAGGGGCCAACCACCCGACCAGACAGCATCTGGAAGCCAATCAACGCACCCACAGACAGGTTCTGGTCGAACACCTCCTGCGTGCCAATAACGATGATCACCACCGGCAACAGCTTGCCCAACAAATCGGTAATGGACGCGCCAATGATGCCGATCTTGCCCACGCGGAAGTGCATATTGATGGACTGGGCCGAGCGTTGGTCCCACATGCGGCGTTGTGCGGGTTCAATGGCCAATGACTTGACCGTGCGCATGCCGTGAATCGTCTCCACCATCATCGACTGCCGCTCCCCCTCGGCCTGGTACAGGTCGCTCAGCCGACGCTGGAACACCGGCACCATGAACGCCGCCACGCCAGCGATCATGGCGGTGAACGCCAAAGTGATCATGGCCAGCTTGACCGAGTAAGAAAACAGAATGGGCAAGAACAGGAATAGCGAGGTTCCATCCAACACCGTGAAGAACATCTTGCCGGTCAAAAAATGGCGAATCTTCTCAACCTGCTGCATATGGCGCGTGATGACACCTGCCGTGGTGGAGTCGAAATAGTCAATCGGCAAGGACAGCAGATGCGCGAAAGTTCGGCGTGTGAGGCGCATGTCAATCTTGTTGGTGGCAGACAGTGTCAATAGCTGCCGCAAGAACCCAAACGTCGCATCAAACGCCAGCGCAACCACAATGCCGATGCCCAGTACCCACAGTGTGGATATGCTTTGGTGCACCATCACCTTGTCGATCACCAGCTGAAAAAACATGGGTGACGCCAATGCCAGCACATGCATGGTCAGCGCAGTGATGGCAATGTCACGCAAAGCCGATTTCTGCTTGAGGATCTCCGGGATAAACCAGCGCAAACCAAACGGCTGGGTTTGTTCGGTGACTCCGAACAAGCGCTTCATGAAGAACACTTCCCCCTGCCAGCGCGCCGTAAAGGTCTCGTGGTCCAGCAAGTGAACCTCGGTTGCATTGGCCGCTTGCGGATTCAGCACGGCCACCTTGGTGCCGCCCTGGTCAGTAACACCCACCACGATCATGCAGGTTTTGTCACTCATGCGGGCAATCAACGGGAACACGCCGTTTTGCGCCAGCAGGTTTTCCCAACTGAGCTTTTCGTGCTTGGCCTTGAGACCAATGTCCGCCGCGATACGAAGCACTTTGGCCGTAGGTGGCTCCTCACCGACCAAGGCGTAGTCCTCAATCAGGCGTTCAGGGTTGATCGGCAGCTGGTGATGCTGCGCCAATGCCGCTATGCACTGAATGGTTGTGTGAGGGAATCGTTCCGCCATGTTTGGTGTTTCCGCAAGGAGTCACCATTTCAGCACGCAGTGCCATCGCCCAGTCCCCAAATTAGCCCCCAGAAACCCCGGCTATTTAAGGCCAGATGAGTGAAGGTGCGGCTATGCACCGTCACTCACCCCGAGGCAGGACTAGCTGGGTAGCTTGCCGATCGGACTGGCCAAGGTTGCCGTCTTGAGCGGATCGCTCAATATGGAAGATGCCGTGCTTGGCAGTGGCGCAGCCAGTGGCACCGATGCCCCTACCGGGTTGCCGTTGGCGTCGAACTGCTTCATGGCATCCACCATACCGCCCACCGCCAAGGTTGCTCCCGTGGCTCCATTGACACCAGGCAGTTGCCCCGGCGCAGATGGTGTAGATGGGTCAGGCCCTGCCGCAAAGCTACCAATGGCCTGCGCCAATCCAGAGACCATCGAACGCAAGTCCGATGCAGGTGGAGCAGTAGCCACCTTCACTGGCTCCGCATTCGCGACATCCGGCCCAAGGTTCCAATCCAACGCTGTGGAAAGTTGCGCCTCGGTTTGCGGTGGTGGTGCAACGGCAGCCGTGGTTGGCTCTGTAACTTGGGCAGCGGGCGCGTAGGCCGCTTGCTTGTCAGCAACAAACCACACGTCTGCGGCAGCGTGGGTCTGCCCGTCGTCGGTCTGGTAACTAGAGGTCAACCCCACCAAGTTGCCACTGTCCTTGCTCAAGTCCACCTTGGCCTCGGCACTGATGCTGGTAATGCCCAGCGATGCCAAGGACTTGAGTTCACCAGTTTCAGTAACCCCATCGGAATTGGAGTCCACCCAGACTTGCAGGTCCTTGAATGCAGCATCTGCGCTGGTGATTGCTCCGTCGCTGTTGCTGTCAAATTCCCGCAGGGCGGCATAACCGTCACTGGCCTTCTGTCCATTGGCCAAGTTTGTAGCGGTACCAAATAGCTCAGAGCCGTCGTTGATCACACCGTCATGGTTGCGATCCAGGACAAGCAAACCGTCGGCTCCACTGACCCAACCGGTATTCACCTTGTTGCCGGTAGCAAACACGTCGAACTTGACGCCTTCGGTCACGCTCATGGTCTTTACGCCATCTCCATTCAGGTCAAGGATGATGGGGCTACCGATATTCAAGGCCCCCAATGAAGCTCCAAGCGCTGCTACCTGACTTGTGGTTAGCACTTGTATCTGGGCCATCGTAATCGCATCTATCTGTGCAGTGCTCAAGATCGCAACATTGCTCGTGCTCAGCGCCACCACTTGGGCGGTCTTCAGCGCGGCGATTGCCGTTGTGCTCAGCGCTCCAGCTTGGTTGGTGCTCAGCGCACTCACCACCGCCGTGCTCAGCGACGCCACCTGGCTGCCCGTCAACGCATTCACCTCAGCCGTTGTCATCGTCGCAAACTGCGCCGTGCTCATCACACCCAGATCTGCCACGTTCAGCGCAGACACCTGCGCTACGTTGAGGATGTCCACACTGGCGGTGCTCAGCGCCACCACTTGGGCGGACTTCAGCGCGGCGATTGCCGCTGTGCTCAGCGCAGCAGCTTGGTTGGTACTCAGCGCTGCCATCACCGCCGTGCTCAGCGACGCCACCTGGCTGCCTGTCAACGCATTCACTTCCGCTGTCGTCATCGTCGCAAACTGCGCCGTGCTCATCACACCCAGATCGGCCACGTTCAGCGCAGACACCTGTGATACGTTGAGGGTGTCCACACTGGCTGTGCTCAGCGCCACCACTTGCGCAGTCTTCAGCGCGGCGATTGCCGCCGTGCTCAGAGCAGCAGCTTGGTTGGTGCTCAGTGCGCCCATCACCGCCGTGCTCAGCGAGGCCACTTGGCTGCCCGTCAACGCATTTACCTCAGCTGTCGTCATCGTCGCAAACTGGGCTGTGCTCATCACACCCAGATCGGCCACGCTCAATGCAGACACCTGCGATACGTTCAGGATGTCCACGCTGGCTGTGCTCAGCGCCACCACTTGAGCAGTCTTCAGCGC
>Ga0228698_1000575_pt1 | contig 25671 bp, 17 predicted proteins | sample McNCre117_Aug_MG_FD_178015 | JGI IMG/M metagenome (GOLD analysis project Ga0228698, IMG submission 178015) | Freshwater microbial communities from McNutts Creek, Athens, Georgia, United States - 1-17_Aug_MG | ecosystem: Environmental > Aquatic > Freshwater > Creek | place: USA: Georgia...
CGCAGGCAAGCAGATCGTGGCGGTATGGCCCGGCTTCAAGGAACACGTGTATGGCCTGGCGGTGGACATTGGCTCCACCACCATCGCCGCCCATTTGTGCCATCTGGCCTCCGGTGAAGTGGTGGCATCGGCCGGGCTGATGAACCCGCAAATCCGCTTTGGCGAAGATTTGATGAGCCGCGTGTCCTACGTGATGATGAACCCCGGTGGCGACAAGGAAATGACCGCCGCCGTGCGTGAGGCGCTCAACACGCTGGCAAGCGAAGTGGCCGCGCAGGCTGGTATCACGCCGCAGGACATTCTGGAAGCCACTTTTGTGGGCAATCCCATCATGCACCACCTGCTGTTGGGCATTGACCCGACCGAACTGGGTGGCGCACCGTTTGCACTGGCCACTGACCGGGCCATCACGCTATGGGCCGTTGAGATTGATTTCGCCATCCACCGCAATGCGCGCATCTATGTGCTGCCCTGCATTGCAGGCCATGTGGGTGCGGACACGGCGGGCGTGCTGCTGGCCGAGCGGCCCGACTTGTCGGACCAGATGACACTGCTGGTGGACGTGGGAACCAATGCGGAAATTGTGCTGGGCAACAACCAGCGCATGCTGGCCTGCTCCAGCCCCACCGGCCCGGCGTTTGAAGGTGCCCAAATCAGTTGCGGGCAACGTGCGGCGCCCGGCGCCATCGAGCGCGTGCGGATTGACCCGGTAACGCTGGAGCCGCGCTTCAAGGTGATTGGCAGCGACCTGTGGTCGGACGACGCCGGCTTTGCTGACTCGATTGCCTCCATCGGCGTAACCGGCGTATGCGGTTCCGGCATCATTGAAGCGCTGGCCGAGATGTACCTGGCCGGCATCATCCGCCACGACGGCACCATCGACGGCGCACTCGCTGCCCGCAATCCACGCATCCAGGAAGATGGCCGCACCTTCTCGTACGAGCTGTACAAGGCCACCGCAGAGGCGCGGCCCTTGAAGATCATGCAAAACGACGTACGCGCCATTCAGCTGGGCAAAGCCGCGCTATACGCCGGTGTGCGTCTGCTGATGGAGCGGCTCAACATCACATCGGTGGATCGCATTCGCCTGGCCGGTGCATTTGGCAGCCACATTGACGTGAAATACGCGATGGTGCTGGGCATGATCCCTGACTGCCGCCTGGACGGCGTATCGTCCGCCGGCAATGCGGCCGGCACCGGCGCACGCATCGCGCTGCTGGACCAACGCTCGCGCAAAGACATTGAGGATCTGGTGCGCCGGGTCGAAAAAATTGAGACCGCAGTGGAGCCCCGCTTTCAGGAATTTTTTGTGGAGGCCATGGCCATCCCGCATCTGACCGCCCCTTTTGAAGAATTGCGCAAGGCGGTGACGCTGCCTGTGCGAACCATGTCCAGCACCGATACCAACCAACGGGGGCGCAGACCCTCTCGGCGCGACCCCAGACCTGCATAAGGCCTGGCGATTTCCGGCAACCGCGTTAGTTCATTAATTACAGGAGACAAGACATGAAGATGAAAGCAATTGCAATCGCCGCCTTGGCCGCACTGGGTGCACAAGCCGTTCTGGCCGATGACGCCGCCTGCAAGACCGTGCGATTTGCGGACGTGGGCTGGAGCGACATCGCGGCCACCACCGGCATGGCGTCCGTAGTGCTCGAAGGTCTGGGCTACAAGCCCAACGTGACCATCGCCTCCATTCCCATCGCTTTTGCCGGCATGAAGAAAAAGCAGATTGACGTGTTTCTGGGTTACTGGAACCCCTCCATGACGCCGCAGATCGAGCCCTTCGTGAAGGCCGGTGACATCAAGGTTCTGGATACACCCAATCTGGTGGGCGCCAAATACACACTGGCCGTGCCCACCTACCTGTATGACAAGGGCCTGAAGACGTTTGCCGACATCACCAAGTTTGAAAAGGAACTGGGTGGCAAGATTTACGGCATTGAACCCGGCAACGACGGCAATGCGCTGATCGCCGGCATGATCAAGGACAACAAGTTTGGCCTGAAGAGCTTCAAGATGGTGGAGTCTTCTGAAGCCGGCATGCTGGTCGAAGCCCAACGCGCCATCAAGGACCAGAAGGCCATCGTCTTCCTGGGCTGGGAACCCCACCCCATGAATGTGCAGATGAAGATGAGCTACCTGCAAGGCGGTGACGATGTGTTCGGCCCCAATCTGGGCGAAGCCAAGGTGTACACCGCCATTCCCCCTTCCTACGAGAAGAAGTGCCCCAATGTGTACAAGTTCCTCACCAACCTGAAGTACACCACCGACATCGAAAATCAGGTGATGGGTCCGATCCTCAAGAAGGTAAAGCCCAATGTCGCAGCCAAGGATTTCTTGAAGAAAAACCCCGGCACCGTCGACAAGTGGCTGGCCGGCGTGACCACGCTGGACGGCAAGGACGGTCTGGAAGCAGTGAAGGCCGCTTTGAAATAAGCAAGCTGACTGCGTAGCGCGCACACTCCGGCTCGGCTCTGCTGAGCCGGAGTTTTTTCATTGGGACCCGGTCGGGCGACAGCAAGGATGGATATGAGCGAAGTCACCATTTTCAGTTTCGTAGGCGGCCAGCACCTCAAGGGTGGTGGCGAGCGTTTTGAGTCGATCAACCCGGCAACCGGCAAAGCCTTTGCCGCCGTGCACGACGCAACGCAAGCCGATGTGGACATGGCCGTGGCCTCCGCGCAGCAAGGATTTGAAGTCTGGTCCGCCATGACCGCCGCCGAGCGCGGACGCATCCTGCGCCGGGCCGCCGACATTCTGCGCAGCCGCAATGCAGAGCTGGCCGCCCTCGAAGTGCAGGACTGCGGCAAGCCCATCCAAGAGGCTGAAGTGGTGGACGTGATGAGCGGGGCCGACTGCATCGAATACTTTGCCGGTGCCGCAGCGACACTGACCGGTCAGCAATACCCGCTAAAAAATGCCTTCGCCTACACCCGCAAAGAGCCGCTGGGCGTGTGCGTGGGCATTGGCGCCTGGAACTACCCCATCCAGATTGCCTGCTGGAAGTCGGCGCCGGCACTGGCGGCCGGCAACGCCATGATTTTCAAACCCTCGGAGCTCACCCCCGCTACCGCTGTGAAGCTGGCCGAGGTGTACCTGGAGGCCGGAGTGCCCCCCGGCGTGTTCAACGTGCTGCAAGGCCGGGGCGCAACAGGCGCCATGCTGGCCGCGCACGAAGGCGTAGCCAAGGTGTCCGTCACCGGTTCGGTGCCCACCGGTAAAAAGGTGATGCAAACCGCCGCAGGTACCTTGAAGCGGGTGACCATGGAGCTGGGTGGCAAATCGCCGCTGCTGGTGTTTGACGATGCCAACCTGGAGCAGGCCGTAGCCGCCGCCATGATGGGTAACTTCTATACGCAGGGCGAGGTCTGCACCCACTGCACGCGGGTCTTCGTGCAGCGTGGCATTGCTGTGCGTTTTCTGGCCCGCCTGAAGGAGCGCACCGCATTGCTGCGCGTGGGCGACCCTACTCACCCCGAGACCGAAATCGGCGCGCTGATTTCTGACGCCCACACGGCCAAGGTGATGGGCTATATCTCCAGCGGACTGCGTGAAGGCGCAACGCTGGTGAGTGGCGGCAAACTGGCCCAGGTGCCGGGGCTGTCCGCCAACTTCGTGGAGCCCACGATCTTTGCCGACTGCACCGACGACATGCGCATCGTGCGCGAAGAGATATTCGGCCCGGTGCTGTCCATGCTCACCTTTGACACCGAAGAAGAAGCCGTAGCCCGCGCCAACAACACGCGCTTCGGTCTGGCCGCCGGTGTGTTCAGCAGCGACGTGCAGCGCGCACACCGGGTTGCCGCTCGTCTGAAGGCCGGCATCTGCTGGATCAACAACTACAACATCACGCCGATTGAAATGCCGTTTGGTGGTGTGGGCGAATCGGGCATTGGCTCGGAGAACAGCATGGCCGCGCTGGACCATTACACGCAGTTGAAAACGGTCTATGTGGAGATGGGGGAAGTGGCGACGGGTTACCGGTGAATGGCTTCTTCTGTCACGTAACCCTTTCCAGTCATATTCAGGAGCACGCCGGCATGGGACTCCGCCTGAGACCTCGTCACTGCAAGACACAGGAGGGCTTGGCACTCTGTGCCGCCCGTGTCCCCCGGCCTTTGGCCTCCTCCTTTACCTCACCGCACAGAGTGCCATGCCCTCCTGTGTCCACTACTTTGGTTGTAGTGCAAAAGACTGAATACCGCTTGCACCCATGTTTTGCGTTCCACCCACGCTGCCTGCCGAGGGCGCCGGGGTGGATGCTGGAGCGGCATAAAGGAGGAGCCCGCTCGAGCGGGCGGGGGACAGCCGCGCAAGCATTCACCCCGGCGCCCTCGGCGTACAAGCCCCACTGAAAAACCAAAGCGCATCCCCATATCCGGTACAAAACCCCATCAGCCATCGTTGAAAACCAAAGTCCATGCAAACCGAATACGACTACATCATCATCGGCGCCGGCTCCGCTGGCAGCACCCTGGCCTACCGTCTGGGCGAAGACCTGAACACCCAGATCCTGGTGATCGAAGCCGGCCCCATGGACCACAACCTGTTTATCCACATGCCCAGCGGCTTTGCCTACCCCATGGCCAACCCGCGCTACACGTGGATGTACGAATCCGAGCCCGAGCCGGGCATGAACAACCGCCGCATCCACTGCCCGCGCGGCAAAACCATTGGCGGCTCCAGCAGCATCAACGGCATGGTCTACATCCGTGGCAACGCCGAGGACTACAACGGCTGGGCCGAGAAATTTGGCCTGCACGACTGGACCTACGCCCACTGCCTGCCGTACTTCCACAAATCAGAAACGCGCGAAAAGGGCGGCGATGACTACCGTGGTTCCGCTGGGCCGCTGCGTGTGCACACCGGTGACTGCACCAACCCGCTCTACAACGCCTTCATCGAAGCCGGCCAGCAAGCCGGCTACCCCTTCACCGCCGACATGAACGGCTACCAGCAAGAAGGCTTTGGTCCGATGGACATGACCACCTACAAAGGGCGCCGCTGGAGCACGGCCATGGCCTATTTGCGCCCGGCCCTCCAGCGCGGCAACGTCATGCTGCAGCCCCACACGCTGGCTTCGCGCATCCTGTTTGAAGGCAAGGAGCAGCCCCGGGCAGTGGGTGTGGAGGTGGACCAGAACGGGCAGAAGGTGACCTTCCGAGCGCGGCGCGAGGTGATTCTGAGCGGCGGCGCTATCCACTCGCCCCAGTTGCTGCAACTCTCGGGCATTGGCAATGCAGACCTGCTGCAGCCGCTGGGCATTGCCGTGGTGGCGGACCGCAAAGGGGTGGGAGAAAACCTGCAAGACCATCTCGAAACCTATGTGCAATACGAATGCAAAGAACCCATCACGCTCTATTCGGCCAGCAAGCCGCTGGCCATGGCGGCGATTGGCGCGCAGTGGCTGCTGACCCGCACGGGACTGGGTGCCACCAACCACTTTGAGTCCGGCGGCTTTATCCGCAGTGAAGCCGGTGTGAAGCACCCCGATTTGCAATACCACTTCTTGCCGATGGCGGTCCGCTACGACGGCAATTCGCCGGTCAAAAGCCACGGCTTCCAGGCCCACGTCGGCCCGATGCGCTCGACAAGCCGCGGCCATGTGCGCCTGCGCTCGGCCAGCCATCTGGACGCACCCGAAATCGTTTTCAACTACATGAACGCGCAGGACAAGAAGGAGTTCCGCGCTGCCATCCGCCTGACACGCGAGGTATTTGCCCAGAAAGCCTTCGACCGGTTCCGCGGCGCCGAAATTGCCCCGGGAAGCGACGTACAGACCGACGAGCAGATTGACGCCCACATCCGCGCCAGCGCCGAAACCGCCTACCACCCCAGCTGCAGTTGCCGCATGGGCCAGGACGACATGGCGGTGGTGGATGGCCAGGGCCGGGTGCATGGCGTGCAGGGCCTTCGCGTAGTGGATGCGTCCATCATGCCGCTCATCGTCAGTGGCAACCTGAACGTGCCCACCATCATGATGGCCGAGAAGATTGCCGACGCCATCAAAGGCACACCCCTGCCCCCCTCCAAGGCGCCGGCCTGGGTACACCCCCACTGGCAGACGCAGCAGCGGTAGGGCCGCAAGGCCTTGCCCGCTCAGGCAAAATCGGGGTTTGCCCTCTCACTATTTAGCACCCTTGGGTGCGCCGAACGCATGACCACATCCAACCGCTTCACCCAACTTCTTGCAACCCGCCCCTGGCTGCTGGCCGACGGTGCCACTGGCAGCAACCTGTTCGACATGGGCCTGATGTCGGGCGATGCACCCGAGCTGTGGAACACCGAACACCCCGACCGCATAGCCAAACTGCACCAGAGCTTTGTGGACGCCGGTGCCGACATCATTCTGACCAACAGCTTTGGCGGCACGCAATACCGCCTGAAACTGCACAAGGCGCAGGACCGCGTGGCCGAACTCAACACCGCTGCCGCCCGTATTGCCCGTGAAGTGGCTGACAAAAGCGGCCGCACGGTGGTGGTGGCTGGCAGCATCGGCCCGACCGGTGAAATCATGGAGCCCATCGGCCCGCTGACCAAGGCACAGGCACAGGAAGCGTTTGCCGAACAGGCCCGCGCGCTGGCCGCTGGCGGCGCCGATGTGATGTGGATTGAAACCATGTCGTCGCGCGAAGAGGTGGAAGCCGCTGTGGCTGGTGCCGGCTCGGTGGGACTGCCGGTGGTGTGCACGCTCAGCTTTGACACCAACGGCCGCTCCATGATGGGCATTTCCCCCAGCGACTTTTCCGACATCGAAAAAACCTTGTCGCCCCGTCTGGCCGCATGCGGCAGTAACTGCGGCGTGGGCGCGTCCGAGATGGTGGCCTGTATTCACAACCTGCACACCGCCATGGGCCCGGACGCGGTGCTGGTGGCCAAGGGCAATTGCGGCATTCCGCAATACGTGGACGGCAAGATCGTCTACAACGGCACGCCCGAACTCATGGCCGTGTACGCGCGCATGGCGCTGGACAGCGGCGCACGCATCATTGGCGGCTGCTGCGGAACCTCGCCCACCCACCTGAAGGCCATGAAGGACGCACTGGACGCCCACACCAAAGGCCCGGCCCCTGAGCTGGATCAGGTGGTGAGCGCATTGGGTGAAATCTCCACTGGCGCACGCGCCCAGTGGGGCGGCGAACAAAGCCGCGCAGGCGGTGCCGCTGCCGGTGCCACACTGAACCGCGGCCGCGGACGCCGTGGCAGCGCAGGCGGTGCGAGCGCGGACAAATCCGAAGCGTGATGCCCGGCGAGGGTGACCTGCGCGGCCAAGGCATGGATGCCGTGCGTTCAGAGCCGCAGGCCTCCCTCCCGACGCCAAGCGTCCAAGCCGCGTTCACTTACCTCATCGGCGTAGACACCGGCGGCACGTACACCGACGCCGCCATCATTGAAGCGCGCGGCCACCGCATTCTGGCCACGTCCAAAGCCATCACCACCAAGGGCGATCTGGCCGTGGGTGTGGCCGAGGCCATCACGCAGGCGCTGGCCAAACTGCCGCACGAAATATCGCCACAAAGTATCGGCATGGTGTCAGTGTCCACCACGCTTGCCACCAACGCGGTGGTCGAAGGCCACGGCAGCGCCACCGGCGCGGTGCTGATCGGGTTCGACACCAAGATGGTCGAACGCACCGGCATTGCCAAGGCGTTTCCCGACATCCCCATGGCGCTGATCGCCGGCGGCCACAACCATGCGGGCGATGCCGTCGCGCCATTGGATGTGGAGGCGCTGGACGCCGCTGTGCTGGCGATGAACAGCCAGGTGGACGCGTTCTCGGTGGCCGCCACCTTCGCGGTGCGCAATGCCGAACACGAACACAGCGCGCGCGACCGCATCGTGGCCCTGACCGGCAAACCGGTCACGCTGTCCACCGAGCTGTCTTCGGCGCTGGATGCGCCGCGCCGCGCGCTGACCGCCGTGCTCAATGCGCGGCTGATTCCGCGCATCTCCGGCTTGATCGGTGCGGTGCAGCGCGCCATGGCGCAGCTCCACATGGCGTGCCCGCTTTTGATCGTCAAAGGGGACGGCTCTCTGGCGCTGGCCGAAAGTGTGGCTACGCGGCCGATTGAAACCGTGCTCTCCGGGCCGGCCGCCAGTTTGGTGGGGGCGCAGTGGCTGAGTGGCCTGAACAGTTTCATCCTCTCGGACATGGGGGGCACCACCACCGACCTCGGGCTGCTGTTGGAAGGTCGCCCCAAGGTGAAAGAAGAAGGCGCCGAAGTGGGCGGCTGGCGCACCATGGTGCGGGCCATGGATGTGCGCACCATCGGACTGGGCGGTGACAGCGAAATTGCCCTGCTGGCCAACGGACGCATTGCTGTCGGCCCGCAACGCGTGGCACCGGTGTCCCTGATTGCAGCGCGCTACCCGCAGGTCATCACCATGCTGCGCGCGGACATGGACGATGTGGAAGGCGGCGGCTCGATGCACGGCAAGTTTTTGCTGCTGCCGTTTGCTTCCGACGCCAGCCAGCCGGCCCAGGGCTTGAGCCCGCGCGAAGCCGAGATGTTGCAGGCCATCACCCACGCGCCACAACCCCTTCGCACATTGGCCACCTCGCTGAGCGCACAGCGGGCCATCGGCAATTTGCAACGCAAAGGGTTGATTCAGGTGAGCAGCCTCACACCCTCCGACGTGTCGCATGTGTTGGGCTTGCAGGCCAATTGGTCGGTAGAGGCCGCCACGCTGGCCACGCAACTGGCCAGCCGATTGCGCGACATGAAGATGCCCACCCCGGAACGTACCGAAGCCTTTGCCAGGCAGGTGTGGTCCGAAACGGTGCGGCTCACAGGCATGGCCATTTTGCAAACCGCATTTGGCATCGACGTGGCCGACAGCCCGCTTCTGCAGGCGGTGTGCACGGGCACCGGCGCGGTGGGCTTGGCCACAGTGCGCCTGCAGCCTTCCATTCCCGTGGTGGCCGTGGGCGGGCCGGTCAGGGTCTATTACGAAGAAGTGCAGCGCCGTCTGGGTTGCGAGGTGGTGTTCCCCGAATATTGCGAAGTGGCCAATGCCGTGGGGGCCGCCACCGGGGTGGTGGCACACAGCGTAAAGGTGGAGGTCATGGGTGACGGCAGCGGGCTGTTCCGCATGCACTCCTACGCCAGCACGCAGCAGTTCACCGATGTGCACGAAGCGCTAAAGACCGCGCAGACGCTGGCCGAGAAACTGGCCCATGATGCCGTGGTTTCGATGGGTGCGCCGCGGCCCCAGGTCAAGACCAGCATCACCAAACAATACATGCCCCATGCGCGCGGCGAAGAAGGTCTGCTGCACGCGGCGGTGGTTGCTGAGGCCATTGGCAGGCCCGAAGCGGTTGGCCAAGCCGCCGCCATAAGGACACAACCGGAGCAGCACCATGGAAGGTTTGATTGAAGCCTTGTTTGAACTGTTACTCGAAACCTTTGGCGAGCTCATCTTGCAGGTGGTATTGCAAGCGCTGACCGAAGTGGGCGTACACCTCACCCGCCATGAAAAGCAGGAAGAGGCCCAACGCAGCCCGATTCTGCGGCTGCTTGGGTACGCGCTGTTGGGCAGCTTTGCGGGCAGCTTGAGCCTTCTGGTGTTTCCACTGTCATTGGCCCACACCCATAGTGGCCGCCTGGCCACCTTGCTTTTGGTGCCACTGCTGGCGGCGCTTTGCAGCGTAGGGATTGGCAGGATTCGTGTCCGCAAAGGCCAGACTCCGGCCGACATGGACCGGTTTATGTACGCCTACCTGTTTGCACTGGCCATGGCGTGCATTCGCTACCTGTTTGCCAGCTGACCCCTACCCCCCTACCCATCAGTGACTGTTATCGCCCGCATCGGGCACAGGGCGGCTGTTTTCAAAGTCGGGGCGGCGCGGGTCCATTTGCAACACCGCCTGCGAACTGCTGCCGCTGCCCATGGCGACGTAATCGGTTTTGTGGCTGCTCTGGGACGCATGAATAAAGCGCGCCGAGGCAAACGCCCACACGCTCAAGCCAATGATGGCCAGCACCACGGCGAAATACAGCATCAGCGCTTCCGGCCCCAACAGGTCCATCACAGCACCCGCCAGCGTGGGCCCGACTGTCGAGCCGATGCCGTACATCAGCAACAGCCCACTGGTCACTTCCAGCACGCGGCTGGAGTCGATCAAATCATTGACGTGGGCCACGCTCAAGCCGTAAATGGACATGCTCAAGCCGCCATACACGATGCCCAGCACAATCAGCGAGCCTTCGAATTCGCGCGCCAGGTAAAAGCCCAAACCCGCCACCACCGCGCTGGCCACACAAACCCATAACAACACCCGGCGGCGGTCGTTTTTGTCGGATAGCTGGCCGATGGGCCACTGAAATGCGGCACCGCCCAAAATCGTGGCGGCCATGAAGGTGGCAATGCCGGCCTCGCTAAAGCCCACGCCCTGCCCGAACACATGGCCCAGACTGTAAAAGGCGCCATTGAGCAGGCCCGACGCGATGGTCCCGATCACGCCAATGGGCGAGATGTAAATCAGGTCCTTGAACACGAAGCGGGGTGCGTCCATGGTTTGCGGCTCAGTCACCGGGGTGAGCGTGATGGGTATCAGGGCAAACGAAAACAAAATCGACACCAAGGCAAACGGCACAAAGCCAAAGCGGTCACCCACCAGAATCAGCCACTGGCCCAAGGCCATGGAGATGCCACTCACCGCCATGTACACCGCAAACACCTTGCCGCGCTGCGCCGTGGTGGCCACCACGTTGAGCCAGCTTTCCACCACGATGTAGAGCCCCACCAGGCACACGCCCGTGACAAACCGCAACATGCCCCAGGCCCAGGCATTGGTCCACAAGGCATGAAACATGGGCACAGCCGATGCAATCGAGGCCATGGCGGCAAATGCGCGGATGTGGCCCACGCTGCGAATCATGGCCGGGCACGCGTAGGTGCCATAAACGAAGCCAGCAAAGTAGGCCGACATCACCAAACCGGTCACCAGGCTGGAAAACTTGGCCGAGCCCGCCTGCACCCCAATGGCGGCAAACAGCAAGCCCGTGCCGACCACCAGCATGGCCAGGCCGCTGAGCAGCGACGCCAGCGGAATCAGCAGCCTATTGATTCCCATAAGTCCCCAAGTAGTGAGCGCGCCGCACCGTCATTGACACGCCAGATGATCGTAATCCGGCGGTTCAGGTATTGGAGTCGGGGAAAGAACCCTTGCGGCGGTTGACGTAATCGAGGATGGCCTCATCGGTTGCCACATCGAGTGCGGGCGCCTCGTACTCGGCCAACTGCTTTTTCCACATTGCATTGGCGCGCTGTGCGAGGTCACGGGAGCCTTCGGCCTCCCACTGCTCAAAGCTGTTGTTGTCGGTAATCGGCGAGCGGTAAAACGCGCTCTCGAAGTTGGCCTGCGTGTGCGCGCACCCCAAGAAATGTTTGCCCGGGCCAACTTCACGAATGGCATCCATCGCCTGACCGTTTTCAGACAGGTCCACACCGGCCAACAGCGTGTGCATCATGCCGGCCTGGTCCACATCCATGATGAACTTTTCGTAGCCCATCGACAGCCCGCCTTCCAGCCAGCCCGCGGTGTGCAACACGAAGTTCACACCGCCCAGGCAGGTGGGGATCATGGTGTTGGCGGACTCGGAGGCCGCCTGTGCGTCCGATATTTTGGAGCCACACAGTCCGCCGCCCGAGCGAAACGGCACGCCCATGCGGCGGGCCAGCGCGGCCATTACGTACAGCACCAGTGCAGGCTCCGGCGTACCGAAAGTGGGCGCACCCGACTGCATCGAAATCGACGACGCAAAACTGCCCAGCACCACCGGAGCGCCGGGGCTGCACAACTGCACAAAGGCCATGCCCGCCAATGCCTCGGCCAGCGTTTGCGCACAAGTGCCGGCCACCGTCACGGGCGACATGGCGCCGGCCAGAATGAAGGGCGTGATGATGCAGGCCTGGTTGTTGCGCGCATAGACCTTGGCGGCACCCAGCATGGTCTCGTCAAAGGTCATGGGCGAGTTGGCATTGATCAGGTTGATGATCGCCGTGCGCGGTTTGCCGGTCAGTGGATCCATCCAGTTGTCGCCGAACAGCAGCTTGGTCATCTCCACCGTATCTTGCGCGCGCTCGGGGTGGGTGACCGAGCCCATGAAGGGTTTGTCGCTGTATTTCATGTGGGCGTACACCATGTCAAAGTGGCGTTTGTTCACCGGCAAATCAACCGGCTCGCAAATGGTGCCGCCCGAGTGGTGCAGCGAGTTGGCGGTGTAGGCCAGCTTCACAAAATTCTGAAAGTCGGCAATGGTGGCGTAGCGGCGCCCGCCGTCGAGGTCGCGCACAAAGGGCGATCCGTAGGCCGGGGCAAACACCGTGTTCTTGCCACCGATGACCACATTGCGTGCGCCATTGCGGGCATGCTGAATGAACTCGCGCGGGGCGTTGTCCTGCACCAGCTTGCGCGCCAGGCCACGGGGAAAATGCACGCGCTCGCCCTTTACATCGCAACCTGCATTTCGAAACAGTTCCAGGGCTTCCGCGTCGTCACGAAAGTCAATGCCCACCTCTTCCAGAATGGTGTCGGCGTTGCGCTCGATGATGGCCAGACCTTCCTCATCCATCACCTCGTAGTAAGGCACCTTGCGCGTGATGTACGGCACCGACTGGCTGCTGCGGGCCGTACGGGCGGCGCGCTTGGCTTCACGCCCACCTCCGGCGCGGCGTCCGCGGGGAGCTTCGCTTGCTGCGGGCGTCACGGTGTCATTCATACGGTCTCTCCAAAGCCATGGGTAGCGGAAAAAAGATAGTATCCGCACCGCCGAATTTTCCGCTTGGCCTGTATGCGACACCGCCTTGCGTCACAACGGCGCGTCCCTTCGCTGGGCCACTTCGGCCTGCACCGGCATGCAGGCGGCGTTCGTTATTTTCGACGGCCACCGACCGGGCCTTACCTATAATCTGCGAGCAGCTTCCCCCTCGTTGGTTCCGCGAAGCTGCCGCAGCACCTTAGGCCGAGCGCCCGCTGCGCACCGAATATCCACTTGCAGCCTGCGCCTTCGCTGCTGCCCTTTCTCCCCCTTGTCTTGCTGCCGGTTTGTCGTGGTTCGTCCCTGCATTTGGAGTTCGTATGTCCGCTCAATTCGGTGCCCCGCGCGCCCTCACAGTCCGAAGCCCTGCCATACCGGTGTTGGGTGGAGTGCCTGCGCTGGTGGCTTTGAAGCTTGAAGGCGTGGAGGGCGTGAACCGGTTGTTTGAATACACCGTGCTGCTGCAAACCCCCGATGCGCTGAACTTCATGGGCGGGGCGGCCAGCAACTTTGCGCTGGAGTCCTGGGTGGGGTTGGAGCTGACCTGCCTGATTGAGCTCGAAGGCCAGGGCAGCTTTGTTGCGGGCCTGGGCGGCGGGGGCACAGCCAACAGGGGCGCCGGTGTGCGCGAGATCAGCGGCTTGATCACTGCCGCCCGTTTCATTGGCGAGGCTTCCCGCCACGCCCTCTACGAAGTCACGCTGCGCCCCTGGGCGCATCTGGCCAGTCTCACCACCGACTGCAAAGTCTTTCAGGACGCAACCCCAGTCGAAGCCATTGAACGGGTGCTGGCGGACTACCCCTTTGCCGCCGACAAACGCCTCATCGAACACTACCCCAAGCGCGACTACCAGGTTCAGTACAACGAAACCGACTGGGAGTTTGTCAGCCGCCTCATGCAGGAGTGGGGCATCAACTACCACTTTGAACATTCCGGGGGTGTTCACCGGCTGATCTGGAGCGACCACAACGGTGCGTTTCAGGTGACGCAGCCCGAGATGGACAAGGGTGTGAGCGCCTACCACCAGATTCCGTTTTACCCGCTGGGCCACAAGATAGACCGCGAATACATCCACGGCTTCAGCATCACCGACCAGATCACCAGCGGCGCCTATGCCAGCCGCGAATACGACTACACGCGCCCGCGTGCGACCCTGTGGGCAAATAGCACCGCGCCCCGGCTTACCGGCCACGCCGATCAGGAGGTCTACCTCTGGCGGGGTGACAAGGGCGCAATAGGCGGCAGTGACTACAGCCAGCCCAACAAGGGGGCCGACAAGGCCGCCAACCAGACCGAGGAGCAAGGGCGCCACTTGGCGCGGCTGCGCATGCAAACCCTGCGCCAAAGCGGGCTGCGTGCCAAGGGCGTGGGCCATGTGCGGGGCATCGTGGCGGGCTGCACCTTCAGCCTGACGGGGCATCCGCGCGAGCAGGCCAATGCGGAATACATCGTGCTCGATACGCAGTTTGTGATGGAGAACGTGAGTGAGGATACGCAGCGGCGGGGTGGCGCAGGAGCTGCCGGGCCTATGGGGGTGGCCACGCTTTCGGATGCGCAACGGCTAACGGGCCAATGGCGCGTAGAAGTCACCTTTGACGTGCAGCCCACTACCGAGGCCCTGCGGCCGGTACCGACCCAGCGCAAACCCACCTCCGGCACCGAGACCGCCCTGGTCGTAGGCCCCAGCGCCGACACCGCCGAATCCAACATCTACACCGACCCGCTCGGGCGCATCAAGGTGCAGTTCCCCTGGGACCGCTACGGCGCCAACAACCAGAACAGCTCCTGCTGGGTGCGCGTGGCCGCCGAGTTCGCGGGCAACCAGCTGGGCGCGATGCACCTGCCGCGCATCGGCCAGGAGGTCATCGTGGCCTTCTTGCAAGGCGACCCCGACCGCCCCATCGTGCAGGGGCGCGCCTACAACGCAGTCAACATGCCGCCCTGGAGCAAATACCCAATAAACCAAATCGCCAGGCCAGACAGTTTGGCCTCCTTTCTTTTGTCGCCCCCACATTCCCCCGTGTCGTAATACCGACACCGCGCCAAAGGCCAGTCTCGACAATCCATCGAAACGCTTTGTCTTCCCTTGGACGAAAGATTGCAATGGCACGGATGCCCTCCCTCAGCAATGCCCACCCAACCTCTTCGGAACACTCCGACACCACAATGAATGCCATTCTGGACGCCACTGTCTCCAAGGCGGTGTGTGTTCTGCGAGGCAGGTTGGCGCCAATCACCTTGATCCCTTTGCCAGCCTGATCGTTCTCCGAGGCTTCGCTACACGACCAACCCACACGATCACCGTACACCATGGCACTCAGCGTATTTGACCTGTTCAAGATTGGTATTGGCCCATCGTCCTCGCACACCGTGGGGCCGATGAAGGCGGCGGTTCTCTTTACCAACCGGCTGCGCAACGAAGGGCTGATCGACAAGGTTGCGCGGGTTGAGGTGCGGATGTATGGCTCGCTCGGCGCCACGGGGAAGGGCCACGGCACGGACAAAGCGGTGATGCTGGGGCTTGAAGGACTGATGCCCGACACCATCGACCCCGACACCATCGAGCCGCGTCTGCGCCACATGCGCAAGGAAGGCAAACTGATGCTGGGCGGCATCCGTGCGCTGGCCTTCAGCGAGAAAAACGACCTCACTTTTCTGCGCCGCGAGGCCCTTCCCTACCATTCCAACGGCGTGAAATTTGTCGCGTTTGACACGCAAGGCGCTGTTATCACCGAGCGCCGCTACTTTTCTGTCGGCGGTGGTTTTGTGGTGTCACAGGAAGAAGCGGATTCGCCCACCGACGGCCCGGTCATCGTCTCGGACCCGACCAAGGTGAAGTACCCGTTTACCAGCGGCGCCGACCTGCTTGGCATCTGCGCCGGAACCGGCCTTTCGATTGCGCAGGTGATGCGCGTCAACGAGCAAAGCTGGCGCAGCGACACCGAAGTGGACATCGGCCTGGACCGCATATGGGACGCCATGAAGGCCTGCGTGGAGCGCGGCATCCGCACCGAGGGCCACTTGCCCGGCAATTTGCTGGTCAAACGCCGCGCGCCCGAGGTGCACCGCGCCTTGAGCGCGCACCCCGAAGAAACGCTGCGCGACCAACTCACGATTCTCGATTTTGTAAACGTCTACGCCATGGCGGTGAACGAGGAAAACGCCGCTGGCGGCCGCGTGGTCACGGCGCCCACCAACGGGGCCGCAGGCATCATTCCGGCGGTCATGCATTACTACCACCGCTTCATCAGTGGCGCCAGCCAGCAGGGCATCCGTGACTTTTTGCTGACCGCCGGCGCTGTCGGCCAGCTTTACAAGGAAAACGCATCGATCAGCGGCGCTGAAGTGGGCTGCCAGGGCGAAGTGGGCGTGGCCTGTTCGATGGCGGCGGCTGGCCTGGCCGCCGTCATGGGCGGCACCCCTGCGCAAGTGGAAAACGCCGCCGAAATCGGCATGGAGCACAACCTCGGCTTGACCTGTGACCCCGTAGGCGGGCGTGTACAGATTCCGTGCATCGAGCGCAATGCCATGGGCTCCATCAAGGCCCTGAATGCCGCGCGCATGGCTCTGCGTGGCGACGGCACGCATTTTGTGTCGCTCGATCAAGTCATCAAAACCATGCGCGATACCGGGCGCGACATGATGACAAAATACAAAGAGACGAGCCGCGGTGGCTTGGCCGTGAACGTTATTGAATGCTAGGGATATGAGCAATTTTTCGATCTTTTCGCTGGCCCGCAACGCGATGTCCTACCACGAGGACTGGCAAAAGCAGTGGCGCAGCCCGGCCCCCAAACGCGAGTACGACGCCATCATCGTGGGCGGCGGCGGCCACGGACTGGCCACGGCTTACTACCTGGCCAAAGAGCACGGCATGCGCAACATTGCAGTGGTCGAGCGCGGCTGGCTGGGTGGCGGCAACACGGCTCGCAACACGACCATCGTGCGCTCCAACTACCTGTGGGACGAAGCCACCCACTTGTACGAGAAGGCAATGCAGTTGTGGGAAGGCCTGTCGCAAGACCTGAACTACAACACCATGTTCAGCCAGCGCGGCGTGATGAACGTGGGCCACTCGCTGCAGGACATGCGTGACATCGAACGCCGGGTGAATGCCAACCGCCTGAACGGCGTGGATGGTCTGGTGCTGACCCCGGCGCAGGTGCAGGAAATTGTGCCCATCATGAACAACACGTCCTTGCGCTACCCCGTCATGGGCGCGTCCTTCCAGCCGCGTGGCGGTGTGGCGCGCCACGACGCCATTGCCTGGGGCTTTGCCCGCGCGGCGGACCGCCTGGGTGTGGACATCATCCAGAACTGCGAAGTGGTGGGTTTTGAGCGCGACGGTGACCAAGTCACTGGCATCGAGACCACGCGCGGCACGATCAAGAGCAAGAAGATCGGCGTGGTGGCAGCCGGTCACAGCAGCGTGCTGGCCGAGATGGCAGGCATCCGGTTGCCGCTGGAAAGCCACCCGCTGCAGGCGCTGGTGTCCGAACCCATGAAGCCCATCATCCACACCGTGGTGATGAGCAACGCCATCCACGCCTATGTGAGCCAGAGCGACAAGGGCGACCTGGTGATTGGCGCGGGCATCGACTCGTATGTGGGTTACGGCCAGCGCGGCAGTTTCCCCGTCATCGAGCACACGCTGCAAGCCATCTGCGAGATGTTCCCCATCTTCCGGCGCGTGCGCATGAACCGCCAGTGGGGCGGCATTGTGGATGTGGCCCCCGATGCCTGCCCCATCATCAGCAAAACCCACGTCAAGGGCCTGTACTTCAACTGTGGTTGGGGCACGGGTGGCTTTAAAGCCACTCCCGGTTCCGGCTGGGTGATGGCGCACACCATCGCGCAGGACAACCCGCACCCGCTGAATGCCGCGTTTTCGCTAAACCGTTTCAATACCGGCCACCTTATTGACGAACACGGTGCGGCTGCTGTGGCGCATTGAATTCATGCGCGGCGATATGGTTTCGTTTGAGTTTGTCTCCTGCGGGGCTATGGGTCTTCCCCCCCTACCCCCCCGCCCCTTCACCCCCGCCGGGGTGAAGGGGAGCCTGAACAGCCGATTTGGTGGTTTCGCGCCGAATACGGTGCTACTGGCGCGAGGTTGCGATACGTGTGTGCGCACCCCGATTGGCGCTAGTACCAGTCCTAGTCTCGGCGCGAACCGCTGGCACTCCAACAACCCAAGCGCGAGCGAAGCGATGCGCGACACCAACCGATCAGCGTGCAAGGTGAGCGCAGCGAACGAGCACGCGGCTCCCTGCCTCGTACGCCATTGGAACGTGCTGAGCAGCGCAGGGCTGGGCGGATCAGGGCGGGCGCATTGTTTGAGGCGGAAGCCGAGTTTGCGCACGACCCCGCACAGCGCGAGCAGCGCAAGGAACCCCGCAGGGGCACGATCCACGGCTCGCCTTCTCTTTGCTTACTTTCTCTTGGCGAAGCAAGAGAAAGTGAGGCGCCTGCCGGGGCGCAACCCGGCCAGCCACATAAGCCAAAGCCTAAGCCCGCCGAGCCGAAACCCGGCCAGCCCCGCAACCCAATCAAACACCAAATAAAGCCAAGCCAAGCATGCTCCAAATTACCTGCCCCTACTGCGGCCCCCGCGCCGAGAGTGAATTCAGCTGCGGCGGCGAAGCCCACATCGCGCGCCCGCTGGACACCGACAACCTGACCGATGAACAGTGGGGCGACTACCTGTTCATGCGCAAAAACCCCAAAGGTCTGCACCGCGAGCAGTGGAACCACGTGGCCGGTTGCCGGCGCTGGTTCAATGCAGAGCGCCACACCGTGACGTACCAGTTCACCCAGTTCTACAAAGTGGGCGAGAACCCGGACAACACTGGCCCAGGAGGCCAAGCATGACCGCCAGCCGTATCGATACCCTGGGCGCGCGCATCAACCGCGCAAAGAAAGTCACCTTCCAATTCAATGGGCGCAGCTATACCGGCTTTGAAGGCGACACCCTGGCTTCCGCACTGCTGGCCGCGGGCGAGAGCGTGCTGTCGCATTCCTGGAAATACCACCGCCCCCGCGGCATCGTGACCAGTGGCATTGAAGAGCCGTCCGCGCTGGTTCAATTGGAGTCCGGCAAAGACACCATCCCCAACGCCAAAATGCCCGAAGTCGAGTTGTATGAGGGCATGCAGGCCACGGCAGTCAACCCCTGGCCCAACGCATTGCGCCGTGCCCTCAGCATCAACCGCAATTTTTCTTTTCTGTTCCCCGCTGGTTTCTATTACAAGACCTTCATGTGGCCAGCCAAGGCCTGGATGTTTTACGAGCGTTTTATCCGCAAGGCGGGTGGCTTGGGCGCATCCCCGGAAGTGGAAGACACCGACCGCTACATCCACCAGAACATCCACTGTGATGTATTGGTAGCCGGTGGCGGTGTGGCGGGTCTGGCCGCCGCGCTGGCCGCAGGCCGCAGCGGAGCGCGCGTGATTGTGGCCGAGTTGCAAAACACGCTTGGCGGCAGCGCCCACCGGCTGCAAGGCACGATTGACGGCATGCCAGCGTCCGAATGGGTGCAGCAGGCTGAAGCGGAGCTGGCCAGCCTGCCCGAAGTCAAAATCATCAAGCGCGGCGTGGTGTTCGGTTACCACGACCACAACTTCCTGACCATCCGCGAGAGCCTCACCGACCACAAGCCGCTGGCAGCGCGCAAGGGCTTTCGTGAGCGCCTGTGGCGGGTGCGGGCCCAGCAGGTGGTGCTGGCCACTGGTGCCCATGAACGCCCGATGGTGTTCGGCAACAACGACCTGCCAGGCATCATGCTGAGCAGCGCCATGGCCGACTACGCGCAGTTGTACGGTGTGCTGGTAGGCAAACGCATTGCGCTGCTGACCAACAACGACATGGCCTATGGCGATGCGCTCACGCTGAAAAAATCGGGTGCTGAAGTCACTGTGATCGACGTGCGTGCCGGCCACTCGGTTGCCGGCGGACTGGCCCAGAGGGCGCACGATGCGGGCGTGGTCGTATTGCGCGGCTATGTGCCGGTACAGGCCGATGGCGGCGCTGCGGTGACTTCCATTCAGGTGCGCCAGCAAGTGGGCGACAAGGCCAACGGCGAGTCGCGCACTTTCAATGTGGACGCCGTGGGCATGTCGGGCGGCTGGAACCCCGCAATTCACCTCTACTCGCACAGCGGCGGCAAGGCCTTGTGGAGCGACGCACTGGAGTGTTTCAAGCCCGGTGCGCCCATGCCAGGCCAGTTCAGCGTCGGCGCCTGCAACGCGACCGGCACGCTGGCCAACACGCTGCGCGAGGCCGCCCAAGCCGGCGCCACGGCCGCCATCCACACCGGATTTGCCGCAACGCCGCCCCACTTCACCGTGGCAGAGCCCAGCAACGAACCGATTGTTCCGTTCTGGATTGCCGAAACCGGCGAAAACGTTTCGCGCCGCGCCAAGGCTTTTGTCGATTGGCAAAACGATGTGGGGGCCGCCGACATTGAATTGGCGATCCGCGAAGGTTTTGAGTCCATCGAACACATCAAGCGCTACACCGCGCTGGGCTTTGGCACCGACCAGGGCAAGCTTGGCAACATCAACGGAATGGCCCTGGCCGCACGTGCCATGGGCAAAACCATTCCGCAGGTGGGCACCACCACCTTCCGCCCCAACTATGTGCCCATCAGCTTTGGCCTGTTTGCCGGTCTGGAACGCGGTGCGTTGTTTGACCCGGTGCGCAAGACCAGCCCGCATGTGCAGCATGAGGCCGCCGGTTGCCTGTTTGAAGACGTCGGCCAATGGAAGCGCCCCTGGTACTTCCCCAAGGCGGGCGAAGACATGCACGCGGCAGTCAACCGCGAAGTGCTGGCCGTGCGCAAGGGCGTGGGGATCATGGATGCCTCCACGCTGGGCAAGATTGACATCCAGGGCCCGGACGCCGCCAAGCTGCTGAACTGGCTCTATACCAACCCCTGGCTCAAGCTGGAAGTGGGCAAGGCCCGCTACGGCCTGATGCTGGACGAAAACGGCATGGTGTTTGACGACGGCGTGACCGTGCGACTGGCCGAAGACCACTTCCTCATGACCACCACCACGGGTGGTGCCGCCCGCGTGCTCACCTGGATGGAGCGCTGGGTGCAAACCGAGTGGCCCGACATGAAGGTCTACATGACCACCGTGACCGACCAGTGGAGCACCTTTGCCGTGGTTGGCCCCAAGAGCCGCAAAGTGGTGGAAAAGCTGTGCAAGGACATCGACCTGTCTGCCGCTGCCTTTCCCTTCATGAGCTACCGCGAAGGCACCGTGGCGGGCGTGAAAGCCCGCGTCATGCGCATCAGCTTTTCGGGTGAACTGAGTTTTGAAATCAATGTGCCCAGCAACGCCGGCGCCCATGTCTGGCAGGCCTTGATGGCCGCGGGCGCCGAGTTTGACATCACGCCCTACGGTACCGAGGCCATGCACGTGCTGCGCGGCGAGAAGGGCTACATCATCGTGGGCCAGGACACCGACGGCTCCATGACGCCGCATGACCTGGGCATGGGCGGCATGGTCTCCAAAACCAAGGACTTTCTGGGCCGCCGCAGCTTGAGCCGCAGCCACACGGCGGGCGACAACCGCAAGCAGTTGGTGGGGCTGTTGACCGAGGATGCCCAAACCGTGCTGCCCGAGGGCGCGCAACTCACGGCGCTGGCGCAAATAGAGCCGCCTACCGTGGCCACCCCGGTGCCCATGATTGGTCACGTCACTTCCAGTTATTACAGCCCCACGCTGCAACGCTCCATTGCGATGGCCGTGGTGCGGGACGGACACGCCAGAATGGGCCAGAAGATCTACGCCGCCCTCGCCGATGGCCGCCATGTCGGCGCCACCATCACCGGCACGGTGTTCTACGACCCCGAAGGAAAGCATCACCATGACTAATGCCTCCGCCAACATCGTGTTGGAAAGCCCCTTGGTGGGTATTGCACGCCTGGGCAAGCGCGCGTTGCACGTGGACAACCGCAACTGCCTGCTCGATGAAATAGCGCTGCTGGACATGCTCAACCTGCGCGGCGACGCCAGTGATACTGCCTTTGTCCAGGCCATCAAACAAGCCACGGGTTTGGCGTTGCCCGTCAAGCCCAACACCGCCAGTGTGTCTGCTGAACGGCAGCTGTTCTGGCTCGGCCCGGACGAGTGGCTCCTGAAGGTGCCCCAAGGTGCGGGCGAAGCCATCGAGGCGGCCCTCCGTGCGGCCCTTGCCGGCAAGCATTTTTCTGTGGTGCAAGTGGGCAGTGGCAACACCACCATCACGGTACAAGGGCCGGCCGCAGCGGACTTGTTGTCATGTGGCTGTCCGCTGGATTTGCATCCCCGCACCTTCCCCGATGGCGCGCTGGCGCAGTCTCACATCGCCAAGGCGAATGTGGTTTTGTATTGCGTGAAGGCCGGAACTTCGTTTGAGGTGACGGTGCGGCGCAGTTTTGCGGATTACCTGTACAGGTGGTTGTGCGAGGCGGGTAGCTGAACTTGTCACTGCCACCGCTTGAAACTTCCGGCCCTCCGCGTCCCCCGGCCTTCGGCCTCCTTCTTTACCTGCGGGTGTCGCTTACCCGCCCCCCTGACAGTTGCATCTCTGGTGCTCCTCCAAAAACAAAGAGACCAAGCCCATGCATTACTTTCTCGGCATAGACACCGGCGGCACGTTTACCGATGCGGTGCTGCTGGATGCGTCCAGACAGATCGTTGCGGCCGCCAAGAGCCTGACGACGCGTTTTGATCTGGCCTTGGGCATTGGCGCTGCGCTGGACAAATTGCCGCAGGAGGCTTTGGGTCAGGTGGTTTTGGTGTCGCTGTCCACCACGCTTACCACCAACTCGGTGGTCGAGGGCAAGGGTTCGCCGGTGTGTGTGCTGCTGGCGGGCTATGACGCGGCGCAAATCAAGGCCAGCGGCATGGTTGAGTTGTTGGGTTCCGAGGCAATTGTGTCGCTGCCCGGTGGCCACGATGCGGGCGGACGGGCCCTTTGTGCGCTGGATGAAGTGGCATCCAAGGCGGCAATTCAGCACAACGCGCCCAAAGTCAGCGCCTTTGCCATTTCGAGCAGCTTCGCGGTGCGCAACCCTGCCCATGAACTGCAACTGCGTGAATGGGTTACCCAACTCTGCGACAAGCCCGTGACCTGCGGGCACGAGCTCGCCAGCGGCCTGGGGGCGCCGCGGCGCGCCATGACCGTGGCACTCAACGCCCGCATGGTTACCCACGTCAAGGCACTGATCGATTCGGTTGCACGCACCCTGCACGCACGCCAGATCGACGCCCCACTGATGATCGTCAAAGGCGACGGCACCTTGGTCAATGCCGCCAGCGCGCTGGCCCGGCCAGTGGGCACCGTGCTGAGCGGCCCGGCGGCCAGCGTGATTGGCGCCTGCGCACTCAGTGGCAGCCAGAACGCCATCGTGGCGGACATGGGTGGCACCACCACCGACATTGCGGTGGTGCGCAATGGCCGCCCGGAGCTGAGTGTGGACGGTGCGCTCATTGGCAACTGGCGCCCCATGGTGGAAGCCGTCAAGGTCTACTCCATTGGCCTGGGCGGCGACAGCGAGGTGCGCTTTCTGGGCGGAAAGGGCATGGCCATCGGGCCACGCCGTGTCGTGCCGCTCAGCTTGCTGGTGCACGAACACCCTGACATGCTGGCGGTGCTGGAACGCCAGCAAAACGAGTCGCCGCATGGCAGCCAGATCCGCTTTGCCTTGCGCCTGCAAAGCGATGAAGCACTTACGGCACGGCTGCCCGCCGACGAGTTGCGCGCCTGGGAGCGACTGCAAAATGGTCCGGTCGATATGGAGCGCAGCAACCTCGAAGACCGCCCCATGTCGCGGGCGCTGGCCCGGCTGGAACGCAAAGGCCTGGTCATCTACACCGGCTTTACCCCAAGCGACGCCGCCCATGTTCTGGGCATGGCCACGCACTGGAGCACGCCCGCCGCAGTATTGGCCGCGCGCATCTGGGCGCGGCAGATGCGCTACCTCTATGGTCTGGGCACCTGGGCGCTGGGCGATGCAGAAGGCCCGGCCAAACAGGTGGTTGACCATGTGGTTGCGACCATTTGCCAAAAGCTGATTGAGGCCGGCCTCAATGACGCCGGGCAATTCAACGAAGAACGTGCCAGCAACATGGCCGCACTGCTGACCGGCATGGCCTTGCAGCGCCAAAAACCTTCTGACCGGGCGGCCTCTGCGTCAGAGGCGCCATCGGTGTTTACGTTGCGCTTTGCACCCGATATGCCCTTGGTCGCCGTCGGCGCACCGGCGGCCAGCTACTACCCCGAGGTAGCCCGCAGCCTGGACATGGCATTGCAAGTGCCCCGTTTTGCCGAAGTGGCGAATGCGGTGGGCGCGGTCTTGGGTGACGTGTCGCAGCGCGTGCACGTGACCGTCACCCAACCGGTGCGGGGAACTTTTCGGGTGTTTGACAAAGCCGGGCCGCAAGACTTTTCGGCACTGGAGCCCGCCTTGGCGCTGGCACGCGAGCGGGCTGGCGCCCAGGCCACGCACAACGCCCTGGCGGCCGGCGCCCGTCAGGTGGCGCTCGCTTTCAGCCAGCGTGACAACAGCGTGAACAACGACATTGACGGCCACATGTTTTTTGAGGCCACCGTCACAGCCACCGCCTCTGGCACGCCGTGCACCGCGGCAAACTAAGCGCTGCCTATGTTGAATCGATCTGCCTTGACCGCTGCGCTGAAGCGCCATGGCCTGACCCTGCGCGGCGGCTTCATACCGACGCTGGCTGACCCATTGCCTGCACTTGCGGATGGTCGCGCGGCCGCTGTGGTGTGGATGGTGGGCGTCGTGGGCTCGGGCTTCTGGACGCATTTCACCGCGAGCGCCTTTTTTAAGGACGGCTTGCCCGACCCGCTGGACCGCTGGAGCGCGCATATTGGTCAAACGCTTGCCACCCAGGGCGGGGGCCGTGCACTGTTTCCATTTGACGGCCCACCGTACCACCCGTTTCAGCAATGGGCCGACCGCAGCGAGCCCACCCAAAGCAGCGCCATGATGCTGCGCATGCACCCGCAATACGGGCTGTGGCACGCCTACCGTTTTGCGTTGGCGCTGCCAGAGCTCGATGGCAGCGACGCAGCCGCGCTGACGCCCGTGCGGGTTGCAGCGGTGACCGGCATTTGCGCTGCATGTGCGGGCCAGCCGTGCCTGCGCGCCTGCCCGGTCGGGGCCTACACCGGCGAGCGTTTTCAGGTCGATGCCTGCGCCGCCTATTTGCACGCCCATCCGGATTCGACCTGCATGCAGCAAGGCTGCCTGGCCCGCCGGGCCTGTCCAGAGGGGCTGGATTACCGCTACACGCCCGCCCATGCCACGTTTCACATGCAGGCGTTTGTGAAGCACCACTGAGGGCGCTCGCGTGGCACCGCGCAGGGTCCCTGCGCCATTGCGCGAGGCAGCCGTTTTGCGATCTAATAGTCAGCATAAGATGCATGCCACATGAGTGATGGCATACCGAGGGGGGCGTGGAGTGATTCATCCTAAATACGTTTTGGGCGCAGCCAGTGTGTGCGTGCAACTGGCCTTGGCACAGGTGCCCGGCGGCACTGCGGCCCCACAGCGGGTTGGCGGCATCTCGGAGTCGGACTACCTGCAAGATGTTCCCACCGTCATTTCCGTTTCCCGCCTCGCCCAACCACTAGAAGACACACCCGGAGCGGTCACCATTCTCGACCGCGAGTTCATCCGCATGACCGGCGCCCGCGACGTGGTGGACCTGCTGCGCTTTGTTCCCGGCTTCCAGACCACCAGCGCATTCGAAACCGACGGTCCCATCGCCACGTACCACGGCCGCAACGACGACTGGTCCAATCGCATCCAGGTGCTTGTTGATGGACGCTCGGTGTACTCCAGCTTGCAGCAAGGCTCGGTCGGTCTGGGCTGGCAGGCGCTGG
>Ga0228698_1000576_pt1 | contig 25642 bp, 17 predicted proteins | sample McNCre117_Aug_MG_FD_178015 | JGI IMG/M metagenome (GOLD analysis project Ga0228698, IMG submission 178015) | Freshwater microbial communities from McNutts Creek, Athens, Georgia, United States - 1-17_Aug_MG | ecosystem: Environmental > Aquatic > Freshwater > Creek | place: USA: Georgia...
GGCAACGGTGGACAGTGAGGTAGGCAAAGTGGTCATGGCGGTGTAATATCGTTTTAGCGGATATTTCCGGTATATCGAACAAAAATCCATTTTACCGACCAACATCGACATGGCGCAAGTCCCCCACCCTACCCCGTTCAGCACACCTTTGACCGACGGCCCACCGGCCGTAGGTTCCAAACTGCAAGACGCCCGCAAGGCGCAACAGCTCTCGCTGGACGAGCTATCCAAACGGGCGGGCGTCTCCAAGTCCATGCTCTCTGAGGTGGAGCGCAACCAAGCCAACCCGACGGTGGGTGTACTGTGGCGCCTAGCCACGGCGTTGGGCATCAGCCTCACGGACCTGCTGGGCAACACCCCTGCCGACAAGGCCACGCCCACGGTGGAGCTGGTGCCCGCTCACACCATTCCGGTGACCACCAGCCCGGACGGCAAGTGCACCCTGCGCATCCTGGGGCCCATCGCTTTGGCAGGCCGGGTGGAGTGGTACGAGTTGGCCGTGGAGCCCGGCGGCGTGCTGACCTCCGAGCCGCACGAGGCGGGCGCGAAAGAACACCTCTCGGTGCTCAGCGGCAGCCTCACGGTGCAGGCCGCCGATAGCAGCAAGGTGCTCAGAGCGGGCGACAGCGCGCGCTATTCGGTGGACGTGCAACATGCCATCAGCAACACCGGAAAAGGCATGGCCAAAGCGGTGCTGGTGGTGGAGCACTTGGGCTAACTTCCAAGCAAAAATGGCCTATGGCGCCGGTGGAATATGCGCGAGCAGCTATTGAATTCATAGCAATTCAGCGCCGCAGCTTCCAGGGCTCGCTGGCAAACCGTTCCGCCAGAAAGTCCAGCAAAGCCCGCACCGCAGGCGAAAGGTGCTTGCGCGAGGGGTAGAGCGCGTAGATGGACATCATGGGGAGCTGCCAGTCCGGCAGCACCTGCTGCAAGCTGCCATCGTGCAGGTGCGGGCTGGCAAGGTAGGTGGGTTGCAGGGCCACACCGCCGCCCGCGAGCGCCGCCTGCAGCAAGGCCGTAGCCTCGTTGGCGCTGAAGTGGCTGCCCACATGCACTTCGGCATGCTCCTCGCCGCGCTGCAGCTTCCACACACTTTTGCCGAAGTTGGCATAACTCAGGCAGCGGTGGGCCTGCAGGTCTGCGGGATTCTCCGGTATGCCGTGCTTTGCCAAGTAGCCGGGCGAAGCCACCAGCACCGAGGCACATGGCGCCAATACCCGGCCGATGAGCGCCGGGTCCGGCTCGGCGCTGATGCGAATGGCCAAGTCGATGCGCGCCTCCACCAGGTTGAGTGCGCCTTCGCTGGCGTTGAGGTCGATCTTGAGCTGCGGGTAGAGCGCCAGAAAATCGGCAATTGCCGCCGCCATTTCCGCATAGGCAAACGACATGCTGCAGGTCACCCGCAGTTGCCCGCGCAGCGCGCCGTCGTGGCGGCTGGTTTCTTCTTCGACGTTCTCCATGAGCGCCAGCATCTGCTGGCTCCGGCGCAGGCAGCTCTCGCCGGCGTCGGTGAGCGTGACGCTGCGGGTGGTGCGCTGCAAGAGCCGTGCACCCAGCCACTGCTCCAACTCGCCCACATAACGCGTCACCATGGCGCGCGACATATCCAGCTTGTCGGCCGTGGCGCTGAAGCTGCCACTCTGCGCCACCTCCACAAACACCTGCATGGCGGTCAAACGGTCCATGATTTGCTCAATTTATGAAACAGTAATGGCCAAATTATCGGGTTTATCTGCGCGTTTATTGAAATTAAAGTTTAACCCAACGTTGATGAGAAGACCTCTAAGCGTCTAACCACTACCAGGAGTTCACCATGATCCGCACTACCGTTATCGCCGCATCACTCGCCATCGCCTTTACCTCACTGTCTGGGGCAGCAAACGCCCAACAGCCGCTCACCGTTAAGGTCTACAACGCCGATGCCAACAGCTTCAACGTCAATTCCACGCTGGTGTATGGCCAGAAAGACGCCATCGTGATTGACGCCGGTTTCACCCGTGCCGACGCCTTGCGCATCGCTGCCAACGTGCTCGACAGTGGCAAGCAGCTCACCACCATCTACGTGAGCCAGGCTGACCCCGACTACTACTTCGGCGTGGAAGCCCTGAAAGAAGTATTCCCCCAAGCCGACGTGGTGACCACACCGGCTGTGCTGGGCAAACTCGCGCCCAAGCTGGCTGGCAAAGTCGCGTTCTGGGGCCCCAAAATGGGTGCCAACGCCCCCCGCAAGCCCGTGGTGCCCCGTGCCCTGGAAGGCAACACCCTGACGCTGGAAGGCCAGACCATCGAGATCCGCGGCACCCAAGGCCTGTTGGCACACCGCCCCTATGCCTGGATTCCGTCCATCAAGGCGGTGGTCGGCAACATCGGTGTGTTCGGCAACATGCATGTCTGGACGGCTGACACACAAACCACTGCAGAGCGCGCCGCGTGGGTAGCCCAGCTGGACGAAATGGCCGCTTTAAAGCCTGAACTGGTGATTCCCGGCCACATGAAGGCAGGTACCAAGGTAGACGCAAGCACCATTGCCTTCACCAAAGACTACTTGCAGACTTTCGAGAAAAACCTCGCTGCCCACAAGACCAGCGCCACCTTGATCCCCGCCATGAAGCAGGCCTACCCTGCCCTGACGGACGGCGGCCTGTCGCTGGACATAGGCGCCAAGGTCAACACCGGCGAAATGAAGTGGTAAGCCCACATGTCCCTTCTTCACCAAGTTTTGCAAGACCTGCACGCCGCTCGCTGGCACGCCGCCCATGACCAGGTGCAGAGGGACGACTCCATGCTGGGCGCCTGGTTGCACGGCATCTTGCACTTGCAGGAAGGCGATCTGGAAGACGCCGAGAACTGGTACGACCGCGCCGCCCGGCACTTCCGCAGCCGCGGTAGCCTGCAGGAAGAGATCGTCCTTTTTGAGCAAGCGCTCGCAGCCGCCACGCTTAACAACCCTTGAAAGAACTCCACCCCATGTCCACCACTGTGACCTCCGTGACCTACTTGTTCGACCCCTTGTGTGGCTGGTGCTACGGCGCCTCCCCTGCCATCCAGCGCCTGGGGCAGGAAGCGACGATCACCCTGGAGCTGGCGCCCACCGGCCTGTTCAGCGGTGGCGGTCGCGTGATGAGCGCAGACTTCGCCGACTTTGCGTGGTCCAACGATGTACGCATCGGAAAGCTCACCGGCCAGACCTTTAGCGAGGCCTACCGCAGTCAGGTGCTGGGCCAGCACGGCACCCGCTTTGATTCATCCGCCGCCTCCCTCGCCCTCACTGCCGTGGCGTACACCGCACCGGCGGAAGAACTCAACACCTTGAGAATTTTGCAAGAAGCGCGCTATGTGGATGGCCTAGACATCTGCACCCCGCAAGGTGTGGACGGCGTGCTACGTGCCAAGGGCCTGACAGCGGCGGCCGATCTGTTAGCCCGGCAGGACGCAGACCTGCAACTCCAGCACGACGCCCGCGTTCAGAAAGCCCGCCGCCTGATGCAAGCCCACGGCGCGCAAGGCGTGCCGGCTTTGGTGGTTCACGGGGCTAGCGGCGCTCGCCTGTTGCGTGGCGACGCGCTCTACAACGGCCACGAGGCGCTCATGGCGGCCATTGCCGCGGCGGCGGCCTAGGCTTTGCGAGGTGGTACAAAGGCCGCCCGGGCCTGCAATGCCTGCTCGCGGGCCTGGCAGCCTTCCAGGTGGTCGTTCACCAGCCCCATGGCCTGCATGAAGGCATACATGGTGGTGGGGCCCACAAAGCTCCAGCCGCGCTTGCGCAGGTCTTTGGAGAGAGCAATCGACTCGGGTGAGGTGGTGACCCCGCTGAGCGTCTGGTGGGTAATGGTGGCCGGGCGGCTGCTGCTGGCCGGCTCAAAACCCCAAAAATAGGCCGCCAGGCTGCCGAATTCGGCACGCAGCGCTTGCGCTTTTCTGGCGTTGTTGATGGTAGAAGCAATCTTGCCCCGGTGGCGCACGATGCCGGCGTCCAGCACCAGGCGCTTTTCGTCGGCCTCATCGAATTGGGCCACCTTGTCCATGTCAAAACCGGCAAAGGCGGCGCGGAATGCTTCGCGCTTGTTCAGAATGGTGAGCCAGCTTAAGCCCGCTTGAAAGCCCTCGAGGCAAATCTTTTCAAACAAGCGCGTGTCGCTGTGCACCGGGAAGCCCCACTCCTGGTCGTGGTAACGCTGGTACTCGGACGTGCTGCGGCACCAGACGCAACGCAGGGTGTGGTGCTCGTCGGCAAAGAGTCCGCTCGGGACTGGGGTGTCGTTCAGCATGGGGCCTCCGCTGGCATCAACAAAATACTGTGGTTTTTATCAGTATATCGCGCTAATTCACCACCGCTGGCGCGACCCGGGGAATCGTCAATTCAAAGCGGCTGCCCTGCCCCGGTTGCGATTGGGCACGCAAACGCCCACCCAGCACCCGGGTCGCAATGCGGTGACTCACCGCCAACCCCAAGCCGGAGCCGCCTTGCCCCAGCTTGGTGGTGAAAAACGGGTCAAACACATGGGCCAAGTGTTCCGGGGCAATGCCACGCCCGTTGTCGGCCACCCGCAAGGTCACGGAGCGTGCGTCCGCACTGGCGGTAGCGCTGACCTCCACCACACCATCGGCCACGCCCTCCAAGCCGTGGATGAGTGCGTTGTTCACCAGATTCATCAGCACCTGCCCCAGCGGGCCGGGAAAGCTCTCCATCTCCACCCCTTCGGGAATAGACAAGGCAATGCGCACATCGCTCTTTTTGATGCTGGGCCTGAGTGTGTCGATCACCTCGTGCACCATCTGGTGCAAATCAAAGGTGCGCCGGCGCTCAGACTCCTGGTCCACCGCCACTTGTTTGAAGCTGCCAATCAACTCGACCGCGCGGCTGAGCGATTTGTGCATCAGCGATGCGCCATCGTTCATCTGCTCCATGAAGTCATGAAAGGTCGACTTCTTCATGCTGCCCGCCAGTGCAGCCTCTTGGGTGCGCTCCGCCAGCTCGTGCAACGCACTGGCGGTGACCAAGGCATTGCCGATAGGGGTATTGAGTTCATGGGCCACGCCGGCCACCAAACTGCCCAGAGCCGCCAGCTTTTCGGCGCCGATCAGCTCCTCTTGCGCGCGCTGCAAGGTGCCCATGGTGGCCACCAGGTTGCGGTTGGCGTCGTCCAGCGCCTGCGTGCGGTCCAGCACCCGCTGCTCCAGCGTGGCGTTGAGCTCTTTAAGTTGCTGCTCCAACAGTTTGCGCTCGGTTACATCCATGGAGATGGTCATCACGCAGTCCAGCTCGCCGTACAGGAACCGCTCGGAGGACAGGAGAAAGGTCCGCTCAGTCCCATCAGGCAGTGTGAAGGTGACGTCAAAGCCGCTCACGCGCAGATCGGCACCGAACTGCTGTTTGAAGTGCTCGCGTTGGGCCTCGTCGCGCCAAAAGCCCAGCTGCACCGGAGTTTTGCCCATCACATCGGCCCGCTTGCGCTGGAAGGCCCGCTCCCACGCGGGGTTTACCTCCAGGCAGGCACCACTCACAAACTCCGCCACGATGATGGGCAAAGGGCTGGCCTGCAGCACCTGCACCACGCGCCGCTCGCTTTGCCGCACGACCTCTTCCTGCCGGGACAAGGCTTGCACCTTCTCTGCCAGAGAGTGGTTCAGCGACTGCACTTTTTCCACATGCTGGGCGTAGGCCTTGAGCACCAGGCGAAAGGCCAAAAACGCCCCCAGCAGCACGCCCATTTGCGAGATCAGCAAGCGCCACACATTGGCCGGCGGCGCCGGATGCCAATCGGTGTAGGCCTCGAGGTACGTCAATACGCCCAACCACGCCAGTGAGAGCATGCACACCCACCAGGCCTGACGCATTCCCACCAGCCACCCCGCCAGCAAGACCAGCACCACGTTGATATTCAAAATCGGGTTTGCCGCGCCACCGCGCAAAGACGACTGCAAGGCCACCACCACCCACAGCGCCCAGATGAACACGCTCATCGCCAGGTGATGCCGCCCGTTGCGAAAGAAAAACAAGCAGGCGATGCCGGCGGCCACCATCAACAAGGGCCCCAACACCATCACGAAGTCCCCCACCAGCGCGTAGCCCACCACGATGTAGGCCGCCGCCGCGCATACCGTGGTCTGCACCAGGCGCACAAATAGCTGGGTGAGTTGGGTACCGTCAAAACCAGCGGTGACAGGTGCCGGACCGGGCGGTGCAGTGTGCTTCACAGAGTTCCTTGGTGACGCAAAAGTAAGTGCAGCTTATCCGCAAAATTTGACACCCACAAAAACGACAAGAAACAAATTTATTGAATAAATACTTAAATACAAATAAATAAGTAATTCGCAATCAAATCCTTTTTTGCGCAAATAAATACAGAGAAGTACGCACCAAATGAGTGCAAAGTATCGGCGATACGCTTCATACTGGTGCTTCGGCTGACAACTCTTGGGAACCCCTATGAACATCGATATGTCCAAAATCGGCGTCCGTGTCACGGCATTGATTATTTTGCTGCTTGCCAGTGTGTTGCTGGTGGGTGGCATTGCCCTGACCCGCATGACCACCATCAACGAAGCCTTCACCACGGTGTATCAAGACCGCGTGGTTCCCATGAAGCAGTTGCAAAACGTGGCCGATGGCTACTTTCTGGGCATGGTCGACACCGCCCACAAAGTGCGCGACGGCGCCATGACGCCCGAGCAAGGCATCAAAACTGTGAATGACGCCATCCCCGGCATCCAAGCCGAGTGGGAGGCTTACCTGAAGACCGAACTCACCCCCACCGAAAAGCAGCTGGCAGCAGAAATGACCCAGCGCATGAAAGCGGTAGAAGGGCTGCCCACCACCTTGCTGGGTTTCCTGAAGGCCAATGACATGGCGGGCCTGAAAGCATGGGCCGCGAAAGACATGTACCCCACGCTGGACCCGATTGCCGACTCCGTCGCCAAACTGATGGATTTGCAGCGCGATGTGGCCAAAGAAGAGTTTGAACTCTCCACCAGCAAATACCACCAGGCCATGTACATGGCTGCCATCGTCGTGGTGCTTGCGGTGGTGGCTGGCACCATTTTTGGCTACCTACTGGCCAATGGTCTGGTGCGCCAATTGGGCGGCCAGCCCGCACAAGCCACCCACGTGGTGCACGAAATTGCCGCAGGCAATTTGTCCGTGCATGTGCCGGCAGAGCAAGCCGATGCCAATAGCCTGATGGGCCAAATGCGCTTTATGCGCGACCGCCTGGCCGACCTAGTGAACGGCGTGCTCAACGGCTCCGAGGAAATTGCCACCGGAGCCCCCCAGATTGCCACCGGCAATGCCGACCTCAGCCACCGCACCGAAGAGCAAGCCTCCAACCTGCAACGCACCACCCACGCCGTGGGGCGCTTGAATGAAACCGTGCAAGCCACCGCACACACGGCGCGTGAAGCGGCCACCCTGGCCAGCGAAGCGAGCACCACCGCGGAAAAAGGCGGTCAGGTCGTGCACCAAGTAGTGCAGACCATGACGGCCATCAACACCAGCAGCAAGCGCATCAGCGACATCATTGGCGTGATTGATGGGATTGCCTTCCAGACCAACATCCTGGCGCTGAACGCTGCCGTAGAGGCGGCTCGCGCCGGCGAGCAAGGCCGCGGGTTTGCAGTGGTGGCCTCTGAAGTGCGCAGCCTGGCCCAACGCTCTGCGGATGCGGCCAAAGAAATCAAGGTGTTGATCGGCGCCAGCGTAGACAACGTGGAGGCCGGTAGCGCCCAGGTGGAAGAAGCCGGCAAAACCATGACCGAAATCGTGGCCCAGGTACAGCAAATGCACACCCTGATTGAGCGCATCAGCGACGACACCGTGGCCCAGACTGCCGGCATTGGCCAGATCACCGTGGAAATGCACAAGCTCGACGAAGCCACCCAGCAAAACGCCGCCTTGGTGGAGGAAAGCGTGGCCGCCACGGAAAGCCTCAGCGAGCAGTCCAAGCGCCTGGTTCAAATGATGGGTGTCTTCAAACTGAACCAGGGCGGTGCCCTGCAACTGCGCTGATCAGAGTGGGGGCACGGCAGAGAGGTCGGGGGACTCCGGGCTCTCTGCGTAACGCTCCTTGATTTCCAGCAACGCCGGGAGCTGGCCCAAGAACAAGTCCACCAGCTCCGGGTCGAAGTGTTTGCCCTTCTCGTTTTGCAGCAGGGCGACTGCCTCTTCCACCGTCCAGGCCTTTTTGTAGGGCCGCACCGACGTGAGAGCATCAAACACATCGGCAATTGCCACGATGCGGGCCTCGATCGGAATAGCCTCCCCCACCAACTTGTAGGGGTAGCCACTGCCATCGAACTTTTCGTGGTGGGCCAAGGCAATCACACGGGCCATTTGCAGGAGCGGCGAGTCGTGCTCCCCCAAGATTTCGGCGCCGATGTGCACATGCTGCTGCATGATGGTCCACTCTTCGGCAGAGAGTTTGCCTGGACGCAGCAAGATGCCATCGGGCGTACCAATCTTGCCAATATCGTGCATGGGCGCGGCGTAAAACAACTCATCAGCAAACGCAGTACTGAAGCCGGCTGCCAGCGCCAGAATGCGCGAATAGTGGCTCATGCGGATGGAGTGCAAGCCGGTTTCGTTGTCGCGGTACTCCGCAGCGCGGCCCAGGCACTGGATGATTTGCAGCCGGGTCTTTTTGAGCTCGTCCGCGTGCACCAGTGAGAGGTGGGTTTTGACCCGCGCGCGCACCACCGGGGGACTGATGGGCTTGGTGATGTAGTCCACCCCGCCTGCCTCAAAACCGGCAGACTCATCGCGCACATCGCTCAGCGCCGTCACAAAAATCACCGGAATGGAGTGGGTTGCAGGATTCGCCTTGAGGCGCTGGCAGGTTTCCAGCCCGGTCAGGCCCGGCATCATCACATCCAGCAGGATCAGGTGGGGTAACTCGTCCGCTGCGAGCTGCAAAGCCTTCTCGCCATCGCGAGCAAACAGCAGGCGATAATCTTGATTGAGCACTTCCCGCAAGATTTGCAGGTTGGTGGGTTCATCGTCCACCACCAGAATTTTTGGGCGTTCGTCCTGCTGCTTCATGGCGCAAGCTCCTCGTTGCGGTATCGGTTGCGCAAGTCAGCAAGCAACTGCCTTGCCAGTTCAAAGTCGAATGTGTTGATGGCGTCATCCAGGGCGGTGTAGTCCTTGCCCGGCAGCAATTCTGCCAAGGCAGCCAGGGTACTCTCGGCCAGTTCCCCGCGCGCCAGGGCATCGTCCAAGTCTTGGAGCACCGTTCGCAAACGCGGCACATCCACCGCACTCGGCGCAAGCTCCGCATGCGCAGGTTCGCTCACACCAGCGCCCACCAGCTGGGACAGGGCTTCCCGCACATTGCCCAACTCGTCGGCCAGTTGGTTGAACAGTGCCGGCATGGCATCCAGCCCACCCGAAGTGAGCTCGCGCTCCAGCGTGGTGCTCAGCGCCGTGGTGCGCGACAACGCCAAATTCGCCGCCGCCCCTTTGAGCTTGTGCAACTGGGCGCCCAACTCCTCGGGCGTAGCCAGCGCCTGGCGCAAACGCGGCACCGCGTCGCCATAATCGGACAGGAAACGGCGTATCGCCTCGCGGTGGCGCTGCTCACTTCCCCAGAGTTGGCGGCCGGTGTGCCAGTCAATCACCGAACCACGCACCACGGGTTCTGCCGCCTCCGCGCCCTGCTGCGCCGCCACCTTGGCGGGCGTGACCGCAATCCCCAACAAACGGGCGATTTCCTGCGTCAGGTGGTACAAGTCCACCGGTTTGCTGGAGAAGCCATTCATGCCGGCAGCAAAGGCCTCTTTCACATCTTCTTCGAGCACACTGGCGGAGAACGCAATGATGGGCGTGGGCACCCGGCCCGCAGCGGCTTCCCACTGCCGTATGCGGGTGCTGGCCTCCAAGCCGGTCAACACCGGCATTTGCACGTCCATCAACACAATGTCAAAACCACCGGCCATAAAGGCGTCTACCGCCTCCTGGCCGTTGGTTGCGGTCGTCAAGATATGGCCGTAGCGGCTCAGCAACAGCTCCAGCAGCTCCAGGTTTTGCGGCACATCGTCTGCCGCGAGGATGCGCAAAGGCGGCAGGTCCACCACCGCTTGCTCCCACACACTGCCGACCGGCGCTCCCTCTGCCAAGTGCAGCTCCACATGAAACTGGCTGCCCACACCCACTTCGCTCTCCACCCAAATGCGTCCCTGCATCAACTCGATGAGCTGGCGGGCAATCGTGGTGCCCAAGCCGGTGCCCCCGAAGCGGCGGGTCATGGAAGCATCAGCCTGTGCAAAGGGGTCAAAAATATGGGAGATGCGATCCTGCGCGATACCGATACCGGTGTCCTGCACCACCAGATGCAGCAAGCCATCTTGCTGCCGCACCTGCAAAGTGACTTGGCCTTTTTCGGTGAACTTGATGGCGTTGCCCACCAGGTTGATCAAGATTTGCTGAATGCGCAACGCATCGCCTTGGAAGAACTCGGGCTCGCTGTCGGCATAGTCCAGCACCAGCGGCAAGCCTTTGCCTTGGGCGTTCACCCGCAGCGTGGCCAGCACCTGCATGCACACCTCGCGCAGCGAAAAATCTTTGCGCTCCAACTCCACCGCGCCCCGCTCCAGCTTGGCGGTATCCAAAATGTCGTTCAGCAGCGTCAGCAAGGAGCGGGCGGCATTGCGCACCGTGGTCAGGTGGCGGCGCTGGCTATCGCTGGCGGGGGCGTCCAGCAGCACATCGGTAAAGCCGATCACTGCATTCATGGGGGTGCGGATTTCGTGGCTCATGTTGGCCAGGAAGGTGTTTTTGGCCGCCGCAGCCTGCTCCGCTCTGGCTTTGGCGTCGCGCAGGTCCTGCTCCATGGCATGGCGCTCCGACAGGTCGCTGGCGAACTTCACGATCTTGTAGGGCTGCCCCTCAGGGTCATAAATCGGGTTGTAGCTGCCGTGAATCCAAATGTCCTTGCCGCCCTTGCCGATGCGGTGGAAATCGCCCGCTGCATACTGGCCCGCACGCAATACGGCCCAGAACTGCTGGTACTCCTGCGAGGCCACCTCCGCCGGCGCACACAGAAATGCGTGATGCTGACCTTGCAACTCTTCCAGTCGGTAACCAGTGATGTCCTGAAAAATGCTGTTGGCATTCAGAATGTTGCCGAACAGGTCAAATTCCACCACAGCCAAAGAGCGGTTGATCGCATCCACCACGCCCTCGAACTCAGCGTTGCGGCGTTTGCTGTCGGTGATGTCGATGATTACACCGTCAATCCAGTCCACACTGCCGTCGTCGCTCCTTACGCCGCTAGCGCTCTCTGACACCCAATGCTCCTGTCCGGTGCGGTCGAGAATTCGGTACTCAATCATGTAGGCGTTGTCAGTGTGCAAACGCTGCGCTATGGTGGCAGTCGTCCACTCCCGGTCCTCGGGGTGAATCAACTGGGCGAAGGTTTTGCCTCCACCTACAAAGTCGCTCGGCAGCCAGCCCGTCAGGCGCACCACGGCGTCACTTACAAATAGCATGGTCCAGTCACTGTCCAGCCGGCACCGAAAGGCCACACCCGGCAAATTCGCAATCAGGGAGCGGTGTTGCTGCTCACTTTTACGTAGCGCCAACTCCATCGACTTGCGCTCGCTGATGTCGGTGATAAAGCCCACAAACAGCGTCTCGCTCTTGAGTTGCGCACGGCCAATGGCCAGGCGCATGGGGAACTCGCTGCCGTCCTTGCGCAAACCCACGATTTCGCGCCCGGTGCGGGCAGCAGCGGCCTGGTCACTGCCAAAGTAGCTTTGCAAGTAGGCCTCGCGCTGCCCGCGCTGAGCTGCCGGCACCAGCACGTCAATATGCTGGCCCACAATATCTGCCGCCGCCCAGCCAAAAATGCCCTCTGCAGCGGAATTGAAGTCGCGGATGAGGCCTTTGTGGTCCACGGTGACAATGCCGTCCACCGCCGTCTCCATGATGGTGCGGGTGCGAGCCTCGGTCTGCACCATGCGTTGGTAGAGCGAGCGAAAGCGCAGCAACAGGTTGCCGCCCACGGTGATCAAAATAGCCAGTGTGGTGATGCCCGCAATCGAAAACGCCAGGTTCAGGTTGGACACCGGGTCCCGCATCGGCTCAGGTCCGGCCAGGAAATCCGTAGCCGCCATTCCGGTGTAGTGCATGCCCGAAATCGCAATCCCCAGCACCACGCCGCTGAGCAGGTTGATTTGTCGTGCGCTGAAACTGCTGTGCGCAATCAGGCGAAAACGCAACCACAGCGCCAGCACCGAGAGCGCCACGGCCACCACAATCGACACGCCAAATATCAGCGGGTCAAACCGCAGCGCAAGCGACTGGTGCACCGCAGCCATGCCGCTGTAGTGCATGACCCCAATACCCGCCCCCACCAGCACACCGCTGACCAGCAGCTCCCACCCGGTGACCCGGTCTTTGGCAAGCAGCACCAGCGCCACCCAGGACGCCAAAAAGCTCGGCAGCATCGATGCCAAGGTGATGGTGGTGTCGTACCGCACACTGCTGCACACGCTGTAGGCCAACATGCCGATGAAGTGCATGGACCACACGCCGGAGCCCAACACAAACGCGCCGGAGAGTAAAAAGGTTTGCCGGTTGAACTGGCGGGCCTCGGTGCGGGCCATGCCGGCCAGCTGAAACGCCATGACACCGGCCAACACCGCCACCAGCATCGAAAGCAGCACCAGCGCGGGCGCATAGTCACCGCGAAGCAGCAGCGCAGAGTCACTGGCGGACAGAAAAAAACGACTCACATCCATGGTGCACTGCCTGTTCTGAAAAAACCGCGCGGTTGTTTGCAGAAATTATGCAAGGGTTTTGCAGGCGGCGCGCAGACCTTGCACGAACTGTTGTTGCTAGACTGGGCATACACCCAGCAGCTGTGTACCCCCATGAATATCGACAACCTGCTTCCCCACAATCTCCTACGTTGGTTCAAAGCATGGCTGGAACTGGGCGTGAGCCCCGAGCTCACCGACACTGAGCGCCGCAGGCAGTACATCGTCAACGCCACCCCGGCCATTGTGCTGCTGGCGGTGTTGTTTTACATGGCGCTGTTTTGGTCTTTGGGCAACCGGTGGCTGGTGTGGACCACGCTGTGTGAGCTGCCCGTGGTCGTGAGCGGCGTGATCTGGTTCCGCCTGCGGCAGTTGCAGCACCGCCCCGCCTCCTACTGGGCGGCCTGCGGGGTGTGCCAGCTCACGGTGTTGACCGGCATTGTTTCGGGTCAAGGCACCTTCATCAACACCCACTTTTATTTCTTGTCGTTTTCGCTGACAGCACCGCTCATCATCCCCATCACGCACCGCAAGCGGCTGATGCTAGTGTGCCTGGAATGCATGCTGGTGTACTTGGCACTGGAATACTTTCAATGGCCTGCGGCACACGAAGTGCTGCAACTGCCGGCAGAAACGGCCAAGCGGCTCAGCCTGATGGTCACGGTGTCCTGCTCCACGATTTTGTTCATGGCCTTCTACATCAGCGAGTCGTTTTCAGAGGAGCTGGAGGCCAAATTGCGCACCATAGCCTCCACCGACACGCTCACCCAACTGGCGAACCGCCGCACCTTCCAGGCGGCACTCACGCGTGCCCTCGCCCACGCACAGCGCAACGGCTCCTCACTCTGCCTGGCCATGCTGGACGTGGACTTTTTCAAACAGGTAAACGATCGCTACGGACACGATGCGGGTGACGAAGTGCTCAAGCACGTAGCCACCATCTTGCGCAAGGCCGCCCGCAGCGGCGACCTGCCTGCCCGTATCGGGGGTGAAGAGTTTGTTGTGCTGATGCACGACTGCTCCGCCGCACAAGCCCTGGTTGCTGCAGAACGGATACGCGCGGCCTTGGAAGCGGAGACTTGTGTGACGGATGCCTTGGCCATTGCCGTCACGGCGAGTCTGGGTATTGCCCAGTGGGATGCGGGCATGGAAGGCAAGCATGTGCTGGAAGCTGCCGACGGCGCCCTGTACCAGGCCAAGAAAAACGGCCGTAACCGTGTGGAGCTGGCAAGCCCGGCAGCCTAGACGGCGGCGTAGCCCGCCGGGTCACAGCGGAGCCCCGGTTTTCGGCTACGCTGTGCGCTCTTTCCGGGGAGCGCACATGCCTATTCGAACTACTCTTGTCGCCTGCGGCCTGGCCGCCTTCAGCTGGAGCGCCCAGGCGCTGCAAATCATCAGCCTCTCGCCCCAAGGCGAAGTGGCGCAGGTGCGCCAGCTGGTGGCCAAGTTTGACGAGAGCGCAGTCAACTTCGGCGACCCGAAGGCCGAAGCACCGCTGACCCTGAGCTGCAGCGACGCCCAAGTCACCAAAGGCACCGGCCGCTGGGTGAACGACCGGGCGTGGGCCTACGACTTCGACCGCGACCTGCCCCCCGGCGTGCGCTGTACGGTGCAAGCCAAGCCTGGATTCAAATCACCCAAAGGCGCAGAGCTGACCGGCGCGAGCAGCTATAAATTCAATAGCGGCGGCCCCTTTGTGCGCAGCATTCAGCCTTACCAGGGTACCCGCATTGATGAGGAGCAGTTCTTTATCTTGCAGCTCAGCGGCCCTGCCACGCTGGAGAGCGTGAAAGCCGATGTGTGGTGCAAGGCATCCGACCTGGGCGAAAAGATCAGCATCCGCCTGCTCGAGGGCAAAGAGCGCACGGCGCTCCTGGAGGCCCAAGGACTGGACGGCTACGCCAAGGCGGACCCGCTATCGTATGTAACCATGACCTGCGCGCGCCGCCTGTCGTCTTCCGCCAAAGTGAGTGTGGTGTTCGGCAAGGGTGTGGCCACGCCGGCCAACGGCACCACCCCCGGTGTGCTCAACACGGTGGAGCGCCAGTTTGCCTACCAGGTGCGCGAGCCCTTTGCGGCCAACTTCAGCTGCGAGCGGGAAAACGCCCAGGCCGCCTGCCTGCCTATTCGCCCTCTGCAGCTCAGCTTCAATGCGCCCGTGCCGGCCAAACTGCTACAAGCCATTCGCCTGAGTGACGGCAAAAACAGTTTCAAGCCCGTGCTGGCAGAAGACAGCGGTGATGAAGACAACGTGGTCAACAGCGTGCGCTTTGAAGGCGGCCTGCCGGAGCAAGCCCAGCTGACCATCACCTTGCCCAAAGATTTCAAAGACGCGTCCGGCCGCAGCCTGCGCAATGCGGACAGCTTCCCGCTCAAAACCGCCACCGCCGCCATGCCGCCGCTGGCCAAGTTTGCGGCCTCGCCCTTCGGCATCGTGGAGCGCTTTGCCGAGCCCGATGGCGTGGCCATGCTGCCGGTGACTTTGCGCAACGTCGAAGCCGCGCTGAAGGTCAAGGGTCTGAACGCCGAGCAGGACAAATCTTCAGCACAAGGCGCCGCGGCCAAGGCGCCTGCCGGCAAAGTGCGCACTTTCCAGCCGGGGACGGACGCCGACATCATTGCCTGGTACCGCAAGGTATTGCGCTATGACGAGACCAACATCTCCCGCAGCCAGGCAGCCCGCGAACTGGGCACCACACTGCCCAAGCCCTCCACGCCCACAGACCGCGACTATGTGCAAACGCGCATGCTCTCGCTGCTGGACGGCCGCCCCGGCGCCAAAACGCTGGACCTGCCCCAACCCCAGAGCCAGGACCCACGCCCCTTCGAGGTGGTGGGCATTCCCCTCACCCCCGGCTTCCATGTGGTGGAGATCGCCTCCCACAAGCTGGGCAGCAGCCTACTGGACGCGCGCTATGGCGAGGGTCGCACCATGTATGTCCGCACCGCCGCACTGGTGACTAACCTGGGTGTGCACTTCAAGCTGGGCCGCGAAAACGCGCTGGCCTGGGTGACCTCGCTCGACAAGGGCAAGCCCGTGGCCGGCGCCCAAGTCGTGGTGTCCGATTGCCGAGGCCAAGAAGTGGCCCATGGCCAGACCGATGCCCAAGGTATTGCTACCCTCAGTGGCGTATCGCCCCAAGCGCCGCGCTGCAACGGGGAAGACGGCTACTACAGCAGTGCCTATTTTGTGAGCGCCCGCGCCCCCCAGCCTGCAGCCGACGGCAAAGGCACGGTGCAAGACCTGGCCTTCACCTGGAGCGACTGGAACCGGGGCATTGAACCCTGGCGCTTCAACGTGCCTACCAGCCGCCAGCCCCTGCCCGACGAAGTCGCCCACACCATCTTCGACCGCACCCTGATGCGCGCAGGCGAAACCGTGTCCATGAAGCACGTGCTGCGCACCCAAACCAGCAAAGGCTTCGGCCTGCCGGATGCCAAGCCGGACACCCTACTCATCACCCACATGGGCAGCGGCCAGCAATACGCTCAGCCCTTGCAATGGCGCAAAACCGCCACCGGCGGCTTGAGTGCAGAAAACAGCTTCTCCATCCCCCAAGGGGCCAAGCTGGGTGCTTACCAGGTGCAACTCAGCAATGGATCAAGTGGCAACGGTCGGCAGGACTTTTACACCGGCGAGTTCCGGGTCGAAGAGTTCCGCCTGCCGGTGCTTGAGGGCCGTGTCACCCCCACCGAGAAAAAGCCCTTGGTCAACGCCACCCAGGTGCCGGTGGATGTGCAAATCAACTACGTCTCTGGCGGCGGCGCCGTCAACCTGCCGGTGCGCGTGTCCGCCCTGGTGCGGGCCAAAGGCCTGAGTTTTGCCGACTTCAGCGAATTCAGCTTCTCGCCACCGCAGGCCGGGCAACAAGCCCGCTCGGACGAAGGCGAAGAAGAGAACACCGCCAGCGCCGATGCCCGCGTCATCGCCGACAAAATGCCGCTCACCCTGGACAAGAACGGCGGCGGCAAACTCACCATTGCGGATGTGCCCAAGAGCCGCCAGCCGCAAGACCTGCTGCTGGAAGCCACCTACTCCGACCCCAACGGCGAGGTGCAAACCTTGCGCAGCACCCAGACTCTGTGGCCGGCCAGCGTGATTGCCGGTATCAAGACCGAAGGCTGGGTCTCCAGCGGGCAGAAGATCAAGTTCCGCGCGCTCGCCTTGGACTTGTCCGGCAAACCGCAGATGGGCGTGACGCTGGAGGTGAAAGCCACCGCCCGCATCACCACCACCACGCGCAAGCGCATGGTGGGCGGCTTCTACACCTACGACAACAAAACCAGCACCAAAGACTTGGGTAGCGTGTGCAGCGGCAAGAGCGATGCACGCGGCCTGCTGCTGTGCGAAACCGAGGTCAACGAGGCCGGCCAAGTGGAGCTTGTGGTGACCGCTAAAGACGGTGCGGGCAACAGCATTCAGGCCGCGAGCAGCGTGTATGTGACCAAGCAAGGCGAACTCTGGTTCGGTGGCGACAACAACGACCGCATCGACCTGCTGCCCGAAAAGAAAAGCTACCAAGCCGGCGAGACGGCCAACTTCCAGGTGCGCATGCCCTTCCGCTTTGCCACGGCACTGGTAGCCGTGGAGCGCGAAGGCATTGTGCACACCGAGGTGGTGGAGCTCAACGGCCAGGACCCGACCATCCACCTCAAGGTCCAGGAAGGCTGGGGACCCAATGTGTATGTGAGCGCACTGGTGTTGCGCGGCCGCCTGCGCGAGGTGCCGTGGTACAGCTTCTTCACCTGGGGCTACAAGGCGCCGCGCGAGTGGTGGACCAGCTTCTGGTACGAGGGGCGCGAGTATGTGGCGCCCACTGCACTGGTGGACCTGAGCAAGCCCGCCTTCCGCTTGGGTGTGGCCGAAATCCGCGTGGGCACGCAGTCGCATGAACTCAATGTGAGCGTCAAGGCCGACAAGGAAAGCTACGCCGTGCGCGGCAAGGCGCAGGTCACCATCACCGTCAAACTGCCCAACGGCCAACCGGCTGCCAACGCCGAAGTGGCTGTGGCCGCCGTGGATCAGGCCCTGCTGGAGCTGATGCCCAACCGCAGCTGGAACCTGCTCGATGCCATGTTGCAGCGGCGCAGCTGGGGCGTGGAAACATCTACTGCGCAAATGGAAATCATCGGCCGGCGCCACTATGGCCGCAAGGCCGTGGCGCCCGGTGGCGGTGGCGGTCACAGCGGTGCGCGCGAGCTGTTGGAGACCCTGCTGCTCTGGAAGCCGGTAGTCAAGCTCGACGCCAATGGCCAGGCCCAGGTGACCGTGCCGCTCAACGATGCGCTCACCACCTTCAAGATCGTGGCAGTGGCCGATGCCTCCACCGGCTTGTTTGGCACCGGCAGCACCAGCATCCGCGCAACCCAAGACCTACAGATCATCAGCGGCTTGCCGCCCCTGGTGCGTGAGGACGACCAGTTCCGCGCCCAACTGACCCTGCGCAACACCACCAAGCAGGCCATGAAGGTGCTGGTGACGCCACGAGCTACGCTACTAAATTTAGAGCAACAAACCGTTGATATACCTGCGGGAGATGCCCGTGAGGTTGCATGGAATGTGACGGCGCCCGCCCAACTGGCACTCACGCGCAACGAGGCCATCCTGTGGGAGATTGAAGCCAAGGACACCCTCAGCGGCGCACGCGATGCGCTGAAGGCGCGCCAGCGCATCATCCCTGCCGTGCCGCTCACGGTGCAGCAGGCTACGTTGGTGCAGATTGACGGCCCGTTCACCATGGACGTGAACGCGCCTGTAGACGCCCTTCCCGGTCGCGGCGGCCTGAAGATGGCGCTGCAACCCAAGCTGGCCGAAGGCCTGCCGGGTGTGAAGGACTGGTTTGCCCTCTACCCCTTTGCGTGCCTGGAGCAAAAGACCAGCAAGAGCGTGGGCTTGCGCGACGGCAAGCTGTGGCAGACCGTGGCAGCGCAAATACCGAGCTACCTGGACAGCGACGGCTTGGCCAACTACTTCCCGCCGCGCGATGGTGAAGCCAACCACGGCAGCGACACACTGACCGCCTACCTGCTGGCTGCCACGCATGAGGCGGCGGGTATTGACCCTGCGTTTGCATTGAGCGATGAGATTCGCGCGCCCATGGAGCGTGGCCTCATTGCTTTTGTAGAGGGCCGCATCCAGCGCGACTTCTGGAGCCCCCGCAAGGACCTGGATATGCGCAAGCTGGCTGCCATTGAAGCCCTATCGCGCTACGGCAAGGCGCAGGGCCGCATGGTCAACAGCATCACCATCGCACCCAACCAGTGGCCCACGCACGCTGTGATTGACTGGCTCAATATCTTGAAGCGCGTGACTGATGTGCCCGAGCGCGACAAGCGTCTGGCTGAGGCCAACCAGATCCTGCGCAGCCGCATCAGCTACCAGGGCACCAAGATGATCTTTAGCAGCGAGAAGGACGACTACTGGTGGTGGCTGATGCAAAACGGCGACGTCAATACCGCGCGTTTGATCTTGAGTGTGCTGGACGACCCGGCCTGGAAAGACGACATGGGCCGCCTAGCCAACGGCTTCATCAGCCGCCAGCAAAACGGCGCATGGCACACCACCACGGCCAACCTCTGGGGCGGTTTGGCTCTGGAAAAGTTCAGCGCCAAGTTTGAAGCAGTGCCGGTGGCCGGCAGCACCAAGGCGTCTATGAGCACAGGCGCAGCGAGTGTGGACTGGAGCAAGGTGGAACGCATCAAGACCACCGATGCATCCGGCGCTGCGCACCAAACCACCATGTTTGGCGCGCCTGCCGCACCGGGCAACCTGAAGAACAACACCATGTTCCTGCCCTGGAGCAAAGCTGCGGCCAAAGACACGCTGAACGTGACCCACCAGGGCGCAGGCAAGCCGTGGCTCACGCTGCAATCGGTCGCCGCAGTACAACTGAAAGCGCCATTTTTTGCGGGCTACCAGATCAAGAAGACGATCACCCCCGTGGAGCAGGCCAACAAAAGCCTGCCCGCCGGCAGCTACACACGCGGAGACGTGCTGCGCATCAGCATCGAAGTGAACGCCAGCGCCGACATGACCTGGGTCGCCATCACCGACCCCGTGCCCGCCGGCGCCACCATTTTGGGCAGCGGCCTGGGGCGGGACAGCGAGATCGCCACGCAAGGCGAGAAGAAGGAAGGCTACGGCTGGGCCGCGTTTGAAGAGCGCAGCTTCGAGTCATTCCGCAGCTACTACGAATACCTGCCCAAGGGTGTGGTAAAGATGGAATACACCATCCGCCTCAACAACGTCGGCGAGTTCTCACTGCCACCCTCACGCGTCGAAGCGATGTACGCGCCGGAGATGTTTGGGGAGGCGCCGAATGCAAGGTTGAAAGTGGTGGGAGTGAAGTGAACACGAAAGACGGAGCGCAAAGCCGCAGGTTTCTTGCGATAGCCTGCCTTCGCACAACGAGCTTGGCCTTGGCACTTGCAGCCTGCGCGCAGCAACCCGATATCGGGACGTCTCGTCCACCAGAGCTGGTCATTGTCGATGAGCAAATCCACAGTGCCATGGCAGAGACGCATGCCAAGGGCATAGCAGTCGCCGTGATTGATGCGGGACAGGTCATGGACGTTCGCGCATTCGGGCACCGCAACGAGGCCGGCGAACCGCTGCGCACAGATACGGTGATGGTGGCCGCCTCACTGACCAAACCGGTTTTCACCTACTTGGTCATGCAACTGGTCGATGAAGGGCGGATAGACCTCGACACCCCGATTGCACGCTACTTGGCGCAGCCATTGCCCAGCTACCCGGAGTGGAGCAGCCTCTCCGGCGACGAACGATGGCGGGCAATTACGCCTCACATGTTGCTCAGCCACCGCTCAGGCCTGCCCAACCTTCTCGCGCAAGAGACGGATGGGAAACCACACCTGCACTTTGATCCGGGTACGCGCTTTGCCTATTCGGGGGTAGGCATGAATTTGTTGCAGTTCGTCCTGGAGCAAGGGCTCGGGCTGGAAATTGACACCGAATTGCACCACCGCGTCTTTCAACGCTTCGACATGCGCCAAACCCGCATGACGTGGCAGGAAGACGCCGCCAGCAATGCGGCAGATGGCTACACCCTGAGTGGAGAACCCCGCCCGCATCCGCACCGGCGGCGCGCCGCCGCAGCCAGCTCCATGGACACAACGCCGCAGGACTATGCGCGCTTTGTGGCTGGCTTCCTGCGTGGCGACAGCTTGTCACCGGCCTCACGCGCTGCCATGACGGCAACGCAAGGATCGATCACCACGGCGACGGAGTTCCCCACATTCCAAATCGAGTTACCGGCAGAGCGGCAGCGGAAGGACCTTGCTACGGGTCTGGGGGTGGTGCTATTCCATGGTCCGCAAGGCCCTGGCTTGTTCAAAGGCGGCCACGAAGACTACGCGGGCAACACCTGGGTCTGTCTGGAGCGCGCAGCCCGCTGCGTCGTGCTGCTGTCCAATGATGTGCGTGCGGAAAAGGCGTTCCCAGGAATCGTTGCCTCCATCCTCGGTGAGACGGGCGCACCGTGGCGCTGGGAATACGGGCGTTGAGCAAACAACCACCCACCCACACACCTGCACTAAACGTGTACCACCACGCCACCAAACCGCAGGTGGTGCAAACACTCCCGCACGATCACCATCGCCGCATAAAACTCCGGCGCCGTAGGTAAGCCTTCTTGCCCGCTGGGGCGACCTTGGCTAACCATCGCGATGCGGTTGAACAGGTCTTCCACCTCGTCCAAGCTCCAATGCAGCACGGCATCCGGCGCTGCGCCCACCCCTTGCAGTATCAACGCAGCGCCTGAGCCACTTAGCTGCAACTGCTCCGTGCGAGCCAGCTTAGCAGCCAGTGGCATCACAACATCTTCGGTCTGCTCGATGGCGTGCTCAATATCCAGCGGCGTAGGCGGCGTGTGGCGCATCCACTGGCGAGCCAGCGATGTGGTGCCCAGCGGCAGCTCTTGTTGCAAGACAACGCTACCGGTTTCAGTGCAGAGAATGATGCTGATATCGGCACCAAGGTTCAAGGTGGTGTGTGCGGTCATGGGGCGGTGGGTGTAACGCAGGCGTCAAGTATGGCCCGCGCTTGCACAGCATATGGGTATTCTTCGCGCCATACCCACCTCCAAAGGCAAACCGCATGCACCTCCTCGCCCAAATCCTCATTGCACTGGTCTGCCTGATCCACGTGTACATCTTTCTGCTGGAAACCGTGCTCTACAAGAGCCATGGGGTCAAGGTATTTGGCATTCCGCCCTCTGAGGTGGAGGCGCGCAAGGCAGCCATGTCCAATCAGGGCTGCTACAACGGATTTTTGGCCGCGGCCCTGTTGCTGGGCCTGGTCTACCCCGACCCCGCCATTACCAAGGCATTTGCCACTTTCGGGCTGGCCTGCGTGGCAGTGGCTGGCGTGTGGGGTGCGGCCACGGTGATGGTGCGCATTCTGTACATCCAGACCGTGCCCGCAGTGTTGGGCTTGGCTGCGCTCTACTTCCTCTGAAGCAGGCAGTAGCCTTAAGCCAGTCCCAACGCTTTCAAGCGCGCTTCCAGCTCTGCCACCGAGCCCCAGGGCAGGATGGGTGAGTTTTTGCGCTCATCCGGCGGATTCTGCTCCAGCTGATCGGACCAGCCGCCGCAACCTGTCAAAGGCAGCAAAGGCCGCTTGTGCAACCAGGCCAGGCACACTTCCGAGATGGTGCCGGCCCGCCCGCCTATGACCAGACAGGCGTCGCCCGCCAGGGCCATCAACAAATTGCGCGCATCCCCCACGCCGGAGGGCACCACCACGGTAGCTGGCCAATCGGGCGGAGGCATTTCGCCTTCGGGGATGATGCTCAGCACCTGCCCGCCCGCGGCCACTGCGCACTCGGCAGCATGACGGGTGGCCGGGCTGCCACAGCCACTGACCACCGTGATGCCCAGCCCCGCCATCAGGCGGCCGGCTTCACCGGCAAGCGCATAGGCCGCCGAGCCGGGCTCTGCACTCCCCAACACACATACCTGCCGCCGGCGGATCATCGTAGCCATGGCGTGCCTTAGACCAAACTGCCCAGCGCAGCCGGCGAGAAGTTCGACAACTCTGCCTCGCGGCCATCGCGCACCTTCACCGCCCAATCCGGGTCGCTAATGAGCGCGCGGCCCACGGCCACCAGGTCAAAGTCGCCCCGGTCAAAGCGGCGCAGCAATTCGTCCAGCGATGCAGGTTTGGAACTTTCGCCTCCAAAAGCCGCGATGAACTCACCACTCAGGCCCACCGAGCCCACGGTGATGGTGGGGCGGCCGGTGAGCTTTTTGGCCCAGCCGGCGAAGTTCAGGTCGGAGCCTTCAAACTCCGGCTCCCAGAAACGACGCTGCGAGCAGTGAAAAATGTCAGCGCCAGCATCAGCTAGCGGCTGCAGCCAGGCGGCCATTTCATCGGGCGTTTGCGCAATCCGGGCAGCGTAATCCTGCTGCTTCCACTGCGAGAGGCGGATGATGACCGGGTAGTCCGGGCCCACTTCGGTGCGCACGGCCTTCAAAATTTCGGCAGCAAAACGGCCACGGGCCACCAAATCACCACCGTATTTGTCGGTGCGCGCATTGGTGCCTTCCCAGAAAAACTGGTCGATCAAATAGCCGTGGGCGCCATGCAGTTCGATGGTGTCAAAGCCCAGGCGCTTGGCCGCACCGGCGGCTTTGGCGAATGCGGCAATCGTGTCGGCAATGGCTTCATCCGTCATGGGCTCGCCAAAAGCTTTGCCCGGGCGCGACAGGCCAGAGGGCGAGTCCACGGGAGGTGGCGCTGTCCAGGTGGTGCGCGGGTTGCGGGCAGCGCCCACGTGCCAGAGCTGCGGCGCCATCACGCCACCGGCCTGGTGCACGGAGTGGATAACGTCTTGCCAGGCGCCCAAAGCAGCGTCGCCCCAGAAGTGCGGCACATCAGGGTCGTTGGCGGCGGACGGACGCTGCACTACCGTGCCTTCGGAAACAATCAGCCCCACCGCGGCCGCAGCGCGCTTGCGGTAATACTCGGTCACCGCCGGAGTGGGCACGCCGCCGGGCGAGAAAGAACGGGTCATGGGTGCCATGACAATGCGGTTGGCAAGCTTCAAACCTTTGAAGCTGAAGGGCTGGAACAAGGGTGCGGCGTTAGACATAAGAGCAAAGGTGGGTGGGTTGCAGATCAACACAGTTTACGCAGACCGGCCGCGGCACACCGTGCCCAAGGTCACCAAGGCTACAGGCAGGCTGCGCCTCACTTTTGCTACGCTTTTGATAGCTGCTTGCGCACATTCGGCGGGCGCCAAGACCAGTTTTGAGCAAGTAAAGGCTGGCTACCAACCTTCCGACACCTTGCTGCTGGACCGCCAGGGCGAAGTGCTGCACCGCCTGCGGACCGACACCAGCGTGCGCCGCGGGCAATGGGTGGCGCTGGCCGATGTATCGCCCGCGCTGCGTACGGCGCTGGTGCTGAGCGAGGACAAGCGCTTTTACGAGCACAGCGGGGTGGACTGGCGGGCCGTGTCCGCCGCTGCCTGGGCCAACCTGTGGAACACCAAAACCCGGGGCGCGTCCACCATCACCATGCAGCTTGCCGGCTTGTTGGACGAGGACTTGAAGCGCAGCAACTCCGGCCGCAGCATCGTGCAAAAGCTGAGCCAAACCATGGCCGCCGAGAGCCTGGAGCGCGGTTGGCGCAAAGACCAAATTTTGGAGGCCTACCTCAACCTAGTGCCTTTTCGGGGCGAACTGGTGGGCATTGATGCGCTGAGCCGCAGCCTCTTCGGCAAGGCCCCGCACGGCCTGGACCACCGCGAGGCCGCCGTGGCGGCTGCCCTGATCCGCGCACCCAATGCCAAAGAGGCACAGGTCACCCAGCGGGCCTGTAGTGTGTTCAAAACCCTGGAGCCCCCGAGTGCCCGTAAGGCTGCAGACCTCACCAGCGGCGGCTGCGAAGCCATGGAGCTGTTTGTGGCCTCCGCCTTGGCCCGCCGCGACTTTGCGGCGAGCGAGGGCATCGCCCCGCATGTGGCGCGCCAGCTGGCCCGCTCACGTTCGACAGATGGAGCGTCAGATGCCGCAGCACCCGCCACCATCCGCAGCTCCTTGAGTGCGCCCCTCCAACGCTTTGCCCAGCAGGCCCTGCAAACTCAACTGCGTGAGTTGAGTGGCCGGCATGTGGAAGACGCCGCCCTGCTGGTGCTGGACAACGCCAGTGGCGAGGTACTGGCCTGGGTCAATAGCAGCGGCCCCCTGAGCGCCGCGCCGGAGGTGGACTTTGTGACCTCGCTGCGCCAGCCCGGCTCCACGCTCAAGCCGTTTTTGTACGGGCAGGCGCTCGCCGAGCGGCGCATCACCGCCGCCTCCCTGCTCGAAGACTCTTCCACCCAAATCCAAACCACCGGCGGCCTCTACATCCCGCAGAACTACGACCGCCAGTTCAAAGGCTGGGTGTCGGCCCGCACGGCACTGGGCGCCTCGCTCAATGTGCCGGCAGTGCGCACGCTGGTCATGGTGTCGCCCGATGCTTTTCAGAAACAGCTGGCCCGCATGGGATTGCCGCTCAAGGAAAGCGGCGATTTCTATGGCTACAGCCTGGCCCTGGGCAGTGCCGAGACCACGCTGCTCAACCTCACCAACAGCTACCGCACGCTGGCCAACGGCGGCCGCGCCAGCCCCACCCGCCTCACCGTGGGCCGCACGCCTGTGCCCTTCAGCGCGGCGCTGGATGCGCGGGCCGCCTTCATCGTGGGCGACATCCTCAGCGACCCCATGGCGCGTGCCCGCACCTTCGGCACCGACAGCGTGCTGGCCACGCGCTTCTGGGCGGCGGTCAAAACCGGCACCAGCAAAGACATGCGCGACAACTGGGCCGTGGGTTACAGCCAGCGCTACACCGTGGGCGTGTGGGTGGGCAATGCCAGCGGCGCCC
>Ga0228698_1000577_pt1 | contig 25619 bp, 19 predicted proteins | sample McNCre117_Aug_MG_FD_178015 | JGI IMG/M metagenome (GOLD analysis project Ga0228698, IMG submission 178015) | Freshwater microbial communities from McNutts Creek, Athens, Georgia, United States - 1-17_Aug_MG | ecosystem: Environmental > Aquatic > Freshwater > Creek | place: USA: Georgia...
GGCCGCAATGATTTGAAGCGGGGGATGGAGTGTGGGGTTCATGGTTGTGCTGGTGCCGCGTGGCGGCCCGACCAACGCATCAACCTGCCAACACGCCCGCGTGCGGCACCCGGGCAAAGTCTAGCGCAAGGGGGCCGGCAATAGGTCATGTCAAACAGAACCTGTTGCTGCAGACATCGCTACCAAGCGCCCTGGAAATCCACCCCCTGAAACTGCCAGATCCGCGCGGGCACTGGAGTCAAGGCGCAGTCGTTCTCAGTGAAAACGCCATGTCATCTTGGCTAACAAGGTAGATACCGTTTAGGCGACTGGGCAAGCGTGATAACAAAGATAAGTAGCGCACATTGATGTACCGGTGTCTAAATGGACAGGAAGTTTGGTGGCGAAGTTCCTCAGGGAAGAGGTCGCGCTGGCCCGGTCCGATCAATGGATGGGTAGCGTGCATCTGGCTCAAATCGTTCCGCCAAGGATGGCCAGCACGTTGGCGGCAGGGTTGGTATCGGCACTGATCACCTAGGGCTGCATGCGCACCTACGCCAGCAAGGCTCACGTCAGCGGTGTGCTCGCGGCCAGGGGTGGCGAGATCAAGTTGGCCGCGCCAGGCGGCGTCGGTTCTGTGGGTGACATCGCTGCGCTGGTTGGTAGTCAGCTGGAACTGCGGCGCCTGGCTTTGATCAATGAGCGCACGCCGCGTGAGATGCACGCACCAGATTGTGGCCCTCATTGATGGGGCAGAAACAAATTTTGCACTATATTGAAATTGAGTTTATTTCTATCCCGCTGATTTCAATTTCAACTGATCCGAGGAAGGAATAATGCTGATGTTGCTCCTGCATTGATTGGCAGGCGTACATCGACCAGGTGCGAAAACCGGGGAATTCAGGGTGCGCGCCCATGGTAGAAATTTGCATGTATGTCGAATTCCTCATGAAAGTCATCGCAATGAAGTCCGCTGTGGTATTGGCTGCCGCTCTTCTATAATTTGGGGCTCTCGCTGGCAGCGCACAGCCCGGCGAAGCTTTTTTTTCCGGTGCGATCAATGAAAGCTCGGTTGATCAATTTATCGGGGAACACCCATCGGGCACCATAAAGACTCTCGTCATAACATCGGTCGGTGGCGAGGTTTTGGCAGGGATAAAACTTGGAAGATGGGTGAGAATGAACGGGCTGGATGTTCGTGTGCGATTTTTTTGCATGTCGGCGTGCGCAAACTATGTGTTCGTTGCTGCAAACATAAAGGTCATCGAACCCGGCGCACTTGTGGTATGGCACGGAAGTGCTGAACAAAAGGACTTTCGTGAGCTTCAGCAAAAATATGAGTCAATTCTGGCTTCTCAAAATGAGAGGCCGACTGCATTGCCCGATCAGGAGCGAAGATTCCTGGTGGATTTTGCCAAGAGTTTTGAAGGAATTAAAAGGGCTCGTCGAAAGCAGGCGGCATTCTTTGAGGAGATTGGTCTCAATAAGGCAATAACAAGTTTAGGACAGGAGCCAATCGACTACGGCGTTGATGCTTGGACGACGAGCGTGGCGGTCATGGAAATGCATGGAATAAGTAATGTAGAGGCGCCGGCAAAATACGGTTCTGCCGCATCGATTAAGAGGCACCCGTTGTTCAGACTGCTACTGAAGGGTGAATTGGTTTCATTCTCTCTTGACGACAATGCTGCATTGGCTGCGGAAATCGTGCGATAGCGTCAAGGACCTCGCTGCTACGGACGCTACTTTTGAACCGTATAACCGCGAAGCAACTTGTTCTACGGCTGTTGCATCAGCAAGGGCGTCATGTCTTGGCAATCCATTGGGCCCCGCCTGCATTCCTGCGCTTCAGTCGTCTCGGAACTGCCATTCAGCGGCGGAATTCTCCAGTTTGCCCGATCAAATTGATTGGGGTGTGGTGCTTGATTACGCCTGGCCATGTAATGAATTGATTTGAGCAAGTGACCGGGGGCTTTTGGCGCCGGGCACGCTATTGCGAACACCGACCTATATCGTGAAAGTGAAAACGTGGGAGCAATGACATTGTTCAGGCGCACACTGGCGATCTGTTCGCTTTGTTCCGTGGTACTCATCTGTGACGGAAGAGAAACGGGGAATCAGATATTTCAGATCTCGGGCTACATCGATGACAAGACCGTGGTTGCCTTGGTTGCGCAACTCGATTCCGGTAAACGACCATTGCTGCTGATGAAGAACTCCGGTGGCGGTTCGATATCATCGGGCTTGGCGCTTGGATTTCTGATTGATAAATATCGCCTCTCTACAGCCGTTAGCGGTTTTTGCAACTCGCTTTGCGCCAATGTTTACATGATGGGTGTTACGCGACATCTTGCATTGGGAGCTGACCCTGAAAATACCAATCTACTATTTCATGGAGTTTATGATAAAAACTCCAGAAGGCAGTCGGTAGATGTGGATTATCAAAGACAATTAATTAGGAAATTTCGAGAAAATACCTCGGGAAAGTTTCCGTTGCAACTCATTGAAAAATTCCTTGATACAGAGACGCCAAGTCTTGGCATGATCGTTTATTTTTCTCCGAAAAAGAGCAGTGAGGGGCGCTCTTATAGTGTTGGCTATTGCGATGCCAAGGGTGGCTCAAAGGTTCCAAGTTGCGAGATTTTGTTTGACTATGATCCCTTATCCCTTGGTGTGGTATCGGGTGAAGCAGATTAAGGGTGTCCGGTGTGCGGGGGTTTTGAGTTGCGGTCTTCTCGGGGCGATTTTTCGCGAGCGCACAGGTTGGCTATGAAAACCGGAAGTAGAAGGGGCTTGACGACCCATTGCTCGCGCAGTGTGACGACTCGGTGAAGTCGGCGCTGGTGGCTGGCATGCGCTGCATTTTGGCCAACACACTGACAGGGCCGACCAAGCTGCTTTGTCATGGTCCGCATCGCCAGTCCATCACCCCGCAACAGTTGAGCAACGACAGACTGAACTCGGCGATGGCACCAACGTCGCTCATCCAAAATGACAGAGCCCACTTTTTCCACGCTGAGGATGGGAGACTGGTTGGCTACGTTCTGTGGGCAACACTGAGCCCCGAGACCGAGGCCCGCGTGCTGGCACAGCGCCAAATGCAATTGGAAGCGACCGAGTGGCGGGAGGGCACCAGTTTGTGGATCGTTGACCTTTATTGCCAGCCAGGCAGGCTGCGTCATGTTCTGGCCAAACTGCGCGACGAGGTGTTCGGATCTGAGCGGCGCGTTCGCTACATGCGCCAGCGCAGGGGCATTTCGATCCCCAAAGAGATCGCTCGCGATTCAAGCAGTTTCGTTTTCAGGCAGTCTGAGCAGCCGTCATGCCACTGCGCCAGGCCACTGGCCGCATGCGCTATGTACTGCGCAGCTGGGCCTGCCATGGCGGTGCAGGCAACATCGGCACCATCAGTGATTGCGGCCGCCTAAATTCGCAGCAAGGCCTTGCGCAGTGCGCGTTGCCGGTTGGCCCAGGCTTTGCTGCCCAGGTGTTCGCACACGCGGTGCACGGTGCCGCTGACGCCCAGGGTGCGCATTTGTTCAAAGGTGTGGATGCCGGCACTTTCAAGGCGGTCGATCACGCCGGGGCCGATGCCGGGGGTGGCCAGCAGCACGGCGCGTTCAGAGGGGGCAAAGCAGCGTGGGGCAGGCGCGCTGCCGGGGGTGGTCAAGTCGAGCATGGATGGGTGTGGGCAGGGCTCAGCCTGCAAAGGGCGCATCGGCCAGGCCGGTGCAACCGGGGTTGAGCACAAAGGTGGCGCCGGCCAGCTGGTGGTCATAACCTTCAATGGGTGCGGCCGGTGCGATGGTGGTCACGTACAGGCGATCAAGCTGAGGGCCGCCAAAGGCGCACATGGCGGGCTTGGCGGCGGGTATGGCCAGTGATCGGTCCAGGCGGCCATCGGGGGTGAAGCGGTGCACCAGGCCGGCGTCGTTGCCGCAGATCCAGTAGCAGCCGTCGGCGTCCACGGCGGCGCCATCGGGGCGGCCGGGGTAGGCCGTCATGTCGACAAACAGGCGCCGGTTGCGGGGCTGGCCGTCGTCGCCCAGGTCAAAGGCCCAGATCTGCTGCACGGTGGGGTGCGAATCCGACAGGTACATGGTGCGGCCATCGGGGCTGAAGCCCAGGCCGTTGCCGGTGCGCAGGCCGGTGATGGCGCTGGCCTCGAATTGCCCGTTGGCATAGCGGTACAGCACGCCGGCATCGGATGCGGCGGCCATGTTGCGCACCATGCTGCTCACCCAGAAGCGGCCCTGGCGATCGGTGCGGCCGTCGTTGAAGCGCATGTCGGGCAGGGGGAAATCCACCGCCTGCACGCGTTGGGCAGCCAGGGTGCCGGTGCCCGTGTGGGTCAGGTGAAACAGGCCGGTTTCCATGGCCGCCAGCAGGCCGCCCTGGGCGTGCAGGGCGATGCAGCCGATGCGCTCGGGCACGGGTGATTGCTGGTGCTGGCCGGCCTGGTTGACGCGGTGCACCGCGCGGCCTTCGATGTCGACCCAGTACAGGGCTTGTTCGGCAGGGCTCCAAATGGGGCTTTCGCCCACCTGGCAGCGGGCGTCACACAAGAGTTGGGCTTGGGCTGCAGACATGGTGGGCGGCCTCAGTCGATGAAGGGGCCGGTGCGCACAAAGGGGCCGCCCTGGTAGCGGGTGGCCGGGTCGGTTTTGTCGACCGGGGTGTGGCGTTGCTCGATCTCGGCGCGAAACACTTCAGACGTGTCTTGCGGGCGGAAGCCCACATGCTTGGCGGTGCTGTTGTCCCACCAGGTCAGGGCGTTGTCGCTGACACCGTAGATGATGCTGTGGCCCACCACCGGGGCGGTCATGGCGGCCACCACCAGGCGTTCGGCGTCGTCGTAGCTGAGCCAGGTGGCCAGCATGCGGCGGTCACGCGGGGCGGCAAACGACGAGCCGATGCGCAGGCTCACGGTCTCGATGCCAAAGCGGTCCCAATACATCTGCGCCAGGCCTTCACCAAAGGCCTTGCTCAGGCCGTAAAAGCCGTCGGGGCGGATGGGGTCTTGCGGGCTGACCACCTGGTCTTGCCGGTAAAAGCCGGTCACGTGGTTGGAGCTGGCAAACACGATGCGCTGCACGCCATGGGCACGGGCGGCTTCGTACAGGTTCACCAGGCCCACGATGTTGGCATCGAGGATGGCGCTCCAGGCCTGCTCGGTGGACACACCGCCCATGTGCACCACCACGTCCACGCCTTGCAGCATGGCGTGCACGGCGGCCTTGTCGGCCAGATCCACCTGCACCAGTTCTTCGCCTTCGGCGGCGGTGCCCAGGTCGGCGCGGTCAGACAGGCGCAGTTGATCGCAATAGCGCTTGAGGCGCGGGCGCAGTTGCTGGCCCAGGTTGCCGGCGGCGCCGGTCAGCAGGATGCGGCCAAAACGGAGGTGGGTGGCGAGGGGTTGGGTCATGACGGTTGGGGCTGGGTCAAAGGGTGTGATTCAGGATATCAAGGCCAGGGCAGGGCGCTGGTGAACAGGCGGCCGGCGCCCGCGCTGGCGCGCACACGGGCGGGCACCTGCTTGGCTGGGTCGATCTCGGGGCCGGGGGCGGGTTGCCAGCCGGCGGTGGCTTGCAGGCTCAGGCCCGGCTGGCTGGCCAGCAGCTGGGCGCGCCAGTCAAGGGGCGCGCCGTTGAGCTGTGAGCCGTGGTCTTCAAAGGCCTCACCCTTGTAGGCGCGCAGCAGGCGGCTGGCCGCCAGATCAGGTGGCGTGAGCCAGGCGTTGTGCTGGCTGTAGACGGCCGAGCGGTAACCCAGCCCGATCGAATAGCCAAAGCTGCCAGCCTGGTGCACCTGGTACAGGTTGTTGTACACATGCACCTGGCCAAAGCGCACACGGGGCGAGCGCTCTTTCGTCTGCTCCCACCGGTTGTGGTGGTAGGTCACCTTCAGGCGGCCTTCGTCGTCGGTGTGGCGGTCGCTGCCGCCCACCAGCGATGTCTTGTCGTGGTGGCTGAAATGCGTCCAGCTGACGGTGATGTGGTTGGAGGCGCGGGTGATGTCAAGCAGGCCGTCGTGGCGCTGCAGCGGGCGGCCCAGCAGCAGGGGCTCGGCCGAATCAGGGCGGCTGCCGTCGTCCAGCGTGCAGTGGTCCACCCACACCTGCTCGGCCTGGCGCAGGGTGATGTTGTCGTATTCCGAGTTCCATTCACCGTGGCCGTTGTCTTTCGGGTCCCAGGCGGGAAACTGGTCGTAGGCGTCGCTGATGTGCAGGTTGCGGATGATGACGTCGCGCACCTTGATCAGGGCCAGGCCGCCGTTGACCAGGCCCGCGCCTGGGCCCCAGCCGATGAGGGTGGTGCGCGAGGGCACGTTGATCACCACGCGGGCCGCCTGGGCCTTGGCCGATGCGACGCGGGCGTCTTCCAGCGGGCCTTGTGGTGGCTGGCGGCCCCAGGTGGCGGGGTGGTAGGCCGCCGCGAAGGCGGGCCAGCTGAAGGCCGGGTGGCGGTAGTCGTCGGCGCCCAGTGGGCGGCCATCGTCGGCCACGCTCAGGTCGATGCGGCCCACCACCTTGACGATGCGGGGCCGGCCGTGCGGCTGCAGCGCGGCCACCAGCTCGGCGCGGTTGTGCACCGTGTGCACATCGGCCTCGGCGGCGTCGGCACCGCCGCGCGTGCCGGGGCCTGCGGCGCCCCAGCCGTCACCGGCCGGCAGGGTTTCGCGGGCGATGTCGGCCGGCAGGCTGCTGTTGTGAAATTCGGTCAGGCGATTGGCATGCTCGTTGGGGGAGCTGCCGGGGGCCACAAAGGCCCGGCGCGAGGTGGATGCTGCCCAGCCGCCGATGTGCGGGCCCAGCGCGGTGTCGCGCACCAGGGCCTGGCCATTGGGTGAGCTGCCCGGCTGCCAGGTGCCCGGGGCCACGCCTTCGTCCCAGGCCCGGCCCAGGCTCACGCTGCCTGCGGGCAGCCCGGCATCGGCCACCAAGCGGCTGCGTTGCACCAGGAAGCCCAGGCTGTGGCCCGCTGCGGTGCTCGGGGCCAGCACCACGCCGCCGCGCTGGCTGCGGGGCCGGTCTGAGCGGCTGAGCAAGGTGCTGTCGTCGATCACCAGGGTGGCGTTGCCAAACACAAAATCCACATCGCCTTCGATCAGGCTGCCGCGCACAAACACCCGGGCCGGGGCCTGCGGCGCGGGCCGCCTGACGTAGAAGGTGTCCTGGTGCGACAGCAGGCGCACGTCCTGCAGTTGGATGCGGTCGGCCAGGGTGAGCAGGGCCACGGCCTGCGCGCCTTCTTCGATGGCGGGCTGGCCCGGGCGCGTGGCGTCGTTGGCAATGGTGAGGTGGGCCAGCAGCACATCGGGGCTGGCGATCACGGCGGTGGCGCTGCCCGAGGTGCCGTGCTGCGTAGCGCCGCTGGCGGGCAGGCAGGGTTGGGGGGCCGTGCCTGCGGCCTTGGGCAGGCCGTTGTAGCGCCTGTCGATCAGCGTGACGGCCTGGGCCTGGCCCGGCTCGCCCACCAGGCGCAGCGGGGCCTTGTCCTGCACGCACAGCGGGCCACGGTAGGTGCCGGGCCGGATGCGGATCACCCAAGTGCGCTGGCTGCCCGCTGCTGCGTTGGCATCGCGCGGCGGCACGGCGTCCACGGCGGCCTGCACGGTGCGGTGGGTGCCACTGCCATCGGCGGCCACCACGAAATCGGCGGCCCAGGCGGCGGCGTCCACATCCACCGGCTGCCAGGGTGTGGGCCCTTGGGCCAGGTACTGTGCCGCCTGGTGCTGGGCGGCAGCGGCCGCACTCAGCTGGGGCCGGTTGGCGGCGTGCGGGGCGGGCTGGGCGGCGGCGTGAAGGGCAGGCTGGGCGGTTGCGCCCAGGGCCCACACCAGGCCCAGCGCGGCCAGCAGGGCAGGCGGGCTCATGGCGTGGGCAGTTCGGCCAGAAACAAGGCGGGTTCGCCGTCCACATCGCTGCTGTACAGCACGGCGCGGTTGTCGGGCGTGAACGAGGGGTGCGGGTGCGTGACCTGCCGGTTGCGCTTGTACACGCGCCAGCTGCTGTCGTGGCGGGCCAAGGGGTAGGACTGGCCGCGTTTCAAGTCAAACACGTGCAGGTAGGGGTCGTCACCGCTGCCATCGCCCACGATCAGGCTGCCGTCGTGGTTGCTCATCAGGTGTGAGCAGGGCGGCATGGTGGTCAGCACCGTGCTGTGCAGGGTGTGCGGATCCAGGCTGCAGATGCGGCGCTCACGCTGGCCGTTGATGAAGCTCACGTACACCATGGCCGAGCCATCGGGCACCCAAAACTCGTGCGTGCAGCGCTCGTTGGGCTCGTGCACGCGGCCGCAACGCCGGTTGCTGCCGTCTTCGTTGATGAACCAGATGCGCGCGTCGATCAGGTCACCCGGGCCTTCATGGCAGTAGGCCACGGTGTGGTCATCAAAGGGGCGGTATTGCGGGTGGCCCAGCCAGCCGTGCCGCTCCAGGATGATGTCGCGCGCGCCGGTGCGCAGATCGATGCGGATCAGGCGGCAGCGCGGCTTGGCATGAAACATGTCGATGAAGCGCTGCCAGTCATCCAGCTCGAACCAGTCGTCGGCGTGGATCTCGATGCCCACCATGTGCGTGCAGGCGCTGTTGCTCACCCAGGTGCCATAGCCCACCCAGCCTTCGGGCACGGTGTAGACCACTTCTTCGCGCAGGCCGTTCAACTCCACGCGGACGAGCTGGCGCTCGGCGCGCACCAGGTACAGCAGGCGGTCGTCGGGGCTCAAGAAGCCGCCAAAGGTGTTCTCGCCCTCGCCGTCGGTCAGTTGCAGCGCGGTTTGGTTGCGCAAATCCAGCAGGTGGTAGTGCCAGTGCGGGCCGGGGCCGAACTCGGCGCCAAACAGCACGCGCTGGCCATCGTTGGTGAAGCACTTCTGGTAGAAGTAATTGCGGTGGCAGGTGACATCGGCCGGCGTCAGGCGGGTGACGCGCGCGCCGGTGTCGGTGTCTTGCCGGGTCTCGAACTTCAGCTGGCGAACAGTGTGCTTGGCCATGGTGCGCGGGGCCCGATCAATGGATGCGCCGCAACATGGCATTGCCTTCGTCGATCAGGCGGCGCGCGGCCTGCGCGTCGGTGGCCTTGCCATAGGCCACGGTTTCGAACACTTCGCGCATCAGGCGGTGCAGGCGGGCGTGTTCAAACAGCGGGTTGGGCAGTGTGATGCCCATGGGGCTGCTGCGCTGCTGCTCGATCTGCTCGTGGGCCTGCAGCTCCAGCGGGGGCAGGGCCTTGTTGCGCACCAGGGCGGCAAAGGCCTCGCGCGCAGCGGGCACGCCGCGCGTGCGGCCCAGCGCCTGCGTGGCCTGCGGGTCAGCCAGCAGGTGGGCCATCAGTTCGGCGGCCAGGCCGGGCTGCTTGCTGTTGCGGCCCACGGCAAACATCAGCGAGGGGCGGCCGAACATGCCGCTGTCCACCGCGCCTTCAAGCTTGGGAAACTCGCCGATGGCCAGCTTTTGGTCCTTGGGGATGGTGGAGTTGCGCAGGCCAATCACCGAATCCCAGGTGTAGTTGCCGGCCCAGCGCCCGGCGGTCCAGTCGGGTTGCTGCTCGGTGGGGCGCTCGGCACCGCCCAGGCTGGCACGCAAGGGCAGGGGCGTGCCCACGTGGCCGTCGATCAGCTTGCGGTAGGTTTGCACCCACAGCAGGGCGGCGGCCTCGCTCATGGCCACACGCGGCTCATGGGGGTGCACATAGGGCGTGCCGTGGCGCTGCTGCACATAGGTTTGTGCCAGCAGCATCATGTCGTAGAGCTCACCGTCGAGCGCAAAGTACTGGTCGCCCAGGGACTTGCGCAGTTGCTGGCCGCTGGCAAAGAGATCGTCCCAGCTGCGCGGCAGGGCCAGCCCGGCCTTGGCAAAGGTGCTGGCGTTCCACAGCAGGATGCGGGCGCTGTACGACACCGGGATGGCATTGAGCTTGCCTGCCACCTCGCCCATGGTCAGATCCTTGGCCGTGAACTGGTCCAGTGGCAAGGCCTTGGCATGGGCATGCAGATCGGCAAAGCCATTGCCGCGCTTGCTGAACATGGCCAGCCAGGCCCAGTTGATCTGCATGAGGTCGGCTTCGGAGCCGCCGGCCACCTGCGCGGTCAGGCGCTCGAGGTAGCCGTTGAAACCCATGTACTCGGCCTTGACCTTGACCCCCGGGTGGCTTTGCTCAAACAGCGCCAGGGCCTTGAGCGTGGCCGCGTGGCGCGCGGCGCCGCCCCACCATGACACCCGCAGCACACGTTGCGACTGCGCATGCACCCAGGGCGCGGCCACCACCGGCGTGGCCGCCAGCACTTGCCGGCGCGTCAGCACAGCCGTGCGCCGCTGGCGGCGTCAAACAGGTGGGCGGCTGCCATCTGCAGGTGCACGGTGCAGGCGTCGCCGCGCGACAGGCCTTGCAGGGCGGCCAGGTCTTCGGCGGGGGCGCGGGCCGTGACCGGCACATCACCCAGCAGCACATGCGCAAACACCTCGTTGCCCATGTGCTCGACCGAGCGCAGCCGGGCCGGCACCGGCAGGCTGCGGCCGTCGGGGCGGGCCACCAGGCCAATGTGCTCGGGGCGGATGCCGAACTGCAGGCGCGTGGATTGCAGGTTGCGGTCGAGTGCCTGGGCGCGTTCGGGCGGCAGGGCCAGCCAGGGGCTGGGTTGGCCGCTTTCGGCCACCAGGCGCAGGCCGGGCTGGCCGTTGTTGTCGGCGCGCTCGGCGGGCTGGATGTTCATCTCGGGGCTGCCAATGAAGCTGGCCACGAAAGCGTTGGCTGGCCGCTCATACAAGGCGGTAGGTGTGTCCACCTGCTGGATCACGCCTTCCTTGAGCACGCAGATGCGCTCGCCCATGGTCATGGCCTCAACCTGATCGTGGGTGACGTACACCACCGTGGCCGGCTGGCCCTGGTCGCGCAGCGTGCGGTGCAGATCGGTCAGGCGCACCCGCATGTTGGCGCGCAGCTTGGCATCCAGATTGGACAGGGGCTCGTCAAACAAAAACACATCGGGCTTCTTGACGATGGCACGGCCCACGGCCACGCGCTGGGCCTGGCCGCCCGACAACTGCTTGGGGTAACGATCAAGCAAGTGCTCCATCTCCAGCAGCTTGGCGGCATGGCGCACACGCTGGTCGACTTCGTCCTTGGGCAGGCCCGACAACTGCAGGCCGAAGGCCAGGTTGTCGTACACCAGCATGTGCGGGTACAACGCATAGTTTTGAAACACCATGGCGATGCCACGCTGCTTGGGCGGCAGATCGTTGACAACCCGCCCGCCAATTTGCAACTGGCCGCCGGTGATGCGTTCCAGGCCCGCGATCATGCGCAGCAGCGTGCTTTTGGCACAGCCGCTGGGGCCCACAAACACCATGAATTCGCCATCGCGGATGTCCAGATCCACCCCGTTCACGGCCTTGAAGCCATTGGGGTAGACCTTTTCGATGCCTTGAAGATTAACCGCTGCCATGCTTTGCCTTATCAAGTGAACGCCGCAGAACCGGCTACGCCGGGCTGCCGGCGTTGCCCCCTTGAGGGGGAGCGCCGAAGGCGCTGCGGGGGTGGGCCGTGTTCAGCCTTTGATGCCTGACGAGGATGCACCCTCGATGAAATGACGCTGGGCCATGAAGAAGACCGCGACGCTGGGAATGAGGGCCACGACCGAGATCGCGATCACATTGGCCCATTCAACTTCTTCGGTGGCGCCGATGCTCATCTTCAGGGCCAGCGACACCGGGTACTTTTCAACCGAAGCCAGGTACACCAGCGGCCCCATGAAGTCGTTCATCGTCCAGATGAACTGGAACACCACCACCGAGATGATGGCCGGCTTGAGCAAGGGCACGATGATGTGCCAGAGCACCTGCAGCGCATTGCAGCCGTCGATGACGGCGGCTTCTTCCATGTCGCGCGGGATGCCGCGCAGAAACTGCACCAGCATGAACACGAAGAAGGTGTCGGTGGCAAAGGCCGAGGGCACGATCAGCGGCAGGTAACTGTCAAGCCAGCCGATCTGCTTGAACATCAGGTACTGCGGCAGACGCAGCACGATCAGCGGCAGCATCATGGTGCCGATCATCACCGAGAACAGCACCTTCTTGCCCCAGAACTCGAAGCGCGCAAAGCCATAGGCCACCAGCACGCACGACACCACCGTGACCGCGATGCGCGGAATGGTGATCAGAAAGCTGTTGGCAAAGTAGGTGGCAAAGGTGTATTCGGTGCTGGTCTTCCAGCCCTTGGCATACGCGCTCCAATCCAGCGACGAAGGCAAGAAGCCCACCTCACTGAAGATCTGCGCATTGCTCTTGAACGATGCCCCCACCAGCCACACCAGCGGATAAAGCATCAGCACCGCCACGCCCAGCAGCAGCGTGGTGCGCACCAGCGTCTGCGCCCGGCTGGCCTGGTCATTCAAAGCAGATGTCATGAAAGTGTGCCGCTCAATCAAGTCGTCGCCGAGGATCCGGCTCCGCCGGTCCTCCAGCGACCGCCCCCCTGGGGGGGAGCGCCGAAGGCGCTTCGGGGGGGGTCATTTATCAGAATAGAAAACCCAAAACCGGCTGCTCCAGAAGCTGATGGCGCTGAGCGTGGCCACCAGGGCCAGCAGCACCCAGCTCAGCGCAGCGCCATAGCCCAGGTTGAAGAATCGGAAGCTTTGCTCGTAGATGTACAGCGCGAGCACATAGGTGCTGTTCAGTGGCCCGCCTTCGGTGATCAGGTAGGGGCCGTTAAACTCTTGAAAGGCATGCACCATCTGCATGATCAGGTTGAAGAAGATCACCGGTGTGATCAGCGGCACGGTGATGCGCCAGAACTGCTGCCAGCGTGAGGCGCCATCGCACTCGGCGGCCTCGTACAGGGATGCCGGCACGTTTTGCAGCGCCGCCAGAAAGATCACCATGGCCGAGCCAAACTGCCAGGTGAACAGCAGCACGATGGTCCAGATGGCGTATTGCTCATCGGCCAGCCAGGCAATGGGCTCAAAGCCCAGCTTGACCAGCACCAGGTTGACCAGGCCGTACTTGCTGAAGATGAAGCGCCACAACACCGCCACCGCGATGCTGCCGCCCAGGATGGACGGCAGGTAAAACGCCGAACGAAAGAAATTGATGCCGCGCAGCTTGAAGTTCAGCACATGCGCCACCAGCAGGGCAAAGCCCACGCGCATGGGCACGGCCAGCACGGCAAACAGCAGCGTCACCCCCAGGCTCTTGCGAAACAGGGGGTCGTCGCCAAACAACTCGCGGTAGTTCTGCAAGCCGATCCATTGGGGTGGATCGATGATGTCGTACTGGGTGAAGCTGAGCGCAAAGCTGGTCACGAACGGAAACAGCTTGAACAGCAGCACCCCCAGTACGAAGGGCAGCACGAACAGGAATCCGAGCCTCTTGTCATCAACCATGTTGGTGCTGCCCGTCTGACGCTCAGAACTTGTACTCGGCCGTGACCGTGTACGCCCGGCCCAGCACATCGGCGATGCTGGTCAGGTAGCCCTTGTAGGCGGTGTGGTTGGTCAGCGGCGGCTGGGCATTGAGCAGGTTGTTCACGCCCAGGGTCAGGCCCAGGTTCTTGATACCGGTGTACTTGACCATCAGGTTGTACTGCGAGTAGGCCGCCACGTCACGCGCACCCGTGGTGCCAGCACCGATGGCAGCTGCCAGGTTCTGGTCGCGGATGGCGCTTTGATAACGCTGCGACAGCTGGGCCATCACATCGCTGTATTGCCAGGTGATCTGGGCCGTGTGACGCCAGCGGTTGTTCAGGCCGCGGGTGGCGTTGGACAGGCCCGCATTGGGGTTGACCGGCACCACATCGTTGAATTGACCCAGCGCGCTGAGCCAGTTGCCGCCGTTCACGCCTTCAGACTTGGCTTCCCAGCCGGTCAGGTAGGCGACGTCCATGCCCAGGGTCAGCTGACCCCAGTCCTGCTTGGGCGGGGTGACCTTCAGGCTCAGGTCGATGCCCGAGCCGCGCATGGCGCCCAGGTTGGCCGGCGTGTTGATCACGGCGTCCTTGGTGCCCAGGGCATTGGGGATGCCCAGGGTGCCATCGGCGTTTCGCAGGTACAGGTTGGGGTAGACGCTCGGATTGGCCAGGATGAAGTCGATCGCCCGGTTGCCGATCACGTTGTTGATTTGGGTGCGCCAGTAGTCGGCGGTCAGCGAGACTTCCTTGGTGGGCTCGAACGCAAAGCCGAAGGTCAGGCTGTTGGAGGTTTCAGACTTGACGCCGGCGTTGTTGGGCACCTTGGTGATCTGGTAGTAACCGGTCAGGCCGCACACCTGCTCGGCCGTGAAGCCAGGCTTGGGGGTGCAGGTGCTGCCGCTGGTGGTGCTGTTGAGCGGGTCGTTGAACGCCGTCATCAGCGTGCGCTCGGTCTCCTTGGTGTAGATCTCGGGCAGGGCCGGGGCACGGTAGCCGGTGTTGGCCGAGCCGCGCAGCACCAGGTTCTTGGCAGGCTGGTAACGCAGGCTGACCTTGGGGTTGACGGTGGTTTCGCCCAGGTCGCTGTACTTGTCAGCGCGCACCGAGGCGTTGAGCGTCAGCTCCTTGAGCACCGGCGCATCCACTTCGGCGTACAGCGAGGTGATGTCACGCGACTTTTGCGTCGAGGTGGTGGAGTTGGCGCCCGAGGCCTGGCTGTCGCCGCCCAGCAGGTTGATCTGGTTGTTCAGCGCGGCCGCCGGGTCATTGCTGGCCAGGCCCACGGCTTGCCAGGTGTCGCGGCGCATTTCACCGCCCACGGCCAGCGACAGTGCACCGCCGCTCAGCTGCATCAGCTCGCGGGTGAAGGTGGCGTCCAGGCTGTCGTTCTTGGCCTTGTGCAGCCGCAGCGTGCGGCCGTCGATGCTGGCCGACTTGAGCAGCGCCAGGCCGTCGGCGGTTTGCAGACCGAAGGGGTTGAGCTTGGGATCGAGGTACAGCGTGGTGGCCGTGCCTTGCACCGTGGCGAGGCCCGTCACGCTCAGCCAGCCCGAGCCGGCCTTGGTGTCGCGCTTGGAGCGGCCGATGTTCAGGCCACTGCGGTAGTCCCAACCGGCCAGCGTGCCTTCCAGGCCCACCACCAGGCGGTCGTTGTAGAGGTTGTCGTCGCGAATGCGCGGGCCCACTTCGCCCACCGACCACAGCACGTCGATCGGGCGGTTGTTCAGGTTCAGGCCAGGCACGGCGGGCGTGATGCCCTTGCCAGGGTAGAAGGGGTGATCGCTGGTCAGGCGAACCGTGGGTGCAGCCGGGTTGTTGTACTGGTCAACGCTGTAATGGCTGTGGTTGACTTCAGCCGTCAACAGGTGGCTGCCCAGCTTCAGCGAACCCTTGGCGTAGGCGGTGAGGATGTCGTTCTTGTTGTTGAACGCGGTGTACTGGGTGTTGGCATCCAGGAAGCAGGTCTGGCGGCCGCTGGCCGTGCTGGGCACCGAGTAGCCGGGCAGGCAGCCGGTGGCGTACATCGGGTTGTAGCGCACCGTGCGCAGTGAACTGGTGGGGTTGGTCGGATCGGTGAAGTTGCCGGGCATGGCGTTCGAGCCCAGGCCGGGGTCGGTGCTGATGCCCAGTTGCTTGAGGGCCGAGCCGTCGGTCAATTCAGGGCGGGCCGAGCGGGGCAGCACTTCGCGCTTTTGCAGCTCGACGGCGCCGTAGACGTTCCAGCCTTGCGAGTCGAGGTTGCCAATGCCGCTGATCACGCCAAGGCTCTTGGCACCGCCGCCACCTGAGCGCTGGGGCTGCATGGCTTCAACCTTGACACTGGTGCCGTTGTACTGGTCGTAGGTGTAGAAGGCCTGCACGCCGCCCATGGCGTCAGAACCATAGCTGGACGAAGCGCCATCACGCAGGATGTCGGCGCGGCTCATGGCCATGCGGGGGATGACGTTGACGCTGACGTACTGGTTGGTCAGCGGCTCCTTGGCCAGGCGACGGCCATTGAGCAACGTGAGCGTGCGCATGGGGCCAAAGCCGCGCAGGCTGGTCATCGGGCCGGCGGTGCCCTGGTTGCTGCCCAGCGAGTTGGCCTGAGGCAGCTCGAGCATGAAGTCTTTCAGCTCGGTGTTGCCGCGCGCGTCCATCTCGGCCGCCTTGATTGTCGTGACCGGCAGCGCGGCTTCGTTGCTGATGCTGCGGCGAATGATGGAGCCGGTGATCTCGATGCGCTGGGCGGCGTCGGCGCTTTGCGCCATGGCCGAAGGCAGGCTGGCTGCCAGGCCCAGGATGGCCAGTGCCACAGCGCTGGGCTTGGCGGTGAAGGGGGTGAAGCGGGGCTGCATGGGTTGTCTCCTGTGGGGGTCGTCTAAGGGTGGGGGCTCAGTGCTTGGTGGCCTTCATGCGGTCACGGCTGTTGTTGAGGTGCATGTACATGGCGGCCCTGGCCATGGCGGCGTCGCCGCGGGCGATGGCGTCAAACACCGCCCTGTGCTCTTGTGCGGTGATCTCCTTGCCCGAGCGCAGCTGGGGGGTGGGTTCACCAAAACGGGGTGACTTGGGCGTCGGGGCGGCCTGGCCGCTGTTGCGGCGCGAGATGGTGGCCGTGCCCATTGAGCGCAGCACATGGATGAAGTACTCGTTGCAGGTGGCCTGCGCGATGAGTTCGTGAAAGCGGTAGTCGGCCTCGACCGTGCCTTCGCCGGTGGTGTGCTGCCGGTCGAAGTCATCGAGCGCGGCCTGCATGTCGGCCAGTTGCTCGGGCGTGCGGCGCTGGGCAGCCAGGGCGGCGGCGTCGGATTCGAGGCTCAGGCGAAGTTCAAGCATGGCCAGCTTTTGCTGCAGCTTCAGGGCGGCATCGGGGGCGGCCAGGGGGCTGCCGTCGGGTTGCGGGGCCAGCACAAAGCTGCCCACGCCGTGGCGGGTGCGCACCAGGCCGTTGGCCTGCAGGCGCGACACGGCTTCGCGCACCACGCTGCGGCTGACGCCGAACTCGCGCATCAGCGCGGGCTCGGGCGGCACGCGCTGGCCAGGCTTGAGCTCGCCGGCGCGGATGCGCTGGGTGACGCCATCGACCACGCGCTGCGACAGGCTGGGTGCGCGGGGGGTGGTGTTGTCGGGGGCTTCGGGCATGGCGGGTTCCTGGGGGTGGTCTGATGGCAGCTTGGGGCCAAGAGGTCAGACGACTAACGACAGTATAGGTTTCTCGTTTGTGAATGTGGATGGGTGTGTACGTCTGTAGACACTATCGGTTTCCCTAGGTGATGCCGCCGAAACAAGGGGTTTGCGATAAACTGCAAGTCATCAGACGACCGATGAAAACACCCCAGCCATGATCAAGATCGAGAGCGTGAGCGCCGTCGAATTCACCTACCCCACCAAGCGTTCGGTGGATGCGGCGGGCCATTCGCACCCCGGGCCGCTGGGCACCGGCCGGCAGGCCCTGCTCACCATCCGCAGCACCGATGGCGTCGAGGGCTACTGCTTTGCGCCCTGCCAGGTGGTGCGCCCGCATGTGCTCAACCAGTTTGTGCGCCGGGTGCTGGTGGGTGGCGACGCCATGCAGCGCGAAAAGCTGTGGGCCGAGTTGGAGCACTGGCAGCGCGGCAGCGCCGGCCAGCTCACTGATCGCGCCCTGGGCGCGGTCGATGCCGCCCTGCACGATCTGATCGGCCGCACGCTGGGTCAGCCGGTGTGGCAACTGTTGGGCGGTTACCGCGACAAGATCCCCGCCTACGGCAGCACCATGTGTGGCGATGAACTGGCCGGTGGCCTGTCCACCCCCGAGGAATACGCCGCCTTCGCGGTGCAACTGGTTGAAAAGGGCTACAAGGCCATCAAGCTGCACACCTGGATGCCGCCGGTGGCCTTTGCGCCCGATCCGGGCATGGACATCAAGGCCTGCACGGCCGTGCGCAAGGCCGTGGGCCCCGACATCGCGCTGATGCTCGATGGCTACCACGAGTACAGCCGCACCGATGCCTTGCGCATTGGCCGCGCCCTCGAAGAGCTCGACTTCACCTGGTACGAAGAAATGATGAACGAGCAGAGCACGGCTTCGTACACCTGGCTGGCCCAGCAATTGCGCATCCCGCTGCTGGGCCCTGAAAGCCTGTCGGGCAAGCACTATGCGCGGGCCGATTGGGTCAAGGCCGGCGCCAGCGACATCCTGCGTGCCGGCGTCAATGGCTGCGGCGGCATCGGCCCCACGATGAAGGTGGCGCACCTGGCCGAGAGCTTTGGCATGTATTGCGAGATCCACGGCAACGGCGCGCCCAACCTGTCGGTGTGCGGGGCCATCCGCAACTCGCGCTGGTACGAGCGTGGCCTGCTGCACCCCTTCCTCAGCTACGACGAGGTGCCGGCCTACCTGCACGCCATCATCGACCCGATGGACAGCGAAGGCATGGTGCACATGCCTACCGGCCCGGGCCTGGGTGAGCAGATCAACTTCGACTACATCCAGCGTCACACCGAGGCCACCTACTGATGGGCGCAGGGTCTGCACGGTGAGCCATACACACGATCTGACGGCGCGCTGGCTCTTGCGGCGGCGCCAATGGCTGTGCGCCGCTGGTGCCAGCATGCTGCCGGGCCTGGCCCTGGGCGCCTGGGACACCCCGACCGACCAGTTGCTGGTGGGCCTGAGCATGAACAACCTGCTCTCGCTCGATCCGGCAGCGGCCACGGGGCTGGATGCCATGGCGGTGGCCTGCAATCTGTACGACAGCCTGCTGGAGCTGGACGCCCACGAGCCCACGCGCCTGCTGCCGGGCCTGGCGCAATCGTGGGCGGTGAGCCAGGGCGGCCGGCGCCTGGGTTTCCAGCTGCATCCTGGTGCGCGCTTTGCCAGTGGCCGGCCGGTGCTGGCCGAACACGCGGCCTGGTCGCTGCAGCGGGTGCTGCGCATGAACCTGGCCCCGGCCTCGGTCTGGAAGAGCTACGGCTTCACGGCGGCCAACATCGGCACCCAGGTGCAGGCCACCGGGCCGCACACCCTGCAGATCGACCTGCCCCAGCCCACCGATCCCACGCTGGTGCTGATGACCCTGGCCACCTCGATGAGCGCCCTGGTGATCGACCGCGACGCCGTGCTGGCACAGGCGCAGCGCGGCGACCAGGGTGCGGCCTGGCTCACCACCCACGCGGCGGGCTCGGGGGCGTTTGCGCTGCAAACCTGGCGGCCCAAAGAGCTGCTCATCCTCACCCAGCAGGCCGATCACTGGCGCGGCGCGGCCAGGTTGCGCCGGGTGGTGATGCGCCACATGACCGAATCCCAAACCCTGCGCCTGATGCTGGCGCGCGGTGACCTGGACGTGGCGGGCGGCCTGTCGGCCCCCGACATCCGCGCACTGGCTCAGCGGCCCGAGCTGGCCGTTGAAACCGTGCGCCGGGGCAATGTGTACTACGTGGCCGTCAACGCCCGCCACCCGCGCTTTGCCGACGAGCGGGTGCGCCGCGCCGTGCTGCGTCACCTGATCGACTTTGACGGCCTGGCCGGCAGCGTGCTGCCCTTTTATGGCCAGTTGCACCAGCGCCCGGTGCCGCCAGGGCTGCCCGCATCACTGCCCAGCCCGGGCTATCACCTGGATGTGGCGCAGGCCCGCCGCCTGCTGGCCGAAGCCGGCCTGCCCGATGGCTTTGACACCACCATCCGCGTGATGGCCGAGGCGCCGTTCACTGGCATCGCCACCAGCCTGCAGGCCACGCTGGCGCAGGCCGGCATCCGCGCCCGCATCCAGCCGGGCACCGGCAACCAGGTGTACGGCGCCATGCGGGATAGGCAGTTCGAGATCGTGGTGGGCCGGGGCGGTGGTGGTGCCGAGTCACACCCGCATTCGGCGCTGCGCGCCCTGGTCTACAACCCCGACAACCGCGACAGCGCGCGGCTCAGCAACTTCCAGGGCTGGCGCACCGGCCATGCCGATGCCACGCTCAATGGCCTGATCGACCAGGCCCTGGTCGAGCCCGATGCCGCCCGCCAGCTGGCGCTGTACCAGCAGGCCCAGCAGCGGGTGGACGACGCCGTGGGCGGCATGCAGCCCATTGCCGTGGTCACCGACACCCAGGTGATGCGCCGGGTGGTCAAGGGCTATGTGGGGCACCCCAGCGGTGCCACACGCCTGCGTGATGTCTACAAGGTGGCCCAATCATGAACCTCACACGCTGGCTGCGCGCCGTGGGCGGCGTGGCGGCATCGCTGCTGGGCCTGCTGGTGCTCACCTTCTTGATTGGGCGGGTGATGCCGCTTGATCCCGTGCTGGCCATCGTGGGCCCCGATGCCGACCGCTCCACCTACGAGCAGGTGTACCGGCAGCTGGGCCTGGATCAACCGCTGGTCGTGCAGTTTGGGCGTTATCTGCTGGGCCTGGCGCACGGTGATCTGGGCCGTGCCTTGCTCACCGGCAACCCGGTCACCGGTGATCTGCTGCGCGTGCTGCCGGCCACCATTGAGCTGGCCACGCTGGCCATGCTGATCGGTGCGCTGCTGGGTGTGCCGCTGGGCGTGGCTGCCGCCACCCACCACGGCCGCTGGCCTGACCACGCCGCCCGCGTGCTGGGCTTGCTGGGCCATTCCACGCCGGTGTTCTGGTTCGGCATGATGGGCCTGCTGGTGTTTTACGCCTGGCTGGGCTGGGCGGGTGGCATCGGGCGCATTGGCCTGGCCTTTGAAGGCACGGTGCCCACCGTCACCGGCCTGCTGCTGGTGGATGCCGCGCTGGCCGGTGATGCCCAGGCCTGGCGCAGTGCCTTGCGCCACCTGCTGCTGCCAGCGGCGGTGTTGGGCCTGCACTCGATGGCCTACCTCAGTCGCATGACGCGCACCTTCATGCTGGCGCAGCTGTCGCAAGAGTACGTCACCACCGCCCGCGTCAAGGGCCTGAGTGAACGCCAGGTGGTGTGGGGCCATGCCTTCCGCAACATCCGGGTGCAGTTGCTCACCATCGTGGCGCTGGCCTATGGCGGCCTGCTCGAAGGCGCGGTGCTCACCGAAACCGTGTTCGGCTGGCCCGGTTTTGGCAGTTACCTCACCGGCAGCCTGCTGCTGGGTGACATGAACGCCGTGATGGGCTCGGTGCTGGTGATCGGCGTGCTGTTCGTGTCGCTCAACCTGCTGGCTGATGCGCTTTACCGTGTCTTTGATCCCCGGGCGGCCGCATGAGCCAAGTGCTGAACAAACTGCTGCGCAACCGCCTCACTGCGGTGGGCCTGGCCATCATCGGCCTGCTGGTGGCCCTGGCGCTGCTGGCGCCCTGGCTGGCCTCGGCCGATCCCCTGCGCCAGGATCTCAGCCAGGCGCTGCTGCCGCCCGGTGCCCACCACTGGTTTGGCACCGATGAATTTGGCCGCGATGTGCTCAGCCGCCTGCTGCATGGCACGCGCATCACGCTGTTCATCGTGGTGCTGGTCACCGTGGTGGTGGGCCCGCTGGGCCTGACGGTGGGCGTGGTGGCGGGCTATTTTGGCGGGCGTGTGGATGCCGTGCTGATGCGCCTGACCGACATGGTGCTGTCGTTTCCCAGCCTGATCCTGGCCCTGGCCTTTGTGGCGGCCATGGGGCCCGGGCTGGATCACGCCGTGCTGGCCATTGCGCTCACATCCTGGCCCGCCATTGCGCGCCTGGCCCGCGCCGAGGCACTCACGCTGCGGCAATCCGATTTCATCGTGGTGGCGCAGTTGCAGGGCGCCTCCAACGCCCGGGTGCTGTTCAAGCACCTGGTGCCACTGTGCCTGCCCTCGGTGCTGGTGCGCCTGACCATGAACATGGCCTCGGTGGTGCTCACCGCAGCCGGCCTGGGCTTTCTGGGCCTGGGCGCGCAGCCGCCGCTGCCCGAGTGGGGCGCAATGATCTCCGAAGGCCGCCGTTACATGCTCGACAGCTGGTGGCTGGTGGCCGCACCGGGTGGCGCCATCCTGGCCGTGAGCATGGCTTTCAACCTGCTGGGCGACGGCTTGAACGACGCGCTCGATCCGAGGCAGACATCATGAGTGCACCCCTGTTGCAGGTTGATCAACTGAACGTGGCCTACCGGGGCGCCGATGGCCTGGTGCCCGTGGTCAAGGGCGTGTCGTTCACGCTGGGCCGCGAAAAGCTGGCCGTGGTGGGTGAGTCGGGCTCGGGCAAGACCACCGTGGGCCGCGCGCTGCTGCGCCTGCTGCCGCACCACGCGCACATCACGGCCCAAAGCCTGCACTTTGACGGCATCGATCTGCTGGCCGCCTCGGCCCAGCAGATGAGCCAGCTGCGTGGCCGGCGCCTGTCGATGATCATGCAAGACCCCAAGTACTCGCTGAACCCGGTGATGAGCGTGGGCGCCCAGATCGGCGAAGCGGTGCAACGCGCCGATGCCCTGAGCCGCACGGCCTGCCAGGAGCGGGTCGAGCAACTGCTGGCCCGCGTGCACATCCGCGAGCCGCAGCGGGTGGCCCGCCAGTACCCGCACCAGTTGTCGGGCGGCATGGGCCAGCGGGTGATGATCGCCATGATGCTGGCGCAGAAGCCGCGCCTGCTGATCGCCGACGAACCCACCTCGGCGCTGGATGTCTCGGTGCGCCAGGAGGTGCTGGACCTGCTGGACGAACTGGTGGCCGAGCAGGACCTGTCGCTGCTGTTCATCACCCACGACCTGAACCTGGTGGGCCACTTTTGCGACCGCGTGCTGGTGATGTACGCCGGCCGTGTGGTGGAGAGCCTGGCCGCCAACCAGCTGCAGCAGGCCCGGCATCCGTACACACAGGCGCTGCTCAGTGCCGTGCCCAGCCTGAAGCACCGCCGCGCCAGCCTGCCTGTGTTGCAACGCGACCCCGCCTGGAGCGCCGCATGAGCGATCTCAATCCCGCCCTCGACGAGGCCCTGGTCAGCGTGCAGGGCCTCACCCTGGACCTGGGCGAAGGCCAGCGCCGGCGCACCGTGTTGCAGGGCGTTGACCTGTCCGTGGCCCGGGGCCAGGCGTTCGGGCTGGTGGGCGAATCCGGCTCGGGCAAAACCACCGTGCTGCGCTGCCTGGCCGGCCAGTACCGCCACTGGCAGGGCCAGGTGCACATCGATGGCCAGCCGCTGGGTGGCCACGGCGCCGGCAAGCGCCCGGGCGCCTGGGGCGCCAGCCCTGATCTGGCCCTGGCCCGCCGGGTGCAGATGGTGTTTCAAGACCCTTATGGCTCGCTGCACCCGCGCCACACCGTGCACACCGCGCTGGCCGAGCCGCTGCGGGTGCACCGCCTGGGTGATGTCGACGACCGCATCGACCAGGTGCTGGACCAGGTGGGCCTGCCGCTGGCTTTTCGGCAACGTTACCCGCACCAGTTGTCGGGCGGGCAGCGCCAGCGCGTGGCCATTGCCCGGGCGCTGATCCTGCAGCCAACCCTGCTGCTGCTGGACGAGCCCACCTCGGCCCTGGATGTCTCGGTGCAGGCCGAGGTGCTGAACCTGCTGTCCGAGCTGCGCCGCAGCCAGGGCCTCACCTATTTGCTGGTCAGCCACGACCTGGGCGTGGTGGCACACCTGTGCGAGCGCCTGGCGGTGATGCAGCATGGCGTTATCGTTGAAACCCTGAGCACGGACGCGCTGTGTGCCGGCGACGCCCGTCATCCCTACACCCGCACCCTGGTGGCCAGTGCCCTGGCCTGAAGGCCGCCACCCGAACCGAACGGAATCACCTCACATGTCCAAGATCATCGGCTACACCTCGCTGCAGACCATCCAGCGTTGGGGCCGCCCCATTGGTGATGTGCACGGCAGCACGGCCAACGGCATCACGCCGGTGCACATCCTGCTGTTGCACACCGACGATGGCCACACCGGCGTGGGCCTGGGCCCGCATGCTGGCGTGGCCAACCTGTTTCCCGTGCTGGAAGGGCAAGACCCCCGTGCCGTGCATGCGCTGTACGACCGCATGATCCGCAAGGTGTTCAAGGCCGGGCATGGCGGCGGCACCTTCAGCGCCATCGGCGTGTTGGACCTGGCCCTCTGGGACTTGAAAGCCCAGCTGGCCGGCGAGCCGCTGTGGCAGCACCTGGGAGCGGCCGACCCGTTTGTGCCCGGTTATGCCTCGGCGCTGGATTTTGATCTGGACGACGACACCTTCGTGGCCACGCACCAGGCTTATGTGGCCCGGGGCTTCACAGCCGTCAAGCTCAAGGGCGGTGCCGATGCCCATCAAGACCTGGCCCGCCTGAAGCTGCTGCGTGAGCTCTACACCCGCCCCGGCGTGCAGCCCCGGCTGATGCTCGATGTCAACGAGGCGCTCACCGCCAAGGATGCCGTGCGCCACGTCAGCCTGATCGAGCGCGAGATTGATCTGGTGTGGATCGAAGAGCCCGTGCGCCGCTGGGACGCCCCGGGCCTGGCCACCGTGCGCAACAGCGTGCGGGCCGCCGTGGCCACCGGCGAAAACCTCACCGGGCTTGAATCCTTTGCGCCCCTGTTCAGGGCCGATGCGGTGGATGTGGTGCAGGCCTCGATGGTTTACGGCATCACCCACTTCATGCGCCTGGCCGCTGCCGCCCACCTGCACAACCTGCCCATCAGCCTGATCAGCTACCGCTGCAACCTGGTGGCCCATGCCGCCAATGCCGTGGCCAACCACACGCTGTGCGAGATCAAGGAGATCGACCAATGCCCCGAAGGCATGACGCTGGATCAACAGGTGGTCGATGGCGGCTTGCGCCTGGGCACCACGCCTGGCCATGGTGTGCGGGTGGATCGCGCAGCGGTTGAGGCCATCATGCGTGACCCGGCCAAGCAGGCCGGCGTCAAGCAACGGCTGGCTTGATCACCATGCGCCGGCTTGCCGCGGCCCTGTTGGCCGCCACTCTGGCCTTGGCTGCCCCGGCTGTGCTGGCCCAGCGCGGCACCGTGTACCTGGTGGGCGACAGCACCATGGCGCCCAACACCGGTTATGGCAATGCGCTGTGCGCCCGCCTGCAGCCCGAGCTGGCCTGCGTGAACCTGGGCCGGGGCGGCCGCAGCACGCTCAGCTACCGCGCCGAAGGCCTGTGGGACGCGCTGCTGCAGCGCATCCAGGCCCAGCCCACCCAGGCCCAGCCGCCGCATGTGCTGATCCAGTTTGGCCACAATGACCAACCCGGCAAGCCCGGCCGCTCCACCGATCTGGCCACCGAATACCCGGCCAATCTGCAACGCTTTGTGGATGAGCTGCGCGCCGTGGGCGCGGTGCCGGTGCTGGTCACGCCGCTGACGCGCCGCACCTTCAAGGGCGACAAGCTGGACGACCAGCTGCAACCCTGGGCCGATGCCATGCGCGGCGTGGCCACTGCCCGCCAGGTGCCGCTGTTGGAGCTGCACGCGCTGAGCATGGCCCTGGTGCAGCCCCTGGGCCAGGCCGGGGCCGATGACCTGGCCGAAACCGCCCCCAACCAGCGCCGCTTTGACCGCACCCATGTGGGCGAGCGCGGGGCCTGCGTGTTTGCGCAGCTGATGTCGAGCGAGATGGCCCGGCGTGTGCCCGCGCTGGATGCACCGCGCAGCGCCCAGCCCGCCTGCGACATCCTGCTGCCGCCTAACCAACGTTTCAGCAATGGGTTCATTGATCACCGGGGCTGGACCAGCACCACGGGCGGCGCCGGTGGCCAGATCATCCGCGTGACCACCCTGGCCGCCGATGGCCCCGGCTCACTCAAGGCCGCCATCGACACCCCCGGGCCGCGCACCGTGGTGTTTGAAGTGGGCGGCGTGATCGACATGAACGGCAAGCGCCTGGATGTGCGCCAGCCCATGTTGACCATT
>Ga0228698_1000579_pt1 | contig 25511 bp, 31 predicted proteins | sample McNCre117_Aug_MG_FD_178015 | JGI IMG/M metagenome (GOLD analysis project Ga0228698, IMG submission 178015) | Freshwater microbial communities from McNutts Creek, Athens, Georgia, United States - 1-17_Aug_MG | ecosystem: Environmental > Aquatic > Freshwater > Creek | place: USA: Georgia...
CCCCCCCCCCGCATGTCACAGCAGCACCTGGTTGAAATCCGCGACCTCACCTTCGGGTATGGGGACGGCCGCATCGTGCTCGACAACATCAGCCTGCACGTGCCGCACGGCAAGGTCACGGTGCTGATCGGTGCCTCGGGCGGCGGCAAGACCACGCTGCTGCGCCTGATCGGCGGCCAGAACAAGGCCAGCCAGGGCCAGGTGCTGTTCGACGGCCAGGACGTCGGCGCGCTCGACCGCGACGGCCTGTACGCGATGCGCCGCCGCATGGGGATGCTGTACCAGTTCGGCGCCCTGTTCACCGACCAGGACGTGTTCGACAACGTGGCCTTTCCGCTGCGCGAGCACACGACCCTGAGCGAGCCGATGATCCGCGACATCGTGCTGCTGAAGCTGCAGGCGGTCGGCCTGCGCGGCGCGCGGCACCTGATGCCGAGCGAGCTGTCGGGCGGCATGGCACGTCGGGTCGCATTGGCGCGCGCGATCGCGCTCGATCCTGAACTCGTGATGTATGACGAGCCGTTCTCGGGGCTGGACCCGATCTCGCTCGGCACCGCCGCGCGCCTGATCCGCCAGCTCAACGAGACGCTGGGCCTGACCAGCCTGATGGTCTCGCACGAGCTGGAGGCCACGTTCGCGGTTTGCGACCACGTGATCGTGCTGGCCAACGGCCGCGTCGCGCAGCAGGGCACACCCGACGAGATCCGTGCCAGCGCCAACCCGCTGATCCAGCAGTACGTCACCGCGTCGCCCGAAGGCCCGGTGCGTTTCCACTATCCCGGCCCCTCGGTCGAGGAGGACTTCGGCCTGTCCGCCAGGAGCCCCGCATGAGCCGCTTCCAGCGCCTGAATCCCGCCGCGATCGGCTACGCGGTGCGCGGCTGGCTGGCCGACCTCGGCCACGGCGCGCGGCTGTTCGTGCGCCTGCTGCTCGGCACCTTCGGCAGCTGGCGCCGCTTCGGCCTGATCCGGGACCAGATCCACTTCCTGGGCAACTATTCGCTGGCCATCATCGCGGTCTCGGGCCTGTTCGTCGGCTTCGTGTTCGGCCTGCAGGGCTACAACATCCTGGAGCGTTACGGCTCGACCGAGGCGCTGGGCATGATGGTCGCGCTGAGCCTGATCCGCGAGCTTGGGCCGGTCGTGACCGCGCTGCTGTTCGCGGGCCGCGCCGGCACCTCGCTGACGGCCGAGATCGGCCTGATGAAGGCCGGCGAGCAGATCAGCGTGATGGAGATGATGGCGGTCGATCCGATCGACCGCGTGCTCGCGCCGCGCTTCTGGGCCGGCGTGATCACGATGCCGCTGCTCGGCGCGGTGTTCAGCGCCATGGGCGTCATCGGCGGCTGGGTCGTCGGCGTGGTGATGATAGGCGTCGATGGCGGCTCGTTCTGGAGCCAGATCCAGGGCGGGGTCGATGTCTGGGACGACGTTGGCAACAGCCTGCTCAAGAGCCTGGTGTTCGGCATCGCCGTGACCTTCGTCGCGCTGCTGCAGGGCTACGAGGCCAGCCCGACGCCCGAGGGCGTCTCGCGCGCGACCACCCGCACCGTGGTGATGGCCTCGCTGACCGTCCTGGGGCTGGACTTCATCCTGACCGCGATGATGTTCACCGTTTGAGTTTGATGAAGGAATAGCCTCTTGCAACGCTCCAAAGTTGATGTCTGGGTCGGCCTGTTCGTGCTTGTCGGCGCGGCCGCCATCCTGTTCCTGGCCCTGCAGTCGGCCAATCTGCTGAACCTGAGCTTCGAGCAGACCTACCGCGTCAGCGCCAAGTTCGACAACGCGGGTGGACTCAAGCCCAAGGCTGCGGTCAAGAGCGCCGGCGTCGTGGTCGGGCGCGTCGAGTCGATCGGCTTCGATGACCGGGCTTTCCAGGCCACGGTGGTGCTGGCGCTCGAGAAGCGCTATGCTTTCCCCAAGGACAGCTCGCTCAAGGTCTTGACCAGCGGCTTGCTGGGCGAGCAGTACATCGGGATCGAGCCCGGTGGCGCCGAGCAGAACCTTGCCCAGGGTGACGTGATCAAGCAGACCCAGTCGGCCGTGGTGCTCGAGAACCTGATCGGGCAGTTCCTCTACAGCAAGGCGGCCGATGCCGGCAGCGCCCAAGGCGGCGGCAAGGGCCAGTGAGCCGGGCAAGAACCCGAGGAGAAAACCAGATGAGTGTTCGCCATCGTCGTGCCGGGCTGCTGCTCGGTGTCGCCCTGTCCGGCCTGCTGGCGCTGGGCGGCTGCGCCAGCGGCCCCAGCGCCAAGCCGCAGGACCCGCTGGAGCCGCTGAACCGCAGCATCTACCGCTTCAACGACAGCGTGGACCGCGCCGTGGTCAAGCCGGTGGCCACCGCCTACCGCGACTACATGCCCAGCCCGCTGCGCACCGGCGTCAACAACTTCTTTGGCAACCTGCGCGATGCCTGGTCGGGCTTCAACGCGCTGCTGCAGGCGCGTCCGGCCGAAGCCGGGCAGGATTTCGGGCGCGTCGGCGTCAACACCGTGCTCGGACTCGGTGGCGTGCTCGACATCGCCTCCGAGATGGGGCTGGAGCGCACCACGCTCGATTTCGGCCTGACCCTGGGGCGCTGGGGCGTGCCGGATGGCCCCTATCTGGTGCTGCCTATCCTGGGTCCCTCGACCCTGCGCGACACCGCAGCGCTGACAGCCGATTTCGCGGCCGATCCGGTCGGCAATGTCGATCCCGTGGCCAGCCGCAACCAGCTGCGCGTGCTGCGCGCGGTGGACCAGCGTGCCGGCCTGCTGCGAGCCGGCGAACTGCTGGACCAGGCCGCGCTCGATCCCTACGGCTTCATGCGCGATTCCTACCTGCAGCGCCGCCACAGCCTGATGGGCCGCCCCGATCCCGAGGAACGCTTCGACCTGGATTGAGACAAGATGAACTTCTCCATTGACCGCCGTACCGCCCTTGGCCTGGGCCTTGCCGTTTCCCTGGGCAGCTTCGCGGGCCTGGCGCGCGCGCAGGCCGCCGAGGGCCCTGAAGCGCTGATCCAGCGCGTCGCCGCCGAGCTGATCGAGACCCTCAAGACCGACGCGACGCTGCGCAACGGTGACATCGCCAAGGTGTCGGCGCTGGTCGATGCCAAGGTCATGCCCTACGTGAACTTCACGCGCATGACCGCCTCGGCGGTCGGCCGTTTCTGGCGCCAGGCCACGCCGGAACAGAAGCAGCGCCTGCAGGCCGAGTTCAAGACCCTGCTGGTGCGCACCTATTCGGGCGCGCTGAACCAGGTCAGGGACCAGACCCTGACCGTCAAGCCGATGCGCGCTGCCGCCGGCGACACCGAGGTCGTGGTGCGCTCGGAGCTGCGCGCGCCCGGCAAGGAGCCGGTGCAGCTGGACTACCGGATCGAGAAAACCGATGCCGGCTGGAAGATCTACGACCTCAACGTGCTCGGCGTCTGGCTGGTCGAGACCTACCGTGGCCAGTTCTCCGAGGAGATCAACGCCAACGGCCTCGACGGCCTGATCACCTCGCTCGCGCAGCGCAACCGCAGCAACGCGACCGACAAGCCGCGCGCGGGCGCCAAGGGCTGATCGATGGTGACCTTGCCCGCGCTGCCGCCCCGCCTGACCCATGTCGAGGCGCGGGCCTGCCTGGCCGCCTGCGAGGCGGCGCTGCGCGGTGCGCCGGCTGGCACGGGCGCGGTGCTCGATGCCAGCGCGCTGCAGGCCTTCGACTCCTCGGCGGTCGCGGTGCTGCTGGCGCTGCGCCGCGCCGCGCTGGCGCGTTCGGTCACGCTCAAGCTCCAGGGGCTGTCGCCGCGCCTGTGCGAGCTTGCGACCCTGTACGGAGTCGGCGAACTGCTGCCCGGCTAAAATCGCGGGTCCATGTCCGCAGTTTCCTTCCAGAACGTCTCCAAGATCTTTGCCACTGCCCGGGGGGAGCTGCAGGCCCTCAAGGGCGTGAGCTTCGACATCGAGCCCGGCGAATTCTTCGGCCTGCTCGGGCCCAATGGCGCCGGCAAGACGACGCTGATCAGCATCCTGGCCGGCCTCACGCGCGCCAGTGGCGGCCGCGTGCTGGTGCATGGCGCCGACGTGCAGTCCGATTACGCCCAGGCCCGGCACCGCCTCGGCATCGTGCCGCAGGAACTGGTGTTCGACCCCTTCTTCAACGTGCGCGAGACGCTGCGCTTCCAGTCGGGCTATTTCGGCATCAGCGGCAACGACGACTGGATCGACGAGCTGCTCGACGGCCTCGGTCTGGCCGACAAGGCCGGCGCCAACATGCGCCAGCTCTCGGGCGGCATGAAGCGGCGCGTGCTGGTGGCGCAGGCCCTGGTGCACAAGCCGCCGGTGATCGTGCTCGACGAGCCGACTGCCGGCGTCGATGTCGAGCTGCGCCAGACGCTGTGGGCCTTCGTCTCGCGGCTCAACAAGCAGGGCAGCACCGTGCTGCTGACCACCCACTACCTGGAAGAAGCCGAGGCGCTGTGCAACCGCATCGCGATGCTCAAGCTCGGCCAGGTGGTCGCGCTCGAAAAGACCTCGGAGCTGCTCAAGCGCGCCTCGGCCAATGTGCTGCGCTTCAAGACCGACCAGACGCTGCCGGCCTCACTCGCGGCCCAGGCGCGCGTGACCGGGCGTGTGGTCCAGCTGCCGGCGCACGACGCGCTGGAGGTCGAGCGCATCCTGGCCTGCGTGCGCGAGGCCGGCGTCGCGCTGGAGGACATCGAGATCCGCAAGGCCGATCTGGAGGACGTGTTCCTCGACGTCATGGGCGCCGCCGGCGCGGAGGACAAGGCATGAGCGGTTGGCAGATGCTGTTTCGCAAGGAGGTGCTGCGCTTCTGGAAGGTCGGCTTCCAGACCGTGGCCGCGCCGGTCATGACGGCCATTCTCTACCTGCTGATCTTCGGCCATGTGCTCGAAGACCGGGTTGAGGTGTTCCAGGGCGTGGGCTATACCGCCTTCCTGCTGCCGGGCCTGATCATGATGAGCGTGTTGCAGAACGCCTTCGCCAACAGCTCGTCGAGCCTGATCCAGAGCAAGGTGATGGGCAACCTGGTCTTCATCCTGCTGACGCCGCTGTCGCATCGGGCCTGGTTCGTGGCCTATGTCGGCTCGTCGATGGTGCGCGGCCTGGTCGTCGGCGCCGGCGTGCTGCTGTGCACCTTCTGGGCCGCCGATCTGCGGTTCGCGGCGCCGCAATGGATTCTGGTGTTCGCGCTGCTGGGCGCGGCGCTGCTGGGCACGCTGGGCGTGATCGCCGGCCTGTGGGCCGAGAAGTTCGACCAGATGGCCGCGTTCCAGAACTTCATCATCATGCCGATGACCTTCCTCAGCGGTGTGTTCTACTCCATCCATTCACTGCCGGCCTTCTGGCAGCAGGTCAGCCACCTGAATCCCTTTTTCTACATGATCGACGGCTTCCGCTACGGCTTTTTCGGCCAGAGCGATGTCTCGCCGTGGATCAGCCTGGGCGTGGTGGCGGCGGCGCTGGCCGCAGTCGGCACGATCGCGCTGCACCTGCTCAAGAGCGGCTACAAGATCCGACACTGAACATGACTTCCGACGAACTGCAATCCATCATCGCCGCCGGCCTGCCGTGCGAGCATCTCGATGTCTCGGGCGACGGCCGCCACTGGGCCGCGACCGTGGTCTCGCCCGCCTTCGAGGGCAAGCGCCCGATCGCGCGTCATCAACTGGTCTATGCGACGCTGGGCCAGCGCATCCAGACCGACGAGGTGCATGCGCTGTCGATGAAGACCTACACCCCGGCCGAATGGGCACGGCAGGCGGGCTGAGCACGATGGACAAGCTTCTGATCCGCGGCGGACGCCGCCTGCATGGCGAGGTGACGGTCTCGGGCGCCAAGAACGCGGCGCTGCCCGAACTCTGCGCCACGCTGCTGACCGACCAGCCGGTGATGCTGCGCAATGTGCCGCGCCTGCGCGATGTCGCGACCATGCGCCGCCTGCTCGAACACATGGGCGTGCAGACCCAGACCCACGGCGAGCGCGGCGGCTTCACGCTGCAGGCGCCCGATCCGATCAACCCGCAGGCCCCGTATGAGCTGGTCAAGACCATGCGCGCCTCGGTGCTGGTGCTCGGTCCCCTGCTGGCGCGCTTTGGTCGTGCCAAGGTGTCGCTGCCGGGGGGCTGCGCGATCGGCTCGCGTCCGGTGGACCAGCACATCAAGGGCCTGCAGGCCATGGGCGCCGAGATCGTGGTCGAGCACGGCTACATGGTCGCGCGGCTGCCCGAGGGCTGCACGCGCCTGAAGGGCGCGCGCATCACGACCGACATGATCACGGTCACCGGCACCGAGAACCTGCTGATGGCCGCGACCCTGGCCGAAGGCGAGACCATACTGGAGAATGCCGCGCAGGAGCCTGAGGTCAGCGATCTGGCCGAGATGCTGATCAAGATGGGCGCGCGGATCGAAGGCCACGGCAGCAGCCGCATCCGCATCCAGGGTGTCGAGCGGCTCGACGGCTGCGACCACCATGTCGTGGCCGACCGGATCGAGGCCGGCACTTTCCTGTGCGCGGTCGCGGCCACCGGCGGCGAGGCGCTGCTGCGCCACGCGCGCGGCGACCACCTCGATGTGGTGATCGACAAGCTGCGCGAGGCCGGCGTCACGGTCGAGGCGGTCGAGGGCGGCCTGCGCGTGGCCTCGGCGGGTGCTGGCACGCTCAAGGGCCAGACCTTCCGCACCACCGAATACCCGGGTTTCCCGACCGACATGCAGGCGCAGTTCATGGCGCTCAACGTGGTCGCGCCCGGTGCCAGCAGCGTGACCGAAACCATCTTCGAGAACCGCTTCATGCACGTGCAGGAGCTGCAGCGTCTGGGCGCGAAGATCCACATCGACGGTCGCGTCGCGCTGGTCGAGGGCCTGGGTCCGCAGGGCCGGCTGTCGGGCGCGACCGTGATGGCGACCGACCTGCGCGCCTCGGCCAGCCTGGTGATCGCCGGTTTGGTCGCCGAGGGCGAGACCGTCGTGGACCGCATCTACCACCTGGATCGCGGCTACGACCAGATGGAAGTGAAACTGCGCGCCCTGGGCGCCGACATCGAGAGAATCCAATGAGCAGCCCCCAGCTGACCCTGGCCCTGTCCAAGGGCCGTATCTTCGAGGAAACCCTGCCGCTGCTGCGAGCCGCCGGCATCGAGGTGCTCGAAGATCCCGACAAGTCGCGCAAGCTGATCCTGCCGACCAACCGCCCCGAGGTGCAGGTGGTGCTGGTACGCGCCTCCGACGTGCCGACCTATGTCCAGTACGGCGGCGCCGACCTTGGCGTCTGCGGCAAGGACACGCTGCTGGAGCACGAGGCCGAATGGGGCGGCGCCGGCAACGTGGCGCTGTACCAGCCGCTCGACCTCGGGATCGCCAAGTGCCGCATGAGCGTGGCGGTGCGCGCCGACTTCGACTACGCGCGCGCGGTGCGCCAGGGCGCGCGCCTGAAGGTGGCGACCAAGTATGTCGCGATCGCGCGCGAGTTCTTTGCCAGCAAGGGCGTGCACGTGGACCTGATCAAGCTCTATGGCAGCATGGAGCTGGCACCGCTGACCGGCATGGCCGACGCCATCGTTGATCTGGTCTCGACCGGCAACACGCTCAAGGCCAATCAGCTGGTCGAGGTCGAGCAGATCATGGACATTTCCTCGCGCCTGGTCGTCAATCCGGCCGCGCTCAAGGTCAAGCGCGAGCTGATCCGCCCGATTCTCGACGCCTTTGCCCAGGCCAGCGTGGCCTGACTTTTCCGGGTAGACACGATGAAAGCCACTCCCCTGGTCCTGCGCACCACCGACGCCGATTTCGAGGCTCGCTTCCAGCAGCGCCTGCACTGGTCGGCCGATACCGACGCCGCGATCGAGACCCGCGTGGCCGAGATCCTGGCCGACGTGCGCGCGCGCGGGGACGCGGCGCTGATCGAGTACAGCAACCGCTTCGACGGCCTGGCCGCCAGCGGCATGGAGCAGCTCGAACTCCAGCCCGACGAGCTGAAGGCTGCCTTCGACGGGCTGCCGGCCGAACAGCGCGAGGCGCTGCAGGCGGCGGCCGCGCGCGTGCGCCGCTACCACGAGGCGCAGAAGCGCGCCAGCGGCGAGAGCTGGAGTTACCGCGACGAGGACGGCACGCTGCTGGGCCAGAAGGTCACGCCGCTGGACCGCGTCGGCATCTACGTGCCGGGCGGCAAGGCGGCCTATCCGTCGAGCGTGCTGATGAACGCGATCCCGGCCCATGTCGCCGGGGTGGCAGAGATCATCATGGTCGTGCCGACGCCGCGCGGCGAGAAGAACGCGCTGGTGCTGGCTGCGGCCCATGTCGCGGGCGTCACGCGCGCCTTCACGGTCGGCGGCGCGCAGGCGGTCGCGGCGCTGGCCCATGGCACGGCGACGGTTCCGAAGGTGGACAAGATCACCGGCCCCGGCAACGCCTATGTCGCGAGCGCCAAGAAGCATGTGTTCGGCACGGTCGGCATCGACATGATCGCCGGTCCGAGCGAGATCCTGGTGTTGGCCGACGGCACGACGCCGCCCGACTGGGTTGCGATGGATCTGTTCTCGCAGGCCGAGCACGACGAGCTGGCGCAGAGCATCCTGCTGTGCCCGGACGCGGCCTATATCGAGGCGGTGCAGGCCGCGATCGACCGGCTGCTGCCGACCATGCCGCGCGCCGAGATCATTGCCAAGAGCCTGAACGGGCGCGGCGCGCTGATCCTGACGCGCAGCATGGAGGAGGCGTGCGAGATCAGCAACCGGATCGCGCCCGAGCACCTGGAGGTCTCGTCGCGCGAGCCGCTGCGCTGGGAGCCGCTGCTGCGCCATGCCGGCGCGATCTTCCTCGGCGCCTACACCAGCGAGTCGCTCGGCGACTACTGCGCCGGCCCGAACCACGTGCTGCCGACCAGCGGCACGGCGCGCTTCAGCTCGCCGCTGGGCGTCTACGACTTCCAGAAGCGCAGCAGCCTGATCGAGGTCAGCGAGCAGGGGGCGCAGACGCTGGGCCGCATCGCCTCGGTGCTCGCGCACGGCGAGGGCCTGCAGGCGCACGCGCGGGCGGCCGAGCTGCGGCTCAGGTGAGTCCCGGGGCCTGATGCGGCAGAGTCGGGATTTCCTCGCGACTCACGACGGAACCCGGCCTTCGCCGCCGGTCCCGCTTGAGCAGCTGTTCTCGGTCGCGGAGCAGGCCGCCGGCGTCGCGGCCTGGGACTGGGACCTGATCGGCGATACCCTCCATTGGTCGCCGGAGGTCTGGTCCCTGTTCGGGATCGATCCGGCCTTGTCTTCCAGTCTGGAGCGCTGGCGCTCGGCCCTGCATCCCGATGATGTCGAGGGCGCCAGCCAACTGATCGCGGATTCGATCCGTCTGCGCCAGCCTTTCGTGACCACCTACCGGATCGTCCTGCCGTCCGGCCAGATCCGCTGGATCGATGCCTATGGCCGGGCCTTCCATGACGCATCCGGCCGGCCGGCCCGATTTTCCGGCATCTGCGTCGATGCCACGGCCCGCGTCCAGGCCGAGCAAGGCCGGCACCAGGCCGAGTTGCTGCTGGTCGAGCGCCAGGCCGTGCAGCGCCAACTCGAACAGCACCAACGCTGCCAGGCGCAGATGAGCCATGAAATCCGCACGCCGGTTCACGCGATGCTCCTGCTGACCGAGGCCTTGGCCAGCAAGGACATGCCGGCCGATGCATCCGATCTGGTCCATCGCATGCGCGATGTCGCTCAGGTTCTGCGAGGGCTGCTCGACAACGCGCTCGATCTGTCCCGGCTCGAGGCACGGCAGATCGAACCCGAACGTCTGGCCTTCGATCTGGGGGCGGTGCTCGACGAGCTGGCATCGACTTTTTCCACCAAGGCCGAGAAGAAGGGGCTGGCGTTCCGCATGACGCCGCCGGCACCGGGCTGGCATGCGCTGATCGGCGACTCCCATCGGCTGGCTCAGGTGCTGCGCAATCTGGTCGGCAATGCGATCCAGTTCACGGCCAGCGGCCGGGTGGTCTTGGCTGTCGAGGCGCTGGAGCAGTCGTCGGGCTGGATCAGGCTGCGTTTCGTGGTCGAGGACAGCGGAGTCGGCATCGATCCGGCGCTGCAGCCCAGATTGTTCCAGCCCTTCGCTCAATCCGACGCTTCGATCGGGCGCCAGTTTGGCGGCGCCGGTCTCGGGCTGGCCATTTGTCGTGAGCTGGTCGAGTTGCTGGGGGGGCAGATCGGCTGCGACAGCGTTCCCGGCTCCGGCAGCAGGTTCTGGTTCACCTTGCCGTTTGCGCGCCAGCCCAGTCCGGTGCCGGCGGTCCCCGAGTCGGGTTCCGTGGTCCTGCCGCTTCCTGTGCGTGGCGTCGAGCCGCTCGCGGGGGTGCGGATCCTGCTGGTGGATGACGAGCCCGTCGGGCGCGAAGTCTGCGCGCACCTCCTGGCGGCGGCAGGGGCCAAGGTGGATCAGACCGGGCATGGTCGTGCCGCGCTCGACTGGCTGCAGCAGCACCCGGCCGGTGTCGATGTCGTCCTGATGGACCTCAACATGCCGGTGATGGGGGGGCTGGCGGCCGTGGCCTGTTTGCGCGCGCTGCCGGCCTGGTCGGACTTGCCGGTGCTGGCCATGACTGCCGACTCCCAGCTGCAGGAGCGCGAGGCCGCGCTGGCGGCCGGCATGAATGATTTTCTGCTCAAGCCGTTCCAGACCGATCATCTCGTCGATACGATCCTGCGCCAGCTCGAACGCCGCCCGGTCGCGCTCGCGGCGGAGTCCGTGCCACGGGTGTCACTGGCCGGTGTCGTCATCAATGCGGACCATGGCATGGCAGTCTGTGGCGGCCCTCAGGCCTACCGTCACTATCTGCACCGTTTTTCCGAGCGCTATCACGCGAGCGTTGCCGCCTTGCAGTCGCGGCCCGCGAATCGGGAAGACCTGGGCGCGCTGGCGCATCAGCTCAAGAGCACGGCCAGCTACCTCGGGCTGGAACGGGTTGCCGCCGTGGCGTGCGAGGTGGAGGGCGCCTTGTCTGCTTGCGGCTCGCTGGAGGTCGTGCGGCAGCGGCTGGAGGCTGCGCTGATCGAGGCCTTGGCCGCGATCAGCGAATTCCTGTCGCGCCCGCCTGGCGGCAGTTCCGGCTGATCACGGGCCGGGTTCAGGGGCGGGTGTCCGGTGCGTCGGCCACGTCCTGGCGGAACTGGCCGGGTGTCAGTCCGAACCGTGCCTTGAAGGCTGAGGTGAAGTTGGCGCCACTGGTGAAGCCGAGTTCGAGTGCGATCGACTGGATCTCGATCAAGGTTTCGGCCAGCAAGATGCGCCCCGCTTTCATGCGTTCCTCGCGCAGGAACTCGAACACGGTCATGCCGACGCAATGCCTGAAGGCCTGATTCAGGCGGCTGGCATTGGTACCGGCCGCACGCGCCACCTGTTCCAGCTTGGGGGTGTGGCCGAGCTGGGCCAGCAGGTGAACGCGCGCCGCCTCGAAGATCAGTTCGTCCAGGGTCGGCGAGGGGCCGTGGCGAGTGACCTCGGTGGCGGCCGGCCTCGGCTTGTCCTGCAGATGGCGCGCCAGGCGCAAAGCGACTTCCTCGAAGTTGAAGGGCTTGAGGATGTAGTCCACGGCACCGGCCAGCAGCCCCCGGACCCGATCGTCCGGCGTGGTGACTCCACTCAGAAAGATCACGTCTATGGTTTTGGTGCTGCTGCCGGCTTTCAGCAGGCGGCAGGCGGTCACCCCGTCGCAGATCGGCATGTTCACGTCCATCAGCACCAGTTCGGGGCGTAAACGCCGCGCCTGCGCGATCGCGTCCGCCCCGTCGCTGGCCAGATAGACATGGCAACCCTGTCGGCGCAGGTAGTCGGCCAGCAGCTCGCGCTGGATTTCCTCGTCTTCCGCGATCAGCAGGCGCCGTCCGCGCAGCCGGGACAGGCCGTAGCTCTGGAGGTCGGCATTCATGGATTCAGCTCGGATGGCGACGGAACATGCCTGAAAACATTTTCTTGCAGCAATGGCAGTCTTTGTCCTGGCAATGTTGACAGGGGTAAGTCAAATTAAACTATTTTTTAAGTTTTTATCATATATGTAAATATGAATACTAATGTATCGACCGCCTCCAGGGAATTTGATTACGATCAAAGTTTGACGCTGATGTCGGTGACCGACACGCAAAGTCACATCACTTATGCGAACAACGCGTTCGTGCAGGTCAGCGGCTTCGAGTACGAAGAACTCAAGGGGCAGCCCCACAAGATCGTCCGGCATCCTGACATGCCGCGCGAAGCCTTTGCCGACATGTGGTCCACCATCAAGGCCGGCATGTCCTGGACCGCTCTGGTCAAGAATCTGCGCAAGGACGGCAGCCATTACTGGGTGCGCGCGAACGCGGCGCCGATGGTGCGTGGCGGCCAGGTGGCGGGCTATATCTCGGTGCGCACCAAGCCCCGGCGCGAGGAGGTGGCCGCAGCCGAGCAACTGTATGCCGATTTCCGTCAGGGGCGGGCCGGCTCGCGCCGCTTCCACCGGGGCCTGGTCGTGCGGACCGGCCTCTGGTCCTGGCTGTCGCTGCTGCAGCGGATCTCGGTCGCGGCGCGCATCCGTCTGGCGCTGGCCTTCATCGCCTTGGGCAATCTCGGCGTGCTGGCCATGCTCGGGCTCGGCGCGGGACCGCTGGGCATCGCCGCAGCGGTCACGCTGCTGCTGACCGGCCTGGGCGATGCCTGGCTGCAGGCACAGATCAGTCGCCCGATCAGCAAGGCCGCCGACCATGCCCAGGCCATTGCGGCGGGTAACCAGGGGCGGACACAGCACCTGAACCGGGTCGATGACATCGGCATGATCATGCGCTCGCTGAACCAGGCCGGGCTGAACCTGCGCGCGCTGGTGGATGATGTGAATTCCCAGGTCGATGGCATCCATTCGGTCAGCGGCCAGCTCATGCAGTCGAGCGGTGATCTGGCGGCACGCACCGAGCAGTCGGCGGCCGGTCTGGAGCAGGCATCGGCCTCGATGGAGGAGCTGACCTCGACCGTGACGCAGAACGCCGACGGCGCGCGCCAGGCGACCGCGCTGGCGCAGGGAGCGAGCCAGGCGGCGTCGCGCGGGGGCGAGGTGGTCGGCCAGGTGGTGGACGTGATGCATCGCATCACGGGCAGCTCGCAGAAGATTGCCGACATCATCGGCCTGATCGACGGCATCGCGTTCCAGACCAACATCCTGGCGCTCAATGCGGCGGTCGAGGCCGCGCGTGCCGGCGAGCAGGGGCGCGGCTTCGCCGTCGTGGCGAGCGAGGTGCGCAGCCTCGCGCAGCGCAGCGCCGACGCGGCGCACGAGATCAAGGCCCTGATCGGCGAAAGCGTCGCCGAGGTCAAGTCCGGCTCGGCCCTGGTCCAGCAGGCCGGCGACACCATGCAGGGCATCGTGCGCGAGGTCCAGCGCGTCAGCCATCTGATCAGCGACATCACGACCGCCAGCAACGAACAGGCCAATGGCGTGACGCAGGTCAGCACGGCGGTGGTGCAGCTGGAGCGGGTCACGCAGGAAAACGCGACCATGGTCCAGGGCAGCGTGACTGCGGCCAAGGGACTGATGACCCTGGCCGAGCGCCTGGGTGGCGTGGTGGCCGTGTACAAGAATCGGCACCAGGACTGAAACCGAGATTTCGCATAAATATCAATCTTATTCGATCAATATGATTGATGAATGTCGGAAATGATCGGAATTTATCGGAAAACTGGTCTTAACTTTATTTAAAGATTCCCCAACAATCAAAACTGTTTCATTTGTCGGTCTGGCTTGAGCATGTCAGCGGCCGGCCTGGGTCTTGAATTGACTGCCTAGTCAATTTCTTTTCCGAAAATATGATCAGGATGGTTGTTATGCCGGGGGAATTTGACTACGATTCGAGTCTGACGCTGATGTCGGTCACCGATCCCGGGGGGCGCATCACCTATGCCAATGCCGCCTTCGCCCAGGTCAGTGGCTATGACCATGGGGAGCTGCAAGGGCAGCCGCACAAGATCGTCAGGCATCCCGACATGCCCGCTGCGGCATTCGCCGACATGTGGGCCACGATTCAGGCCGGCATGTCGTGGAGCGCGCTGGTCAAGAACCGGCGCAAGAATGGCGGTTACTACTGGGTGCGCGCGAATGCGGCGCCGATGGTGCGTGACGGACGGGTGGCGGGCTATATCTCGGTGCGCACCAAGCCCCGGCGCGAGGAAGTCGAGGCGGCCGAGCAGCTGTACGCCGATTTCCGCGCCGGCCGTGCCGGATCGCGCCGGCTGCACCGGGGCCTGCTCGTGCGCACCGGTATCGGGTCTTTCTTGTCGCTGCTGCAGCTGATCTCGGTCGCGGCGCGCATCCGTCTGGCGCTGGCCTTCATCGTCCTGGGCAATCTCGGCGTGCTGGCCATGCTCGGGCTCGGCGCCGGACCGCTGGGCATCGCCGCAGCGGTCACGCTGCTGCTGACCGGCCTGGGCGACGCGTGGCTGCAGGCGCAGATCAGCCGTCCGCTGCAGCAGGTGGCCCAGCACGCCCAGGCCGTGGCGGCGGGCAGTCCGGGTCGCACGCAGCACCTGAACCGGGTCGATGACATCGGCATGATCATGCGCTCGCTGAACCAGGCCGGGCTGAACCTGCGCGCGCTGGTGGATGATGTCGATGCGCAGGTCGATAGCCTCCAGGACGTCGGTCAGAAGATCAAGCAGTCCGATCATGAGCTGTCGGTGCGAACCGAGCAGTCGGCGGCGGGCCTGGAGGAGGCCGCCATGTCGATGGAGGAGCTGACCTCGACCGTGACGCAGAACGCCGACGGCGCGCGCCAGGCGACCGCGCTGGCGCATGGGGTCAGCCAGGCGGCGACCCGTGGCGGCGAGGTCGTGGATCAGGTGGTGGACGTGATGCAGCGCATCACGGTCAGCTCGCAGAAGATCTCCGACATCATTGGCCTGATCGACGGCATCTCGTTCCAGACCAATATCCTGGCCTTGAACGCGGCGGTCGAGGCCGCGCGTGCCGGCGAGCAGGGGCGCGGCTTCGCCGTCGTGGCGACCGAGGTGCGCAGCCTGGCGCAGCGCAGCGCGAACGCCGCGCGCGAGATCAAGTCGCTGATCGGCGAAAGCGTGGCGGAGGTGGGGGCCGGCTCGGCGCTGGTCCGGCAGGCTGGCGACACCATGGGCGATCTGGTGCGCGAGGTCCGGCGTGTCAGCCAGCTGATCGGTGACATCACGGCTGCCAGCAATGAGCAGGCCACGGGGGTGTCACAGATCAATGTGACGGTGGGTCAGCTCGACCGGACGATGCAGGACAACGCCGCCATGCTGCAGGACAGCGTGAATGCGGCCAACGACTTGATGGCGCGGGCCGAGCGCCTGGGCAGCGCGGTCTCGGTCTACAAGAACCGCCACCACCACTGAGCCAGCGCGCGCCGGCCCGCCCGGGGATCAGCCCGCCAGGATCTCGCCCAGCGCCGCGACCAGCCGCTCGCACTGCGCATCGGTGCCGACGGTGATGCGCAGGAACTGGTCGATGCGCGGCGCCTTGAAGTGGCGCACCAGGATGGCGCGTGCGCGCAGCGCCGCCGCGAGTTCGGCGCCGTCGCGGCCCGGATGGCGCGCGAACACGAAGTTGGCGCCCGAGGGCAGCACCTCGAAGCCGAGTCCGGCCAGCTGCGCGACCAGCGTCTCGCGCGTCGCGATCACCCGGGCGCAGCTGGCCTGGAAATGCGTCTCGTCCTCGACCGAGGCCACCGCGCCGGCCAGCGCCAGGCGGTCGAGCGGGTAGGAGTTGAAGCTGTTCTTGACCCGCTCCAGGCCCTCGATCAGCGCGGCGTGGCCGATCGCGTAGCCCACGCGCAGCCCGGCCAGCGAGCGGCTCTTGGAGAAGGTGTGGACCACCAGCAGGTTCGGGTACTTGTCCACCAGCGCGACCGCGCTCTGGCCCCCGAAATCGACATAGGCCTCATCGACCAGCACCACCGCGTCGGGGTTGGCCGCGACGATGGTCTCGACCGCCTCCAGCGCCAGCAGCCGTCCCGTCGGCGCATTCGGGTTCGGGAAGATGATGGCGCCGGCCTTCTGGCCGGGACCGTCGCCGCGTGGCAGGTAGTCCTCGACCCGGATCGAATAGTCCTCGGCCAGCGGAATCTGGCGCTGCGCGACGCCGTACAGCCCGCAGTAGACCGGGTAGAAGCTGTAGCTGATGTCGGGGAACCAGAGTTCGCGCTCGTGCTTCAGCAGCGCCTGGAAGGCATGGGCCAGCACCTCGTCCGAGCCATTGCCGACGAAGACCTGGTTCGCCTGCACGCCGAAGCGCTGCGCCAGCGCGGCTTTCAGCGCGTCGCAGTTCGGATCGGGGTAGAGGCGCAGGCCGTCGCCGGTCGCGTGGCGGATCGCCTCCAGCGCGCGCGGCGAGGGACCGTAGGGGTGCTCGTTGGTGTTGAGCTTGACCAGGTTGTCGATCTTGGGCTGCTCGCCCGGCACGTAGGGGGTCAGGCCGTGGACGACGGCGCTCCAGTAGCGGCTCATGGAATGTCTGCGTTGGGAGGTGGAACCGCCGGGTGGAACAGGCCGTTCCGGGCCGGGCGCGAGGGCCGTGGCTCCGGTGCCTGCCATGGCGGCGGCGAGACGGTCGATGGTATCATGGACCCCATTTTTCCTCTCCTAAGCGTCACGCTCCACCAGCCCCATGCGGCAAGCCGAAGTCACCCGTAACACGCTCGAAACCCGGATCGTCGTCCGCATCAACCTGGACGGCACGGGCCAGGCCAGGCTCAACACCGGCATCGGTTTCTTCGACCACATGCTGGACCAGATCGCGCGCCACGGCCTGATCGACCTCGACATCCAGTGCCAGGGCGACCTGCACATCGACGGCCACCACACGGTCGAGGATGTCGGCATCGCGCTCGGCCAGGCCTTTGCCCAGGCCGTCGGTGACAAGAAGGGCATCCGCCGCTACGGTCATGCCTACGTGCCGCTCGACGAGGCGCTCAGCCGCGTGGTGGTCGATTTCTCGGGCCGCCCCGGCCTGCACATGGACTGCAGGTTCACGGCCGGCGCCATCGGCCAGCTCGACACCCAGCTGGTGTTCGAGTTCTTCCAGGGTTTCGTGAACCATGCGCTGGTGTCGCTGCACATCGACAACCTCAAGGGCCACAACGCCCACCACCAGTGCGAGACCATCTTCAAGGCCTTCGGCCGCACGCTGCGCGCCGCGCTGGAGCTTGATCCGCGCGCGGTCGGCGTGATTCCCTCGACCAAGGGCTCGCTCTGAGCCGCCTCGCCAGCCTGACGGAAGCGACAAGATGAACCGACAGACAGTGGCCGTGGTTGACTACGGCATGGGTAACCTGCGCTCGGTCGCGCAGGCCGTGATCCACGCCGCGACTGCGGTCGATCACATCGACGTGCTCGTTACATCCGATCCGCAGGTCGTGCGCGACGCGCACCGGGTCGTGCTGCCCGGCCAGGGCGCCATGCCTGACTGCATGATGGAGCTGGCGCGCTCCGGCCTGCGCGACGCGGTGCTGGAGGCGGCGGCGAGCAAGCCGCTGTTCGGCGTCTGCGTTGGCATGCAGATGCTGCTCGACCACAGCGAGGAAGGCCCGACCGACGGTCTGGGCCTGATTCCAGGTCAGGTCGTCAAGTTCCGTCTCGATGGCCAGTACCAGGCCGATGGCAGCCGCTTCAAGGTACCGCAGATGGGTTGGAACCGCGTCTTCCACCAGCTCGGGCGCGGCCCGGCGCATCCGGTCTGGTCCGGCATTCCCGACGGCGCCTATTTCTACTTCGTCCACAGCTTCCACGCGCACCCCGAGCAGGCGGCGCACAGCGTCGGCGAGACCGACTACGGCAGCCGCTTCAGCTCGGCCGTGGCACGCGACAATATCTTCGCGACCCAGTTCCACCCGGAGAAGAGCGCCGACCAGGGCCTGGCGCTCTATCGCAACTTCCTGCACTGGAATCCCTGATCCTTCGTCCCAACCGACCCTACTGTCATGCTTCTGATCCCTGCCATCGACCTGAAAGACGGCCAATGCGTGCGCCTCAAACAAGGCGACATGGACCAATCCACCGTGTTCAGCGAAGACCCGGCGGCCATGGCCCGCAACTGGGTCAACAAGGGCGCGCGCCGCCTGCACCTGGTCGATCTCAACGGCGCCTTTGCCGGCAAGCCGCGCAACGGCGACGCGATCAAGGCCATCCTGAGGGAAGTCGGTGACGAGATCGACGTCCAGCTCGGCGGCGGCATCCGCGACCTCGACACCATCGAGCGCTACCTCGACGCCGGCCTGCGCTACGTCATCATCGGCACCGCCGCAGTCAAGAATCCCGGCTTCCTGCAGGACGCCTGCACCGCCTTTGGCGGCCACATCATCGTCGGCCTCGATGCCAAGGACGGCAAGGTCGCGACCGACGGCTGGTCCAAGCTGACCGGCCACGAAGTCGTCGATCTCGGCAAGAAGTTCGAGGACTACGGCGTCGAATCGATCATCTACACCGATATCGGCCGCGACGGCATGCTGTCTGGCATCAACATCGAGGCCACCGTCAAGCTCGCGCAGGCGCTGACGATTCCCGTGATCGCCTCGGGCGGCCTGTCCAACATCGACGATATCCGCAAGCTGTGCGCGGTCGAAGGCGAGGGCGTCGAGGGCGTGATCTGCGGTCGTTCGATCTACAGTGGCGACCTCGACTTCGAGGCCGGCCAGAAGCTGGCTGACGAACTCAACGGCTGACCCCGATGGCCGAGCGCGCCATCCTGGTCTCGGAGCTTCACGCCGGCCAGCCCTGCTGGCGCCTGCGGCTGGCCGGCGGCGACAGCCTGCTGGTGGCCGAGCATGGCGCCCATGTGCTGTCCTGGATCGCCGGCGGGCGCGAGCGGCTGTTCCTGAGCCCGCGCAGCGCCTTCGACGGCAGCCGCCCGATCCGGGGCGGCGTGCCGGTCTGCTGGCCGCAGTTCAACCAGCGCGGCACCGGCCCCAAGCACGGCTTCGCGCGCCAGTTGCCGTGGCTGAGCACCGGCTGCGAACTCGGCACCGATTCGGCCCAGTTCGAACTGACGCTGTGCAGCAGCGCGGCGACGCGCGCGCTGTGGCCGCACGAGTTCGAACTCACGCTCACGCTCGACCTGCGCCCGGGCCGCCTGCGCCTGACGCTGGGCGCGCGCAACCTCGGCCAGCGGCCGCTGGCCTTCGGCGGTGCGCTGCACAGCTATTTCGCCTGCGACGACGTCGAGCGCGTCGAGCTGAGCGGCCTGGGTGGCCGGCCCGAATGGGATGCCCTGGCCGATACCCATGCCAGTGCCGCCGGGACGCTGCGCTTCGCGGCCGAGTTCGATCGTGTCTATGGCGGCACCGCCGCACCGATGACGCTGCGCGACGGCGCGCATGCGCTGCGCATCACGCAAAGCCCCGCTTGGTCCGAAACCGTGGTCTGGAACCCGCATGCCGCCAAGGGCGCGGCGCTGGCCGACATGGAGCCCGAGAGCTGGCGCACCATGCTCTGCGTCGAGGCTGCGCGCGTGGTTGAGCCCGTCACGCTGGCGCCCGGCGCGGCTTGGCAGGGCTGGCAGCAGATCGAGGCGTTCTGAGGCGGGGCGCTTGCGTCCTGCGACAATACCCCATGCTTGCGAAACGAATCATTCCCTGCCTGGACGTGACCGGCGGCCGCGTCGTCAAGGGCGTCAACTTCCTCGAACTGCGCGACGCCGGCGATCCGGTCGAGATCGCTGCCCGCTACAACGAGCAGGGCGCCGACGAGCTGACCTTCCTCGACATCACCGCGACCAGCGACGGCCGCGACCTGATCCTGCACATCATCGAGGCCGTGGCCTCGCAGGTCTTCATCCCGCTGACGGTCGGCGGCGGCGTGCGCACGGTTGATGACGTGCGCCGGCTGCTCAACGCCGGCGCCGACAAGACCAGCTTCAACTCGGCCGCGATCGCCAACCCGCAGGTGATCCGCGACGCCTCGGCCAAGTACGGCTCGCAGTGCATCGTGGTCGCGATCGATGCCAAGCGCCGCAAGCCCGAGGACGAACTGCGCCTGGGCGCCGACGGCCTGCCGGTCGGCCCGGGCTGGGACGTCTACAGCCACGGCGGGCGCAAGAACGTCGGCCTCGACGCCGTGGCCTGGGCGGCGCGGATGGCCGAATACGGCGCCGGTGAGATCCTGCTGACCAGCATGGACCGCGACGGCACCAAGGCCGGCTTCGACCTGCAGCTCACGCGCGCGGTCAGCGACGCGGTCGCGGTGCCGGTGATCGCCTCGGGCGGCGTCGGCAACCTCGACCACCTGGCCGATGGCGTGCAGCAGGGCGGCGCCGATGCGGTGCTGGCCGCCAGCATCTTTCATTACGGCGAATACACCATCGCCCAGGCCAAGGCCCGGATGGCCGAGCGCGGCATTCCGGTGCGCCTTTGAGGAGCATGAGCATGGACTGGCTCGATCAGATCAAGTGGGACGACAAGGGCCTGGTGCCCGTGATCGCTCAGGAGCAGGGCAGCGGCGACGTGCTGATGTTCGCCTGGATGAACCGCGAGGCGCTGCAGAAGACCGCCGAACTCGGGCGCGCGGTCTACTTCAGCCGCTCGCGCAACAAGCTCTGGTTCAAGGGCGAGGAGTCCGGCCACGTGCAGACCGTGCATGACATCCGGCTCGACTGCGACAACGACGTGGTGCTGCTGAAAGTCACGCAGCAGGGCCACGAGCCCGGCATCGCCTGCCACACCGGCCGCCACAGCTGCTTCTACCAGCGGCACGAGAACGGCGAATGGAAGAGCGTCGATCCGGTGCTCAAAGACCCCGAAAGCATCTACAAATGAGTGATTCGACCGACACCCTGGACCGCCTCGCGGCCGTGATCGAGAGCCGCAAGCCCGCCAACGGCGGCGATCCCGAGAAGAGCTATGTCGCGCGCCTGCTGCACAAGGGGCCGGATGCCTTCCTCAAGAAGATCGCCGAGGAAGCCGGCGAAACTGTCATGGCCGCCAAGGACCTGCAGCATGGCCAGGGCGAAGCCAGGGCGCTGGTCGGCGAGATGGCTGACCTCTGGTTCCACGGCATGATCGCGCTGGCGCATTTCGGCCTGGGGCCGGCCGACGTGGTGGCTGAACTCGCGCGCCGCGAAGGCCTGAGCGGCCTGGAAGAAAAGGCGCTGCGCAAGGCCCAGGCCCGCGAGCAGGGCGCCTGAGTGCCGCAGGGCAGGGCTGCGCCGTGATCGATGATGAAGCCGAGCGCCTGCGCAGCCTCAGCACCGTCGGCCTGATCAGCTACCTGTTGCTGCTGGTGGTCGCGGTCGCGACCCTGGTGCCGGGCGGGCAGTGGGGACCGACCCTGCTGATCGTCGCCCTGGTGCTCGATCTGGTCAAGCGCGAGGACGCGCGCGGCAGCTGGCACGAGAGCCATTTTCGCTGGCGCATCCAGACCGTCGCCTGGGTCATGCTGGCCTACCTGCTGACCCTGCCGCTTTGGTTCTTTTTCCTGTTTCCCGGCTGGCTGGCGTGGACCGCGATCTCGGCCTGGTTCCTCTACCGCATCGTCCTGGGCCTGGCGCGCTTCAACGCCCGCCGCCCGATGGAGTTCAACGAATGAATGCCTCTCCCGACTGCATCTTCTGCAAAATCGTCGCCGGCCAGATCCCGAGCCGCAAGGTCTACGAGGACGACGAGATCCTGGCCTTCCACGACATCGCGCCCTGGGCGCCGGTGCATTTCCTGCTGATCCCCAAGCTGCACCTGCCTTCCATGGCCCAGGTCGAGCAGCAGCATGCCGCGCTGCTCGGCAAGATGATGGCCCTGGCCCCCAAGCTCGCGCTGGAGCAGGGCTGCAACCCGTATCCGGCCGGGGGCTTCCGCATCATCGCCAATACCGGCGACGAGGGCGGGCAGGAAGTGCAGCACCTGCACCTGCACGTCATCGGCGGCCCCCGTCCCTGGAAGCGCGGTTGAGTCGGCCCGCGCTTGAAGTCGGGTCCGGCCGGCCTCATTTCATGATAATGCCCTCTGGATGCGACGAACCAATCGGCCGTCTTAGAATCCAACCCGAATCAACAGGGCAAGCGTCCCTCGAATCTGGAGATAGCAATGGGTAGTTTTTCCATCTGGCACTGGCTGATCGTCCTGCTGATCGTGGTCATGGTGTTCGGCACCAAGAAGCTCAAGAACATCGGCTCCGACCTCGGTGGCGCCGTCAAGGGCTTCAAGGACGGGATGAAGGATGGCGGCGCCGCGCCCGACGAGACGCCGGCCCAGGTCGCCCAAGGCCAGGTGGCCGACAAGCGCACGATCGATGTCGAAGCCAAGGCCAAGGGCTGAGCACCGCACGCACTCGGGCTGCGCCTGAAGTCGCGGTCCCCTCCATGATGAGCCCTGCATGATAGATCTCGGCATCTCCAAGCTCGCCCTGATCGGGGCGGTGGCGCTGGTCGTCATCGGCCCCGAGAAGCTGCCACGCGTCGCGCGCACCGTCGGCACCCTGCTCGGCAAGGCGCAGCGCTACGTCGCCGACGTCAAGGCCGAGGTCAACCGCTCGATGGATCTCGACGAACTGCGCAAGATGAAGGACACCGTGACCAGTGCCGCGCACGATGTCCAGTCCTCGATCCGGCAGGCCGGCGCCGAGGTCGAGCAGAACTGGAATTCGGTCACCACTGGCATCAACCCGGGTGGCTACGACAGCGCCATGCTGCCCGAATATCCCGCCTACCGGCACCCGAAGAAGAAGTTCCGCCTCAAGCAGCAGGCCGTGCCCCAGTGGTACAAGTCGCGCGCCGGCGTGCGTACCAAGGTGTTGTCGGGCTCGGCCCGCGTCGCGCGCTACCGGCCGAAAATCCGCCCCCTGTGAACCCCTGATCCATGTCCGAACCGACAGACACTGCCGACGAGCTTGCCGGCACCGAGCAGCCCTTCGTGCAGCACCTGATGGAGCTGCGCGACCGCCTGCTCTACTGCCTCTACGGCATCGGGGCCTGCATGGCACTGCTGGCTTTCTGGCCCGGGCCGGCCAGCCTGATCGACCTGATCGCCCAGCCGATCCGCGCCCACATGCCGCCCGATGTCAAGCTGATCGCGGTCGGCGTCTTCACGCCCTTCTTCGTGCCGATCAAGGTGCTGATGATGGCGGGTGTGCTGCTCGCGCTGCCCTGGGTGCTGTATCAGATCTGGGCCTTCGTCGCGCCAGGCCTCTACAGCCACGAGAAGAAATTCGCGCTGCCGCTGATCATCTTCGGCAGCCTGCTCGCCTATGTCGGCATCGCCTTCGTCCAGCTGTTCGTGCTCGACAAGATGTTTGCCTTCATCCAGAACTTCACGCCGGCCAGCGTCAACGCCACGCCCGACATCGCCTCGTATGTCGAGGCCATCCTGTCGCTCTACCTGGCCTTCGGCCTGGCGTTCCAGGTGCCGATCGTGGTCATGCTGCTGGTGCGCTTCGAACTGGTCACGATCGAGAAGCTCAAGTCCTTCCGGGGCTATTTCATCGTGGTCGCCTTCGTCGTCGCGGCCGTCGTCACGCCGCCCGACGTGATCTCGCAGCTCGCGCTCGCGGTGCCGATGTGCGTGCTGTACGAGATCGGCATCTGGGGCGCGCGCTGGTTCTCGCGCGTGAGCCGCACGCCCGACGCCGAAGCCCGCTGAGTCCGCTCGATGCCGGTCGGTCTCAGCGGTCGGGCGTTGTCGGCTGCGTGGCGGCCAGCTTGCGCTGGGCCGGCACCACCTCCAGCTCCTGGCGCGACTGACGCCGCACCACCTCGAAGTGCGCCGGCTGACCCGGCGGCAGGGCCGCCACCGCGGCCAGCAGCGCCGCGACATTGCGCACCGGCTGGCCGGCCACCGCGACGATCACGTCGCCCGGGCGGATGCCGGCGCGCGCGGCCGGCCCGTTCTGCAGCACGCCGGTGATCATCACGCCGTCACGCAGCTCGGTATCGAAATAGGCCGCAAGTTCGGGCGTGAGTTCCTGCGGCTCGACCCCGATCCAGCCGCGCGTGACCCGGCCCTCGCGCACGATGGCCTCCATCACGCTGCGCGCGATCGAGGTCGGGATCGCGAAGCCGATGCCATCGAGCCGCCCGAGCGCGAGTAGATCGCGGTGTTGATACCGACCAGCCGGCCCTGCGCATCGACCAGCGCGCCGCCCGAATTGCCGGGGTTGATCGCCGCGTCGGTCTGGATGAAGTTCTCGAACGTGTTGATCCCGAGCTGATTCCGGCCCAGCGCGCTGACGATGCCGCTGGTCACGGTCTGGCCGACGCCGAAGGGGTTGCCGATCGCCAGCACCACGTCGCCGACGGCGATCTGGTCCGAGTCACCGAGAGCGATCACGGGGAGTCTGGCGAGGTCGATCTTCAGCACCGCGATGTCGGTGTCGGGATCGGTGCCGATCACGCGCGCCGCCGCCTTGCGACCGTCGCTGAGCTGGACCTCGATCTCGTCGGCGTCATCGACCACGTGGTTGTTGGTCAGCACATAGCCATTCGGATTCACGATCACGCCCGAGCCTAGGCCGGTCTGCGGCTGCTGCCGGGCCTGTTCGCCATAGAAGAAGCGGAACCAGGGGTCCTGCGCCAGCGGATTGCCGCGTGGTGCCTTGCTGGTGGTGATGCTGACGACGGCGGGCGCGGCCGCCTGGGCTGCGGTGCGGTAGCTGCCTGCGGCGGCGGCCGGGCCGGACGACTGGAGCGCCGGCAAGGCGGTCGGGGCTGGCTGGTGCACCAGCCATTCGGGTCTGAGCGTGGCGACGACGAACCAGGTGGCCACCAGGACGGTGACCGATTGCGAGAAGATCAGCCAGTAGCGTTTCATGGGTCAGATGGCAGGAAAGAAAAGGTTGTTGACCTGTGTCAACGGCAATAAACCCCGGGCAGTATGAAATGACTCTGCATAAGCAACGTTGTCCGATGGAGTCAGCATGAAAGCAATTGTGGATCTTTTCTCGACCGACTATGGCCTGATGAGCCTCGGCGTCATCCTGTTCATCTTCGTGATGGCAGGGTATATGAAACGCTTCGTCGCGCGCAAGATCAAGGAGTCGGAGCAGGAGCAGAAACGTCCCGGGGGCCAGTCGCGCAGCCTGTCCTGAACGGGTGACGGACTGAAGGCGGTCCGGCTGTCACAATCGGGTCAGCGTCCCGCATCCGCCCGATCATGAACGAACCGCACGCCGTTTCCCTCTCCCCATCTTTCACTGCGCCGGCCGCCGCCGGCGATGCCATCGCCCTGACCGACCTGGTTGGCGCCTGCAACCGGCTGCTGCAACCAGCCCTGTTCAAGGACTACGGCCCCAACGGCCTGCAGGTCGAGGGCCGGCCGCGCGTGCGCCGGATCGTCAGCGGTGTGACCGCGAGCCGCGCGCTGATCGAGGCCGCCGTCGCGGCGCAGGCCGACGCGATCCTGGTCCACCATGGCCTGTTCTGGCGCGGCCAGGATGGCACGGTGACCGGCTGGATGAAGCAGCGCCTGGCCCTGCTGCTGCGCCACGACATCAGCCTGCTGGCCTATCACCTGCCGCTCGATGCCCATCCCGAGCTTGGTAACAACGCCCAGCTCGGGCGCCAGCTCGGCTTCCGCCCGCT
>Ga0228698_1000580_pt1 | contig 25493 bp, 25 predicted proteins | sample McNCre117_Aug_MG_FD_178015 | JGI IMG/M metagenome (GOLD analysis project Ga0228698, IMG submission 178015) | Freshwater microbial communities from McNutts Creek, Athens, Georgia, United States - 1-17_Aug_MG | ecosystem: Environmental > Aquatic > Freshwater > Creek | place: USA: Georgia...
GCGGCCACCGCGCGGGCCGGGGCCGACTTGCCGCGCGCCTTGCGCTTGCCCGACGTGGCGCGGCTCAGCGGTTCGGGGCGGCCGAGCTGCGTCAGCGGCAGGCCCTGCGCGCTGCCCAGGCGATCCCCTCCGGCGATCTCGTAGTTCACCGGCTTGTCACTGGCCACCTTCCATTCGCCGGAGCGGATCTGGTCGTGGGTGATGCGCTCGATCTCCACCGCGCCGCCGCCGTGCAGCAGGCCGAGCTTGGCCGCAGCCGCCCAGGACAGGTCGAGGATGCGGTTGCGCGCGAAGGGGCCACGGTCGTTGATGCGCACGATCACCGAGCGGCCGTTCTTCGGGTTGACGATGCGCGCGTAGCTGGGAATCGGCAGCGTCACGTGCGCAGCCGTCATGCCCCAGAGGTTGTAGACCTCGCCGCTGGCGGTGCGCTTGCCGTGAAAGCGCCGGCCGTACCAGCTGGCGACGCCGGTTTGCTTCCATTGGCCGTCGGCGGTGTCGGGCACGTAGGTCTGCCCGCCGAAGGTGTAGGGCTTGTTCGGCCCACCGGGGCGGATCGGCTCGACCACCGGCTCCGGGTCCGGCCGGTCGAGCAGCGAGGCCGCGCCAGCGGCGGCGCGAGCGCCCCCTGGCGTGAGGCCGACCCCGTCGCCGCTTTGATGGGGCTCGCCGTCACCGTCACTGTCTCCGTCACCGTCCTCGGCTGCGTCCTCGTCGTCCGCGTCTGCGTCTGCGTCTGCCGCCTCGTCCGGTGCACCGGCGATGGCTTCGGCGCTCGCCGTCACCGGCGTGTCTTGAGGCAGATTGGCCGCGACCGAGGCGCCAGGCGCCGCCCCCAGCCACAGCGCCCACACGAGGGCAGCCAGGTGAGCCAGTGGGGTCAGGCGGGGGGATCGTCGTCGCGGGGGGCGGGCGGTGGAGGGGAGGAGGGCGGTCGTCACGGGCGGTAGGTATGTAAAGCAAGTCCTGGGCCCGTGATCCGCGGATCGGGCGCCGGGCCGCACTGTAGCGGCTCGGCGTGACTTCTGCCTAGAGTCTGCTGCCCACGGTACCCACCCCGAGTGGGGCGCGGGGTGTCAGAACCCAGGTTGCCAGCGCGGGTAATCGGTGTAGCCGGCGCTGCCGCCGCCGTAGAGCGTGTCGCGCTGCAGCTCGTTGAGCGGCGCGCCCTGGCGCAGGCGCAGGCTGAGGTCCGGGTTGGCGATGAAGCCCTTGCCGAAGGCGACCAGGTCGGCACGGCCTTCGGCGACGGCGGCCTCGGCCATCGCGCCGGTGTAGCCGTTGTTGACGATCCAGGGGGCCTGGCAGCGCCGGCGCAGCTCGGCGTAGTCGAAGGGTGCGTAGTCGCGCGCGCCGCCGGTCTGGCCTTCGACGACGTGCACGTACATCAGGCCGAAGCTGCCGAGCAGGTCGCCCACGGCGTTGAACAGGGTCTGCGGATCGCTGTCCAGCGCCGCGTCGTTGGCGGGCGTGACCGGGCTGAGGCGGATGCCGGTGCGGCCCGCGCCGATGGCGCCGACGACGGCCTGCATCACCTCGGCCAGGAAGCGCAGGCGGTTGGCCAGCGGGCCGCCGTAGTCGTCCGTGCGGTCGTTGATGCGGTCGCGCAGGAACTGCTCGATCAGGTAGCCGTTGGCGGCGTGGATCTCCACCCCGTCGAAGCCGGCGTCGATGGCGCAGCGCGCGGCGTGGGCGTACTCAGCCACGATGGCGGCGATCTCGGCCACGCTCAGGGCGCGCGGGGCCGACACGTCGGCAAAGCCGCCAGCGATGTAGGTCTTGCTGGCCGCCGCTCGGGCGGTGGATGAGACCGGCTGCGCGCCGCCGGGCAGCAGCGAGCTGTGCGAGATGCGGCCGACGTGCCAGATCTGCGCCACGATCCGGCCGCCCTCGGCGTGCACCGCCTCGGTGACCCGGCGCCAGCCGGCGACCTGCTCGGGCGTGTAGATCCCGGGGGTGTCGAGGTAGCCCTGCGCCATCGGGCCGATCGGCGTGCCCTCGCTGACGATCAGCGCGGCGCCGCTGGCCGGGTTGGCGCGCTGGCGGTAGTACTCGGCCATCGCCGCGGTGGGCACGCCGCCGGGCGCGCGGTTGCGCGTCAGCGGGGCCATCACCACGCGGTGGGCCAGATCGAGGTGGGCGCTGTGGAAGGGCGAGAACAGGGCAGAAGGTGCGGTGGGGGCGGTGGCGGTCATGCGCAAGCGTGTCGAGGTTGTTTCGATGGGGGGGCGGCGTGCATCGGCATGTTGCGGGACTGGGTGTCTCGGCTGGGGGGCGCGCGCCGTGGCGGGGTTCGGGCTGCGCAACCGGCGCCGGGCCCGTCCGGATGCGGCTGCGCCAGAGTGTGCATCAATGCGCGCAGACGCGCTGTCACCGAGGTCGAGCTGCGGAACCTCACGCCTCTGCGGAGGTCATCGGCCGGTCGGCAGGGGGGTAAGAGCGGGCGGCATGGGCCTTGCAGTTCGATACGTGAGTGCAGCGAAGGGCTGCCCAGAATGGCCCATCGTTCAATTCTCCGTGGGCTGCAGTACGCCATGACTCCTCTTCTCGCCTCCTCCTCCGTCCGTCAAGACGACGCCCGCTTCGCGGTCCCGCGCCGCGCCGCGCTGACGCTGGCGCTGCTGGCCGCCCTGACCAGCCTGTCCGCTTGCGGCGGCGGGTCCAGCAGCGGTGACAGCAGCGGCAGCAGCACCGCCAGTGCCGACTCCACCAGCGACGCGGCGGCCCTCGAAGCCGAGCGTCGCCGTTCTGGGGGCACGACCACCACGACGACCACCGGCAGCACGACGACCACGGGTGGCACGACGACCACGGGTGGCACGACGACCACGGGCGGCACGACGACCACGGGCGGCACGACCACTTCCGGCAGCACGACCAGCGGATCCACCACGACCACGTCGTCGACCGACGCCGCTTCGGTGGCCGGCACGATCACCACGCCCAACCCGACGCTGCAGAACCTCACCGTCGAGTGGGCCTTCACCGGCGACAGCAACCAGAACGCGGTGGTCAATGTGCGCTACCGTCCGGCCGGCACGACCACCTGGGCCACCGGTGCGCCGCTGCGGCGCATCGCGGCGGGCAGCAACGCCGGCTTCAGCTGGGCCACGCGCCATTCGGGCAGCGTCTTCGACCTGCAGCCCGGCACGAGCTACGAGCTGGAGCTGTCGCTGGTCGATGCGGACGGCGGCTCCACCACCCGCACCGTCACCGTGGCCACGCGTGCCGTGCCGCAGCCGATGACCGGTGCCACCGTCAAGGCCGCCACGCCCTCCACGGTCAGTACCGTGCTGGCCGGGGCGCAACCTGGCGACATCATCGAGCTCGGCGCCGGCAGCTACGCCGGTCTGACGCTGGAAAAGGATGGCACCGAGGCCAAGCCCCTGGTGATCCGTGCGGCGTCCAGCGCGGCCGCGGGCAGCGTCGTCGTCAATGGCGACCTGTACATGGCTGGGCGCCAGTACGTGCAGGTGCGCGGGCTGACGGTCAATGGCCGCATCCGCTTCCAGGGCACGCTGGGGGCGGCGATCGTCGGCAACACCGTCAACGGGCAGACCAGCCTGGGCGGCGGCGACGGCATCGTCTCCTGGGCCTACGCCGAGAACGCCTACATCGCCGACAACACCGTCGTGGGCAAGACCGTCTGGGCGGCCGATTCGTTGGGCGTCAGTGGCAACAACACCGGCGAGGGCATCGTCGTCACCGGCCCGGGTCACGTGATCATGAACAACCGCGTGCGGGGATTCCGCGACGGCATCTCCCTCATCGAGCAGAGCGAGGCGGTCAAGCAGTACAGCATCGACATCGTCAACAACGACATCAGCGAGACGGCCGACGACGGCATCGAGGCCGACTACTGCTTCCACAACTGCCGCGTGATGCGCAACCGCATCACCAACACCTTCACCGGCATCTCGTCGCAGCCGAGCCTGGGCGGGCCGACCTGGTTCGTCCGCAACGTGATCTACAACGCCGCCTACGTCGCCTTCAAGCTCTACAACACCTCCTACGGCGACGTGCTGCTGCACAACACGGTGGTGAAGAACGGCGACGCCTTCTCGTCCTTCCCGGGCGTGCCGCTCTACGGCCTGTACAGCCGCAACAACCTCTTCATCGGCGGGCCGGCCGGCACCTGGGGCGGCTACTCCTCCGGTACGGGGCGGGTGCTGAACCTGGCCGACCTGGACGTGGCCAGCGCCTCGCTGGACTACGACGCACTGGGTTCCACGCTCGGTACCTTCAACGGCTGGTTCGGTGCCACCACCAAGACCTCGACGCTGGCCGAACTGCGTGCCCAGACCACGGAGAAGAACGCGGTGCAGGTGGGGCTGGACGTCTTCGCCACCGTGCCGGCTTTCCCGTCGGCGGCGATGTCGATCTACACGGCGCCCGACCTGCGCCTGCGCGCCGGCGGCGCGGCGGTGGACGTCGGCCAGGTGCTGCCGGGCATCAACGACGGCTACAGCGGCACGAAGCCGGATGCGGGCGCCTACGAGTACGGCGCGGCGCTGCCGGTCTACGGCCCGCGCCTCTGAGCCTCTGAGTGGGCGGGTTGGGGGGCTGAGTCACCTGAGGAGGCTCAGCCGCCCAGCTCCACCCAGACCGGCGCGTGGTCGCTGGGCCGCTCGTTCTTGCGCGGCGCCTTGTCCACCGCGCAGGCCCGCACCGAAGCGCGCAGCGCCTCGCCGACCAGGATGTGGTCGATGCGCAGGCCCTGGTTCTTGCGAAACGCGAGGTTGCGGTAGTCCCACCAGCTCCAGCTCTTGGGCGGCTGCTCGAACAGCCGGAAGGCATCCACCAGCCCCAGCCCGACCAGGCCGCGGAAATGGGCCCGCTCTGCGTCGGTGCAGTGGATCTGCCCCGCCCAGGCGACCGGGTCGTAGACGTCCCGGTCCTCCGGCGCGATGTTGAAGTCGCCCATCAGCACCAGCTTCGGGTTGGCCGCCAGCTCGTCACGCAGCCAGGCGGTGAGCGCCTCCAGCCAGGCCATCTTGTAGGTGAACTTCTCGCTGTCGGGCGCCTGCCCGTTCGGGAAGTAGCCGCCCACCACGCGCAGCGCGCCCTGCGGGCTGTCCACCGTGGCGGCGATCACCCGGGCCTGCTCGTCGGCAAAGCCGGGGATGTTCTTCACCACCGCCGTGGGTGCGTCCGCGCGCGACAGCAGCGCCACGCCGTTGTAGGTCTTCTGCCCGAACCAGGCCACCTGCCAGCCCGCCGCCTCGATCTCGGCGGCCGGGAACTTGTCGTCGGTGAGCTTGGTTTCCTGCAGCACCAGCACGTCCGGCTGCTGCTGCTCCAGCCAGGCGAGCAGCTGCGGCAGGCGCACGGCCAGGGAGTTGACGTTCCAGGTGGCGAGCTTCATGGGCGGTGGCGCGGCAGGGCGGCGGGGTGGATCGGGGCCGGCATTGTCGATCGAAGCGCTGCGGCGCGTCGCCCGTCGGGGCGGATCCGATCAGGGCGCGGCGGGCGGTGCGGCCGGCAGGTCGAGCTCGGCGCGCAGGCCGCCGGCGGGCGAGGGTCCCAGCGTCAGTTGCCCGCCATAGAGCTGGGCGAGTTCCTGCACGATCGCCAGGCCGAGGCCGCTGCCGGGCACGGCTTCGTCCAGCCGCTCGCCGCGCGTCAGGGCCCGCTCGCGCAGGGCCGGGTCGATGCCGGGGCCGTCGTCGTCCACCTGAAGCTGCAGCCGGGCGCCTTCGGCCCCACCGGCGATGCGGGCGCGCAGCGTTACCGCCTGCCGCGCCCATTTGCAGGCGTTGTCGATCAGGTTGCCGACCATTTCCTGCAAGTCCTGCGCATCGCCGGCAAAGGCGCAGCCGGCGTCGATGGGTTCGCTGTGCAGCTGCAGGCCGCGCTCGGCGTGCACCCGTGCCATCACGCGCAGCAGGCCGGCCAGCAGCGGCTCGACCGCACAGCGCGCGCCCGGCACCTCGCGCGCCGCCGCGGCCCGGGCGCGCGACAGGTGCCGGTCGACCTGGCGGCGCGCCACGTCGACCTGCTGGCGCACGACGCCGGCCAGCTCCTGTGCCGACGCGCCCGGCGTTGGCGTGGCCGGGGCAGCCTGGGTCGGGCGCTGCGCCGCCTCGGCGGCCTGCGCCATCACCGCCAGGGGGGTCTTGAGCGCGTGCGCGAGGTTGCCGGCCTGGGTCCGCGCGCGCGCGATGCCCTCGGCATGGCGGTCGAGCACCGCGTTGAAGTCGTCGATGAGTGGCTGCACTTCGGTGGGGAAGCGCCCTTCGAGGTGGCTCGTCCGACCCTGGCGCAGCGCGGTCAGCGCCGCCTGCAGGCCGCGCAGCGGTGCCAGCCCGACGCGCACCTGGGCGATGGCCGCTGCCGCCAGCAGAAGCAGCAGCAGGGCCAGCGAGGCCAGCAGGCTGCCGTTGAAGCGCTGCACCGCCTCGTCCGTCTCGTGCAGGTCCGCGCCCACCAGCAGCCGCCAGGTGGGGGCGCCCTGCGGCCCCGCGCCGCCGTTTCCCCCGTCACTGTTGGCGGTGTCGCCCCCGCTGGCGCCGACATGCAGGCTGCGCTCGGCCAGCAGCAGCCGGGCGCCGGCCGGCCCGGCCGCCTCGTGCAGGTGCACCGAGCCGTCGGCGAGCAGGTCCTGCGGCGCCTGGAGCTCGGCGTCCCACAGCGAGCGCGAGCGCAGCAGGCCGCGCTGCCAGCTGCCGTCGGGGCGGCGGCGGTCGACCTGCCAGTACAGGCCGGACAGCGGGCGCTGCCAGCGCGGATCGCTCAGCGTGGTGGCGTCGATGTGCGCCTCGCCCCGGGCGTCGATGTCCAGCGCGGCGGTGACCTGGTCGAGCTGGGCGGTCAGGGCGAGGCCGAACTGGCGCATCACCTGGTCGCGAAACAGCCCGGCCAGCAGCACGCCGGCCAGCGCCAGCGCGAGCAGCCCGGCCGCGACGGTGGCCAGCAGCAGCCGCCAGCGCAGCGAGCGCAGCCGCTTCATGGCGCGACGAGCCGGTAGCCCAGGCCGCGCACGGTCTCGATGCACTCGGGCGGCAGCTTGCGGCGCAGCCGGGCGACGAAGACCTCGATGGTGTTCGAGTCGCGGTCGTGGTCCTGAGCGTAGAGGTGCTCGGTCAGCTCGCTGCGCGAGACGACCTGGCCGGGGCGGTGCATCAGGTAGGCCAGCAGGCGGTACTCGTGGCTGGTCAGGGAGACGGGCTGGCTGCCCAGCGTCACGCGCTGGCTGCGGGTATCGAGCGTGATCGCGCCGCAGCGCAGCAGCGGGGAGCCGAGCCCCTGGGCGCGGCGGATCAGCGCGCGCAGCCGCGCCAGCAGCTCCTCGGTGTGGAAGGGCTTGGTCAGGTAGTCGTCGGCGCCGGCGTCGATGCCGTCCACCTTCTCGTGCCAGCGGTCGCGGGCGGTGAGGATCAGCACCGGCATCGTGCGCCCGGCCTCGCGCCAGCGCCGCAGCACGGTCAGGCCGTCGACCACCGGCAGGCCGAGGTCGAGCAGCACCGCGTCGAAGGGCTCGGTGTCGCCCAGGTGCTGGGCGTCGCGGCCGTTGTCAGCCTCGTCGACCACGTAGCCGGCGCCCTCCAGGTCGCGGCGCAGCGCGGCGCGCAGGCTGGGCTCGTCCTCGACCAGCAGGATCCTCATGGCCGGGCGCCTCCCGGGTGGCTGCCGCCGCGGTCGCCCTTGCGGCGCTGCGAGAGCAGTTCGCCGCTGCGCGCGTCCAGCGCCAGCTTGAGCAGCTGGCCGTCGGCCTGCAGCAGCTTGACCTCGTAGACCCAGCGGCCGTCGTCGCGCTCCAGCTCCACGGCCAGAACGCGACCCGGGTGGCTGCGCTGCAGCCGCTCCAGCAGCGTGGCCAGCGGCAGCACCTCGCCGGCCCGCAGCGCGGCACGGGCGCGCTCGTGGTCGTCGTCGCCGTGGGCCTGCACCGGCGGTGCCAGCAGCAGGCCGATCAGCCCGATCAGGCTGGCCATGGCCCATGCCGTGGGGCGGGGGAGGGTGGGGCAGAAGGACGCCGACATGGCCGGTCATTGTGCGGCCGCGAAGCTGAATGGCGGATGAACGCCGCCTTCAGCTTCGGTTCAAGCGTGCCCGCGAAGAATGCGGCGCATCGACCCACCGAGGTCAGTCTCAGCACCGGATGCCGCCATGTCCTCCCTCCTTCGCCCGAATGCCACCCCGACCGCTGCGGCCGCAACCGCTGCCACTTCGACCGCGCGCCTTGTGCTCATCGCTGCGGGTCTGGTGCTCGGCGCCGCCACGGCCTGGGCGGCCGACACCAGCCCCACCGAGAAGCAGGCTCGCTTCAGCGCCGAGGCCCGGGCACCAGCCAACGCCGAGCGGGGGCGCGTCTTCTTCACCAGCCGCCAGGGCGGCGAGTGGTCCTGCGCTTCCTGCCACGGCAACCCGCCGACCGCGCAGGGCAAGCACGCCAACACCGGCAAGCTCATCAAGCCGCTGGCGCCGGCCTTCAACCCGATGGCCTTCACCGACAGCGCCCGCATCGACAAGTGGTTCCGCCGCAACTGCAACGACGTGCTCCAGCGCGAGTGCAGCCCCGGCGAGAAGGCCGACGTGCTGGCCTGGCTCAACAGCCTGAAGCCTTGATCACCCGTTCCCGCCCCGAAAGGACGCCGCGATGACCCCTCTGCACGCCTCGATCCCCCGCTCGGTTGCCCGCACCGCCCTGTTCCTGGCCGGCGCCGTGGTCGCGCTGGCCGCCGTACCGGCCGCTCGGGCTGACCATGGCCCGTTGCTGCCGCGCGACATGCCCAAGGCCTACCTGTCCGAGTGCGCCTCCTGCCACACCGCCTACCCGCCCGCGCTGCTGCCGGCGGCGTCCTGGCAGCGCCTGATGGGCGGGCTCAAGCAGCACTACGGCAGCGACGCCTCGCTCGACCCCGCCACGGTGGCACAGCTCAGCGGCTGGCTGCAGGCCAACGCCGGCACCTACAAGAGGGTCAGCGAGCCGCCGCCGCAGGACCGCATCACCCGCTCGGCCTGGTTCGAGCGCAAGCACCGCCACGTCGAGTCGGCCGTCTGGGCGCTGCCCAGCGTCAAGACCCGGGCCAACTGCGCCGCCTGCCATGGTGGCGCCGACCAGGGCCGCTATGACGAGAACGAGCTGCGCTACCCCGCCGGCCTGTCCCTGCGCCAGCGTTGGTCATGGCACGACTGATCCGATCTGGCCGACCCACCCCTTGCTTGGAGAGCGTCTCATGAACACCACCGCCCCTTCCCTCGGCGCTGCCGGCACGACCTCGGCGGGCCTGGCATCCCGCACCCGCCGCGTGGTCGACGCGCCCACGCGCCTATTCCACTGGCTGTTCGCGCTGAGCTTCACCGGCGCCTACCTGACCGGGGAGTCCGAGCACTGGCGCGCCCTGCACGTCACGCTGGGCTGGACGATGGCCGGGCTGCTGGGCTTTCGCCTCGTCTACGGCCTGGTCGGGCCCCGTCAGGCGCGGCTGGGCGCGCTCTGGCGCAAGCTCACCGGCGTGTCGGCCTGGCTGCGCGCCACGCTGCAGGGCAGCGCCCCGACCGCGGCCCATTGGCGCCAGGGCCAGAACCTGCTGATGGCCGTCTTCATCGCCACCCTGCTGCTGGCGGTGGGGCCGCTGGTGCTCAGCGGCTGGGCCACCTACGACGAGTGGGGCGGTGAGCGGCTGAACCACCTGCTCGAAGAAGTGCACGAGGCCGCCGGCCAGCTCTTCCTGCTGCTGGTGCTGGGCCACCTGGCTCTGGTCGCCGGGTTGAGCCTGCTGCGCCGGCGCAACCTGGCGCTGCCGATGCTGACCGGCCGGACCGAAGGCAGCGGCCCGGACCTGGCCCGTCGCAATCACACCGGGCTGGCCGCCCTGCTGCTGGCGGCGACGCTGGGCTTCGTGGCCTGGCAGTGGCAGCAGGCGCCACAGGGGCTGCTGCCCGGGGGATCCGGCCAGGCCAGCGCCGCGCCGGGGACGGGAACAGGACCGGGAACGGGGCCGGGAACAGCAGAGGGACTCGCTGCGCAGCCCGGGCGGCGGCACGAGCGGGGGCATTGAACCGGCGGCAGTGACCCGCCGGCAGTGACCCGGCCCCGCCATCGCCGATACTGCGGCTCCGTGGTTTTCGTCACGAGGAGTCGCGCGATGGCGGTACTGATCCTGGGTCTGCTGATTTTCCTGGGGGCGCATTCCGTGCGCATCCTGGCGCCCGACTGGCGCGCCGCGCAGGTCGCCCGCCTCGGCGAGAACGCCTGGAAGGGCCGCTACTCGCTGGCCAGCGCGGTGGGCCTGGCGCTGATCGTCTGGGGCTACGGTCAGGCGCGCATCGCCTCGCCGGCGGATCTGTGGCTGCCGCCGATCTGGACCCGCCACCTGGCGGCGCTGCTGGTGCTGCCGGCCTTCGTGCTGATCACGGCGGCCTATGTGCCGGGCACGCGCATCAAGGCGGCGCTGCACCACCCGATGGTCCTGGGCGTCAAGCTCTGGGCCGCGGCTCACCTGCTGGCCAACGGGCGACTGGCGGACCTGCTGCTCTTCGGCGGCTTCCTGCTCTGGGCGGTGCTGGACTTGCGCAGCGCCCGCGGACGGGACCGGGCCGCCGGTACCGTCTACGCATCGGGCAGCGCAAGCCGGGACGTGCTGGCCATCGCCATCGGCACGCTGGCCTGGGCGCTGATTGCCTTCTGGGCGCATGCCTGGCTGATCGGCGTGGCGCCCCTGGGCTGAGCGGCGCGGCGAGCGCGCTGGCTGGCTGGCGCTGCCTGCGGCCGCTCAGATGTGCAGCATCGCCAGCACGCCCAGCACCACGCCGAGGCCGGCGACGCCGAACATGCCCCACTCCAGCCACTTGCGCCGCGTCAGCAGGGCGATGGCCGCCAGCGCGATCGAGATCTGCAGCGCCGTGGTGGCCTGGGCCCAGCGGTGGTGCAGGTGCATCTCGTCATCGCTGCGCTTGTCCCAGTCCTTGGCCTCGGCCTCCAGCTTCTCGGCGCCGACCTTGATCTCGGCCTTTTCCTTCTTGTAGCGCTCGATCTCGGACTTGTACTGCTCCTTTTTGTCCTCGGTCACCAGCACCAGCGCCAGCTCGGCCAGGTTCTGCTTGCCGCTCTTGGCCTGGTAGTAGTTCCACTGGTTGGAGGCCTCGGTCTTCTTGATCGCGGCGTTGTTCTTGTACAGGCCGGCGTTGGCCTGGGTGGCGCCGCCCATGTAGGAGAACAGCGCGCCGATGGTGGCCAGGATCGCGGTCATCACCGCGATCATGCCGGCGAAGCTGTCCTTGTCGCCGTGGTGGGCGGCGTGTTCGAGTTCATGGTCGTGGGGGCCGTGGACGTGAAAGCCGTGTCCGGACATGGTCAGTTTCCTTGGAGGGGGTGTGCAGGAGCGCGGTGGTAGGTGACGAAGGCGAAGTCGAAGCCGTTCGGTGCGGCGGCATGATGCCGTTGTCGTGTGACTTCTTCAAATCCGGCGGCGCGCCAGTCGGGGAAAAAGGCGTCGGCGTCGGGCACGTCGAGGTCCAGCTCGGTCAGGCAAAGCTCGTCGGCCAGCGCCAGGGCGCTGCGGTAGAGCTCGCTGCCGCCGATCACGAAGGCCCGTGGCACCTCGCCCGCCGCCGCCAGCGCCTCGTCCAGCCCGGCCACCGCCACGGCGCCGTCGGCTCGCCAGGCGCGGTCGCGGGTGACGACGATGTTCGTGCGGCCCGGCAGCGGGCGAAAGCGCGGCGGCAGCGAGTCCCAGGTGCGCCGGCCCATGATCACGGGCGCGCCCTGCGTCGTGGCGCGGAAGTGCTTCAAGTCTTCCGGCAGGTGCCAGGGCAGCGCGTTGCCGCGGCCGATGGCACCGCCGCGGGCGACGGCGGCAATCAGGATGAGTCGGACGGTCATGCGCGGGGCGTTGCTGGGGTGGGTGCGCGGCGGATCAGCGCGCTGGCGATGGCGGTCATGATGCAGGCGGCGGCCAGGGCATCGGTCAGCGTGGGCCGCTCGCCGACGATCGCGGTGGCGGTGGCGATGCCCACCAGCGGCACCGCCATCACCGAGAAGGCGCTGGCGCTGGGCGGCAGCTCGCGCGCCAGGTTGAACCAGAGCACTTGCGCGTAGCCGTAGTTCAGGAAGACGCCCCAGGCCAGCGAGGCCCACATCGCCGGCGAGAAGCGCGAGAGCAGCGGCGGCGGCTCCGCCAGCGGCGCGACGGTCCAGAAGAACAGCGCGCCGATGACCAGCATCCACACCGTCACCACCTCGGTGGGCAGGGCGCTGCGGGTGCGCCGCATCATCACCGTGCCCGCGGCCCAGCCGAGCGCGGCCAGCTGCATCCAGGCCACGCCCAGCGGGCGCCCGGCCAGCCGGCTGAGCTCGTGGAAGGACAGCAGCCCCACCGCGGCAATCGCCGCCGCCAGCGAGATCAGCACCCGCGGGCCGAGCCGCTCGACGCCCAGCAGCACGCCGATCAGCACCGTCCACACCGGCATCGTGAAGCCGAGGATCGAGGCGCGCCCCGAGGCCAGCTCGCGCAGCCCCAGGATGGAGAAGAAGTGCCAGGCGATGATGTTGGGAACCGCCAGCCAGGCCACGCGGGCCCACTCGCTGCGCGGCAGCCGCAGGCTCTGGCCACGGGCGAGGAAGTACAGCGCCAGCGCGAGGGCGCCACCGCCCATCGTGAGCGCGCGGAACCACAGCGGCGTGATCTCGCGCAGCGAGAACTTCATCATCGGCCAGTTGCTGCCCCACATCAGCGTGAGCAGGATCAGCATGCCGAACTGGCGGGGTTGCAGCATCCCGGCGGCTTGGTGGGTCAGAGGGTCAGACCGGCAAAACGGGTCAGACCGCCACCGGCGCCTTGATGGCGGGGTGGTGGCGGTAGTCGAGCACCTCGAAGTCCTCGAGCGCGTAGTCGAAGATCGACGCCGGCCGGCGCTTCAGGTTCAGCGTCGGGTAGGGCAGGGGCTCGCGCGCCAGCTGCGCTTGCACCTGCTCGTGGTGGTTGTCGTAGATGTGGCAGTCGCCGCCGGTCCAGACGAAATCGCCCACGTCCAGGTCGCACTGCTGCGCCAGCATGTGCGTCAGCAGCGCGTAGCTGGCGATGTTGAAGGGCACGCCGAGGAAGAGGTCGGCGCTGCGCTGGTAGAGCTGGCAGCTGAGCCTGCCGCGCCCGCCCGGCTCCGTGGCGGGGGCGACGTAGAACTGGAAGAAGGCGTGGCAGGGCATCAGCGCCATCTGGTCCAGCTCGGCGACGTTCCAGGCGCTGACGATGATGCGCCGCGAGTCCGGGTTGGCACGCAGCTGCTTGACCACCTCGGCGATCTGGTCGATGTGGCTGCCGTCTGGCTTCGGCCAGTTGCGCCACTGCACGCCGTAGACGGGGCCGAGGTCGCCGTCCTCGCGCGCCCATTCGTCCCAGATCGTGCAGCCGCGCTCCTGCAGCCACTTCACGTTGCGCCCGCCCTGCAGGAACCACAGGAGCTCGACGATCACAGCTTTCAGGAAGACCTTCTTGGTGGTCACCAGCGGGAAGCCCTCGTTCAGGTCGAAGCGCATCTGGTGGCCGAAGACGCTGCGCGTGCCGGTGCCGGTGCGGTCGCCCTTGGCCACGCCATGCTCCCAGACGTGGCGCAGGAAGTCTTCGTACTGGGAGCGGACGGGGCGCGCGACGGCGGCGCTGGCGAGGTCGGTCATGGCTTCGGGCCCGGCCCGGGGGCTCGGCGTGGGAACAACGGGCCCGGATTTTAGGTGGCGGGGCTCGCCCCGCCGGCCTCAGGGTTCAAACGCCCAACCTCAGCCGCTTGACCCACTGGTGCAGGAAGTGCTGGGCCTGCGGGCCGATGTTCGACCAGGTGCCACCGATGCGGAAGTGGTGGCCTTGCAGCACCACGAACATCACTTTCAGCGTCCCGGGCACCGCCAGGATGTGGCTCGGGTCTTCCAGGTCCGGCACGCCCAGCGTGAGCTGCAGCTGGGTGCGCGTGGGCGGGCAGAACTCGGTCTGCAGGCCGATGCCGCTCTCAGAGACGTCGCGCACCTTGGCCTCGTGGAAGCGGCCGTCGGGCAGCTCGATGCGTGCGCGCCAGGCCACGTTGTAGCGCGGCTCGCGGCGCGAGTCGATCGACTGGTCGAGTTGCGGGAGGTTCATCGCGAAGGCAGCACAGGGGCGCGAAGGGGGTCCGGCACCGCATCGCGCCGGCGGTTGGCGTGTGCGGTTTTTGTCTTATCGGCGCTTCAGCGCCCGGGCTGAAGGCCGTCGACCTCGAACTGCATCGCCGCGAGCCGAGCATACAACCCGCCGCGAGCGACCAGTTCGGCGTGGCGGCCCTGCTCGACGATGTGGCCGTGGTCCAGCACCACGATGCGGTCGGCGCGCTGCACCGTGGCCAGGCGGTGGGCGATCACCAGCGTCGTGCGCCCGGCCATCGCCGCCTCCAGCGCGGCCTGGACCATGCGTTCGCTCTCGGCGTCCAGCGCGCTGGTGGCCTCGTCGAGCAGCAGCAGCGGCGGGTTCTTCAGCATCGCGCGGGCGATCGAGATGCGCTGGCGCTGGCCGCCGGACAGGCGCACGCCGCGCTCACCCAGGAAGGTGCCGTAGCCCTCGGGCAGGGCGGTGATGAAGTCGTGCGCGAAGGCGGCCTTGGCCGCGGCGATCACCTCGGCGTCGCTGGCGTCCGGGCGGCCGTAGCGGATGTTGGCCATCGCGTCGGCCGAGAAGATCGTGCTGTCCTGCGGCACGATGCCGATGCGCGCGCGCAGGTCGGCCAATGCCAGCGCGCCCACGGGCACGCCGTCGAGCTCGACCGAGCCGCTTTGCGCGTCGTAGTAGCGCAGCAGCAGCTGGAACACCGTGCTCTTGCCCGCACCGCTGGGGCCCACCAGCGCCACCGTCTCACCGGCGCGCACGTCCAGGCTCACGTCGTCGAGCGCCGCGACGCCCGGGCGCGAGGGGTAGTGGAAGTGCAGGCCCGCCAGTCGCAGCGTCGAGCCGCCCTGCACCGGCGGCAGCGCCACCGGCCGCGCCGGCTCGGCCACCGGCGAGCGCGTGGCCAGCAGCTCCATCAGCCGCTCGGTGGCGCCGGCCGCGCGCAGCAGGTCGCCGTAGACCTCGGAGAGCACCGCCACGCTGCTGACCAGCAAGATGACGTAGACGACGGTCTGGCCCAGGTGGCCGGCCGAGATCTCGCCCTGGATCACCGCCTGCGTGCCCTGGTACAGGCCCCAGAGCAGCGCGCCGAAGGTGGCGCTGATGATGAAGCCGACCAGGAAGGCGCGCACGCGGGTGCGCTTGCGGGCGGTGTCGAAGGCGCTCTCGGTCGAGGCGGCGAAGCGCTCGGCCTCGCGCGCCTCCTGCGTGTAGCTCTGCACCACCGGCACGGCGTTGAGCACCTCGGCGGCGATGGCGCTGGAGTCGGCCACGCGGTCCTGGCTGGCGCGGCTGAGCTTGCGCACCCGGCGGCCGAAGTACAGGCTGGGCAGCACCACCAGGATCAGGATGCCCAGCACCTGGAACATCACCCAGGGGTTGGTGATCACCAGCATCACCAGCGCGCCCAGGCCCATCACCGCGTTGCGCAGGCCCATGCTGAGGCTGGAGCCGACGACGGTCTGCACCAGCGTGGTGTCGGTGGTCAGGCGCGAGAGCACCTCGCCGGTCTGCGTGGTCTCGAAGAACTCCGGGCTCTGGCGCACCACGTGGGCGTAGACGGCGTTGCGCAGGTCGGCGGATACGCGCTCGCCGATCCAGGTGACGCTGTAGAAGCGCAGCGCCGAGAACAGCCCCAGCGCCGCGCCCACCGCGAACAGCGCCAGGAAGTGGCCGCGCAGCGCCATCACCCGCGCGCCGGGGTCGCTGGCCACCAGGCCCTGGTCGATCAGCCCGCGCAGCGCGAGCGGGAACACCAGCGTGCTCAGCGCCGCCAGCACCAGGAAAAGCCCGGCCAGTGCGATGCGGCCGCGGTAGGGGCGCAGGTAGGGGCCGAGGCCGGAGAGCGAGCGGGCTTCGCCACGGGGGCGGTCGGGGGTCTTGGACATGGCGGTGCAGTGTAGGCAGGGCCCGCGACGGCGCTGTGGCGCGGAAAAAGCCCTGCTGAAATCATAGGCTATTCAATGACTGCTCAGCCAATCATTGCATAGGCAATTAATATTCGGCCCCATGCAGAACGACCCCACCCCCGTGCGCTTCTACGAGCCGGGCCAATACCGGCCGGACGAGAGCGTGGGCTACCTGTTGAAGAAGGTCATCGCGTCGATCCTGGCGCAGGCCGACGGACGCCTGGGCTCCTGCGACCTGACCTACGCCCAGTGGCTGCCGCTGTACAAGCTGGTGGTCAACGACTGCCAGACCATGGCCGGCATGGCGCGCGAGCTGGAGATCGACCCCGGCGCGATGACTCGCTCGCTCGACCGCCTGGAGGCCAAGGGCCTGGTGCGCCGCGAGCGCAGCACCGAGGACCGCCGGGTGGTCAAGCTGGTGCTCACCGACGAGGGCCAGGCCGTCGCCGGGCGCGTGCCGCCGGTGCTCGCCGAGGTGCTCAACGGCCACCTGCAGGGCTTCAGCGAGGCCGAATGGCGCCAGCTGCTGAGCTTCCTGCACCGCATGCTGGCCAACGGCGAGGCGATGCGCGCCCAGCAGCCGCCCAACAAGTGACGCCCTCCTGATTTCGGCCCCCCGCTGCGCCTTCCGAACACCCCCTGACCGCGACAAGAACATGACCTCGACCTCCCTTCCGACGCAGCCCGAGCCGCTGCCGGCCACCCCGCCGCGCTCGCTGGCGCGGGTGGCCACCCTGTCCACCGCCGTGCTGGCGGTGGTGGCCTCCGTGCTGTTGGTGGCCGGCTGTGCCTCGCCCGGCCCGCAGGCTGCGCCCGCCGTGCTGCGCAGCCCGACCGACCTGGGCCTGACCGGCGCGACCTCGCCGGCGGTGGCCAGCCAGTGGTGGCAGGCCTTCGGTGACGCGGAGTTGAATGCTTTGGTCGGTCGCGCCCTGGCCGATCAGCCCAGCCTGCAGCTCGCCCGGGCCCGGCTGGCGCGCGCCAGCGCCGGGGTGGCGGCGGTGCGCGGCGAGGACGGCCCGCAGGTGGCGCTCAACGCCAGCGCGACGCGCCAGCACTACAGCGCCCACGGCCTGGTGCCCTACCCGGTGGCCGGCAACCTCTGGAACAGCGCGGACGTCACCGTTGGCTTGGGCTGGGACCTGGACCTCTGGGGCCGCCAGCAGGCCGCGCTCGCCGCCGCGCTGGGCAATGAACGCGCGGCGCAGGCCGAGGCCGCCGCGGTGGGCAACGCGCTGGCTGCGCAGATCGTGCGCGGCTACGTCGGCCTCGCGCGGCTGGTGGCGCAGCGCGAGGTCGCCGCGCGCAATCTGGCTCAGCGCGACGAGATGCTCGGCCTGATCCGCCAGCGCGTGGCCGCCGGGTTGGACACGCGCGTCGAGCTGCGCCAGGGCGAGGCCGCGCTGCCCGACACGCGGGTGACGATCGAGTCGCTGGACGAGCAGATTCGCCTGGCGCGCCACCAGCTGGCCGCGCTGGCCGGCCAGGCGCCGCAGGCGCTCGATGGCCTGAACCCGCAGCTCGCCGCCCTGAAGGCCGGCCCCGACGGCGCCAGCCCTCCAGGCCTGGACCTGCTGGGCCGCCGCCCGGACGTGGTGGCCGCGCGCTGGCGCGTCGAGGCCGCCAGCCAGGACGTCGCCGCGGCGCGCACCCGCTTCTACCCGGACGTGCGCCTGTCCGCCTTCGTCGGCCTGAGCGCGCTGGGCCTGGACCGGCTGATCGACCTCGATAGCCGCACCTACGGCGCCGGCCCGGCGCTGCGCCTGCCGATCTTCGAGGGCGGCCAGCTGCGCGCCCAGCTGCAGGGCAAGTCGGCCGAGCGCGACGCCGCGATCGCCCAGTACAACCAGACCGTGGTCGACGCGGTGCGCGAAGCCGCCGACGCGCTGACCTCGCAGGCCTCGCTGCAGCGCCAGCGCGCCGAGCAGGCCCAGGCGCAGGCCGGCGTCGAGGCCGCCTACGACCTGGCCCAGCAGCGCTACCGCGCCGGCCTGGGCAACTACCTGCTGGTGCTCAACGCCGAGAGCCAGGTGCTGGCGCAGCGCCGCCTCGGGGTGGACCTGGCCGCCCGAACGCTCGACACCCAGGCCGCGCTGATGAAGGCGCTGGGCGGCGGCTGGACGCCGACCACCCCCCCCGCTGCCCCCGCCGCCCCGGCCTCACCCGCTGCTTCCTCCGCCACGCTCGCCGCGCGCTGAGTCCCCGCCCGCCGAACCTCGCCGCCGCCCTCCCGCCGCACCGAACCGAATTCACCGCCATGTCCGCTTCGCCCGCTTCCTCGTCCTCCACCGACCTCTCCGCCGCCAAGGCCAGCCGCCGCAAGGCGCTGGGCGGCACCGCCGCCGTCGTGCTGGTGGGCGCCGCCGCCTACGCCGGCTGGACCCTGATGGGCGCGCCGGTGGAAACCACCGACAACGCCTACGTCCAGGCCGACGTGGTGCAGATCACCCCGCAGGTGGCCGGCACGGTCACCGCCATCCTGGCCGACGACACCGACTTCGTGCGCGCCGGCCAGCCGCTGGTGCAGCTGGACGCGGCGGACGCCCGCGTCGCCCTGCAGCAGGCCGAGGCCCAGCTGGCCCAGGCGGTGCGCGAGGTGCGCACGCTCTACGCCAACCGCGCCGGCCTGCAGGCCCAGGTCAAGCTGCGCGCCGCCGAGGTCGAGCGCATGCAGTCCGACGTCAAGCGCCTGCAGGACGACGTGGCCCGCCGCCAGCCGCTGCTGGCCAGCGGCGCGGTCGGCCAGGAGGAGTTCAAGCACAGCCAGGCGCAGCTCGACGGCTCGCGCAGCGCGCTGGCCTCGGCCCAGTCGGCCCTGGCCGCCGCGCAGGAGCAGCTCGCCGCCGGCGCCGCGCTGACCGAGGGCACCGACGTGGCCGAGCACCCGAATGTGCAGAAGGCCGCCGCGCTGGTGCGCGAGCGCCACATCGCGCTGGCGCGCATGCAGCTGCCCGCGCCGGTGGACGGCCACATCGCCCGCCGCAGCGTGCAGGTCGGCCAGCGCCTGCAGCCGGGCACGCCGCTGATGGCGGTGGTCTCGCTCGGCCAGGTCTGGGTGGACGCCAACTTCAAGGAAAGCCAGCTGCAGCGCCTGCGCATCGGCCAGGCCGCCGAGCTGACCGCCGACGTCTACGGCAAGAAGGTGGTCTACCACGGCACGGTGGCCGGCCTGGGCGCGGGCACCGGCTCGGCCTTCGCGCTGCTGCCGGCGCAGAACGCCACCGGCAACTGGATCAAGATCGTGCAGCGCGTGCCGGTGCGCATCCGCCTGGACGCCAAGGAGGTGGCCGAGCACCCGCTGCGCGTGGGCCTGTCGATGGAAGCCGCGGTGAACGTGTCGCGCCAGGACGGCAAGATGCTGTCGGACGCGCCGCGCACCCAGGCGCTGGCCAGCACCAAGGTCTTCGACGCGCCCGAGCAGGCGGCCGACGAGGCGGTGCGCCGCATCGTCGCGGCCAACCTCGGCGGCGCCGGCAAGTCCGCGACGGCGCCGGCCAAACCGGCCTCGGCCCCGGCCAAGGTGACCGCGGTCGAGGTTGCCCCCGCCGAGGCTGCTGCTGCCGCCACCGCCCCCGCTGCGGATGTGACCCATGGCTGAGGCCGCCGTCGCTCCGGCCGGTGCGGGTGAGGACCGCCCGGCGGCCCCGCCGCCCGCCGCCCCGGCCCGCCCCGGCGCCGGCTACCCGCCGCTGAGCGGCCCGGCGCTGATCCTGGGCACGCTGGCGCTGTCGGCCTCCACGTTCATGAACGTGCTGGACTCGTCGATCGCCAACGTCTCGATCCCCGCGATCGCCGGCAACCTCGGCGTCAGTCCGAACCAGGGCACCTGGGTGATCACCAGCTTCGGCGTCGCCAACGCGATCTCGGTGCCGCTGACGGGCTGGCTGACGCGGCGCTTCGGCGCGGTCAAGCTCTTCACCGCCAGCGTCTGGCTCTTCGTGCTGACCTCCTGGCTCTGCGGCTTCGCCCACTCGCTGGAGTGGCTGGTGGCCTTCCGCGTGCTGCAGGGCCTGGTGGCCGGGCCGATGATCCCGCTGTCGCAGACCCTGCTGCTGGCCAGCTACCCGCCCGCCAAGGCCGGCATGGCGTTGGCGATGTGGGGCATGACCACCCTTGTCGCGCCGGTGGTCGGGCCCCTTTTGGGGGGCTGGATCACCGACAACTTCTCGTGGCCCTGGATCTTCTACATCAACGTGCCGGTGGGCCTCGCCGCCGGGGGGCTGACCTGGCTGATCTACCACCGCCGCGAGACGCCCACCGTCAAGCTGCCGATCGACGGCATCGGCCTGGTGCTGCTGGTGCTGGGCGTGGGCGCGCTGCAGCTCATGCTCGACAAGGGCAAGGAGCTGGACTGGTTCGCCTCGCCCGAGATCGTCGCGATGGCAGCGACGGCCGCGGTGGCGCTGGTCTTCCTGGTGATCTGGGAGCTCGGCGACGATCACCCGGTGGTGGAGCTGCGCCTGTTCGCCCGGCGCAACTTCCTGGTCGGCTCGGTGGCGCTGGCGGTGGCCTACGCGCTGTTCTTCGGCAACGTGGTGCTGCTGCCGCTGTGGCTGCAGCAGCACATGGGCTACAACGCGACGCAGGCCGGCATGGCGATGGCGCCGGTGGGCGCGCTGGCGATCCTGCTGACGCCGCTGTCGGGCCGCAAGGTCGCCACCTGGGACCCGCGCTGGATGGCCACCGTCGCCTTCCTGATCTTCGCGCTGGTGCTGTGGATGCGCTCGGGCTTCACGCCGCAGGCCGACTTCGGCCACATCCTGGTGCCCACGATCATCCAGGGCGCGGCGCTGGCCTTCTTCTTCATCCCGCTGAACGTGATCGTGCTGTCGGGCCTGCCGCCGGAACGCATCCCGGCCGCGGCGGGGCTGTCGAACTTCCTGCGCATCACCGCCGGGGCGATGGGCACCTCCATCTCCACCACGCTGTGGGACGACCGCGCCATCCTGCACCGCTCGCACCTCACCGAGCTGCTGCACAACGGCAACGCGGTGTTCCAGGACATGCTCGGTCGGCTCACCGGGGCCGGCCTGAGCCGCGAGCAGGCGCTGGCGCAGATCAACCGGCTGATCGACCAGCAGGCCTACACCCGGGCGGCGGACGACATCTTCCTCGTCTCCTCGTGGATCTTCATCGGCCTGATCGCGATGGTCTGGGTCACCCAGCGGCCCAAGCGCCAGGGCGGGCCAGGCGCCGCGGTCGACGCCGGCGGCGCACACTGAGCACAATGCGCGGATGAATGCGACGACGCCCCCGATCAAGATCTACTCCTGGAACGTCAACGGCATCCGCGCCGTCATCAAGAAGGGCCTGTTCGAGCCCTTCCTCGAGACCCACCGCCCCGACATCCTCTGCCTGCAGGAAACCAAGGCCGAGCGGGGCCAGGTGGCCATCGAGCTGCCCGGCTGGCATGAACACTGGCACTCGGCCACCAAGAAGGGCTACTCCGGCACGGCGATCTTCAGCCGCACCGCGCCGCTCGCGGTGACCTACGGCTTCCCGGCCGAGTTCGCTAAAAGCGTCGAGTCCGCCGACCCGCTCTACGGCAACGCCAACGACGAGGGCCGCATCGTCACCGCCGAGTTCGAGCGCTTCTACGTCGTCAGCGTCTACACCCCCAACGCCAAGGACGACCTGAGCCGCCTGGCGCTGCGCGAGCGGCACTGGGACCCGGCCTTCCTGGCCTACTGCCTGCAGCTGCAGCAGCACAAGCCGGTGGTGTTCTGCGGCGACCTGAACGTCGCCCACACCGAGCTGGACCTGGCCAACCCCAAGCCCAACCGCGGCAAGAAGGGTTTCACCGACGAGGAGCGCGCCGGCTTCCAGGCCTTCGTGGACGCCGGCTTCATCGACAGCCTGCGCCTGTTCAAGCAGGGCAACGGCCACTACAGCTGGTGGAGCCTGCGCAGCAACGCGCGGGAGCGGAACATCGGCTGGAGAATCGACTACGCCCTCGTCTCCCCGGCGCTCAAGCCCGCGGTGATCGACGCCGCCATCCACGCCGATGTGCTGGGCAGCGACCACTGCCCCGTCAGCGTGACGCTGGACCTGGCGCGCCTGGGCGGCTGATCCGCACCGCCCCGGGGCCGGTCAGCGGCCACGGATCATCGGTCAGCGGAACTCGAAGGCCAGCTTCACGTAGGGCCCGCGGGTGTCGGCCGTCAGGTCGGACTGCCAGACATCGCCCGCCGAGGACGAGGCCCGCAGGGAGCGCTTGGCCCAGCCGGCGCGCAGGCGCAGCGACGGCGCCAGGCTCAGCGCCAGACCGGTCTCGGTCTGGCTCCAGTCCACCGCGTGGGCATCGGTCATCCAGCCGGCCTGGCCGAACACCCCTGCCTCCAGCGCCAGCAGCGGCGTGATCTGCCAGCTGCCCAGCACGCCGCCCATCGGCCCGACGCCGGAGAGGCTGCGCTCGCTGGTCTGGGGCGCCGAGCTCTGGTCGGTGCTCGACCAGCGCACGCTCGTCCAACCCGCGCCGGCAAACCACTGCAGCCGCACCGGCCGGTCGGCGACGACCTGGTGGTTGTAGCCGAGGAAGGCCCGGCGCACCGTCGCCTCGTTGCGGATGTCCAGCGGCCCGGTCATCGTGCGCTGGTCGATCGACACCGTGCTGCCGGCGCCCAGGTGCTGCGTCGAGGCGGCGCGGTAGCCCTCGACCTGCAGCTGGATGCCCCCCGCGCCGCTGAGCGTGAAGCGGTAGGTGGCATCCAGCCCCCCCGAGGTGACACCCGAGCGGTTGATCTCCAGCGGCGTGGCCGAGCAGCCGGCCAGCAGGGCCGCGAGCAGTGCGGCGGGGAGCCACGGCGCCCTCCCCGCCGGGGCGCTCAGAACCTTTGGCAGGGCCGGCAGGGCCAGTGGGGCCCGTGGGTCCAGTAGGACCGATGGGGTTGCACACGGTTTCGACACGATCGACCTCCCGTTCATCGCCGCCTCGACCGGTCTGCGGCTGTTCGCAACAGCATACGGTGCGGGGCACCGGGCGTCCACGCGATTCGGCACAGTCGGCCGCCGCGGGCCGGGCTCAGGGCCGGACGAAGCGGGCCCGACGCGTCAATGCGACAGGTACTGCGCGTGCAGCGCCAGCGCCACCTGCCCGATCAGCTCGAGCGGCAGCGGCTGCGCATGCGCGAAGCTGAGGTTGCCCTTCTCGCCGCGGTACGGCGCCAGCGCCGGGATCAGCGCCTCGTCCTGCGTGAGCGGCGGGTAGACGCCGACGTGGCGCTTGAAGGCCGCGAAGTAGAAGAAGATCCGCCCGCCCGGCCCGGTGCGGAACGCCGGCATGCTGTAGCCGATGCAGCGCTGGGCCTGCGGGAGCAGCACCTCGACCTGCGCCTGGATGGCCCCCAGCCGCGGGCGCACCGCGGGATCGACACGGGCGAAGTAGGCCTCGTGGCTGTCGGGGCGCATGCGATCTCCCGTCAGGCCAGGTCGGCACCCGCTTCGTCGAGCAGCTGCCGCAGGAACGACCGGTGGCAGCGCGCCTCGTCCTCGCAGTAGCAGCCCATCGAGAAGTTCGTCTGCCGCGACAGCGCCGCCAGCAGGCCGATCGTCCGGGCGTTGTCCGCCGTGGCCATCTCGGTGCGAAAGGCCCGCTCGAAGCCCTTCCACTCGGCGGGCGTCTGCGCCGCCTGGCCGAGCTTCACCGTTTCCGGGCTGGGCGACAGGTTGGGATACCAGACGTCGTACCAGTTGCCCGAGGCGAATTCGGCCTTCGGCACCCCGCGCGGCGGGCGCCGCACGGTGCCGATGCGCAGCCCCTCGCCCTCCAGGCGCGGGCTGCCGAGGCGGACGATGTGGATGGTCATGGCGTCTCCTGTCGGGCTCGGTCGGGCTCGGTCGGGCTCCGGTGGCGATTGTCGGGCCGCTGCGCCCCATCGGATCGGCGCCCTTGATGTCACGCAATGCAGGCCGCCGTCACCGGCGCACAGTGAAGGTTCCGATCGACGATGGACCCGGAGGTACACGATGTCTGTCCTGCGAACCCTCACCCTCACGCTGATCGCGGCCGGTGCCGCGACGATCGCAGCGGCCCAGCCGGTGGTGACCAACGGCCTGCTCACCGATGCGGCGGGCCTGACCCTCTACACCTTCGACAACGACGCCACCACCCCGGGCAAGAGCGCCTGCATCAACGCCTGCCTGTCCATGTGGACGCCCCTGTTCGCACCGGCGGGCGCCAAGGCACAGGGCGACCACGCCCTGATCACCCGCGACGATGGCCGGCTGCAGTGGACCTACAAGGGCCGGCCGCTGTACCGCTGGTACGACGACAAGAAGCCGGGCGACATGGGCGGCGATGGCTTGCGGCAGGTCTGGCATGTGGCCCGGCCATAAAACACGGGCCTGAGACCGGCGGCGGCCGACCGCCCCCCGCTCACAGCCGCAGCCGCTCCACATACCCCGTCATCTCCAGGTAGCCCAGCCCGATGCGCCGACCGGTGGCGGCGTCGAGCAGCTCGCTCAGGCCCTCCCAGTAGACGGTGCCGGTGGAGGCGCGGCTGTCGAGTTCCTGGTCGTCGAGCAGGGCCTGGACGATGAAGCGGCCGGCGGGGGTGTCCACCCGCCACTGCACCGGGTAGCGCACCGCCGCCTGCCCCACCGCGGCGTGCCGGGGGCTGGTCCAATGGCGCAGCGGGGTGAAGCGCACCGCGTCCGGCGCGAAGGGCTGCGCCGGCGCGCCGCGCGGGCGCCAGGATCCGCCGGCCCAGACGGCCTCGGGATCCGGGGAGGGGCTGGCCGCGGTGGCGGTGTCCGAGGCGGAGGCCGCTGGAGCGCCGCCCGTCCCGGCCGCCCGACGCAGGCGGAAGGCGGTGAGCGCGCTGCCGTCGAAGAGGTTCATGCCGATCCAGTCCCAGCCCGCCGCATCGGCGTCGAGCAGGGTTTCGCTCCACTCGTGGTCGAGCCAGGCGCGGCCGGTCAGCGCGCGTTCGCTCTGGCCGTCGAGCGCCAGGCGGGCACGCACCGCGAGCTGCGGCTGGCTGGTGTAGAAGCTGGCCTGCGCCGGCTTCGGCCCCTTGCGCGACCAGCCGGCCTGGCCCTGCAGCAGCAGCGGCTGGGTGGCGGCAAGGTCCAGCTCGAGCCGGAAGCCGGCGGTGGGGCTCTCCACCCGGCCGCGGTAGACGCTGGGGTCGCGGCCCTGAGGGGCACCGGCCTCCCCCGCCGGCGCCGCGCCCTCGCGCTGCAGCGACCAGCGCGCGCCGGCGTGCAGGTGCACCCGGGCGTCCCCGACGGCCGCGTCTGCCAGGCCGAAGCCGGCGCGCGCGATGCGCTGGTCGTGGCGCAGGCGCCGGGCGCCCAGGTCGGTCAGCGCCGCGTGGGCAAAGATCAGCTGGCGCGCGGCAAAGGCGCTGCGCGAGTCCGCGGCCAGGTCGGTGCGTTGGCGAAAGAAGGTCAGCTGGAAGCCGAAACGGGGCTGCGGCGCCGCGGCGTCGGTACCCGGATCGGCCGCCGCCTCGCCCAGCCAGCCGGTGACGTACCACCACTCGGTGCGCCAGGCCGGGTGGGCGCCGAAGTC
>Ga0228698_1000581_pt1 | contig 25485 bp, 19 predicted proteins | sample McNCre117_Aug_MG_FD_178015 | JGI IMG/M metagenome (GOLD analysis project Ga0228698, IMG submission 178015) | Freshwater microbial communities from McNutts Creek, Athens, Georgia, United States - 1-17_Aug_MG | ecosystem: Environmental > Aquatic > Freshwater > Creek | place: USA: Georgia...
AAGGGCAAGGGCCCCGTCGTCTTTGGCAACGTCGACCTCAAGGGCGGCGGCAGCCACGACAGCGGCGACGCCACCCGCTGGCGCTTCACCGCGCGCAACCTGGGCACGGCCTCGGCCGATGTCAATGCCGAGGTGGGCGTGCAGGGCCAGTACCGCATCAACTTCGGCCTGGATCAACTGGAGCGCCAACGCTCCGACAGCTACCAGACCCCGCTGCTGGGCGCCGGCACCTCGGTGCTGACACTGCCCGCCAACTGGATCACGCCGGTGGTGCCGCGTGTGAGCACCAGCAGCGCCAATGCGCGTGGGCTGTCGCCAGCCGTCACCGCCTCGTCGGCACTGGTCAGCGGCGTGCCCACCGCACCCACGGCCGCCAACACCACGGCCGCCAACGCGCTGCAATTGGCCGATCTGCCGGGCTTCCATTCGGTGAACCTGCAAACCCAGCGCACCCGTTACGAGCTGGGTGCCACGGTGATCCTCAGCCCGCAATGGACGGTCAGCGCCAGCATCAAGCATGAGGACAAGCAAGGCCTCAAGCCCATGGGCACGGTCACCCGCGCCACCGGCGGCGACATCTCCACCATCATCCCTGACCTGATCGACCAGAGCACCGAGCAGTTCAATGCCGAGGCGCGTTATCGCCAGGGTGACCTGTCGCTGGCAGCCAGCTACTACGGCTCGCTGTTCAACAACCATGTCGGCTCGATGACCTGGTCAAACTGGGCGCTGCCAGCCAATGCCCAGACCATGAGCACCGCGCCCAGCAACCAGTTTCACCAGTGGGGGTTGACGGGCAGTTACGGCTTCTCGCCGACCACGCGCCTGGTAGCCAACCTCTCGCAATCACGCGGCACGCAAAACGACGCTTATCTGACAGCCTCCTACACCCCGCTGGTGCCGGTGCCCTCGCTCAATGGCCTGGTGGTGACCACCGCCGCCCACATCAAGCTCACGGCCAAGCCCATCAAGGATTTGAGCCTGGCCGCCAGCTACAAGCTGGATGACCGCGACAACCGCACCGCCGTCAACACCTACGGCTTCTACGATGCGGGCGAAGCCAAGTCAGGCACGGCATCGGTGTTTGCCAGTTACTTTCCCACGGCAGGCCTGGGCTCGAACGCCAATCTCAATGCCAACCGCCCCTACAGCAAGAAGCTCAGCCAGATCAACCTGGATGCGGATTACCGCCTGACGCCCAACCAGGCCCTGAAGGCCGGCTACGAAGGCCAGACGATTGACCGCCATTGCAGCGGCAGCTGGATCGCCTGCGCCGACGCCAGCCGCACCGACGAGAAGACCGGCCGGCTGGAGTACCGCCTGACCGCGCTGGATACCCTGTCGGCCCGCCTGAGCGCCGCCCACAGCCAGCGCACCGTCAACTACAACGAAGACGCCTGGCTGGCCCTGGTGCCGGCCGCCAACCTGTCGCCCACGGGCGCACCGGGTGGCGCCACGCTGTACGGCACCATGCAAAGCCTGGGTGTAACCGGTTACGGGCCTATCTCGGGCCTGAACCCCTTGCCCACCACGGGCTCGGCAGCGGCCTTCTTCTTTGCCAACAACAACGCGGCATCCAATGCGCTGTATGCCAACGCCAACCGCATCAGCGAGCTGCCGGGCATGCGCCGCTACAACATGGCAGACCGCAAGCGCGACAAGCTGCGTGCATCGGCCGATTGGCAGGCCACTGAAGCGCTGTCTCTGCAGCTGGGCGCCGACTACAACGCCGACAAGTACAGCCACTCGGTCTACGGCCTGCTGCAGGCCAAGAGCGCGGCGCTCAACCTGGATGCCAGCTACGCCATCAGCGATGCTGCCAGCCTCAATCTGTTTGGCACGCACGAAGACCAGCGCAGTCTGAGCGCCGGCAACAGCTACACGGCCAACAGCACGGCGGTCAACGTCAACGGCTTCACGGCCATCTCAGGTGGCTGCTACGCCACCATCGCCTTGCGCAACGCCAGCAACAAGGTTGATCCGTGCCTGAACTGGGCCAGCAATGTGCGCGACAAGGTCGACACCTTTGGCCTGGCCTACACACACAAGGGTTTGGCGGGCGGCAAGCTGGATTTGAACGCCAGCGCTTCGCTCAGTCAGGCACGCACCACCCAGGACATCTCGGGTGGCAGCTACGCCAACAACCCCTTGGCCGTGGCGGGTGCACCGGCGGGCACCATCGCGGCGTATTTCATCTCGGCCACGCCGTTGCCGCTGGTCAAGACCGACACCGTCGAAGCCAAGGTGGTGGGCACCTACAACCTCGACAAGCTGACAGCCTTGCGTGTGGGCTACCGATACCAGAACATGCGCTCCACCGACTGGGGCTACGACGGCATGCAGTTTGGCGGCCTGGCGGGCGTGCTGCCCACCAATGAACTGGCCCCCAGCTACACCGTGCACACCGTGACGCTGGCCTATGTGCTGAGCTTCCGCTGATCCCTTGATCACGCCATCCTGAAAGCGAGACGCCATGTCTGCCTCTGACCAACCCGGCTGGCTGCGCCGCACCTGGCAAACCCTCAAGCGGCCCAGCGCCAAGTATTCGCTGCTGGGCCTGCTGGTGGTGGGCTTTGCTGGCGGCATCATTTTCTGGGGGGGGTTTCACACCGCCCTGGAGGCCACCAACACGCTCGAGTTCTGCATCTCATGCCACGAGATGCGCGACACGGTTTACCAGGAATACAAGGAGACCATCCACTACAGCAACCGCACCGGCGTGCGCGCCGTGTGCTCGGATTGCCACGTGCCCAAGGACTGGTCGCACAAGATGGTGCGCAAGGCCAAGGCCAGCTTCGAGGTGTGGGGCAAGCTCACCGGCAGCATCAACACGCCCGAGAAGTTTGAAGCCAAGCGCATGGAACTGGCCACGCATGAGTGGGACCGCATGCAGGCCAGCGGATCTCGCGAATGCCGCAATTGCCACAACTTTGAAGCCATGAGCGGCGAGGCTCAAAAGCAAAGCAACTACAAGCGGCACATGAAAGCCAAGGACGAAGGCAAGACCTGCATCGACTGCCACAAGGGCATCGCGCACCACCTGCCCAAGGAATACAAGGACCCTGACGAATAAGCCGGGCGTCTGCCAACTACAACGGGCCGATTCGTCGGCCCGTTGTTCATTCAGCGCCAGGGGCAGCCCCTTCGGCGGCACCCAGCACAGCGATGAGCTCGTCCAGCTCCTGGTACAGCCGGCCAATGGCCTGCTGGCCCACCCGTGCCTCGATGGCCGCATAGGTGGCCTCGATCCGAGGCGCCATGCGCGCAGCCAGCTCGCGGCTGTGATCCGTGAGGTGCACCAGCAGGCGCCGGGCATCGGTTTCAACCCGCTCGCGCGTGACCAGGCCCATGTCATCCATGCGCGCCAGCACGCCGGTCAGGCTGGGGCTGGAGATGCGGCACAGCGCGCCGATCTGCCGGGGCTCCAGCGGACCGGCATCCAGCAAGGCCCGCACGATGCGCCACTGCTGCTCGGTCAGGCCATGGCTGTTCAGGATGGGCCGAAAGTGGCCGATGACGCTTTCACGGGCCTGCAACAGCAGCAGCGGCAGGTTGCGGTGCCTCAGCGGCGTGGGCGGGCGGGTGCTCATGGCCGGCATCTTACCGAGGCTTGTTCACTTGTTAGCAAAGGCACCGCCATCCCCCGCAGTCACCGCTAACATCCAGGGTGGGTTGGCCTTGTCGGCCAGCTCGCTCCACGGTCTGCCAAGCGCAAGGGGACAAGATGAAGAAACTGTGGTTTGGCCCGATCAGCGACGCCCTGATGGGCACGGTGGTGTTCGGGATCGTTGTGCTGGCGCTGGTGATCACCAACGGCTTTGCGCCCCTGCTTGAGGCCGGCACGCAGTTGGCCGGCCGGCTGGTGACGCTGCATCCCGTGCTGGAGCGCGCCTTGCAGGCCGTGGTGGTGCTGGGCGTGTTCTTGCTGAGTGTGGGGCTGCTGCTGGTGGCCACCCTGCGGCTGACCCTGCTGGTGCTGCCCTGGACCAAGGAGGGCGAGTTCACCAAGGACAGCAACGAGTGGGTGCACCTGAAGTTCTTGCTGATGACATCCATTCTGGGTCGCAAGCTGCTGTCGCTGTTTGTGCCCTTTTTCTGGCAAACGCAGCTCGAGCGCCTGCTGGGCGCCCGCATCGGTGCCGGCACCCAGGTGTCGGGCCTGCTGGACATGCCCTTTTTTGTCACGATGGGCGACAACTGCGTGATCGGCGCGGACGCGCTGATCTCGTGCTTCGAGATGAAACCCAGCGGCCTGGTGACGGGCCGCAGCGAGTTTGGCCACAACGTGACCATTGGCGCCGAAAGCAAGGTGCTGCACGGCGTGCGCATTGGTGATGCCGGTTTTGTGACCGCCAACACCACCGTGCGGCCCGGCTCGGTGGTGGCCCCTGGGTGCCAGTATTTCGGGGCCATCAAGCGGCCCGCCAAGGCCGAGGCCTGAAGCGCCTGTCAGGGCTGCTGGGCGCCGCCGCTCAGTCGCCGGGCGGGCACGCCGCCCCACACCTCGCCAGCCCGGATGTGCGTGCCCTTGGCCACCACGGCGCCAATGGCCACCAGGGCGCCGTCTTCGATCACGCAGCCACCCAGCACGGTGGCATGGGCGCCAATGGTGACGTTGTGGCCGATGGTGATGGGCTGGTGCGCCAGGTGCTCGTTCTCGATGGCATGGGGCACCAGGATGGCGTACTGCCCCACCAGCGAGTTGTCGCCGATGCTGACAAAGCGCGGGTCAAAGATGATGCCCGACGCATAGGTGTTGGCACCCAGCCGGGCACCCAGGGCCTGGTAGATCAGGCGGGCCAGCGGCACCGGCAGGCCACCCGCACGGATGACCGGGTAGAACACCAGCAAGAAGAACAGCAGGTACACGTGGTACACAAACTCTTGCTGGCTACCCAGCGGGATGTCGCCGGGCCGCAGCGGCGCCACCGCCATGAACAGCCTGAACACCGCCAGCGCCAGCCCAAAAAAGATCAGCAGCGCCGCGACGGTGAGCGCCACGCCACGAAAGTCGCCCCAGGGCAGGCGGTCGACCAGGCCGGCGGTCAGGCCCACCGCGCCGGCCGCAGCCAGCGAGATGAGCAACACGAAGACGAGGATCTGCGAGGGCCGGATCTTTCTCATGGGCAAAGTGTAGGGCCGCTACTCGTCGGCCAGCACACGTCGCCCCTGCGCCACGTCGTCCAGTGCCTTGGGCAGCTTGACCAGGATGCGGCCGTGGCTGGTGCCCAGGATGCCCGCCGCCTGCAACTGCCGCAGCACGCTGTTGATGCGCTGGCGGCTGGCCCACAGCAGGCTGGCCAGATCGCCCTGGCTGAGCGCCACCTCAATTTGGCGCGCCACATCAGTAGCCGGGGCCATGGGCACGGGCCGGCCAAACTGGCGCAGCAGGCGTTGCAGTTGCAGCGCCACGCGTTGCGGCAGCGGCAAGGTCTGCACCTCTTCCCAGCGCCTGAACATGTGGCGCAGGCGGCGGCAATCCAGTTGCAGCAGGGCCGGCTTGAAATCGCTGTGCGCCTGCACCAGGTGCAGCAGGGCGTCGCGCGGCACGCTCAGCACCGTGCTGTGCACATGCGCCACCACGCCCAGGTCGGCCGGGCTGCCATCGAGCAGGGCGATGTCGCCGTACCAATCACCCGGGCCCAGCAACTCCAGCGTGTGGCTGCGGCCATCCTGCCCGCTGCGCACCAGGCTCAAGGCGCCACCGGCCACGCCCAGCCAGTGGGTGGCCACGCTGGCCGCATCCAGCAGCGTGACACCCCGCTTCACATGCTGCACCCGGGCCACCCGCAAGATGGCCTGGCGCAAGGGCAATGACAGGCCGCTGAACCAGGGGCCGGCATCCACCCGCTGGCTTTCAAGCGGGCGCAAAGACAAGACCTTGTCGGCCTGCTCGGGCCGCCAGTGCCAGATGGCGGCCGGCGGTGCGGGCAGGCCCGCTGCCGGGCCGCGATGACTGAAGATCGATGCGCTCATGGCCCGTTTCAGCACACTTCAAACAGGCCGGCAGCGCCCTGGCCACCACCGATGCACATGGTGACCACCACGTACTTGGCACCCCGGCGCTTGCCTTCGATCAGGGCATGGCCGGTCAGGCGGGCGCCGCTGACGCCATAGGGGTGGCCCACCGCGATGGCGCCGCCATTGACGTTCAGCAGTTCATCGGGGATGCCCAGCTTGTCGCGGCTGTACAGCACCTGGCAGGCAAAGGCTTCGTTCAGCTCCCACAGGCCGATGTCAGAGACCTTCAGGCCCGCGCGCTCGAGCAGGCGGGGCACGGCAAACACCGGGCCGATGCCCATTTCGTCGGGCTCGCAGCCGGCCACCGCAAAGCCGCGGAAGATGCCCAGCGGCTGGATGCCACGCTGCTCGGCCAGCTTGGCGTTCATCAGCACGCAGGCCGATGCGCCATCTGAAAACTGGCTGGCGTTGCCGGCTGTGACGATGCCCCCGGGCAGGGCCGAGCGCAGACCGCTCACGGCCTCCAGCGTGGTGTCACCGCGGATGCCTTCGTCGGCCGAGATGGTGACCTCTTTGCGGGTGAGCAGGCCTGTGGCCTTGTCCACCACGCCCATCACCGTGGTCATGGGCACGATCTCGTCGGCAAACTTGCCGGCGGCCTGGGCCGCCGCAGCGCGCACCTGGCTGCGCACGCCGTATTCATCCTGCGCCAGCTTGCTGATGCCGTAACGCTTGATCACCTGCTCGGCGGTTTGCAGCATGTTCCAGTAGATCTCGGGCTTGTGTTGCACCAGCCACGGATCCATGCGCATGTGGCGGTTGGATTCGTTTTGCACGCACGAGATGCTTTCCACACCACCGGCCACCATCACCGGGCAGCCCTCGGTCATGATGCGCTGGGCGGCCAGCGCAATGCTTTGCAGGCCCGACGAGCAAAAGCGGTTGATGGTCAGACCGGCCGTGGTCACCGGCAGGCCGGCGCGCAGCGCGATCTGGCGGGCCACATTGCCACCGGTGGTGCCTTCGCCAAAGGTGCCGCCCATGATGACGTCTTCCACCTCGGCCGGATCAATGCCGGCGCGGGCCACGGCATGCTGCACCGCGTGGGCGCCCAGCGTGGGCCCGTAGGTCATGTTGAAGGCGCCCTTCCAGCTCTTGGCCAGCCCGGTGCGTGCGGTCGAAACAATAACGGCTTCATTCATGATGGTTGTCCTTCAGATTCAGTTGAAGCTCTTGCCGTCTTCGGCCAGCTTGACCAGCAAGGGCGCCGGCTGCCACGAGGCATCGGCACCCGGCTCGGCGGCAAAGCGGCGCAGTGCCCGCACCACATTGGGCAGGCCCACGATGTCGGCATACAGCATGGGGCCACCGCGGTGCAGCGGAAAGCCATAACCATTGAGGTACACGATGTCCAGGTCGGAGGCGCGGGCGGCAATGCCTTCTTCGAGGATGCGGGCGCCTTCATTGACCAGCGCGTAGATGCAGCGCTCAACCACCTCGGCGTCATCGATCTTGCGCGGCGTGATGCCTTGCTCGGCGCGGAAGTCATGGATCATCTGCTCGGTGACGGCATCGGGGATCGGGTCACGCTTGCCAGCCTCGTAGCGGTACCAGCCCGAGCCGGTCTTCTGGCCAAAGCGGCCGGCCTCGCACAGCTTGTCGGCCACGCTGGGCTGCAGCGGCACACCGGCCTCGGCCGCGCGGCGCTTGCGGGTGGCCCAGCCAATGTCCAGGCCGGCCAGATCACCCATGCGGAAGGGGCCCATGGCCAGGCCAAACTTCTGCAGCGCGCCATCGATCTGCTGGGGCAGGGCACCGGCGTTGATCAGGCCGGCAGCGGCCATGCCGTACTTGGCCAGCATGCGGTTGCCGATGAAGCCATCACACACACCCGACACCACGGCGATCTTCTTGATCTTCTTGGCCAGGGCCATGCTGGTGGCCAGCACATCGGGGGCGGTTGCGGCGCCGCGCACCACTTCCAGCAGGCGCATCACATTGGCCGGGCTGAAGAAGTGCAGGCCGATCACATCGGCGGGGCGGCGGGTGAAGCTGGCGATGGTGTCCAGGTTCAGGTAGCTGGTGTTGCTGGCCAAAATGGCGCCGGGCTTGCACACCTTGTCCAGCGTCTCGAACACCGTCTTCTTGACGTCCATGTTCTCGAACACGGCCTCGATCACCAGATCCACCTGCGCAAAGGCGTCGTAGCTCAGCGTGCCGGTCACCAGGGCCATGCGCTGCTCCACCTGCTCGGGCTTGAGCTTGCCCTTCTTCATGCTGTTTTCGTAGTTGCGGCGGATGGTGGCCAGGCCCTTGTCCAGGGCTTCCTGCTTCATCTCCAGCAGCACCACGGGCACGCCGGCGTTCAGGAAGTTCATCGTGATGCCGCCGCCCATGGTGCCGGCACCGATCACGCCCACGCTGGCGATGTTGCGCAGCACCGTGCCCTCCGGCAGGCCGGGGATCTTGGCGGCCGCGCGCTCGGCGGCGAACACATGGCGCAGGGCGCGCGATTCGGGCGTCTGCATCAGCGCCAAAAAGCCCTCACGCTCGAGCTTCATGCCTTCGTCAAAGGGCTTGCTCAGGCTGTTGGCCACGGCCTCCAGGGCCCGCATCGGGGCCGGAAACTGCTTGGCCATCGCCCCCACGGTGTTGCGCGCAAATTGCAGGAAGGCCTCGCCCATCGGGTCTTTCACCTTGCGGTCGCGGGTGCGCACCACGGGCAGCTTCTGGGCCAGCACCTCGTTGGCAAAGGCCACCGCGCCATCCACCAGGTCGCCGTCGATCACGCGATCCAGCAGGGGGCTGCCGGCAAACCTGGCGGCGGGCACCGGGGTGCCGCCCACGGCCATGTTCAGCGCGGCCTCCAGGCCGATCAGGCGGGGCAGGCGCTGGGTGCCACCGGCGCCGGGCAGCAGGCCGATCTTCACCTCGGGCAGGCCCAGTTGCGCATCGGCCAGCGCCACCCGAAAGTGGCAGCCCATGGCCAGCTCAAAGCCGCCGCCCAGGGTTTGGCCGCCCATGGCCGCCACCACGGGCTTGCCGTTTTTCTCGATCAGATCGATCAGGGTGCGCAGATTGGGCTCACGCGCTGCCTTGGGCGTGCCGAACTCGGTCACGTCGGCGCCGGCCGAAAACGCCCGGCTGGTGCCGGTGAGCACGATGATCTGCACCGCTGCATCGGCGTTGGCGGCATCCAGTGCGTCGGCGATGCCGGTGCGCAGGTCGGCGCCCAGGCCATTGACCGGGGGCTTGTCCATGGTGATCACGGCCACCGGGCCGCGCACGCTGTAATTGACGGGGTTGCTCATGGATGATCCTTGTGAAGGCAATCAGAAAAGGGTGGAAGAGGCATCGAGCCGCGCATACAACTGGCGCAGCGCGGGTTTCATCAGCTTGCCGGCGGCGTTGCGCGGCAGGGGCAGCTCGCTCACGCACACCCGCACCGGCACCTTGAAGGCGGCCAGTTGCTGGCGCACAAAATCGCGTATCTCGTCTTGGGTGGCGCTGTGGCCGGGCTTGAAGCACACCACGGCCACCGGCTCTTCGCCCAGCGTAGGGTGGGGCTTGCCCACCACGCCAGCGTCCATGATGGCGGGGTGACGGTACAGCACGGCCTCGACTTCGGCGCAGTAGATGTTTTCGCCGCCACGCAGCAGCATGTCTTTCTTGCGATCGACCACGAAGAGAAATCCTTCGTCGTCGAGGTAGGCCAGATCACCGGTGCGCAGCCAGCCGCCGCCAAAGGTGGCTTCGGTCTGCTCGGGCTTGTTCCAGTAACCCACCGCCACATTGGGCCCGCGCACCCACAGCTCACCCACGGTGCCGGCGGGCAGGTCATGGCCGTCGTCGTCAACGATGCGCATGTCGGCCACGGGCAGGGCCGGGCCGGCGCTGTCGGGGCGGTTCAGGTAGTCTTCACCGCCGTGGTGGGTGAAGGTTCCCGAGGTTTCGGTCATGCCCCAGCCAATGCCCGGTTGCGCCTGGGGCAGCAGGGCCTGCAGGCGGGCCACCAGGCCGGCCGAGGCCGGCGCACCGCCGTAGGCCATGGATTCGAGGCTGGACAGGTCATAACGCCCGAACGACGGGTGCTCGATCAATTGCCAGGCAATGGTGGGCACGCCCCCCGCTTGCGTGACGCGCTCGGCTTCAATCAGGGCCATGGCGCGTTCAGGGTCCCAGCGGTGCATCAACACCAGCTTGGCACCGTTGTTGAGCGAGCCAAACAGGTGCACATGGCAACCCGTGGTGTGAAACAGCGGCACCGCCTGCAAAAGGGTGCGCTGGTTGGGCCGCGCAGCCGGATCGGGGATGGGCTCACCGCGCCGCACAAAGCTGCGCTGCGGTGAAAACGCGCTGGCCATCAGCGTGCTGGTGCAGCAGCGGTGCGTGGCCAGCACACCCTTGGCCGATGCGGTGGTGCCCGAGGTGTACAGGATGGTGGCCGGGTCATCGGGCAGCAAGGGCACATCGGGCAGTGGCCGGTCGGGCAGGCTGGCCCAGCTGTTGGTGGGGCCCAGCACAGCCGACAAGGGCTGCACCCGCGCGTCGGTGCTGTTCAGCGGGCCGTCATGCCGGCTCACCCACAGTGTTTGCAGTGCAGGCAGATCGGCCAGATGCGGCGCCACGCGCTCAAAACGCTCACCATCGAGCACGGCCACCTTGGCGCCTGAATCAGCCAGCCCATAAGCCAGCTCGGGCCCGGTGCCCCAGGCGTTGAGCGGTGTGGCAATGGCGCCCAGCAGCAGCGCGCCAAACACCACCACCGGCCACTCGGGCAGGTTGCGCATGGCCACCACCACCCGGTCACCCTTGACCACGCCACGCGCCGCCAGCGCGTCGGCCAGGTGCAGGCTGGCACGGGCAAAGGCCTCAAAGGTGGCGCGCTCGTCATCCAGCACCAGAAAGGTCTTGCTGCCGTGGTTGGTGCGCGCCGCCTGGAACACCTCACGCAGGGTGGGCTGGGCGTTTTTCCAGATGCGCATCGGCCGGCCATTGACGGTGGCCGTGACCACCTCAAAGGGCTTGCCCGGCGCGGTCATCAGCGCATGGGCCTGCGCCAGGCTCATCACGGGCCAGGCCACGGTCAGTAACCCCTCATGCGGGCGAACGCATCCAGGTGGTGGTTGGCATCGCCCCACAGGGCTTGCAGCACCCGGGCGCGCTTCATGAAAAAGCCGATCTCGAAGGCATCGGTCATGCCCATGCCGCCGTGCATCTGCACCGCCTCTTGCACCGCCAGGGTGGCAGTGCGGCCGGCGCGGGCCTTGGCCACGGCCACGGCAGCCGAGGCATCGGGCCGGTTGGCATCCAGGGCCTGCTGCGCGTGGATCACCGCGGCCTGGCTGATCTGGATCTCGGCGTACAGGTGCGCGGCGCGGTGCTGCAACGCCTGGAACTCACCAATGAGCTTGCCAAACTGCTTGCGCTCTTGCAGGTAGTGCACGGTGCGCTCAAAGGCTTCTTCGGCCACACCCATCAGTTCGGCGGCCACGGCGCAGCGGCCCACATCCAGCGTGGCCTGCAAAGCCTGGGCATGGCTGCCGGGCAGGCCCAGGCGGTGGCCCGTGGCGCCTTGCAACTGCACCCGCGCGGCGTTGTGGGCATCGACCATGGTGGTGCGCTCGATGTGCACGCCCGGCCCGGTGGCCTCTACCCAGAACAGGCCCACCTCGCCCGAAGCATCGCGGGCGGCCACGATCAGCGCGTCGGCCTCGTGGCCATCGAGCACCAGGGTCTTGCTGCCGTCGAGCGCCCAGCTGGCGCCCTGCGCCTGGGCCACCGTGGCCAGTTGCTGGGGCCGATGGTGGGCGGTTTCGTCAATGGCCAGCGTGGCCAGCATCTGGCCACATGCGATGCTGGGCAGCAACTGGGCCTGCTGCGCGGGGCCGCCCGCGCGCAACAGTGCGGTGGCGCCCACGATGCCCGAGGCCAGCAGCGGCGAGGCGCACAACTGGCGGCCCATCTGTTGCATCAGCACGCCGGCTTCGACCTGGCCCAGGCCCAGGCCGCCGTGGGCTTCGGGCACCAGCACGCCGGTGAAACCCATCTGGGCAAACTGCTGCCACAGCGGGCGTGAGAAACCCAGCTCGTCGGCGCTGTCACGCAACTGGCGCAGCTGCGACACCGGGGCTTGCTCGCTGAGGAAATCGCGGGCGCTGTCCCGCAGCATCGCCTGTTCTTCGGTGAGGATCAGGGCCATGGTGATCAGGCTCCGGGCAGTTGCAGGATGCGCTTGGCGATGATGCCCAGTTGGATCTCGCTGGTGCCGCCTTCGATGCTGTTGGCCTTGGTGCGCAGCCAGGTGCGCGCGGCCTCGCCCTGGCGCGAACGCTCGCTCTCCCACTCCAGCGCGTCGTGGCCGCCCAGGGCCATCATCAGCTCCCAGCGGCGCTTGTTCAGCTCGGCGCCGTAGTACTTGAGCATCGATGGCAGGGCAGGGTGGGCCTGGCCGGCGCGGCCCAGGTCACCCGCGCGCTCCATCATCAGGCGGAAGGCGGCCTCGTCGGCCTCAAACTCGGCGATCTGGGCGCGCAGCATCGGGTCATCCAGGCGGCCGCTGGCATCCAGTCCGATGGCGGCCACGGCGCGCTGGCCCACGGGCTTGGCAGCCGCGCGATCACCGATGCTGCCGATCATTTCGCGCTCGTGGCCCAGCAGGTACTTGGCCACATCCCAACCGCCACCTTCGGTGCCCACCAGGTTGCGCTTGTCCACGCGCACGTTGTCAAAAAAGGTTTCGCAGAACGGCGACTGGCCCGAGATCAGCTGGATGGGCCGCGTGCTGACACCCGGGCTGGCCATGTCAAACAGCACAAAGCTGATGCCGGTGTGCTTCTTGGCGGCATCGGTGCGCACCAGGCAAAAAATCCAGTCGGCCTTGTCGGCGTAAGACGTCCAGATTTTTTGGCCGTTGACGATGTAGTGGTCGCCAGCGTCTTCGGCGCGGGTGGCCAGCGAGGCCAGGTCACTGCCGGCATTGGGCTCGGAGTAGCCCTGGCACCAACGGATCTCGCCACGCGCGATGCGGGGCAGGTGCTCCAGCATTTGGGCCTCGTTGCCAAACTTCAACAGGGCCGGGCCCAGCATCCAGATGCCAAAGCTTTGCAGCGGTGCGCGGCATTGCAGCGCGCGCATCTCCTGCGCCAGCACCTTGGCTTCTTCGCCCGACAGGCCACCACCACCGTAGGCGCGGGGCCAGGTGGGCACTGTCCAGCCGCGCTCGGCCATGCGTTGCAGCCACAGGCGCTGGTCATCGCAGGTGAACTTGAACTGCCGGCCGCCCCAGCAGATGTCGGCTTCGCTGCGCATGGGCTCGCGCATCGAGGCCGGGCAGTTGGCCAGCAGCCAGGCCCGCGTTTGCGCGCGAAACTCGGCCAGCTCGGGGGTGGCATCAGACAGCACAGTACTCATGGTGTCTCCAGCAAAGCGCCAACTGCAAAGGGGCCCAACACTCGCCAGGCCCCTGATCGGAACAGGCGGGCCACAGCCCGCCGTGCATCACGCCTTGGGGGCGCGGTACTTGCCGTACTCGAGCTTGGCGATGGTGCGGTTGTGCACTTCGTCGGGGCCGTCGGCCAGGCGCAGCGTGCGCTGGTGCGCGTAGCGCTTGGCCAGGCCCGCGTCTTCGCTGACGCCCGCGCCACCAAAGGCCTGGATGGCCATGTCGATGACCTTGAGCGCGGTGCGCGGTGCGGCCACCTTGATCATGGCGATCTCGAGCTTGGCCACCTTGTTGCCCACCTTGTCCATCATGTCGGCGGCCTTCAGGCACAGCAGGCGGGTCATCTCGATGTCGATGCGGGCCTCGGCCACACGTTGCTCCCACACCGATTGATCGGCGATGCGCTTGCCAAAAGCCACGCGCGACTGCAGGCGCTTGACCATCTGCTCGAGCGCGGCCTCGGCGGTGCCGATGCTGCGCATGCAGTGGTGGATGCGGCCTGGGCCGAGGCGGCCCTGGGCGATTTCAAAACCGCGGCCCTCACCCAGCAGCAGGTTGCTGGCGGGCACGCGCACATTGCGCAAGATGACCTCGGCGTGGCCGTGCGGGGCGTCGTCGTAGCCAAACACCGGCAGCATGCGCACCACCTCCACGCCCGGGGCGTCCAGCGGCATCAGGATTTGTGATTGCTGCGAGTGGGTGGGGGCGGTTGGATCGGTCTTGCCCATCACGATGGCCACCTTGCAGCGCGGATCACCCACGCCCGACGACCACCACTTGCGGCCGTTGATCACATAGTGGTCACCATCACGCACGATGGCGGTCTGGATGTTGGTGGCGTCCGACGACGCCACTTCGGGCTCGGTCATCAGGAAGGCCGAGCGGAACTCACCGGCCAGCAGCGGCTGCAGCCACTGGGCCTGCTGCTGGGGGGTGCCGTAGCGGCACAGCACTTCCATGTTGCCGGTGTCGGGCGCCGAGCAGTTGAAGACTTCAGACGCAAAACCCACCTTGCCCATTTCTTCGGCACACAGGGCGTATTCCAGGTTGGTCAGGCCCGCGCCCTGCCAGGGGCTGTCGGAGGGCAAAGAGTCGTGCGGCAGAAACAGGTTCCACAGGCCAGCGGCACGGGCCTTGGCCTTCAGGTCTTCCAGCACGGGCACCACTTGCCAGCGGTTGGCGCCAAAGTCGCGCATTTGCTGGTCATACACGGGCACGGCCGGGTACACGTGCTCGTTCATGAAGGCCACGACGCGATCGCGCCAATAAACCTGCTTGTCTGACAGGGTGAAGTTCATCGCGGATCTCCGGTAGGGGGCAGAAGGTGGGAACGCAGGCCAGGCACCAGGACAGCCGGATCAGGGCCCGAAAACAAGGCGCGCAGACCAGGGCCTGGCGCCAACTTTCAAACCATATCAGAAGCCCGGCCCATCGTGCGATCTGGCAAACCCTGTTTTCTAAAAAGCCACGCACACCCCCGTCGTCACCTATGTGACTGAGGCCAGACCAGCAACGTACTGCAGCTTCTAGAAACCCAAATTCACCTGGGGGCCACCGGCCGCGCTGGCCACAAAGTCCTCAACCGGTGCCAGGCGCACCAGCTGGGCGGCTTCGGCCTGCGGCGCAAACAGCCAGGTGTCGACGTCTTGGGGCGCGATGGGCACCACCGAGCGCTTGTCCTGCATGTCGGGCGGGCGCTTGGGATCGGGCCGGTGCATGCGGTTCATCAGCGGGTGGTGGTCGGCGTTGAGCGTGAGCATGGTGTAGCTCTCCACCAGCTCGCCGGTGGCCGGATCGGCCCAGATGTTCCACAGGCCGGCCAGCCCCCAGGGCTGCCCATTGGCCTGTGAGAAACGCCAGGGCACATGCTTGCCGGTCTCCCAGCAGGGCTCGTAAAACGACTGCGCCGGGATGATGCAGCGCTGCCCGCGCGCCCAGGGGTGCTTGTACGAGGCCTTGCCGGCCAGCTCTTCAGACCGTGCGTTGGCCGTGGGGTACTTGAGCTTGCGCTCCTTGGCAAACCAGGGGATCAGCGACCACTGGCCCAGCACCAGCTCACACTCGGGCGCTGCGCTGTCACGCCGCGCACGGATGAACGGCGCCTCGTAGCCCGGGAAAACCTCGCCGGCGCGCCAGGCATCGGCGCGGCCCACATGCCAGTGGCGCTCGATGTCGCCGGCCTCAGGGGAGATGTAGCGCGTGCACATCGGGCCACTCTAACGTCAGCAGCAGGCCCGCCTGCCCCGCAGCTACCCGAAGGCGCGGCAAGGAGGCCCTGGGCTACAGTGGGCCACCCCCAAAGCCACCCCAGCCCGCCCCATGACAGCCCACCCCCTGATCGCCCGCGCCCTGGTTTGCTGCCTGCTGGGGGCCCTGCTGCTGCCCGCTGCCCAGGCCCAGCGGCTGCCTGGCGAAGCCGCGCCGCCGCCCGCAGCGGTGATGGTGCATGCCGCCGGCCGCTGCCTGGAGGTGACCGACAAGCAGGTGCAGGTTGACGGTGCCCGGGTGCAGTTGGGCGCCTGCGACGGCCAGCCCAACCAAGTATGGCGCCCCGAGCGTGGGGCCCTGGTCAACCAGGCCAACGGGCGTTGCCTGGATGTGCACGGCCCCGATGTGGGCTACGACGGCGCCCGCCTGCAAACCAGCCGCTGCCACTTTGGCCCCAACCAGCAATGGCGGCCAGAGCAGGGCCAGCTGATCTCGGCGGCCGATGGCCGTTGCCTGGAAGCCTTTGGTGCCGAGCGTGAGCGCGGCATCGCCCATGTGCAAACCTGGGCCTGCCAGGGCAGTGAGCGCCAGCGCTGGGCCTTGAGCAGCCTGCCGGGCCCGGCCGCCGCCCCGGCCGGGCGCGACGTGGAAGCCGGCCCGCTGTGGAACGACGCCGACGCCGCCCGCAAATGCCCGACGGTGTGCGCCGGCACGGCCTGGTCGGGCCAGTGGCGCACCACGGTGCCCGGGCGAATGTCGGTATGCGGCTGCCTGCCGCTGCCGCGCCCCGGCCTGCCAGCTGAAGCCGCCAACCGCCTGATGAGCGACGCCAGCTTTGACGACTTGCTGGCCGCGATGGCCAACGAACCCTTCAGCCAGGCCAAGCTGCGTGTGCTGGAGCAGGCCGCCCGCGACAACCGCTTCACCGTGCCCCAGCTGCGCCGTGTGCTGCAGGCCCTGAGCTTTCCGGCCGACCGCGTGCGCGCCACCGAGATCATCGCGCCCCGCCTGGTCGACCTGCGTGACGCCCACTTGATCTACGGCGCGCTCGAGTTTGAATCCGAGCGCGAACAGGTGCGCGCCATCCTGGACAAGCGGCGCTGACCAAGCCGCCATGCCCTGAGACAAGGCCTGCCACGATGACCACCCCCACTGCCAACGCCAGCGCACTGATCGACGCCCGCATCGCCGAGCTGGCCGACTGGCGCGGCGCCACGCTGGCCAGGGTGCGCGCCTTGATTCACCAGGCCCTGCCCGATGTGGTCGAAGAATGGAAGTGGCGGGGTGTGCCGGTGTGGTCGCACCAGGGCATCTTGTGCACGGGCGAAAGCTACAAGCAGGTGGTCAAGCTCACCTTCATGAAGGGTGCCCAGCTGCCAGATCCGCAGCGGCTGTTCAATGCCAGCCTGGATGGCAATGCCCGCCGGGCGATCGACCTGGTCGAGGGCCATGCCATGGACGAGACCGCGTTCGTCGCGCTGCTGCGTGCTGCCGCGGCCCTCAACGCAGGCCAGCGGCGCTGATCCGTCCGGCGCGGCACGGTCTGCCGGGCCTTCATCAGCGTCGCGATGACCCCACACCAACCTGGGTGGCGCCAGCGCCAGGCCCAGGCTGGGTGATAGACCATTTGCCCGGTTGCTGTCATGCTTGCGCACTTGCTAACCCGACATGTGGCGTGTTCGGTGCCGACGGGCCCTGTGGCTCCCTAGAACGGCGCCTGTCGCCCGGCTACTTCATGGATCTGACCGAATACCGCGCATCCGATGCCGAACAGCTGCGCACCACCGACTTGCTGCATGCCATGCCCCAGACTGGCCGTCATGCCCTGGACATCGGTGCGCGCGATGGCCATTTTTCGCGCCTGATGGCCGAGCGCTTTGAACACGTCACGGCGCTTGATCTGACCTTGCCCGACATTCCTCATCCGCGCATCACCTGCCTCAAGGGCGATGCCGCCGACATGCCGTTTGCCGATCGCAACTTTGATTTCGTGTTTTGCGCCGAGGTGCTCGAGCACATCCCGCCAGCCATCCTGCCCAAGGTGTGCCTCGAAATCGAACGCGTGGCCAGCGGCCAGGTCCTGATCGGCGTGCCCTACAAGCAGGACATCCGGGTGGGGCGCACCACTTGCAGCCATTGCGGGCAGCGCAACCCGCCCTGGGGCCATGTCAATTCATTTGACGAAGCCCGCCTGGCCAGCCTGTTTCCGGGGTGCCGCGTTGAAAAAGTGGCTTTTGTGGGCACCAACACCGCGCAAACCAATTTCCTGTCGTCGTCCTTGATGGACTACGCGGGCAACCCCTACGGCACCTACGACCAGGAAGAGCCCTGCATCTACTGCGGCAACAGCCTGGGCGGCCCACCCGATCGCAATTTGTCGCAGCGTGTGGCCACCAAGCTGGCGTTCTGGTCGCGCCATGTCACCGACGCCTTTGCCAAACCCCGTGGCAACTGGATGCACATGGTGCTGCGCCGACAGGGCCGCTGAGCCCAGCAGGCTTTCAGGGCGCCCCGCCCGCCACCGTTGACCACCCCCCACCCAGCGCCCGAATCAGTTGCACCGTGGCGCGCTGGCGCCGGGTGGCCAGGTCTTGCACGCTGCGTTGAGATTGCAGCGTGGCGGTTTGCGCGGTGATCACCTCCAGGTAACTGGCCGCCCCTTCACGGTAGCGGCTGTTGGCCAGGGCCAGCGTGCGCTGGTTGGCCGCCAGCGCCGCCTGCTCGGCTTGCGCGGCCTGGGCGTATTGGCGCAGCAAGGCCAGGCTGTCTTCAACCTGCGCAAACGCGCCCAGCACCACCGCCTTGTAGCGGGCGCCGTTTTCGTCCAGCACGGCCTGGGTACGGTTGATTTCGGCCTGCCGCCGGCCACCATCAAACAGGTTGACGACCAGCGAGGGCCCCACCGTCCAGAAGGTGTTGGGCGCGGTGATCAGGTGGCCAAACTGGTTGCTTTGGTAGCCCAGCACGCTGCCCAGCGTGACCGCCGGAAACACCGCCGCCCGCGCCACGCCCACGCTGGCATTGGCCGCCGCCACCCGGCGCTCGGCCGCGGCCACATCGGGCCGGCGTTGCAGCAAGGTTGAAGGCAAACCCGGCGGCACCTCGGGCGGGGCCGCCACCGGCTGCGGCGCAGCGGCCAGGCTGAAGCCCGATGCCGTGTCGCCCACCAGCGCCGCCACGGCATGCTCGATCAGGGCACGCTGGCCCGCCGATTGCTGCCGCTGCGAGCGCACGGATTCCAGTTGGGCCTCGGCGCGGGCCACGTCCAGGCCCGAGGCGATGCCGGCCTCGTGGCGCTGGCGCACCAGGGCCAGGGCCTTGCCCAGGGCCGTTTCGGTATCGGCCAGCAAGGCAGCGTCGCGGTCCAGGCCGCGCAGGGCCAGCAGGCTGTCGGCCAACTGCGCCTGCAGGGCCAGGCGTGCTGCGGCCAGATCGGCCTGCGCGGCCTGGTCCAGCGCCGTGCCGGCCTCAACCTGGCTGCGCACACGGCCCCACAGGTCCAGCTCGTAGTCCATGGCCACGCCCAGCGTGTGCGAGCCGTATTCATTGGGCGACAGCGGCCCCAGCACGCGCAGCGGCCGCTTTTCGGATTGGCGGTTGCGCTGGTCCACCAGCGAGGCATTGACGTTGGGCACCAACGCCGCACGCAGCTGATCGGTCGTGGCCTGGGCCTGCTGATAACGCGCCAGTGCAGCGGCCAGATCAGGGCTGCCAGCCAGCAGGCGCTGCTGCAGGGTGTTCAGCTCGGCGTCACCCAGCACGGCCCACCAATCACCACGCGGCAGGTGATCAGCCGGTTGCGCAGGCACCCAGGGTGCCACCTCCTTGAAGCCGGCGGGCACCGCCAGCTGCGGCACCTGCAACACGGGCGCCTGGTTGCAGGCAGCCAGCAGCAGGGCACAGGCCGCCAGGGGCAGCAGGCGGTGCAGGTGAGCGGTGGGCATCAGCGTTTGCCTTCGGTGGCCGATGCAGGCGCCGCAGCCGCCTTGGCCGCCGCCTGCACCACGCGCACCACATCGCCGGCGCTCACGCCATCGGGCGGGCTGTCGATCACCCGGTCATCGGGCGCCAGGCCCGAGGCCAGCTCGATCACCGGGCCCAGGTCGCGCAGCACCTTCACCGGCTTGATCACCACCTTGTTGTCGGGCCCCACCGTGGCCACCCGCAGGCCATCCTTGCCAAAGATCAGCGCACCCGGCGGCACACTGAGCGTGCCCGCCGCGCGCGGCAGATCAAAGCTGACCGTGGCGGCACCGCCGGGCAGCAGGTCGGTGCCCGCGCCGTCAGCCACCAATTGCACCAGCATGCTGCCCGATGCGGCGTTGATCACCTGAGAGCGCGACTGCACCGTGGCCGTGAACACCTTGCCCGGCTGCTCGGGCACGCTCAGGCGGGCCTTGCTGCCCACCTTGATGCTGGCCACCGCGCTTTGCGGCACGTTCACGTACACCCGCAGTCGGCTGACGTCCGACACCACAAACAGCTCGCTGCCCGGCGCGCCGCCCACGTTGATCAAGGCGCCCACATCGGTGTTGCGCGCCGTGACCACCCCCGCAAACGGCGCCACGATGCTGGTGAAGCGCCGGGTGGCCACGATGCGATCCACATTGGCCTGCAAGGCATTGACCACCGATTGCTTGGTGGTGGCATCGCCGGCTTTTTCGTCGGCCTCTTGTCGCGACACCGAATCGCTGGCCAGCAGGGCTTGCCAGCGCTTGGCGGTGGCCGCAGCCAGCGCCGCATTGGCCTTGGCACTGGCCAGCTCGGCCTGGGCCTGCAACAGTTGCTGGTCCAGCTCGGGGGTTTCGATCTCGGCCAGCAACTGGCCGGCCTTGACGGGCGTGCCGATGTCGGCCGTCCAGCGCTTGAGGTAGCCGCTGACCCTTGCATACAGCGGCGCGCGTGCATGGGCCTCGATGCGGCCGGGCAGATCGATCTTGCCCGCCGCACCGCTTTGGCTGGGCGAGATGACATTGACCGTTCGCACCGCATCGGCGTCGGCGCGCTCACGCAGTTGGGCGGCTTCGGATCGGCGCGTGGCCAGGCCGCTGGCCACCACGGCGATGGCCAGCACGGCCAGCACCAGGGCCGACAAGGCCAGGCCGCGCCGAGACAGCGTGGAAGGTTGTGAGGTTTCAAGCGACATGGGGTTCTCCGGGCACCGGGGCGGGTGCCGCTTGCTGGCCGTCTCGGCCATGCACCAGGCTGAACACCACTGGCACGAACACCAGCGTGGCCACGGTGGCAAAGATCAGGCCGCCGATGACGGCGCGGCCCAGCGGGGCGTTTTGTTCACCGCCTTCACCCAGGCCCAGGGCCATGGGCAGCATGCCGATGACCATGGCCAGGGCCGTCATCAGCACAGGGCGAAAGCGCACAAAGCCGGCATCCAGCGCGGCCTGCACCGCAGCCGTGGGCGTGCCGGCCAGCTCGGCCAGGCGCTCGCGGGCAAAGCTGATCACCAGCACGCTGTTGGCCGTGGCCACCCCCATGCACATGATGGCCCCGGTGAGCGCGGGCACCGACAGCGTGGTGTGCGTGGCAAACAGCATCCACACGATGCCGGCAATGGCCGCGGGCAGGGCCGACACGATGACAAACGGATCCCGCCACGACTGGAAGTTGATGACGATGAGAAAGTAGATCAGCACGGTGGCACCCAGCAAGCCATACAGCAGGCCCGAGAAGGCCAAGTCCATGGTGCGCACCTGGCCTTGCAGCACCACGCGCGAGCCCTTGGGCACATCGGCCGCGGTTTGGGCCATCAGGGCGCGGATGTCATCGGCCACCGCGCCCAGGTCGCGGTCTTGCGTGGTGGCCAGAATCTGCACGGTGGTTTGCACATCGTATTGGCTGACCACCGCCGGGCCCGCGTTGCGCTGCAACTGCGCCACCGCGCCCAGTTGCGCGCCATTGCCGCTGCCGTTGGCGGCGCTCAAGGGCAGGTTGGACAAGGCGGCCAGAGAATCCAGCTGGTGCTGCGGTGTCTGCATCACGATGGGGTAACTGATGCCGGTGGCCGGGTTCAGCCAATAGGTGGGCGCCACCTGGCTGCTGCCGGCCAGGTTGACCACCAGGCTGTTGGTCACGTCGCGTGTGGTCAGGCCCATGTCTTGCGCCCGGGTGCGGTCCACGTTCACCTCAAACAGGGGGCTGCGGCGTGATTGCTGGATGCGTGCATCGGCCACACCCGGTATGCGCCGCACGGCCGCCAGCAACTGGTTGGCATAGGCAAAGTTGGCCTCGATGTTGGCGCCGCGAATCTGCAGATCAATGGGCGCCGGTGCCCCAAAGTTCAGGATCTGGCTGACGATGTCGGCCGGCGGAAACGAGAACACCGTATCCGGGAACTGGCGCGGCAGCACCTCGCGCAGGCGGCGCACGTAATCGGCCGTGGGCTGGTGGCCGTGGCGCAGCGCGATCTGCACATCGCCGTCTTGCGTGCCCACCACGCCGGTGTTGTTGTAGGTGAGGTTGATGCTGCTGGGCGGCAGGCCGATGTTGTCGACCAGCGTGGTGATTTCTTCGGCCGGGATCACCTGGCGAATGGCGTCTTCGATGGCCGCGAACCGCACCGCCGATTCTTCAACCCGCGTGCCCACCGGCACCCGGGCGTGCATCAGGATCTGCCCGCCATCAACCGCCGGGAAGAAGTTGCTGCCCAGAAACGGCAGCAAACCCATCGAGCCCAGCACCAGGCCCATGAAGCCCAGCACCAGCTTTCGGCGGTGGGCCATGCACAGCGCCAGCAGGCCACGGTAGCCTTCGCGCACGGCTTCAAAGCGCTCTTCAAACACGCGCTGAAACAGCAGCAGCGGGTTGCGCGTGGGCGGCAGGGCCGCGCGCGTGCCGTGCATGTCGGTGTGCGGCGCGTGTGGGCGCAGCAGGTATTTGGCCATGGTGGGCACCAGGGTGCGCGACAGGATGAACGAGCACACCATCGCCAGCATCACGGCTTCGGCCATGGGCACAAACAAAAAGCGCGCCACGCCCTGCAAAAAGAACATCGGCACGAACACGATGCAGATGCACAGCAGCGACACAAAGGCCGGCGTCACGATCTGCCGCGCGCCATCGAGGATGGCGGTCTCTACGTCCTTGCCTTGCTCCAGGTGCCAGTTGATGTTTTCAATGGTCACCGTGGCGTCGTCTACCAAAATGCCCACCGCCAGCGCCAGGCCGCCCAGCGTCATGATGTTGAGCGTTTCGCCCAGCGCGGCCAGGCCCATCAGGGCGCCCAAAATCGACAGCGGGATCGACACCGCGATGATCACGGTGGATCGCCAACTGCCCAGGAACAGCAGGATCATCACGCTGGTGAGCGCGGCGGCAATGGCGCCTTCCATGGCCACACCGCTGATGGCGGCCCGCACAAACAGCGACTGATCGTTGAGCGCCACCACCTTTAGCGCATCGGGCCAGGCGCCCTGGGCCTCGGCCAGCTTGGCGCGGATGCCATCGACGATGGCCAGCGTGGAAGTGGCCCCGTTCTTGAGCACCGACATCAGCACCGAGCGGCCACCATCCACATGCACGATGTTGGTTTGCGGCGAGTTGCCATCGTGCACCTGGGCCACATCACCGATGTACACCGTGGCCCCGTTCACCACCTTGATGGGCAGCCTGGCCAGGTCGGCAATGGCCGAGGGCGCGCTGTTCAGTTGCAGCGTGTATTCGAGATCGCCAATTTTTTGCGTGCCGATGGGCACCAGCAGGTTTTGCGCGGCCAGGGTGTTGGCCACATCCTGGGCCGACAGGCCCCGCGCCTGCAGCGCCGCCGGATCCAGATCGATCTGCACCAGGCGCTGCTTGCCGCCATACGGGAACGGAATGGCCGCACCCGGCACCGTCACCAGGGGCGGGCGCACCGTGTTGACGCCCAGGTCAAACAGCGCCTGCTCGCTCAAGCCCTTGCCCGACAGCGCCAGCTGCAGGATGGGCACCGTGGAGGCGTTGTAGTTCAGGATCAGCGGCGGCGTGGTGCCCGGTGGCATCTGGCGCACCGCCACCTGCGACACCGCCGTGACCTGCGCATTGGCCACCGCCACGTTCACGCCCGGCTGAAAAAAGATCTTGATGACCGCGATGCCGGCGTAGGTGTTGGACTCGATGTGCTCGATGTCGTTGACGGTGGTGGTCAAGAAGCGCTGGTACAGCGTGGCAATGCGCCCGGCCATCTGCTCGGGCGGCAGGCCGGTGTACTGCCAGGCCACCGCGATCACCGGGATGCGGATGTCCGGAAAGATATCCGTGGGCGTGCGCAGCGCCGCCAGCGGGCCGATGATCAGCACCAGCAGCGACATCACCACAAAGGTATAGGGCCGCTTCAGGGCCACCCGCACCGCGCCCATCAGCATGATGTGCTCCGGTGGGGGGCCATTGCGGCGGTGTCGGCGGCGCCCGGCATCAGGGCATCCAGGTTGCCGTGCACACGCTGCAGCAGGCCCATCAAGGCGCTGCGCTCGGCGGCCGACAAGCCCGCCAGCGATTGCGCCCGCGCACGGTCGGCCAGCTGCCAGATCTGATCCAGCAACGGCAAGGCCCGGGCCTGCAGCATCACCCGGTGAGCGCGGCGGTCTTGCGGATCAGCCTGACGATCAACCAGGCCATCGGCGGCCATGCGCTCAAGCAGACGGCCCAGCGTCATCGGATCCATGTCGAGCAGCTCGGCCAGCCGGGCCTGCGACACACCCTGGTGGCGCTGCAGGTAGGCCAGCACCTGGCATTGGGTGAGGCTCAGGCCCAGCTCTTGGGATTGGCGCTCGAAGTTGCGCGCATGCAGCCGCGACACATCCCGAAGCAGAAAACCAAAATGGCGAAGAGGGTCAGCAGGCTTGGCAGCGCACACGGGCAGACAGGCCGCATGGGCCTCAATTGCTATCAACTGATAGTTTGTCAGGCCGGCCACTGCACGGCCATAGGGGCTGGCCCGGTCTGGCCGCCGCCAGCCGTCGCGGCCACCGGCAAAACGCCCCGGTATCAGCCTGCGGCAGGCCAGGCCGGCCAGCCGCTGCGCAGCCTGGTCCAGACAGCCTGCATTCACCGGACAATGGCGTGATGTTGTGCCGCCCCGTTCAACGCCGCGCCCTGTTCTGCCACCCCCATTCGGGGGCGGGCGGGCTGCACCTTCTGCCGGCTGAAGCCGGGGCCTCGGCGTGCCGCCAGCCATCCTGGGTGAGGGCGGTTTGAGCACACCACCGGAGATGCCGGTGCTGACGGAGGTGGTAGCCAGCAACGAGCCGCCCGAACCTCCGCCACCCGTGCCCAACTGGCCGGCCTACCAGCGCCGATTGCGCCGGCGCCTGCCTTGGGCGGCGCTGGTCTCTGCGCTGGTGCATGCCCTGATCCTGGGCCTGACCTACGGTGGGGATGAACTGGGCCTGCCCGGCCTTGGCAGCCTGGCATCCGCGCTGCGCATGCCCCCTGCGCCGCTGCAGGTGGTGCTGACCCAGGCGCCCGAGCCGTCGGGCCCGCCCGATCCGCCCACCCCTGCGGACGATGCCTCTCCGCCCGAGCAGCCCCCTGTGCCCGAGCGTGAACTGTCCGTCACGCTGGCGCCTGCGCGCACGCAGCCCGCCGCACGCACGGCCGTGTCGGCCAGCCCGCCTCGCGCCACACCCGCCAAGCCGGGCGGGGCCCAGGCCCAGTTGGCGGCCACGGCGGCGTCGCCGCCGCCGCCCCCGCCACCGCCTGATCCCCAAACTCCCGGTGTGCTGGCGCTGGAGCGCGCTGACCAGCCCACCTTTGAGCTTGCACAGGCCGCCACGGCACCCACACCCACGCCAGCCACCCAGGCGGCCAGCAGCCCCGCCCCCCCCCCGGGGGCCCCCCCCCACCCCCCCCACCCCCCCCCACCACCCCCCCTTAGGGGA
>Ga0228698_1000582_pt1 | contig 25466 bp, 27 predicted proteins | sample McNCre117_Aug_MG_FD_178015 | JGI IMG/M metagenome (GOLD analysis project Ga0228698, IMG submission 178015) | Freshwater microbial communities from McNutts Creek, Athens, Georgia, United States - 1-17_Aug_MG | ecosystem: Environmental > Aquatic > Freshwater > Creek | place: USA: Georgia...
GATACCGGGAAACCAAGCTTCTATCGGTTCCAAAGGCCTGCTGACGAACGCTACCCTGCAATGATTGAGCTATTCGCAAGATCACCCGACGGATTGCAACTTGCCGAAGGCAGTCAGCTCACACCGATACCAATGGACGAAGCCGTCGCCAGCTTGTCCGCCATCTTGCTGGACGATGTCTACTACGCATTCATCATGGAAGGCCGTCGCGAAGTCGATGGGCTTCCATGGGTCGGAGAGGATCGCCTGATTCCGCTCAAGGCCATCGCGTGGCTGGAATTGACCGCGCGAAAGCTGGAGGGCGCCAAGATAGACGCCAAGGATGTGCGTAAACACCTCAATGACGTGCTGCGATTGTCGCAATTACTGGCACCGGCCACACGCATTGCGCTTGACAAGAAAATCAGTGACGACTTGACCCGATTTCTAATTGCCGTCGCGGCCGACAAGTCCATTGAGCCAAAAGCACTACAGCTTGGAAATGCCACCGTCGCAGAATTAACGGCGCGCATCGCCATGGCATATGAAATTGAACTGCCCACGCGGGGAGCCACATGACGGGCGACGTTCGTCTGTAATGTCCTTCTGTCCAACTGGCTCGAACGACGGCGGCTTGTGACACTTGCACAATTCAATCTATGCGCCTTCAGCGGAATTTTGGTTAGACTCCGTACCAAGTGGATTGGGGGTTCCTGGTCGGCGTTATTGCCTCGGTGGGTTCACCGGGGCATTTCGCTTTCTGGACTGGTAAACATCAGCGCCGCGCCTGCGTAAGCGCAGAGGCCTTGCAATCGGCCACTGGCAATCCGTACTCATGCCAAGCGACACAGTTCCGCTCGCCCAATACCACTTCGCCGGCCCATCCAGCACCCCCGTCAAGCTATTGCAGCCTCTTCGCCATTTCGGCAAGCACAGCAGTTGACGCATTCATTTTTCATATTTAGGATACATGTATCCAATTAATTAGGGGCTGCATGAAATCTGGTGCGCATGAATTTACGGCAAGCATTTGCTGGACAGGCAACAGGGGCCAGGGCACCCAAAGCTACCGTGGCTATGACCGGACATGGGACATTGCCACCGCCTCCAAGGCACTCGTGCATTGTTCAAACGACCCAGCGCTGGGCGGCGACCCCACCAAGCACAATCCAGAAGACCTGTTGCTGGCATCCCTCGCGTCATGCCACATGCTGTGGTATCTGCATCTCGCCGCCGATGCTGGAATCATTGTGCACGCCTACAGTGACCAGCCTGTCGGACTTGGCGAAACATTACCAAACGGCGCCGGCAGATTTCTGCGCGCAACATTGCGGCCCCACATTGTTGTGTCCAAGGGGCTGGATTTGCAGCTGGCTGCCAAGCTGCACCACGAGGTTCACAAGTACTGCTTTATTGCACGCTCCGTCAATTTTCCAGTGAGCTACGAACCCTCTTTTGAAGAGATTGAAAAATGACAAGTCGCTGCTGCCTTGACTACCTCACAAGCAGTTGGCAGGCAGCACGCATTGAGAAGTATTGAAAGTTTTCAAACATGGCCACTACAGCATCCGATATCGCCCATCGAATCCGCGCCGATCTAAATGCCGGTGCCTGGGCGCCAGGTGAAGCCTTGCGGCAGGAAGATCTGGCCGACCGATATGGCGCCAGTCGGATGCCGGTGAGAGAAGCGCTACTGCAGCTTGATGCCGAGGGGCTCGTCAGCGTGCAGCCCAACCGAGGGGCTGTCGTGGCCACCTTGGATGAGCACGACGTGGTCGAGATATTCGACCTCAGGCGCCAAGTTGAGAGTTACCTTCTCACACATGCCATCCCGCGTCACGATGCGAAAAGCCTGGCGCGAGTGGAGGCAGTGCAGATAGAACTAGAAGCAGAAGACAGCCGCAGCGGCTGGCTGGAAGGAGACAAGCAATTTCACTCAAGGCTCTACAAACCAGCGGCCAGGCCACGGGCACTTGCCATGGCGGCCATGCTGCGCGCGCAAGTGGAACGCTATGGATTACAAATGCTGACCCCTGAATCGCGCAAGGAGGAATGGGTAAAAGAGCACCGTGGCCTGATAGCAGCAGCCCGCAGTAAAAATATCAATGCCTGCATCAATGTGCTCATTGAGCATCTGAACCAGACCCAAGAAGCTGTGCAAAATCAAATTCGAAAAGTGTTGGCGCCGACAGAAAATTGACTAGGCTCATTTTTACTTTGCGCGCAACAGCGTCCATCTATCCCATATTGAAGTCGCTCCTTATTGACCAGCCGATGGCGCCCACTTAACTGCGTATTCCAGTCAATCCCAGCCACTCTTTCCAGCGCAAACCCTACCACCTGTTCCAATTAAAACCAGGCCACCGTTCCGGTGCATAGTAGGCCAGTCATTCCAATCCAAAAATGCCACCTGTTTCAACGCGATGTTGGTCACATTTGGCTCGATGGGAATTGACCTGTTCCCCAGGCAGGACGGCAATAATTGAACGTCAGCTTCGGAGATTTTTGTAATTCAACAAAGCCGCGATTGCTGACATTCACGAACGGCAAGTTACCGGCCGTCCAATTTTGCTGCATGTTCTTCTCATGAAGAACAATATTTTCCTTGAAACCGCGCGCCTGAAGTTCCTTGGCAACCTATGCAAACAATACCTCGCCGAACTTGGACCTGTTTTCATTGGCGAGATTACGAAACTTGGCGATGGTTGTGAAATCGGCTACGGATTTTCCGTCTTTGCAAAGACGTCGCACCGCTACCTAATGGCGTGGTAAGTGGGAATTGAGTGCTGCTTTACACCGCCTCCAGCGCGAGCAGCTCAGCCACCGTCTGCCTTCGTCGAATAAGCCTGGGCGCACCATTTTCCATCAGCACTTCGGCAATCAGCGGGCGCGTGTTGTAGTTCGATGACATGGAGGCGCCATATGCACCGGTGTCGTGCAACACGAGTAGATCTCCCACCTGCGCCTGCGGAAAGGACCTGTGCAACACCACGCCACCGTCTCCCTGCGTAAACACATCTCCCGACTCGCACAGAGGTCCGGCAACCACCGTGTCAAGCTGCAGGCCATTAACCGCAGTGCCATCAGAGTGGATCAACTCCATGCCGTGGTAGGCGCCGTATAGGGCCGGGCGAGCCAGATCACTGAAGCCGGCGTCCACCAGCACAAAATGGTTGGCGCCCTGTTGCTTCGTGGCGCGTACCTCGCTGACCAGCACGCCGGACTCGGCCATTAAATAGCGGCCCGGTTCTATTTCCAGTTCCACCGGGTGCCCAAGCAGTTGTTCCGCGGAATGGCGCGCTGCATCCCACAACGAAAAGTAGTGCGCCGTATCAATCGTCGGTTCACCTGCCCTGTAGGGAACGGACAGACCACCACCCGCCGAGATAGCGTACAGGTCTAAGCCCTGCGCTTTGACTACCTCCACCAGCTTCAGCATGGCACCGCACACTTCTTGCAAGTGCAAGTAATCCACGCCTGAGCCGATGTGCATGTGCAAGCCCTGCAAGGCCAGGCCATTTGACTTGATCTTTTCGCAGGCGCGAACTAGGTCACCATGCCAGATGCCATGCTTGCTATGCTCGCCACCGGTATTTGTTTTGTTGGAATGGCCATGCCCGAAACCTGGGTTGATGCGTAGCCACACCGGGTGCCCCGTATGGACCGCACCCAATTGGTCCAGCATGTCCATCGAGCCGCAGTTGACGGGTATATTGAGTTCCACCACGCGCGCAAGCGAAGTGCGGTCCAGCAGATCAGCCGTGAATACGATGTCTGCGTGCTGGTTGTGCAAGCCCGGTGTAAAACCACCAGCCAACGCGCGTTCGATTTCACCCAAGGACATCGAGTCCACCACTGCCCCTTGGTGCTTCATGAGGCGAAGGATGTGCGTATTGGAGTTGGCTTTCTGAGCGAAACGCACTACGTCAAACAACTGCAGAGCGGCAATCTGGCGCGTAATGGTGGCGGCATCATAAATCCACAGCGGGGTACCGAATTGCTGGGCCAAAGAAGCGAGGGTAGCGGGAGTAAAAGGGTTCATGGGTGGATGATTCCCTTTATATTCAATTCAATCAATGCTAATCTTGTTGAATAGCTATTCAATATTGATATGAACTTAACCCATCGCCAGTTAACGATGTTTCGCGCCATCATGCTGCACGGCAACCTAGGGCGTGCAGCTGACGCGTGCGCGTCAAGCCAGCCGACTTTGAGTCGCGAGCTGGGGCGTTTGGAGCAGTTGATGGGGTTTAACCTTTTTGACCGGGTGCGGGGCCGGTTACGCCCTACGGTGCGTGCACTGGTGCTGATGCAGGAAGTAGAACGCTCTTTTATAGGCTTGGAACAGATCGCAGCGCGCGCCAGCGAATTGCGCACGCAAGTGACAGGTCGTATGCGCATTGCGTGTTTGCCGGCATTGGCTCATGCCTTGGTACCCCGCGCACTGGTATATTTGTCATATGCATATCCTGAACTAGGAGTCAGCGTGCATCCCATAGAGTCGCCCTGGCTGGAGCAAGCCATGAGTGAACAGCGTTTTGACCTGGGACTGAGTGAAACCCAAGAGGCACCTGCTGGAGTTGCCTTGCAGCCCTTGCTGAAAGTCAATGAAGTGGCCGTTTTGCCACGTGATCACAGCCTGTGCCGCAAGGCGCGACTGCAACCGCGCGACTTTACTGGCGAGCGCTTCATCAGTCTGGCGGTTGGCGACCCGTATCGAACCGCCATTGATGCGATGTTCGCAAACGCTAAAGTACATCGCGCAACCCTGCTTGAAACCACTAGCGCAGTGGCCGTCTGCGCCATGGTGCGTCAGGGTCTTGGAGTTGCTATCGTAAATCCGCTCACCGCCCTTGAACTCAGCGGACCGGACCTAGTCGTGCGGCCGCTTACCGTTGCCATCGGTTACCAAGTGAATATGCTTCTTCCGGACATCGCTGCCCCGCACCCCCTGCAGGGCGTTCTCGCTGACGCCGTGCGCAAGGCCTGTGCCGCCTTGAACAAGCATCACTCGCTATGAGTTCCATAGCTGCCAACGATTTATGACACGTCCTTCTGCCCCTCATTGCGCGGCCTGCGCCATCCGTCTGCGCCTGAGCGCTGTCATCCCAAGGTGGCTCAAGCACCAAGGCTAGCGCTTGTCAAAGTCAGCTTTGGAGCGACCAGTTCGAGAACCTCAAGGCCCGCTTACAGCCCATCAGAGACATTCAAGGGCATGGTCCAGTTCACCGTTTCACTCGGTCAATGAACGCGGCAAATTGCGGCAGCGCTATTTAGAATAACTGGTCTACTTTGCACAGGAAAACGCGGTAGGGTTTGCTCTGGAATGAGCGGCTGTTTTGGGCTTGAATACGCACTTAACTTTGGTGGACATCCGCATCTGCTGCAATTAGTAAGTCTTTGGCACGAAGCTCGGCAATGATGAGGCCAGATAGCTGTGTCAGCATTTCTTCTGGTTGTGCGCGAATCCAAGCCTTCACCTTGTCGGGCGTCAAAGACGAATCGGTAATCAGCGCCGAAATCGCCGATGCCGCGATGCGCGACAGGCCTAACTCGACGAGTGATCTACCCGTAGTCGTAGAAACGCCAAGCTCCAACGCAAGTGCAAAGTCATAGACCATCGGAACCATGTCGGTTCGCCCTTCAGCGGCAAGGGCGAATTTTAGAAGATCAACATAGGCCTTGGCCCACTGGACCAGCTTGAAGCGAATCGTCTGCTCGATGAGCGAAAACATATCTCGAATGGCGGCATCGACGACATCCTGATCGGGCGTGGATTTGGTCGACTTTTTGGCGACCGACAGCTTGAACCTGACAGCCTCACTAACTAATTGCGTGAGAGGTTCGCCACGCATCCATTTGAGAGCGGTCACAGTGACATGGCTGACATAACCCCGCGTCCGCTTGCCCTCTTCTCCACCAAGCTTCATTCCACCAAGTTGCTTATACATGCGGCGGAAAATGCTGTTGTACACAGTATACGAATCGGAAGACGGATTGACCGGAAGCAGCTTGTCAAACTCCCCCTTACGGATAAGCTCCTTCTGTCGCCGAAGCAGGCTGGCCAGCGCTACAGGATCAACCATCCAACTGCTGGTCAGTACCTCAGAAGGGAGGCCTAATCGCGATAGCGCGAGACCGGCACTCTTCGACAGCTTGGTTTTCTGAAGCGGCGTAAGAGTCAGATTCGCCCTGCTCAAAAGGGTGTCTAGGTTACCTTGTGCCGTGCGAAAAAGCACCAGTCCGGCCGCAGCCGTGACGCGCTCATCTGCGCGCATCCGGTCTTCGTTTGGATTCGGCTGACTTGCGATCTCAAGCACCCCAACAACGTCATCAAAGCGTTCCTCGATAGCGTCCTTAAACGCAACCTTCATCACGAACGGTCTGCGTGTGGTCAGCGGCTTGGTATCCCAATTTTCATAGTTGACCAAGAAAACGTTGCCCACAACCTCCTCTCCAAGGCGGCCAGCACGACCCGCGAAGTTCCACAAAGCCGCGTCGTCAAGTGGCTCGCCCCTATTTCCGCGGGTCGGGGTATCGATAAAGACGTTTCTCGCGGGCAGGTTGACGCCTTGAAACAAGGTCGTTGTGCAGCATAGGTAGTCGAGTTGTCCATCACGAAAACTGGCCTCGATACCCTCTCTGAGCAGGCTCGGCATGTTGCCGTAGTGAAAGGCGACGCCGCGTCGCACGAAGCGCGCGAGCGAATACTGTTTGTGGACATGCTGCTCGATAAACTTTGCCAGCTCCGCCAGACTCTTCGAGGCCTTGTCGTGGCGATTAAGGGCAATCAGGGACGTAATATCCTCTGCGTTCTTGGCTCCTGTGGCGTAAACGAGCGACCGCCCGGACGCGCCGAACTCTTCAGCTACTGCGGCAAGCTTCGCGTCGTCTGGAAGAGCGAAGCCCCGTTCGAAAGTATAGGCGCCTATGCGCTCTACGCGCTCGGATGTGACCAAGTCGAGTTCCACCCGATTCTCGTTCTCGATAGGAAACCGAACACTGATACGGTTCTGGACGACCGGCGACAGCCCAGTTTCCTTCACATGAAGGTTTGGAAGCCCAACACTATCTCCGACGAGCCCGAAGCCGCTTGCTCCCGGCGCAAGGAACAGGAAGCGAGCATTCGGATTTCCAGCGCGGACCTTCTCCACTGCATCCTGCAAGATCATTCCGCGGCTGTCGTCGCCGAAAGCTTGAGCCTCATCAATTATGACGAGGTCGACAAGCCCGCTGACGTCTACGGCTGAAAGCAGAAGTTGGGCCCGTTCCTGGGTCAGCACGTAAATCTGCTTCGGCCGATGTTCCGGGTCGAGCATTGGCACTGTTGTGATTCGAAGCTTGTCGCTAACCGCCGCGAGGCGGCTTTCCAGCTTGCCCTGAATCTCGGCCAACAGAGCGCGCGTGGGGGCGATGTACAACGCGACAAAGCGATCGACTGCCATGACACTCTCACACAAGTATTCCAATACGACGTACGACTTTCCTGCAGAGGTCGGCGCAGAAATCGCCGCCGAGACCTTTGTATGAAGGCTCCCCCAGACGTCGAACTGGAACTCGGTTAGCGCAACCCATTTCCCAGCCATCTCAATCGAGTTCAACTCGCGAAGTAGAGCGTTTCGTATGCGCACCTGAAGTCCTGACGTCTCAGAGCTTACCCCACGAAGCTTTGCCAACCCCGGAAAGTTTCCGAGTCCAGTAAGAATATGGACTGCGGCATCAAGAATGCTCGCGTCATCGGATGCTAGAGTTGCAAAGATGGCGATTTGTTGGGCAAGATCGAGACTCACCTCATCGATAGCCTGTGCAAAGACACTCGCCGAGTTCAAGAGCCTGACGAGGGCATCGTGGCTGAGGCCAGGCCCATTGACCGACGGCCGCACAGTAAACACATCATTGACATCTTCGGATAGCAGCGTCGCCCGAATACCGACGGCTCGAAGCGAGGCAAGGTCTACCCAAAATGCAGGCTCTCGACAGATGTCGCTCGCGAGTTCTGATGCAAAGCATGTCATTTGTTTAGCGCCGCGAAGACGCACTTAAGCTCGTTGATATCAGGCACCGCGACCATGAAAACGATGCAATTTCCGAGGTCGAGGTTCTTTGCGCCGGCCTGCCGATCAAGGTTCGCTTTGAGACGCCCGTGCGTTGCTCTGTACTTGCTCTCGAAGTGCTCTTCGTGGATTGTGATCGGCTTGCTGTGGTCGACCGGCAGCCGGTCCTGGTAGGCGGGTTCACTGAAGACCAAGCTGCCGACGTGAACATCACGTCGTTTAAGATGATTGCCGCTACCCTCGTAGACATTAAAGTAAGACTTGGCGGCGTCGCGCTGATCCCCAGCGAGCGAATCAAGATTTGACAGATCATTTACCAGCCTCAGTTCGTTAAGTTTCCTGGAACGGTCGGCCCGGTATTCGGCAATCGAGGCCACCATGTCTCTCGACGCATCCGCAGCGTCAGGCATGACCTTTGACTCAAGTAAAAAGAACGTCACCGTGCCGTCGCTATTTTCTCTAACGTGGAGACCATCGACGCCGTGAACAGGCATTCCGCGGGATGTTTTGAGAGCCATTTTGGAACCGATCTGAGCAGCCCCGAGATAATGCACGGCGACAGCATATGACAACAATTCACCAAGCTCGCCGTACCGACCTTGATTAGTCTTCTCGTATTCGATTAACAAACGCTTAGCTTCACGAAGTAGCCGACCGTGCATAACCGTGTTGCCCCCGGTCTTCGAGGAACTGCCGACGGCGTTGGCATGTTGCCGACTCTTCAGCGGGATGGCGTAGTCGACCAACAGATCTGTCAGCAGTTCGGCCAACGCGTCCAACTGAGGCTCATCCGCGTGCATCTTCAGAAACAGCAATCGGGGCTGTTGAAGCGAAGGGCTGGAATCCACTTCCTTCAATACGTTGCCAAGCCCATCGATTGGGTCGAGCAATTTTTCAAAAGGTGTGCCATGCGCATCTGCCATTGGCGTACTCCCTATATTAATTTTGCCCAACTGGGGCGTATCTCCGCCGTTCGGACGATGTCCGGTGGGCAGCCACCACTGACTCGTGCGCGTCGTTCACCCTCGGGCGAGGATTAATGACAGCACAGTCCAATTGTGAGACCATGGGTCGAAACACCCTAGACAATTGATCTATGAAGCAGCTGAGGTTTTAACCTTCCAAGGACAACACCGTAGCTCGGAGTTTGAGAGTCGGAAAAAAGTTGCACTTCGGCAAATAGTAGTCCCTTTTCGTAGTCGCGATGCAGGAGAATTCGATGCAAGAGATCGTGGAATATTTCCATCGGTTTTGTTAGCGTGCCGACCCAGCAACCAATTTCATCTTGTTCGCCCAAAATGGACGGCAACACAAACGAGAGGCCATCCAAATCAGAAACCGCGCCGTCAGCTACAGCATATGCGTATCCGATTTTTGCAAGCATCCGCGCAAATGCGACAGGGTTTATTTCGGCGGTGATATTGATTCTGGAAGCGCCAAGAGTTTTCCCCACGACAGTTGGATCTACGCCAAAACGAATCGTGTGATGCCCTGTCACAGTAATTCCAGCGACCGAATCTTGCCCAGAAAGGAAGGACGGGGGTGGAAAAATCGGGAACGGCAGCAGAATTGGCGCATCCTCTAACTTGAGCATGACAACCTCATCCTCGCCATTTCGAAATATAGAAACCGGCATGGTGCTCGGTGCATTCTCGTGTTTAGACCTTGACTTGAGATCACGAAACGCTCGAACTGGCCAAAAAGATCCTCGCAATATATCTTGCTCCGTCCGACCTGTGATGGAGGCACAGTTTCGACAGCTTGATTTTGGAAGAATTGCGGAACCACTGAGTCCGAACGGTAGGATGTGCTCCTTCCCGAGATTTTCGGTGGCTCCGCAGTAAATGCAATGACCTACGGGCTTGTATACAAAGCCATCTAGAGTTTTAACAACTGACTCCGCCTGGTCCGGAATTACCATAGCTCGAATACCCTTCACCAACACTGTCCATAAACGCATTACATCGTGACGGAGCGAATTTGACACATTGTGCCTACCATTTTCCTCTCTCGTCATCCCTCGAACGGGTGAATTGCAAGCAAATTTCTAACCAAGTTAAGCGCTAGGCCGACCACACCGCCGCACTAAATCACACGGCTTTCTGACAAACCTTTGACCCTGATGGCAGGCCCTTACCGTCTGGGGCGACTGCCGTCCATCGACGGTATCGGTGGCAGGACGTTGGCGTGGCCAAGCGTGATGGCTTACGCCAGCGATTTAGCAAGCTATCGCAGCGGAGCCGAAGCCGTCATGCATATGATCACGTCGGGTGTGGCGCATGTCCTGCTGGAGTCTGGACGATCTGCTGGCGGGTTGTTGCTTGTTCCTTGATAGCCAACGCCGCAAGCGCCGTGCGTGGCGTCGGCCCGACATGCTCCTGACACCACGTTGTCAGGAGCACCCACGCATCATCCTGTCAACTTCAAAAAAACAAGGTGCCCCGATGAAAAACGCGATTAGCTGGTTCGAAATTCCCACCACCCAATTGGACAACGCCCAGACCTTTTATGAAACCGTTTTAGGCCGCCAGATGCGACGCGAAGCCATGGGTCCATCACAAGGCGCCGTATTCGCCTATGACATGAACGGCGACGGCGTTGGTGGAGCGCTAATGATGGGGCCAACAGCGCCGGCCCCGTCAAGCGGCGGCACGCTGATTTATCTGGACGCTACTCCGTCGCTTGACACCGCCTTGGCGCGCGTCGTGAGCGCAGGGGGGCAAGTTGCTTTGCCGCGCCAGGCCTTGCCGCCTGGCATGGGGTTCTTTGCCCACATCACGGATCTGGATGGAAATCGGGTGGGGCTGCATGCCCTTGTTTGACAAGGTCACCGACCGCGCCAATTGGATAGCGGTAGCCTGCGCGGAACACGCGCGCAGGGGTTGCGCAGAACCACAGCGCGGCTTTATGCAGGTCTGCCACGGAAAATGCGCGCCCCTGCGACGGGTCAAACCGGGCGACCGCGTTGCCTACTACGCGCCGACGAACACCATGGGCGGAAAAGACCGCTTGCAAAGCTTTGTATCTATTGGTGTGGTGCAGCCTGGCGTTCCTTATGCCTTTAATATGGGTGGCGGTTTCGGTCCGTATCGGCGCGATGTGGTGTATGTTCCTGCGCAGGATGCACCCATCGCCCCGTTGCTGGATCAGTTTGAATTTGTAGACGACCATGCGCGATGGGGTTACAAGTTTCGCTTTGGCCTATTCGAAGTCAGTGACGTCGATATACGCCTGATAGCCAGCGCGATGCAAGCGAATACTGCGATGCTATTCCTTTAGGGTCCCGCGCGCGCCGGTAAGATCGAGCTCACACCACCAAAACATTTCACAAACATCACCCACCATGCGTCGTGCGGACCGCCTCTTTCAGATCGTCCAACTGATACGGGGGCGACGCTTGACCACTGCTGCGTTTCTGGCGCAACGCCTCGAAGTTTCTGAGCGCACCGTATACCGCGATGTAGCCGACCTGCAGCATCAGGGGGTTCCGATTGAGGGTGCGGCGGGCGTGGGTTACCGCCTTGGCAAAGGCTTCGAGCTGCCCCCATTAATGTTTACCGTGGATGAGGCGCGTGCGCTGCTGGCATCGGTGCGCATGGCGCAGGTCTGGCAGGACCCTGCGCTGGCGAAAGCATCACAAATTGCCATTGGGAAAATATTGTCAGTGCTGCCCACGGCTGCACGGGTGGCGGCACAAAGCATGGCGATTTATGCGCCTCCGGTGGGCATGGACCCGGTCACGAAAAACACCCTGCAAACCTTGCGCGAAGCTGCACAAACCTTGCATAAGGTAGAGGTGCAATACAAGGACGCCGCCGATCAAATAACGCAGCGTATCTTGCGTCCGCTGGGGTGCTTCTACTGGGGCAAGGTGTGGACGCTGGCCGCGTGGTGTGAAGCACGCAACGGGTTTCGCAGCTTCCGGTTGGACCGCATGACAAGTATCCATCTTGTAGAGGGAGAAGCTGGTCAGTTCAAAGACGAGCAAGGGAAGCGGCTTTCAGACTATCTGCGCAGCGTTGCGCCGCCAAATATTCAAGAAAAACCAGATGGGACATCCTAATCGCTTTGCGAATTTTTTACTAAATTGGATAGATCCCACAACGCCACAAAGTCGTCTGGCACCGCCGTTTACAGACTAACGCAACCGGACTTTTACGGCTATCTGCAAGTGCAAGTCAGTCGCCGATGAAAATCAGCTCGCCGCTCCAGTCATCAGAATCATTGGAAGCAACGACAAGTGCATTGCCGGTTCCTGGCGTTGAATCACGGCATGGGCGAAGTTATCATGCCTGCGACTCCCCCACAGGCGTTCGACGGACCAATTGACCCGTAATGTAGCAAGTGGCTGCAGCGCACGGATTGTTCAGCTTTCCACCTAGCGGAATATAACTTGATGTCTATGATTCAACTGCACTATTACCCCAGCACGGCCAGCATGGCGCCCCACCTCGTTTTGCAGGAAATAGGCGTTCCATTTGAGCTGGTCCTGGTGGACCGCGCCATGAATGCCCATAAGACGCCCGCCTACCTGCGCTTGAACCCCAACGGTCTGCTACCCGCCTTAACCGATGGCGATCTGGTGCTGTACGAAACGGCTGCCATCTGTTTGCACCTGTGCGATACACATCCGCTGGCGGGCCTGGCGCCACCACTGGGCAGCGTCGAACGCGCGCACTTTTACAAGTGGCTGATATGGCTGACCAACACGCTGCAAAGCACGCTGATCACGTATTTCTACCCCGAGCGCTGGGTCCACGATGGCAATGTCGACGGTGCCACCCAAGTCAAAGCCCAGGCACAGGCAAAAGTTGACGGCTTGTTGAACCAACTGGATACGGAACTGGCGCGCCATGGTGGTCCGTGGTTCATGGGCGAAACGTTCACCGCGCTGGATTGCTACGTGTTCACACTGTGCCGATGGACGCGCAACTTCAGCAGTCGCCCTGCCCGCGCTTTTCCGCTACTTGGTCCCTATCTACAGCGCGTGTTGGCACGCTCTGCAACGCAGCGTGTGATGGCTGCCGAAAACTTGAGTGCGCCGTTTGTGTAATTTCAGCCATACGACGCTTCCCATGCATTGCAAAGTCAGACGCCACCTTCAGCAGGAGTCGACCTGGCTTTCAGTGAAGCATAGTTGCCAGGCGTCATGGCGTGGCGCACCTTGAAAGCACGCTGCATATGCGCCTGATCGGAGAACCCCATTGCATGCGCGGCCTCCGCCAGCGATACGCCATGGGCCATCAAGCGTCGGGCACCATTAACCCGAAAATTTTGCAGGTATTCGGCGGGTGCGACGCCCATTGAACGTTTGAATTGGCGGGTGAATTGCGAGGGATTCATATCGCAGAGTTGGGCCAGCTGCCGCACTGTCACCCCTGTGTCCAGTCCGGCATGTATTTGCCGCAACGCAGGCTCCAGCAACACCGGATATGCCGGCCGATCACTCGGTGCACCGCTGGACAAATACTGAGATAGCAAATCGCCAAGTTGCTCCGAATGCTGAGCTGCACCCATATCGTCCAACAGCATACGACACAGTCGGTCTACCGATTCGGTCACCGCCGGGTCATGCACCGTGCGTGCCGAAAAATGCAAGGCCGTGGCGGTAGCCGAATTATTTTGCCGTGCCAATATCTGACGCTGCACCCAGCTTGACGCAACGAAGAGCATGCGGTACGACCAAACGCCCTGCGCCACTGGATTGCATGCATGAATAACATCCGGCTCAATCAGCACCACCGTACCGGGCGCAACCCGCTGCGGACCACTGGGGTGGTGGAAGATTGCCTCGCCTTCATCCACAATGCCTACCGAGAACTCTGCATGTGAATGCATCCGGTAGCAAGCGGATGAATCGGTGCTCACGCGCAACTCCAGCCAGGGAGCTGCTGGGTTTCGGTGAATGCAATGAAGGCCGGGCAAGCGCATAGTGCAATCAGGGTAAAGCTTGAAAAATCATACCGACAACTGTGATCGCGAGTGTGCACGCCAGCGCACGATGGAAGTGTCGCTTGCGCTGCGGTGACTCCAGCCAATTCGCCAATGTGCTGCCCAGGGCCGCCCAGCTACCGACGCCCATGATGCACGCAAAAAGCGATACACCACAAAACAGCCAAAGTTCGACTCGGGCATTTTCTTGCGGTAACGCAAACAGCCCAACCCCTGACAGCGCCACCAGCCATGCTTTCGGATTGAGCACTTGAACTAAAAGGCCTCGACCAAACGCTTGCCAGAAATGTATGCGCGAATCTCCCCGTGCGGCTTGCATTGAAGATACTGGGGCAGAGGCGATCTTCCACGCAAGCCACAGAAGGTAGATCGCCCCCGTCCATTGCGTCACGCTCACCAACACAGCGTTTCCGGCTAACACGTATTGGGCGCCCAAGCCCATCAGCAGAACAACCAAGGCATAGCTCAAACTGGCACCCAGCACAAATGCCAAGGGACGCGCCACGGTTCTTGTCGAACCATAAGCCAGCGCAAGAACGTTGACCGGACCAGGCGTTATCGCCCCCGCCAAGGCGAAGCTGCCCATTGCCAACAACGAAAAAATCACGATGCGCCTCCTGTTCGGTCCGTCCAATGAAGCTGCAAGTCTTACTGACTGCTGCCGGTTTGTATTGAACAGAATTGCAGGCATCTGTATCCAAACTTAATTTGGCAGGTTGGGCTCCTGCCGCAAGCGTTCCACCAAAAAATCAATCAATACGCGCAGCTTGGGTGCCAGATGCCGGGTCGGCGGATACAGCACCCACGCATCGCCTGAATAGGCATTCATAAATTGCCAGTCGGTCAACACCGGCACCAACTGGCCTTGGTCCAGTGCCTCACGTGCAGTGAAATAGGGCAGGCTGGCGATGCCAATGTGTTGCAGCGCTGCGTCCAGGCGCACTTTGGTGTGGTTGGCGGCGTAGCGCCCTGAAACCTTCACGGTTTGGATGTGTTGCCCTTGGCGGAATCGCCAGCGCGCGTCGGCCGGTTCCTCCCCCAAATATATACAGCTGTGCGTGCGCAGTTCGCTGGGGTGCGTCGGAGTACCGTGCAGTGCCAAGTACTGAGGCGATGTACACAGCAGGTGCTGGATAGCCAACATGCGGCGGCCTTTGAGGCCCGGGGGCGGCTGGTCGGTAATTCGGATCGCAAGATCTACCTCGTCGCTTACCAGGTCTACCGTACGATCGGTCAACCACAACTGGACATTCACTTCGGGGTAGGCCTGTAAAAACATGGGCAGATGGGGATGAATCAGCTGGTGGCCGACCGCCACCGGCACGCTCATACGCACCAGACCGGATGGCGCGCTGCTGAATTGGCCACTCACCTCCATGACCGACTGCGCCGCGTCCACCATGGCACGAGCGCGCAGCAAGGCTTCGGTGCCACTTTCGCTCAAACGAAGCTTGCGCGTGGTGCGCTGCAATAGCCGCGTGCCCATGGCGGCTTCGAGGCGCGCCACACTGCGGCTGATGGCTGACGGTGTGCGCCCCAGTTGACGTGCCGCCTCGGTAAAACTGCTGGCGTCGCAGACACGCACAAACACGGCCATGTCTTCCAGCAGCGGGAGCGGATCATTGTTGCTCATGACGCACAAATTATTTGAGTTAAGACGGGATTATCAATCGCAATCACCGTCATTACCATGGCGCATAGGGTTTGGGCAGCTCGTCCAGCCTGCAACCGATGAACAAGGACTGGCAATGGAAATAGCAGATTGGACCCCGTATCGCGGCGAGTTTCTGGCGCTTGCAGGCCTGCACTTTCTAGCCGTACTGGCACCCGGCGCCGACTTTGCCATCACCGTGCGACAAAGTGTTCGTTACGGGCGCTGGGCCGGCGTAGCCACTGCGCTAGGGATAGGCTGTGGCATTTCGGTGCATGTGGTTTACACCCTGCTCGGCCTTGCCGCGCTATTGCACACGACGCCCTGGATGATGACGCTGGCCAGGGTGCTCGGTGCGGGCTATTTGCTCTATCTGGGGATAGGGCTGCTACGCAGTCACGCACCGGCACCGTCCAGCGATGGCTTGCCTGCAACGGAGGCCGCACACTCCCGCTGGCAAGCGTTCCGGGCTGGCTTTTTGACCAACGCCACCAACCCCAAGGCCACCTTGTTCTTCCTGGCAGTGTTCACGACCATCGTCAGCCCTGCCACCCCGTTGCCGGTTCAGGCGGCCTACGGTGTGTGGATGTGCGCCGTCAACGCCACCTGGTTCATGCTAGTCGCGCTGTTGTTTTCGCAGCCTCAGGTACAGCGTACATTCCTTGCGGTGGGCTATCAGTTTGAGCGGGCTATGGGCGTGTTCATCGTGCTGCTCGCTGTGCGTTTGGGATGGTCGTTTTAAAGGAATAGTGCGTATGTTTTCCTATATCTGTCTGGGCACCAACGACATGGAACGTGCGAAGGCGTTTTACGACGCCACGCTGGCCCCTCTTGGCTTGCAACGTTGCGCCACGCCCGGGGAAGAAGACTGGTCAGACTGGGCGGGCTGGGGCACCTATGAGGCCATGGGCGCACAGGAACTGGCACTTTGGGTCTGCACGCCTTTTAATGGTCAAGCGGCATCCGTGGGGAACGGCACCATGGTGGCGTTAAAGGCAAAGAGTTGGACAGCGGTGCAGGCCTTTCATCAAGCAGCATTGGCGGCCGGTGGCACCTCGGAAGGCGAGCCAGGTCTGCGCCCCCACTACAACGATGATTTCTATGCCGCCTATGTGCGCGATCCGGACGGCCACAAGCTGGCGGCAGTGTGCCGAGGTTTTCGCCAAGCCTCAATAGATACTGCGTGATGGCATCCATCCTGTTCGCTGTCTGGGTTTTACACACCATTGCGCTGATAACGCCGGGCGCAAATACGCTGCTTATTTGCCAGTTCGCCGCAAGCCACCATCGCACCCACGCGATGGCTGCAGCACTTGGCGTCGGGCTGGGGTCAGCAGCCTGGGCCGTCGCCGCGGTACTCGGGGGTGCACCTCGTGTTCTCAGCGTTTCCGGTGTTGCGGCAGGCCTTACAAATCGCAGGCGGCATCTATTTGCTCTATCTCGCCTTTCAACTGTGGCGCACTGGTTCGCTGAACGCTGAGAGCGAAATTGCTGGAGTAGGAAGGTTGGCCGCACTTCGAATGGGGCTGCTGACCAATTTCACCAATCCAAAGTCGGCTCTATTCTTTGGAAGCGTTTTTTCAACATGCTTTTCGGACAACTCCGATTCGGGTCTGCGCGTTGCCGCTGTAGGCCTCGTCTTTGTGAATGCCTGGGCGTGGTATTCCCTGGTTGCGTATTTGTTTTCCCGAGAGCGGGTACGGTCTGCGTATTTGAGTAGACGACGCAGTGTGGGCAAAGCCGCCGGGGCCTTGCTTGGTAGCATTGGGCTGCGTTTCCTGCAATTGACACTTCACGAAGTGCAGCGTTGAATCAACGGCTCGAAACATGACATCAACTACCCCAAGAAAATGAGTCCACATTGAAAGTGCGGAGACAAATTTCACTGCCACTTTAAGGAAACTCACACTGTTACGTTGACATTCTGCCGATTGAGGTTCACTATCAGTCGCAGCGTTACCGACACGCAAACCTTTTCACTGCATCTCGCAATTCAAGGCGCGGACAAATCTTGGGTAATCGCTCCGACTGGAATGCAGTCTGTGCAAGCCAATACTTCGCACAAGCCATCTTCTAGCAGCAAAACGAAGTTGCGATCTTTTCGTAAGGATTGTCGTGGCAACTGTGTCGTCGGTGAGTGCTGGAGGGCAGCCTGAGCATGGCCGTGTGCCTGTAGCTCAGTATGTCCGCATGTCCACAGAGCATCAGCGCTACTCCACGGAAAACCAAGGCACCGCTATTCAGGAGTACGCCGACAACCATAGCATGCAGATTGTCCGCACCTATGCCGACGCGGGGAAGAGTGGTCTAAACATACGTGGTCGCGCTGGTCTTAAACAACTACTACATGACGTTCAACAACCGAATCCTGGATTTCAGGCGATTCTTGTCTATGACGTGAGCCGTTGGGGACGCTTCCCTGATCCTGACGAGGCGGGGGAATATGAGCGCACTTGCAAGCGTCGAGGAATCAAAGTTATCTACTGTGCAGAACCATTCGTCAACGATGGGTCTATGTCTGCCACCGTCATGGTGGGCCTCAAACGCAGCATGGCCGCTGAGTACAGTCGAGAGCTTTCGGTCAAGGTTTTTTCGGGACACAAGAATCTGGTGCAACTTGGCTACAAGCAAGGTGGGGCACCAGGATTTGGGCTACGCCGCCAACTGGTAGACGATCACCACACAGTTAAAGCCATTCTGTCACGCGGTGAGAGAAAAAGCATTCAAACCGACCGCGTATTTCTGGTCGCAGGGCCATCTGATGAAGTTGCTACGGTCCACGAGATATACCGACTTTTTCTTGATTCAGGCATGCCGGAGCGAGTTATCGCCTCCACTCTAAACCGCCAAAAGATCAAGACCGACTCAGGTTCAGACTGGACAAGGGGAACGGTGCATCAGATTCTGACCAATGAGAAGTACATCGGCAATAACGTCTACAACCGCACATCCTTCAAGCTAAAAATTCAGCACCAAAAAAATGCACCGGCAGATTGGATTCGAAAAGACGGGGCGTTTGAAGCGATTGTGTCGGTGGAAAAATTTTTGCGTGTTCAAAAAATCATTGCCAACAGGTCGCTTCATATAGATGACGCACAAATGTTGGAATTACTCAAACTAGCCTTGGAGCGACACGGCGATCTCTCGGGAATTGTGATTGATGAAGACGATGGTCTGCCGTCAAGTTCCGCCTACCGCAGTCGATTCGGCAGTCTCTTAAATGCGTACAGCCTGGTCGGCTTCACCCCTAGGCGCGACTACGCATATCTGGAGATCAATCGGGAGTTGCGGCGGCGCCACCCTGCACTAATAACGGAGATGACAAATGGCATCCAGGATGCAGGAGGTTGGACCCGGCGTAATCCGATCACGGACCTGCTCACGGTAAATGGTGACTTCACGGCATCCCTGGTCATAGCACGGTGTAAACCGCTACCTAGCGGAAGTTATCGCTGGCACATCCGATTCGATGCAAGTCTTGATCCTGACATTACGGTTGTTGCCCGAATGGATGTGACAAATCAGAACGCGCTGGACTACTACATCTTCCCTTCTATCGATTTTTCAAGAGACAGGCTTCCAACAAAAGAAGACAACGAATTCACATTGGACGCCTACCGGATGCCTACGCTGGATGACTTTTACTCGCTCAGCGGCCGGGTACCACTGAAGGAGGCTGCTTGATGACCGAATCCACTAATGTTGAAATGATCCCGATCAGCGAAATTGTGGTCACAAACCCACGTACCAGGAATGCCAAGGTACATAAAGAAATCACCGACAACATTAGTTTGGTCGGTCTGAAGCGGCCTATCACCGTGCGGCGCAACCAGTCAAAGCAGGGAGGGCTGTACGCATTGGTCTGTGGCCAGGGACGGCTTGAGTCCTGTCTGATGCTCGGGGAAACTGAGATCGCTGCCATAGTGATAGATGCTGACGCAGAAACCAGCCACGTAATGAGCATTGTCGAAAACGTGGCCCGACGTATACCGAGGGCCAGTGAAACGATGGAGCAAGTGAGTGGACTGCGCAACCGAGGTTATAGCGATACCCAAATCGCGGCGAAAATCGGCTGTACTCAGTCATGGGTAACCAATGTGGCTAATCTAATGGAACGCGGTGAAAAGCGCCTATTGGCCGCAGCTGAAGCCGGGCATATTCCTATACATCTGGCAGTGATCATTTCCCGCGCTACGGAAGATGAGGTCCAAGGTATCTTGCTCGAAGCCTATGAACGTGGTGACTTGAAAGGGAAGAAAGTAAGCGTAGTCCGAAAAATTCTCGAACAACGCATGCGCAGCGGTAAGAAGGGATCTAACAACTTTACCCGTGCGCACAACAACAGACACATAAGTCCGGAAGACTTAGCTAAGTTATACCAGCGCGACACAGACCATCATCGTTTGATTCAGAAGAAGGCCGAACACACACAAAACGCCCTGCTGCTTACGCAGCAGATATTTAAGGAATTATTTTCCGACAAGGACTTCTGCAACCTACTCAAGGTAGAGAAATTCACCAGCATCCCACAACCTCTTGCAGAGCTATTCAGCCGCTCGAGGTTACAAAGATGACTCGTACCAAAAAGCCTGTCCAACTAGGCTTCGAGAAAGACTTCGTGGACGTTCCACTGGACATGATGCGTGCTTCAAAGACACTACCAGCCGGCGTCAAGAGCTCTGTCAAATACCAACAGATACGCACATCCATTGCATCTCTTGGCTTGATTGAGCCGATTGTGGTGGTTCCCGACACAGAACGCCAAGGTGGTTACATGGTATTGGACGGTCATCTTCGTGCAGATGCATTGCGTGACCTCGGACATCCCTACGCAAGATGCCTGATTTCCAAGGACGATGAGAACTACACGTACAACAAACGCGTGAATCGCTTGTCCGTTGTTCAGGAACACAAAATGATAGTCAAGGCCTTTGAAGGCGGGACACCAATAGAAAAACTGGTTGAGGCATTGGGGCTTTCAGCTGAAGCTATCCGTCAGCGATTTAAGTTACTGGATGGCATTTGCCCAGAAGCCGTTGCACTTCTGGCAGAAAAACCGGCAACTCGCGGAATGTTCGGCGTTTTACGGCAGATGAAACCATTTCGGCAGATGGACGTGGCGCAGGCCATGATCAACCTAAATAACTATTCCCTCAAACTGGCATTGGCGATGCTGAACGGAACTGCGCCGGATCAATTGGTAGAAAAAGCTGCCGCAAAGGCCAAAAGCAATGGCGCTTCGGAAACCCTGCGCAGGCTTGAACGCGAGCTTGCCGCAGTTCAGGCCGACACCAAGTTACTGGATGAGAGCTACGGTCCAGCAAATCTACAACTCACAATTATAAAAACTTATATCAAGAGCTTGCTGGAAAATATTAACGTGGTCAAGTGGCTTGCGAAATCGCACCGTGAGTATCTTACGGAGTTGCAATTGATTGCGGACATACAGCAGCTACCTACCAACTGACCTCAGGCACTGGTGAAATCTGAGGTCTTAAAGAGCTACTTTCGATCGATGTCTTCACTTCAAAAGGTGCATTGTGATCGTCGGCTGAACAGGCCGTCGAATTTCATTGTCTCGAGAAAAAAGTGCAGTCCCTGGTTTAAACAAGTAGCTATCCGACGCCACTAGATAGCGATGGATCAGTTACACCGCTATTGCATTTTGCGTCAGGTTCACTACGCGATCGAGAATCGCACCGAAGAGCGATTTAACTAGTCGCCAGGCTGTCCTGTGGTGCGGACGAATGCGGACCATCGCCGTTTTACGATATCGTTGCACTTGCGGCAATGAGCAATTGCAGTGAGCGTCCAGTCCTCCCATCTTGAACTCCCCGCATTTTGACCAGAGGATGGCGTCCACCTAAATTGGTGGACACCTATGCATCTCAAACCTCTTGTTCGTCGCACCCACTCTCCCGAATTCAAGGCGGCCACCCAACATCCTTCGCCATCACGATCGATCAACGAGGCTTCCCCACGCTTTTCTTCTTCACGCTGGCTGGCTTTGCGGCTTTGGCAGGCATGAGATCGACGAACCTTCTGCCCTGTTCGATCCAAAACATCAAGCCGTCGTCTTCGCTTAGACCTTGGCTTTCGACAAAGACATAGCCCTTCATGGGCTTGCCTGTGAAGTCCATCTCCCTTGCGTGCGGCCTGGACAATGAGGACTGATGGGCATCCTGCCCCACTCGCACCATGAGCTCGTCTTTGACGACCCCGCACATCATGTTCCCCCGAAGCGTGAAGCACACGCCTCCGAACATTCGCTTTTCACCGATATCAGGCACGTCAGCCAACGCCTCCCGGATGCGTTCAACCAATCCTTCATCGCACGCCATGACCGCCTCCAAATAGCTGCTCAGAAAAATTTGGATTTTGCACTACCAGATGCGGACCACCGGCATTGCGATGCTTCGCGGTCAAGCGCCGGCGCGGGCCAACTTGGCATCCACATTGATATCAACCTCCGACAGCAATTCCAGCTTTTCGTCGGACAGAACGTTTACCCCACTCCATCCGAACAAGATTTCGTCGCGCCGGGCAAGCAGGTCACCAATCTCGTCCTGATACAAGCGGACCAATGATTCGATCACCGTATCGACGGCCCGGTTGCCTGTGTCGAGCTTTATGTCGGAAAGCAATTCCAATGTCAGTCCGGAGCTCAACATCCGATCACCCGTCACCCAACTGTTGACTGTGAATATCGTTGTCGGAATGCCCTTTGCATCGAATCCGATGGTCAATAGGTGGCGCGTGTTTTCCGTTGCGGCCGGTTCGGCTTTCAACTTTGCAAATCCCATTTCGCGGGTTGACCTCTGCCTTCGAGACCACAGCTTTCGCCGCGCGAACAAATGGATGTGGCCATGCTCGGATGCACCCGGCCGATCTTCCGGGGAATGCGAGTGGTAGAACCAATGGAAGCCGCTGTCATGGTCGATCGCGTCGTCCTCGGGATAGTGGCTCCACTGCCTCGGCATCTGGCCTTCTAGCAAGTCTCCAAACAGGTGGGAGCCTTGCCGCGCCAACTCTGCGTAGGTTTCAAGCAGGCGCAGGCCTGCCGCCCTCATGGCGCCATCCTTTGACGGCAATGAGCGGCGGCCCGTCCGCGCCATCAGTTCTTCGGAGCGCACTTCGGCATGCACTTTGGAGCGCATTTCGGGGCGCACTTGGCCATGCACTTCGGGGAGCATTTGGCCGCACACTTCTTGGCTGCGCACTTCGACTTCTTCATGTCCTTGGCGCAGCATTTGCCCGAGCACTTCGCGCAGCATTTGGACATTCCGGCTTTGGGCGCGCACTTGGCGCCGTCCTTCATGTCTTGGGCGGCGGCGGGCAATGCGAGGGTTGCGGCGGTCAGGGCCGCCAGGGATGCCATCTTGAAACGTGTCTTCATATCTATTCCTTGAGTTCGTTGATTTGGGTTGCGAGGTTGACCCTCGGAAGCTAAGAGGCGCCATCACATCCATCGGGTTCGCGGACATGCGAAATATTTCTAGATCCACGCTAAACGGCCCTAAATGGCATAGCAGATGGCCGAAACCGGGCTGAATCCGTAAGAAATGCGGCTTCCCGGCGACCAATTCATAAATATTTTCAAAACCGCGAACCGTTTGTGCCGCCCGCCGCCTCTTAGCGGATGAACCACCAAGGATCGCCATGACAAAACTGTTGACCGCCTTGCTCGCCACCGCCATCGCAGCCTTCTCCCATCCCGCCGCCATGGCGGCGGGGGACCCTGGAGCCCAAATCACCCGCCCCGCTGGCTTCAGGCCAATGGCGGGCGACGCCGCCTTGGGAGAAAAGCTCTTCTCCGATACCAAGCTATCCACCAACGGCATGAGCTGCGCGAGCTGCCACGCCAACCATGGCGCGTTTTCCGACAGCTTCGCCAAGCCCTACCCCCACACCGTCACCATGGCCAAGGACCAGCTTGCCCGCAAGACGGTCCACCTGGACGAAATGATCCAAGGCTGCATGGTCATGCCCATGGCAGCCAAGCCCCTGCCATGGGACTCAAAGGAACTGGCGGGCCTTACCGCCTACCTGCTGACAGTGCAAAAGACTTTCAAACCGACCCGCTAACCTATCCGCAACCAAGGAGACTTCCCATGAAATTCGCAAAAGCCGCCGCCCTGCTCGCCATGTCCTCGCTCATGTCGCTGGCCATGGCCGGTGAAATCAAGCCGTTCAACCAACAGGAATTCGACAAGCTGACCCACGATGGCAAGCCCGTGGTGATCGATGTCAGCGCGACGTGGTGCCCGACCTGCAAGGAGCAAAAGCCCATCATCGATGGGCTGATGAAGCAGCCCGCCTACAAGGACGTGACCCTCATGGACATTGATTTCGACTCGGCCAAGCCCACGCTCAAAAAATTCAAAGTGACCATGCAAAGCACGCTCGTGGCCTTCAAGGGCGACAAGGAAGTGGGACGCTCCGTGGGCGACACCACGCCCGCGGGACTTGAAGGGCTCATCAAGAAGACGGTCAACTGATGGAGTTCGGACTCGGCTCCTACGGCTTCGGCTTTCTGGCGGGACTGCTTTCGACGCTCTCTCCCTGCGTGCTGCCGATCATTCCCATCCTGCTGGGTTCGGCGACCAACGCCCACCCGCGTGCTCCCTTGGCCTTGGCTGGCGGGCTTGCGATCTCCTACGCCCTCATCGGCACCAGCTTGGCTTGGGCCGGCTCTGCATTGGATATCGATGCCTCGATGTTTCGCAACGTCGGCGCCGCCATCCTGGGCCTGCTAGGCCTCGTGCTGATGTCGGGCAGTCTTCAACAACGCTTTGCATCGGCCACCTCCGGCATTGGGGACGCGGGAAACAACCTGCTCTCGTGCATGAACCTCGACGGCCTCTGGGGGCAGTTCGCCATCGGCCTTGTGCTGGGCGTCGTGTGGAGCCCCTGTGTCGGCCCGACTTTGGGCGCGGCCGTGGTGCTCGCCAGCCAAGGCTCCCATCTTCCGCAAGTCGCGCTGCTCATGGGCATCTTTGGCATTGGGGCTGCGCTTCCCGTCGTGGCCCTCGCCTATGTCAGCCGCAGCGCCATGTCAAAGATGCGCGACAAGCTGATGCAAGCGGGCAAGACCGGAAAGGTGGTTCTGGGGGCCATCATGATCGCCCTCGCGGCGATGATCTTGTCCGGGACGGACAAACCCATTGAATCCTGGCTGGTGGACCACTCGCCCGCTTGGCTGACCAAATTGACAACGCGCTTCTAATGCTGTTATCTGAACGACTATCGAAAGGGAATTTTATGAGCTTCAAAGCATCAATCGCAGCCCGCCTCGCAGGCGCATGCATTCTGGCCGCAACCCTTGGATTCGGTTCTGCCGCCATGGCCGACCCTCTGAACGTGCAGGCCACCATGGTCCCCAAGGAACAGATCAAGCTCGATTTCAAGGACGGCTCGGGCCACTTTGTATTGATGGTGCGCCGCGAAGGCAATGCCGCAGGAACCGGCCTGCTTGACGGCGCCCAGTTCGTCGAATTCGGCCGCCATGACATCGTGCCTGGCGTTTCCGGCGACCCATCGGGATATCTCGTGGCCACCAAGGGCGAAGGCAACGTCGCCTACATCAAATGGACCGTGCGCGCAATTTTCCTGCCGGGCAAGGATGGCAAGCCCGAGCTCAACGATAACGGCTTCTGGGAAGTGGTCTCCGGCACCGGCAGCTTCAAGGGCCTCAGGGGCGCGGGCACCCTCCACATCAAATCCGCCAATCCGACCGACCGCATCTTCATCCTCGACGGCAATCTCGCAGCCGCGCAGATGTAAACCAACCAAGGCAACATGTTTATTTCATCTTCCGCGAACCGTTTTGC